>Ga0307379_10007745_pt1 | contig 14554 bp, 7 predicted proteins | sample UN2MG_FD_202237 | JGI IMG/M metagenome (GOLD analysis project Ga0307379, IMG submission 202237) | Soil microbial communities from Risofladan, Vaasa, Finland - UN-2 | ecosystem: Environmental > Terrestrial > Soil > Coastal area > Acid sulfate soil | place: Finland: Risofladan, Vaasa | collected... | reverse complement strand
GAGGCGCCGGCAGCCTTCGGCGTGGGAGGTACTGGAACGCAGGATGTTGGGCCAGAAGGGCCACTCCGGATTCCAGGGTTCTTTCCACTCCCGGGGTTTGGGCAGGATCTCCACCTGGGTGACGGAACGGGCCTGCCGGCGGATGGCGGTCCCGACGCAGTCGGCACCGGTGTCGCCTCCGCCGATCACCAGGACCCGCTTATTGAAGGCCGAGATCACCTCTTCCTTCTCCAGATCCCCGGCCACCACCTTGTTTGACTGGGTCAGGTACTCCATGGCGAAGTGAATGCCTTCATACCCCCGGCCCGATACGGGCAGATCGCGGGGCTTTCCAGCGCCCAGGGCCAGCACGATGGCGTCGAACCTGCGGCGAAGGTAGCGTACCGAAAGATCCTCCCCAATCACCACTTCGGTCTCGAACTCCACTCCTTCGACGGCCATCTGCTCGAGACGCCGGTCCAGGACCGATTTTTCCAATTTGAAATCCGGGATCCCGTAGCGAAGGATCCCGCCGATACGATCGGCCTTCTCGAACAAGATGACCTGGTGGCCCCTGCGGCGCAGGACCTGGGCCGCCGCCAGTCCCGCCGGTCCGGATCCGATCACCGCGACCCGCTTCCCCGTCTCCCTGGCGGGTTTCAGCGGTTCGACCCAGCCTTCCCGGAAGGCCTTCTCGATGATGGCCCGCTCGATCTCCTTGATGGACACGGGGCTCGAGTTGATGGCCAGGGTGCAGGAGGCTTCGCAGGGGGCGGGACAAACCCTGCCGGTGATTTCGGGAAAATTGTTGGTCAGGTCGAGCCGGCGCCAGGCTTCGTACCAGCGATTCTTGTACACCGCGTCGTTCCACTCCGGAATCAGGTTGATCACCGGGCAGCCGAAGGAGTGGCAGAAGGGGGTGCCGCAGTCCATGCAGCGGGCTCCTTCCTGCTTGAGCTCCTGCTCCTCTACGGACAGGCTGACCTCGCGATTGTCCTGAATCCGTTCCTCCACGGGACGGTAGCGGCTGTTCAATCGGGCGTATTCTATAAATCCCGTCGGTTTACCCATCAGGCATACCCATCAGGCATACACCTCCTCGGTCATATTCACCGTCTCGGATTCCTTCATCTCCCGCTCTTTAATCCGTTTGAGCGCGGCCCGGTAATCGATGGGGATCACCTTCACGAAGAGGGGCAGCATCTCCTCCCACATGTTGAGGATCTGGATGGCATTTCGGCTGCCGGTTGTCTTCACGTGCCTGTCCAGATACTCGCGTAAGAACTCCCGATCTTCCTCCTCGACCAGAGGCTCTACGTCCACCATCTCCAGGTTGCACCGGGTGTCGAACAACTGATTTCTGTCCAGGACGTAGGCGATGCCGCCGCTCATGCCGGCGGCGAAGTTGATCCCGGTTTCCCCGATGACGATCACGCTGCCTCCGGTCATGTACTCGCAGCCGTGGTCCCCGACTCCTTCCACAACGGCGATGGCTCCGCTGTTTCGTACTGCGAAGCGCTCCCCGCTCATGCCGTTGATATACACCTCCCCGGAGGTGGCTCCGAAGAGATTGACGTTTCCTGTGATGATGTTGCGTTCGGGTATGAAGGTGGATCCTTTCGGCGGATAGATGATGATCCTTCCACCGGACAGACCCTTGCCCAGATAGTCGTTGGCATCCCCCTCCAGCTGAAAGGTGATCCCGGGGGCAAGAAAGGCCCCGAAGCTCTGTCCGGCGGAACCGGTGAATTTCACCCGGATCGTGTCCTGGCCCAGTCCTTTGGCACCGTAGCGCCTGGAGACCTCGGCACTCAGGGTGGCGCCGACGGCGCGATTGCAGTTGCGGATGGGCATCTCCAGTTGAACGCACTTTCTCTGCTCCAGCGCCGGAGCGGCCTTGGCGATCAGGCTCTCGTCTAAAGAGGGCTCGAACTCCGCAGGCGGGTGCAGACAGCGCAGAGAGCCGCCCTTGGGAACTTCCGGGACATGGAGAACCCTGGAGAAATCCAGTCCACGAGCCTTGTAGTGGGCCGTTGCCGCAGCCACTTCGAGTCGCTCGACCCGGCCGATCATCTCTTCGAAGCGTCGAAATCCCAGCTCGGCCATATACTCCCGCACCTCCTGGGCCAGGAAGCGCATGAAGTTTACCACGTGCTCAGGCTTGCCCCGGAAGCGGCCCCGCAACTCCGGGTCCTGGGTAGCCACTCCCACGGGGCAGGTGTTGAGATGGCACTTGCGCATCATTACGCAGCCCATCGCAACCAGAGTGGTGGTGGCAAAGCCGAACTCCTCGGCGCCCAGCAGTGCCGCGATGACCACGTCCCGACCGGTCTTGATCTGGCCGTCGGTCTGTACCCGGATCTGAGTCCTAAGGTTGCTTCGGACTAAAACCGCTTGAGTTTCCGCCAGACCGATCTCCCAGGGTGTTCCGGTGTGCATAATCGAGGAGATGGGGGAAGCGCCGGTGCCGCCGTCACCGCCGGAGATCAGCACCGTATCCGCTCTTCCTTTGGCCACACCGGCGGCCACGGTGCCGACGCCGACTTCGGAGACCAGCTTGACCGAGACCCTGGCCTTCGGATTTGCGTGTTTCAGGTCGAAAATTAACTGGGCCAGGTCCTCGATCGAATAGATGTCGTGATGGGGTGGGGGAGAGATCAGCATCACCCCGGGGGTTGAGTGGCGCACCTTGGCGATGATCTCGTTTACCTTGTGTCCGGGGAGCTGTCCCCCCTCTCCCGGTTTGGCTCCCTGGGCCATCTTGATCTGCAGCTCCTCTGCGCTGATCAGGTAGCTGGAGGTCACACCGAAGCGGGCGGAAGCCACCTGCTTGATGCGGCTGTTGATGCTGTCCCCGTCCACTTCCCCCTTGAAGCGATACTCGTCCTCTCCGCCCTCTCCGGAGTTGCTCTTGCTCCCCAGCCGGTTCATTGCACGGGCCAAAGTCTCGTGGGCCTCCTTACTGATCGAGCCGAAGGACATGGCCGAAGAGACGAAGCGTTTGACGATTGTCTCCACCGGTTCTACATCCTCGATGGGCACGGGCTCGGCGGGTTTGAAACCGAAGAGGCTGCGCAGCGTGCAGAGGTTGCGGCCGGTGTCGTTCACAACCCGGGTATACTGCTTGAAGACCTGGTAGTCCCCTTCCCGAGTCGCCTTCTGCAGCAAAGCGATGGCCTCGGGGGAGAACAGGTGCTTTTCTGAAAGTTTCCGCTGGCTGTACAGACCGCCGGAGGGCAGGTTGTAGCCGGCTGACCCGGTCGCCGGCGCCTCGAAGGCCTGAGCATGGATGGCCAGGCGGTCCGCTTCGATGGCGTCGATCCCGATCCCCCCGATCAGGGAAGGCGTGCCGGTGAAGCAGCGGTCCACCAGCTCCTGTCCAAGACCTACAGCCTCAAAGATCTGAGCTCCCCGGTAGCTGCGGATCGTGGAAATGCCCATCTTGGACATCACCTTGAGCAGCCCCTTCTTCACAGCGGTGATGTAGTGCTCGATCGCTTCCTGGATGGTCAGTTCCGCGGAGATGTAGCCGAGCTCCTGGAGGTCGCCGAGAGACTCGAAGACCAGATAGGGGTTGATGCCGCTGGCACCGTAGCCCACCAGGGTGGCGAAGTGATGCACCTCTCGAGCCTCCCCGGTTTCAATCACCAGGCCGCTTAGGTGACGTTTCCCCCGGCGCACCAGGTGATGATGCACCCCGGCGATGGCCAGCAGAGAGGGAATGGCGGCCCGTTCCCGGCTGATTCCCCGGTCGCTCAGGATGATCAGAGAGTACCCCTGGTTGATTTGATCCTCCACCTGCCTGTAAAGCTCTTCCAAAGCCCGCTCCAGGGTGCCGGTCCCGGCGACGGCGTCGAACAGTATGGGTACCGTGCAGACTCGAAAATCCTTGATTGGGGAGGTCCTAAGCATATCGATGTCGTCGTTGGTCAGGATCGGGTGGGAAAGTTTGAGCTGATGGCAGTGCTCCGGCGTTTCAGCGAGGAGGTTTCGCTCCTTCCCTACAAAACTCATCAAGGACATCACCAGGTTTTCCCGGTAGGGATCGATGGGAGGATTCGTCACCTGGGCGAACAGCTGTTTGAAGTAGTTGAACAGAAGCTGCGGCCTTTCGGACAACACAGCCGGAGGTGTGTCGTTTCCCATGGAGCCCACCGGTTCCTGGGAGTTGTCTACCATCGGTGCAATGATCCTCTGCATATCCTCCCGGGTGTAGCCGAAGGCTTTCTGCGCCGCCGCCACCTGGTCTCTGTCGATGGCTACAGGCCTGGGTGCACCGAGGAGCCCCCGCAGCTGGATGCGGTTTCGCTCCAGCCAGTGTCGGTACGGCTTGCGGCGGGAAATCGCGGATTTAATTTCATTGTCCTTGATCACCCGCCCGCGGTCGGTGTCGACCACGATCATCTTGCCCGGAGCCAGGCGTCCCTTTTCCAGCACGTCTTCGGGGGGGATCTCCAGAACACCCACTTCCGAGGAAAGAATAGCCTTACCTTTTTTGGTAATGACGTAGCGGGCGGGCCGCAGCCCATTGCGGTCCAGGATCGCCCCAACCCGGACACCGTCGCAGAAAGCGATCGCCGCCGGGCCGTCCCAGGGCTCCATAACCGCCGCATGGTATTCGTAGAAGGCCCGCTTGTCCTGTGAGATGTGATATCGGGTGCCGAAGGCTTCGGGAATCATCATGATCATCCCGTGTTCGATCGATCGACCCCCCTGGGTCAGCAGCTCCAGCACATTGTCGAAAATGGCGGAATCACTCAAAGAGGGGTTGGCGATCGGCCCGAGCTTGGCTATCTCTTCTCCGAACAGCTCGGAGGAAAGGCTGGATTCCCGGGCACGCATGTTGTTCACGTTGCGCCTGAGCGTATTGATTTCCCCGTTATGGGCGAGGTAACGGAACGGCTGGGCCAGGTACCAGGAGGGGAAAGTGTTGGTGCTGTAGCGCTGGTGAAACACCGCCACCGCGCTGGTCAGGTCCCGATCCTTCAGATCCGGATAAAAGCTCTCGAATTGGGTGGAGACGAACATCCCCTTGTATACGATGGTTCTGCTGGACAGGGAGGGAACGTAGAACCGGTCCACATCCCATCCGGCTTTCACCGCGGCATTTTCCAAACACTTACGAAGCACGTACAAACGGCGTTCCAGAGCCTCCCCCTCGGCGGGGTAGGTCAGGAACACCTGCCAGAAGGAGGGCATCTCCCGCCGGGCCTGTTCTCCGAGGCACTCCGGCTTTACCGCCACCTGTCGCCAGCCCAGCAGGGTTGCCCCTTCACTCCGGAGGCTCTTCTCTGTCAACTCGCGGGCCCGGGCCGATTCATCCTCCCCCTGGGGCAGAAACAGGAAACCGACCCCGTAGCTTCCCGCCGGGGGCAGATTGAACTCCAACACGCGGGTGAAGAAACGGTGGGGTATCTGAAACAGAATCCCCGCTCCGTCTCCTGTCTTCATATCGCCGCCGATCGCTCCGCGGTGCTCCAGGTTGCAGAGAGCTTGAATTGCCTCTCGGACAATTTTGTGGGATTTTCTGCCATTGATCTGGGCGATAAATCCTACGCCGCAGGCATCGTGTTCGTTCCGGGGATCGTACAGTGAGCCTTGTTCCATCCTGTTCCTGTCTTATGCATAAATTATTATAGTTGTGTATGTATATGCATCATAGGAAAAAATGTCAAGGTTCAGGTGCGACAGGTTGGATACCGGGGCGGATCTTTGTACCATTGGAAAACTAGAAAATTAGAACCCGAACGGATAATTTTCCACTTTTCCAATGGGCAGGCATAGTCTGCATTCCCGAGTGGGTCAAATTGTCCCTTCGGGTCATTCTGACTCATTGACCCGGGGTGTTGACGCTCAGGGAGATACCTCGGCCCGGTAATCAATTCCTTCCACACCGAACCCGTGATAGCGTAGGTATTCATCTCTGAAACCTGCGATGTCGCTCAGGTGTTCGATGTTTTCCGTGGTGACCTGCTGCCACAGCTTGGTTACTTCCCCCTGCACCTCCGGGCGCATCTCCAGGTCGTCCAGACGGACTCGTCCTTCCTCGTCCAACGGCAGGGGATGATCGCTGTACAGATAGTCCCGGAACAGACGATCGATCTGCTCGATGCAGACCTCGTGGAGTCCCTTCTCCTTCATGACCCTGTAGAGAAGGGCGATGTACAGAGGAACAGCCGGAATCACCGCACTGGCCCGGGTTACCAGAGCCTTGTTCACAGAAATCAGGGCGCGGCCACCGCGGGCTGCCAGGCGCTCATTTAGAATCTTGGAGGTCTGCTCCAGGTGTTTCTTGGCTTGCCCGATCGTGCCGTCCCGGTAGATCGGCGCGGTGAAGGACGGGCCGATGTAGGAGAAAGCCAGCGCCGTCACCCGGTCCGCGAGAAGGCCCGCAGCCTCCAGGGCCTCGATCCACAGCGCCCAGTCCTCGCCTCCCATCACTTTCACGGTATCCTCGATTTCCTTTTCACTTCCCACCGGCTCGGCCCGGATCTTTGAGACTTCGCCGTTTTGAAAATCGACGGCCTTCGACACGAAGGGCTGCCCGATCGGTTTGATCACCGAGGAGTGCAGAATCCCGGTCTTGGGATCCATCCTTCTCGGAGAGGCGATGCTGTACACTACCAGGTCCACGGGACCGAGGTTGTCCCTGATCCGGGCTATTGTCTGATCCTTGATCTCTTGAGAGAAGGCATCTCCATTGATGCTCCAGGCACCCAGACCGTCACTTTTCGCAGCTTCGCGGAAGGCGATGTCGTTGTACCAGCCCGCACTGCCCGGTTTGGATTTCGTCCCGGGTCGCTCGTAGGCAACCCCAACCGTGCCGGCTCCGCAGGCGTAGGCGGCAAGGATGCGCGCCGCCAGGCCGTAACCGTTCGAAGAGCCGATGATTAGCGCCCTCTTGGGTCCTTCGAGGGAGTCCCGTTTCTTTATATGGTCAATTTGATCCCGCACCTGGGAGCTGCAGCCAAGCGGATGGGCTGTCAAGCAGACATTGCGGAGGATTTTGGGTTCAATAATCACATCTCTCTCCTTCGGAAGTGCAAAGCAAAAGGCTGGTTCCCGATATTTTTAAAAAAAGTAGAAATTCTGAGTAAAAAGGTCATGATAAAACCTCCCCTGGAACCCTCAAATTATACATTGTATACTGAATTAAATGATGAACGAAGATCAAAGGCTGCCTGATTTTCTCCGATCCCTCTTCTGGGAAGTAGACTTTTCCGACGTGCAATTGAAAAACCACAAGCGGTACGTGATTGAACGTATTCTCGAATACGGAGACGATGAATCGGTTAGATGGCTGAGGAGAAATGTGGTTCCGAAAGATATCGCGGAAGTAGTGAAATCCAGCAGAGTAATTTCTCCGAATACAGCTGCTTTATGGGCTTTAATTTTTGATATTTCAAACGAGGAAATAACTTGTTTATCAATACCCTCAACGAAGCAGCATTACGCATCCTGAAAAAAGTAGCCCAGCTGCCCCAAATTCCTGATTTTTACCTTGCAGGAGGCAGCGCTGCTGCCCTGTATTTGGATTTTTTTACCGAACACGAGTCTTATTCATAATCAGAGCCATTGATACAATCGATCCAAAGTGTGGGAAATCTGAAACTTCAGCAACAAAGTCGAGGAACCCTGGTGGGCTTGTTGGACAATGTACAGATCAGCTTCTTTACTTATCCCTATGCTTTGCTGGAAGTGCCCGGTAATTTGGAAGGAGTCCGTATTGCCAGCCTTCTCGATATCTCTCGCCTCGACCTCTTGCTTAGATATCGTAATACATGGCGAACTCCCACGGATGGGGGCGCAGAGCCAGAGCCTGCACCTCGTTGGTCATCTTGTAGTCGATCCAGGTCTCGATCACATCGAGGGTGAACACATCCCCCTTCAACAGGTACTCGTGATCGGCCTCGAGAGCCTTGAGGGCTTCGTGGAGGGACCCCGGCGTCTGGGGCACTTTAGCCAGCTCTTCCGGCGGCAGGTCGTAGATGTCCTTGTCCAGCGGTTCCCCTGGAGCGATCTTGTTGAGAATTCCGTCGATTACGGCCATGAGGATCGCCGGGAAGGCCAGATAGGGATTGCAGCTGGGGTCGGGACAGCGGAACTCGATGCGCTTGGCTTTGGCCGATGTTGAGTACATCGGGATTCGCACCGCAGCGCTGCGATTTCGACGCGAATAGGCTAGGTTTACCGGAGCCTCGAAGCCGGGCACGAGACGCTTGTAGCTGTTGGTCGTGGAATTGGTAAACGCCAGTATCGACGGGGCGTGCTTGAGAATCCCGCCGATCGCGTACAGACCGGCATCGGAGAGACCGGCATATCCTTCGCCGGAAAAGGTGTTGGTGTCCCCCTTCCACAGAGAAACGTGGACGTGCATGCCGCTGCCGTTGTCGTTGAAAATCGGTTTGGGCATGAAAGTAACCGTCTTGTTGTGCCTGCGAGCGGTGTTCTTGATCACGTACTTGTACTTAAGCAGCTTGTCCGCCATGGCCACCAGGCTCGAAAAGCGCATGTCGATCTCGGCCTGACCTCCCGTGGCTACCTCATGGTGCTGCGCCTCGACTTCGACTCCGATACTTTCGAGAATCAGCATCATCTCGGTGCGCAGATCCTGCTGGCTGTCCGTAGGGGGAACCGGAAAGTACCCTTCTTTGTACCGGGGCTTGTAGCCCAGGTTCGGCGTCTCAACCCGTCCGGTATTCCAGCGCCCTTCTACAGAATCGATATGGTAGTAGCCCTCATGCTCGTTCTGATCGAAACGGATGTCGTCGAAGATGAAAAACTCCGCCTCCGGTCCGAAATAGGCGGTGTCGGCCAGCTTGGTCTGTTTGAGGTAATTCTCCGCTTTTATGGAGATATGCCTGGGATCCCGGGTGTAATCCTCGCCTGTAATCGGATCGCAGATGTTGCAGATCAGTACGAGTGTTTTTTCGGCCAGAAAGGGATCGATGAAGGCCGTTTCGGCGACGGGCTTGACCAGCATATCCGATTCGTTGATGCTCTGCCAGCCCCGGATGCTCGATCCGTCGAAACCGAAACCATTCTCAAATGAATCCGTGTCCAGCTCCCGAGCCGGAACCGTAAAGTGCTGCCAAAGACCGGGGAAATCCATGAACCGCAGGTCTAAGACCCGAATATTTTCTTTGGCGATGAGATCGATAACCTCTTTCGCTTTTCCATTGTCTGCCATTCTATTTACTCCTTACCAGTAGTACTGCGCTTAGATGTTATTGCGATCTAATATAGATTTAGCAATTTGCGTGCCAAATGAATTTAAAACAACTAAGTGCATATACAGTAGATAGTTACTTTATTTTCTGCTTTCGATCCTAATGGATGAAATCCTACCCATAGGTAGGATCTTGTTCGAAAATGCTACGACAATGTAGGATCTGAGGAGCTCAGTGCCGGAAACGTTTTGGATCGATCCCGTACCGATTCACCCGCAGTCCCATGATGCGCTCGGAAATTCCGAGCCCGCGGGCTGCCTTGGCCATATTGCCGCGGGATGACTTGAGGGCATCGAGAATGAGCTCCTGCCCTACGTTTTCCAGGGCGGTTTCCAGCCTGCCTTTAAAGGCAGTGCCACTGGCCTCGGCGGTCTGCAGGGTCGGGGGCAGGTGGTGGCCGTGGATGACATCGTCTCTACTCAGCAGTACGGCCCGTTCGATACAGTTCTCCAGTTCCCTGACGTTACCCGGCCAGTGATAGGCCATCAACATATCGATCGCCGGCGTGGAGATCCGGCGTACGTCCTTGTGGCTGGTCTTGCCGTACTTCTCTACGAAATAATCAGAAAGGAGAAGGATGTCCGTCTTTCGTTCGCGGAGCGGTGGAATGTGGATGGGAAAGACATTGAGGCGATAGTACAGATCTTGACGAAACTTCCCCTCCGCGATACGCCCTTCCAGATCTATGTTGGTGGCGGCGATCAGCCGCACGTCCACCTTGATGGTGGCGATTCCGCCCACCCGTTCGAACTCCCTCTCCTGCAGTACGCGCAGGAGCTTGATCTGCAGGGCCGGGGACAGGTCGCCCACCTCATCGAGAAACAGGGTCCCGCCGTGGGCCAGTTCGAAGCGGCCTTTCCTGCTCGACACCGCGCCTGTGAAGGCTCCCTTTTCGTGGCCGAACAGCTCACTCTCGATCACAGATTCGGGAAGAGCGGCGCAGTTGACCTTGATGAAGGGTTTGGCCGCCCGCAGGCTGTTGTAGTGGATGGCGTGGGCCACCAGTTCCTTGCCCGTGCCGCTTTCCCCGCGTATGAGCACGGTGGCTTCACTCTCGGAAACCTGAGCGATCAGATCGTAGACTTCCTGCATGGCATGTGAGTTTCCAATGAGATTCGAGGGTCGGAAACGATCCTTCAGCTCTTCGGTTAGTCGGAGATTCTCTTCGATCAGTCTTTGGCGATCCTCCTGAGCGGACTGACGGAGCTTGACCGCCTGGGAAATCATTGAGGCGATGATTGCGTACAGTCTCAGGTCTTCTTCGAGGGCTGCGTGCTTCGAGTAGATTTTGTCTACGCTCAAAGCACCGATGACGCTGTTTTTCAGTTTGATAGGAACGCTGATATACGACAGGTCTCGGCCGTCCTTTTTCCTGAGAGCTCGGGTGCGGTTGAGGTAGCGAGGTTCCTCGGCAACTTTGGGAATGATCGCCGGTTTCCCCGTCTCGAAGACCTGTCCGATGATTCCCTCACCGACCCTGTATCTGCCCCGCCTCTGCTGGCTGGTGGAAAGGCCATAGGCCGCCTCGATGGATATCTCGCCGCTCTCCCGATTGAGAAGGGTCAAACTTCCCCTCACGATTCCCTTGTACTTGGCAATGATTTCAAGAACCGGTCCCAGGGTGTCCCGTAGATCCATGCTCGAATCCAGGTTCTGGCTGATATCGAAGAGCAGGGACAGTTCCCGGATTTTTTCATCGACATAGGGATTGCCGATCATCCCCGCAGGCGCGCTTTCCTCTGACGGCATCGATTGCATCCTACATTCAGGTAAGATCTCCGGCCAGCTTCCGACCGTAGGACACGCACTCCTCGATGCTTTGTTCAGACGGATTCCAGAGCACTTTCAAGCCGTCATCAACGACCGTGAAGCCCGCCTGTTGAAGCGATTCGGCCAGTACACGAGTAGACTCACCGCTCCAACCGTAACTTCCGAATACGGCGGCTTTCTTCTCTTGGAAAGACAGACCCTTGATCTCCTCCAACAACCCGGCCAAAGAGGTCAGGATGCCTCTATTGACGGTGGGAGAGCCGAACACAACCGCTTTGGATTTGAACACCTCCGCCAATACATCATTTTTGTCGCTGCTTGCGATATTGAACAGCTTAACATTTACATCGGGGTCTGTGCGGACGATGCCTTTGGCAATATTCTCCGCCATCACTCGCGTACCGTTCCACATCGTGTCGTAGACGATGGTGATCTGGTTTTCCTTGTACCCTTTGGCCCACTGCAGATAACGCTCCACAATCTGAGCTGGATTGTTCCGCCATATGACTCCATGGCTCGAGCAGATGATGTCCAACGGAAGTTCCAGGCTGAGGAACTCCTGGATCTTTTTTTCGACCAGTGAGCTGAAGGGCGTCAGGATGTTGGCGTAGTATTTCAGGCACTCGGTGTAAAGCTCGTTTTGATCGACCAGATCGTTGAACAAATACTCCGAGGCATAGTGTTGGCCGAAGGCGTCATTGCTGAACAGGATGTTGTCACCGGTTAGGTAGCAGAACATGCTGTCCGGCCAGTGCAACATCGGCGCTTCTACAAAGATCAGTTCTTTGCTGCCGAGGCTCAATTTATCCCCGGTTTTCACCACCTGGAAGTTCCAGTCGCGGTGATAGTGACCGGTCAAGGACTTCACGCCGTTGGCAGTACAGTATACGGGAGTATCGGGGATACGCTCCAGCAGCTCAGGCAAGGCCCCGCTGTGGTCGATCTCGGCATGATTGGCGACCACGAAATCTATCTTTTCTAGATCGATCTCCCCGGCCAGATTGTTCACATATTCCTTGGCAAAAGGGGCCCAAACCGTATCTACCAGTGCGGTTTTCTCTTCGTTGATCAGGTATGAGTTGTACGTCGAGCCCCGGTGTGTCGAGTATTCGTTCCCGTGGAATTTCCGCAGCTCCCAATCGATCTTGCCCACCCAGTGGACGTTGTTTATTACCTTTACTTTCATCGTTTGGCTCCTTTGGACGGATTCGATTTTCTTTTAGGTTAATCCTAATGCGTCCCTGTTGTTAAATCAATAGATTGAGGAGTTGGACGGCTGATGTCGGTTGCGTTACGGGAAGGACGATCTTGCCGACGTTTTGATTGGCTTCCAGCCCGGATAATCATTTGCCAGATGTAAAGTCTCTGTCCTATACTACCAGTAGCGGAGGGACGATACTAGGATATGGCGCCGTTGCAAAGCCCGGTTGTACGTAAGTTCATGCGGTATATACGCCGACTGACTTGTGAGTTTCAGCGGGATCAGTGCTTGATTCGTGCCGCCAGTCTGGCCTTCGCCAGTCTGTTGGCACTGGTGCCGCTGTCGGCCCTGCTGTTCTCCCTGTTCTCCGCCCTGGGTACCTTCTCAGAGGTGCTGGAGAATATCCAAGGCTTCCTCTTTACCCAGCTCGTTCCCACCAGCCAGGACGAGATCATGGCTTACATCCAACGCTTCGTGGAAAACACCCGCGCCCTGGGCGTCGTCGGCCTGCTCTTCTTCCTGATCACGGCGATCTTTCTTCTCAACACGATTCAAAGCACCTTCAATGCTCTGTGGGGAAGCAGAACCCAGCAAGGTTCGCTGCGCCGAGTGGCGACCTACGCTTCGGTCTTGATCGTGGGCAGCTTCCTGTTCAGTATCGGGCTCAACCTTACCGGGATGCTCCGCTCCCTGGTCAGCGGGGACACGGTTCAGGAGATCAGCAAAACCCTCTCCTTACTCACCGGGATTTTGCCCTCGATCTTCATCTTTTTTGCCCTGCTGCTGATGATCGTCCTGATTCCCTCGGGACGGGTCCGCTTTGTCAGTGCCCTGATCGGGGCCGGCGTCGGGGCGGTATTATGGGAGGCGGCTCGGAGAATCTTCTTCTTCTGGATCACCTACGTGATCCGACTGTCTATCGTGTACGGATCGCTCGCGGTGATCCCCATCTTTCTGATCTGGCTGTACGTGGCCTGGATCATCGTTCTGCTCTCCCTCGAAGTCGCCTTTGTCCACCAGCATCGTCAACTCGGATGGCCGGGCAAGCGCCTGGAGCAGATCAGTCCGGCGGAGCGCTTTCTCTTCGGCCTGGAGATTTACCTGCAGATTGTCGGCCGTTTCTATCGGGGAGAAACACCGCCGAGCACCACCCAGATCGCCCGGCGCTTCAGTGCCTCTCTGGCGGATATCTCCTATTTCACCGACCTGTTTCACCAGGAGGGATTGTTGCTGTTTGCCGGAGAAGAGAATGAATTACTCGTACCGGCTCGTTCCCTCGACAAGATCGGTCTGCAGGAGTTATTCCGAAGTCTCTTCGGGAATCCAAAGGAGGCAGCCTGGCAGAGCGAGGAAGCCCTGTCACTGTTCGAATCGGTAACCGGTGCGGCGGTAGGGTCCCTAGGGGAAACATCGGTGTTGGAGTTCTTGAAGTCCAGTTTGGAAGCACATCAGGGAGTAACAGATCAGGCAGCCCAGCAACCCAGACGGGCCAGACTGGGGTCCCTTCTCGATTGGTCCGCCCTTCGGTTTTTAAAGAGAAAGAAATAACCTTTTTGAGGAACAGAGAGAGATGATTACCCGCCGGTCTCCGATTGTCAGGGTATTGGCGGCGGCGATGCTGCTTTCGGCCCAGGCCGGACTTTCCCCCCTCTACGCCGACGAGCCGCCCCTGTCTGATTGCCGCCTGAAGACGCAGGTGGAGCTCGAGCTGGAACAGATCCTTGACAAGGCCTATCGCAGCTGCATCGGAACTCGCACGGTGGCGGGGGTGGACCTGGTTGTACGGATCCCCTTCGGCCAATCGGGAGAGCGTCGGGGGGGCGCCGGATTCCACCAGCGGATCTTTCTTGGCGGCAAGGGGGATCCTGAGAGGATCTGGACAGAGATCGACAGATTGCTGGCTTCTGAGGCCTTCGCTGACCATATCTCAAGACTCCAACGGCCGGGAGCCAAGACCGTCATCTTCGATCTGGAGCAGCGGCGGGTCTCTGTGTACTTCGACCCGACATTGAACGATCTGCTGCGGGAGGGGCCGTATCCCGGCACCCGCACCAAAGTGTACGTGCTCAAGACCGGCTCGCGGATATCCTCAACGGATGTTTATAACTTCCTCTACTGCATCGGCGCTGTGGGCTTGGACTGCTCCGGGTTTATCTACAATGTGCAAAAGGCGATCGCCGCGGCCTTCGGGCTGGATCTGGACCGAAAGGCGGCTGCTGATCTTGGGACAGAGGTGGACCAACTTCCCGGAATCATCGGATTGTGGTTCTTCGATCCTGAGGTCCGCTTCTCCGAAGTCGTGGATGATCGAATCGATAATCTCCGGCCGGGGGATGTGATCCTTTTCCGAGGCGGGGTTCCGGGGCGGGGGATC
>Ga0307379_10007742_pt1 | contig 14556 bp, 16 predicted proteins | sample UN2MG_FD_202237 | JGI IMG/M metagenome (GOLD analysis project Ga0307379, IMG submission 202237) | Soil microbial communities from Risofladan, Vaasa, Finland - UN-2 | ecosystem: Environmental > Terrestrial > Soil > Coastal area > Acid sulfate soil | place: Finland: Risofladan, Vaasa | collected... | reverse complement strand
ACCGGCAGATCTAACAGCCAAGCTTCCAGTTTATATGAATGTCGGCTCAGAGATAGTCGAGGTAACAGGAGTATCTAGTAACGACCTCACAGTTGTTAGAGGTGTAGCAGACACGACCGCTGGGGCACATGACGATGGTGACTCACTCAGGCTAACCATTATAGCTGACACTATAAACGAGCTTATAGATGGCATTTCGGCTGCGCTTGTGAATCCCATGACAACCCAGGGGGACATGATATTAAGGGATGATACTACTATTCCAGCTCGCCTAGCGATTGGTAATGATGGAGACATGTTGTGGACTGATGGGATTGATCCTTCTTGGGAATCCCAGGACACAAAGTTAAGGACCACCCAGGCCATAGGCAACCTTACATCAACTGGACTGTTGACTGGCGGTGACCTCTCGATAAATGCTAACCCAGCATTGTTTGATATGACCGCTGGAACGGCTATAGTAGTTGACAACTACACCGACCCACTAAATCCAGTCTACAGCCATGTTAGTTGGAGTGCCTTTACTGGGGTCGCAGTAACTGACATTGCAACAAACCCAAGAACGGATATAGGCATAGATTCAGCGGGGGCCATATTTCAATCGCCGACTGCATTGACTACAGGCCAGCGTCGGGATTACGTCCAGATAGGACGACTTATTCACCTGAATAACACTACGATTAATGGTGTTACTAATGTTCACCATCATGCCTTCGACCAACTGCTAACAGCATCAGATCTTTCTGACTCTATTGGATCTCTAAATAGGACAGGGAACGTATATTCTGCTAACGGCGCTAACCTTCAGATTAATAAATCCTCAGGGGAGATCTACCGTATAGGCTCTAATCAAGATGATGAGCAAAACCCGAACATTACTTCAAACGATCCCGAAACTATTTCTATCATGAGGATGACCTATCAGGATGGTTCGGGCGGATTTACCGTAGGGCCAACCATAACTGAGATTGACCCTGATAATTATGATGATGGTTCAGGTACACCCGTGTCTGTATCCGTTAATAAATGGACCGTTCAGCGATTATTCTATTTTACAGAAGGTGGCCCGCCACAAGCAAATACCTTTGTCCATTACGGACAAGTTGAGTACAACTCCTTAGCAGCCGCAGAACAAGCTCTCTTCACTGAGAATGTCGCTACTAACCCGATACTTGCCGATGCTACATTTAGAGCATGGCTAATAGTCAAGAATGGAGAAACGGCGCTAAACTCTGCCAATACTGATTTCGTTGAAGTTGCTAAGTTCGGCGGAGCAGGGGGCGGAGGTACAAGTTCAATCACAGATTTACAGACTGCTTATAATAACTCAATAACTCCCCAGATAATTCTTTCAGCTTCTGGCGGCGTGTTTGATATCCAAGATGCGTCGACTCCCATTGCAACGGACTTACTATCAGTTCGAACCTTTGGCGGTGGCAATAGGTTTATCGGCGTAGATGTAAATGGTATTTATGTTGGGGCAACCCATAACGCATCGGCAGGTATCGACCTAACGAGTACGACGCAGGGTATCGGCTTGCCCAACATGACTACCACTCAGAGAAATGCTATTAGCACACCAAAAGAAGGCTTGCTGATTTGGAATGTGACAACGGCACAAATTGAGAGATACGGTAGTGCTAGTTGGAATTCAGAATGGTCGATGGGAAATCTTAAGCTAACAGGTCAGGCTTGGAGTGAAACAAATACCCTTACCGATGCAGTTACTATTGCAACGGATTGCGATCTAGGCAACGTCCACCAAGTGACATTAACAGACAATAGAACTCTTGGTGCTCCAACAAATCTTAAGGGCGGCGCAACATATATATGGGTTATCTCCCAAGATGTTGGCGGTACGAATACCCTAGCCTATAATGCTGTCTTTAAATTCCCTGGCGGTACCGCTCCAGTATTATCTACGGCAGGGAGTGCGGTTGATATCCTCTCTGGATGGAGTGACGGAACTAATGTTTATGCTACGCTACAGAAGGAATTTAGCTAATGAGTTTTCCAGGTACATTTGCACCAGCTCTCTTTAGTTCAACTTCAGTTGAGCAAGTGTTTTCATTGGAAGTGACAACAACATCACCAAATCAGCAAATGTCGTTTACAACTGGCGCAGATGGGCTTATGGATATCTACTGGGGAGATGGTGATTCAGATCTTGCAACTATGGTTACAACCCCGACTCATACCTATGTTGTCGCTGGCACTTATAACTTAAAGATGAGTGGGCTTACAACGGCATTAGCACTAAATACCACTTTAGGAAAAGTGGCATTGACAGGAGTTCTGTCGCCAATCCGAGGTATGCCAGCTCTCACTGATGTCACAAATCTTTTTTTCAACAACACCAACATTGTTGGTTCAATCCCGGCAGGGTTTTTTGATGACTGCCCCTTGATAACAACATTTTATTATGCGTTTCTTAATTCCACATTTACTGGTCCGTGTCCGAGAATATTCGACAACAATACTTTAGCTACAATCTTTTATCGGTGTTTTTATGGCTGCGATATTGAGTCAGTGCCGTCCGGTCTATTCGATAACAACTCACTGGTGACAGATTTCAACGGCCTATTTCAAAATTGTAATACTCTGCTTACTGCACCATCGGATCTAATTACGATCGGTAAGCACCCTAGCGTGAATAACTTAGGCTTTACATATTACGGTTGCACGGGTTTGACTAGCACAGTCCCGGAGCTTTGGGTTGATTTTCCAGCCGCAACACATACTTCATGCTTTAAAAACTCATTATCAATTGCGAACTATGCAGACATACCTGCCGGATGGAAATAGAGGAGAGATCAATGCTTAGAAGGCACTCACAGATGGAGGGGCAGCTTAGACTATGATCTAGCGGCGTCCCTTCCCTGGGACGCCGTACCAGTTCTATTCCTTATCGAAGTAGTAAGTTATAAACGGTATTGATAGTGCTATGGCGGCTGTCAATACCGATCCCCAAACTAAAACCTTGGTTTTGATTTTGGCTATATCAACCTCTAACGTAGCTATTTTAGTGCTGTTACCGTCAATCTTTACGATTATATCCGGCCAAGTCGCTCTCCAAAATCTATCAATATTCTTCTGGTGGTTCTCTTCCCTTGTGTTATTTCTTGCAGCGTCAACTTTCAATTCATTTTGAGCCGATACCAAGCCATCTAATTTTTGTTCAATGCGTTCCAAGGCTGGATCGGCCATTTGATAACTCCTTTCTATTTTGTAAATGTATACCAACATGATAGCATCTTGAGATAATCGTTCAATTCAATGATATAATTTGTGGGAGGACCTAGTTCATGAGGTATTTTGGCTCTTGTATTTTATCAATCGGTTTTTTGTATTCTAGCATCGGGCTATCTATCGGTTACTGCGATCGTTTTTTCGATCAAGGCTACGAGAAAGGCCACAGAATTGGCCATGAGAAAGGCTATCAAATTGGCTACGATAAAGGCCAAAACAAAACTTACGATTGCAAGAAAGAGCGCAATGAAGGCTATAATAAAGGTTACCAAACAGGCTCCTTCGAGGGCACAAAAACGGGTTACAATAAAGGCTACGGTGAAGGACGAAAAACTGGTCGAGATATCGGCTATAAGACAGGCCACAAGACCGGCTATGATTCCGGCTATAAAACAGGCTACGAAAAAGGAGGCGGCGGTAAAACAGGCGGCGGTGGTTTCTGTGCCTTCGTTTTTAAATTCGATGGCTTCATTATAAGAACGGATGACAAGTGCAGCTCATCTTCCGTATGCAATGACAACGACGTAAATACAATTGATGTATGTCTCGTCGGCACTAGCAAAGACGAAGGACTAATCACAGATTAAATGCGGAGGGATGGGATGAATAAATTAATATTATGTATGTTCTTGTTTAATATTGCATGCAAAGACATGAATGATCCAAAGGTTGTACGGGCTACTGCTACGCAATTCCCAGACCCTGGTAATTCTCCCCTCCCTCCTATTCAAGAGCCAGCTACTCCTGGGTTTGTATCGCTATCTTTAGTAGAGGATCAGATGCTGCTAGATGTTCTGTCTATTCAGAGCAACGCCGATAGATTGAACGCTAGGTACTTCGTAGCTTGTGACGTTCTCAATATCGGCACCGAGAGCCTAGTAGATGTAGAGGCAGGGGCTAACAAGTTCATTAACTCCATTTCAACCGAGAGCCGAGTGGAACGTGTGACGCCGATCGGTAATACCAATTGTGCGTTCAAGATCGACATATCAGATTATGGCCTCGATAGTCTGGTCACGTTCCATGGGGATACGATCCCCGGACGACTACAGAAAGGCCAGAAGCTTTCGAAATGGCAGCTATTAGAACGTACCGATGTTCTATTCGTAGTTAGCCAGTCGGCACGAAATAAAAATCTACAGTTCCAGACACAGAGTTTACGTCCTTATGTTTTCCTAAACTCGATAGCTGTTACCGCACTCGAGGGCGACGACGTAGCTAACCAAAATTGTAATGTATATTGCGAGCTAGTTAACCAGCCAAGGCATGTGGGGGACTTCTTCGAAAGTCTGGGGGTGAATGTTCAAGATGAGTATGACGACGAATCCGCGCTATACGAGGCCGATAGCTTGAGTCAGATAGCGATTGGTAAGAGCCGAGGATATGAAATCCTTGACTCGGATGATGGCTGGGTATGGTCGAGTTTCGATTCGGAGTTAGGAAATAACAAGGACCATTTCGAGACACCTTTCAAGATCGAAGCGGCCCAAGCTGGCGGCGTAGTTCGCAGCGTAAAAGTGTTCAAGCAGGATGCCTCCGAACGGATATACTCTCTCGACAATGAATGTTTAGGAGTAAGGCTTGAAAATGCGGCCGGACTAGCCGTTACTGTAGCACCGGCCACCGTAGTCAACCACAGTAAAAACGCTACTTCAAGAATCGACGTACAAATAAGAAACGGCGATTGCGTTGGTTGTCACAAAATCGGACCTATCCCATTCAAAGGGCAGATCCTTGATCACGTACTAGGCAATTCATCGTTTGATGCTAACGAAAAAGATTTAGCCAGGGTCTTCAGCAATCCGGTGGATATTGCAGCCACTCAAATTGAGATACAACAAGACTATATAGAGAATTGCTTGGAGCCTTTGGGTGTGTCAACCGAACTGGACAATCTAACCGAATCTGTGACGCTACCATTCAGAGCACAGCTTAATGCCCAGAAGCTATGCAGCTACACTTTCCTAGATACTGCCGAGTGTCTGGACAGGCTCGCAGGTACCGACAAGAGTTCACAAGTATTCGGGAACGTGCTCAATGGTGGGAGCGTTTCACTAGCAACATTTGCAAAAGGTTTTCCAGATTTTGTGGAAGAAATGGGAGTATTCGAAGATGTATCAGTCAATTAGAGTAGTCGTGTTTCTATTGTTTTTTGGATGCGGATCGGGGGAAACGGTTGTGGTTGAGAAGGAGGTACCAGTCGAAAGGCCAGGACAAGGAGGATCTAAGGGTACAAAAAAACCGCCAGCGGGTTCAGGCCAGCCAATTTCTTATACGCAGATGCAGGGCTTGCTAAATACTAATTGTGCTAAATGCCATGCATCGGCGGATTTTATGGCGAGTGAAACATTGCTTAGACGCAGCCGAGTTTTGCAGGAATTGAACACCAGAAACATGCCTCCACAAAAAGGCGCATTAAGCGACGGTGACCGCAACCTGATGGTGAACTTTTTTCTATAGCTGGTGCTTTCCTGATTGCTAACAAAAAGCTCCAGGTCCTTGGAAAACCTGGAGCTTTTCATGCAGAGAGACCCCTTTGCGAAAAGGTCACAGGATCTTTTAAAACAACCATTAGTATTAAGTCAACCAAATTTCTCAATGGCAGCAACCAAGTAGGAAGAATACTATGGGCGACATAACAAAAAACTTCTCAGTCCAAGAGTTCGCATGTCGGTGCGGTAACTGCTCTGTGGATGGGACAAAGATAGATAGAAGACTAGTTTATAAACTGCAAGTCATAAGGGAGATAATTGATAAGCCGATTTATATCAACTCTGCTTGTAGGTGCGATAGGCATAATAATGATGTTGGCGGTGCTCTCATGTCATATCATCTCAGTGGCATGGCTGTTGATATTGCCTGCGATAATTCTTTGGATCGTTGCGATCTTGTAAAGCAATCTCTAAACCAAGGATTGAGTGTAGGTATCTCAGCCAAGTTTATTCATGTCGATACGAGGGATATCCCCATAATTTTTTTATACTGAATGGGATCCCAAATGCCCATCAACTACCCATCAACTACCCATCAACTAAGCTTGGAGAAAAGTTATGGCGAGCGATATGTATGAATTCCTAATAGGATTCGCTTTGGCTATTAGCATGTTTATCGCCATGGGATTTTTCCTAATGGGGCCACCTCATGAATAATAAGTTTAGTAAATATTTTTCAGCCATAAATGAAATGGTACTAGCCAAGGAAGCCGCCAGCCATACTTGGTGCTATTTTTGCGGAAAATCTAACCTCGTCACTTTCGATTTACATTCGACAATGGTTAATTTAAAAACTGAATGTTTTTATTGTAAGGAAGAATTTGCTTTTGATGTGACCTTGCATTTTATCACAGAGACTTTTGACCCAGCCATCTTGAGATCAATCCCCAGAAAAAAGAAACCTGCCCATACCGCTAAAAAAAGTTAGAGTATGTGCAGGTCCTTCTCGTCCTAGAATCCGTTTGTGGTTCGACTAACAGCTATGAGCCGCTAGCATTAGCCAGCGGCTCATTTCACATTACCGCACTAATAATTTGAGCACCACATAAAGCCGATGCATTTACAAAGGCCTCTCGATCCTCGTTAGCTTCCTTAGAAATCTCCGAGACTCCTTCCATGGCTGGAAGCAAGTCACGCATGGCACTCGCCAGGATTGCTGAAATATCGCTAATGTCGAAACCGTCCTTTGATTCCTCTTTTAGTATCCTGAGAAATTTAGATACTCCGTCGCCAAGCTCAGTGAGTTCCTTGGAACAGTAAATCGTTCTTTGAATAGTTGACATCTCTCGCCCCTGGCTATGGTATAGTTGGTGTCGGCCTGATCCTGTTGGATTGATCACGGACCGTGCAGTAGGTTAGATTCCTGCCGGGCCATCCATTCAATCTTTCATTGCCTTCTTAAGCTTCACTGCACGCTCTTTGATGCGATCCTTACGCTCCATAATCCTAAACCTTCTTTCCAGCCATTTCAGCTTTCGGTATTGCTTCGCAGAAATGCTTTCGTATCCATCGGGTAAAACGGCAATGACAGGCGAATCGGAATGAACTTTGACAAAAGAAATAGGTTTGGAATCCTTTGATTCAGTGGCAAAGTATTGTTTGTATTTCATCTTAAGATCCCTTTCGATAGTGTGGCCTAGTCATATTAAAATAAAATTGTGCATTTTTACAGCAAATCATATGGGCCAGTATCTATGAGTTATATGGATTGTGCTGTCGTGGCAGGATTGAAAATCGAGGGACCATATTCAGATGGGGATTTTGCCTTATCTATTTATGCCCCTTTCGACGAGGAAAAACTAATCTATGTGACTCCTAAACAAATGTTGGAGCTAGCCGTAAATCTAATTGACCGATTGCCTGAGAACTATCTTCGAGGACCGCTCTAGTGAACTTCCCTTAAAGGCAAAGTCTCATAAGGGACAGCCACATATTTAAGCTCCAGACCGAAAGCTATCATCTCGTCACAGCAACTGCATAGATGCAGCAAGTCTTCAACTTGGTCGTAGTCATCAGTATAGATTTTGTTTTCTTCCCAGCAATGCGGGCAATCAATCAAAGCTTCCATAATCAACCTCCGTCCAAACATTTTACCGTCCACTCCTCGATACTGCCATTCCCAAATGATGAGACTTCGCTAACGAAGTACCTAGAAGGATCCTTAGAGAGAGGGAAGGCGTCGGGGGATACCTTGGCAAGCTGGTAGTGAAGCGAGGCATCACGCAGCTTGCAGCGATCTATGAAGGCGGGGAAGTGATTGGAGGTGCGGTATCGGACAGTCATGGGAAACCTGTATAGTAGGACTTCCATTTATTTATATCCTGTGGTGGTTTAGAAAACAAGAGACGGTTGCCTACCGGAATGCCGACCATAATGTCGACCAATATTATATATAATATAATATAATATAATATAATATATACATATAGTTAGCTCCTTTTTCCGCTAACACTTTTTTGTTTTTTTTTCATTTAGTCGACGGGTCGACAGTCATTCGGCGGGGACCAATTGGATATACCTTTTCTTGTTATTATTCTCAATGGCTTCGAGGTATATGCTTTGGGAGGTGGAGAGGCACCCCCTGTCGACCCGTCAACTAAAATCAAAAAATGAAAAAAATCCTTATGACCCCGAAAGGTTATAAGGAAATTTCGGTCGACAAACAGGCTGTCGACACGTCGACTTTTTAAAATTTCATCGACTATTTTTTCGGTTTTTTGGTCAGTTTTGCCCAAAGTTTAGGCGTTACAAACTTTTTGCCAAAAAGGTGGTATTCACGATCCTCAATAGAAAGTCCCATGATTTCCCATTTTTCTCTCGGCGTTAGCGGCGACCTAATATTTCTTATTATTTGGCTTTTACTCATCCCAACATTTTTCCATCTATCGCTATGCATCGCCTTTTTGACTTTCTTCCTAAACATATCGTCTTGGCCGTTAATGGTATCCGATACCTTCTCGAAAATTTTATGGCGATTCGATACATAGTCGATTGACCATTTCATGATGGCTCTGGTTATCAGCATGGGACCTAATGTTGTGCGGTCGGCAGAGAGGTTTGATTCCATCAAGGCAACTCTAGTAGCTGTCTTCATTGCTTGCTGAGGAAGCCGGATCAAACTAAATCCGTTGTCAAAGTCTTTTTCGTTTTCAATCGCTACGCATTTATTGTGGAATTGTCGGATAAGAAGCTTAGAGGGATTGTCGATTTTCATTCTGAATCGGTTGTTCCTGTCATGACCTTTATCTTGTAGATATTTATAAACAGCTTTCATTCTCCCGATGCAATCCTTGATCCCTTGGCTGTTCATAGCTGAGTAGTTTGTGAGTTCTTCGACCTCCGACTTGTCCCGGAGTTTGCCGAACGTGATTACCTCCAAACGAGAGCCGAAGCCTTTGCTCATAAAATTGTAGTCGTTTGAGATCTCAATCCAGTCCCTTTCTACGCCGCCGCCGATCATAGAGAAGGCTGGGCTATTAACCGCCTTGAATTCGTATTCGCCTTCCTTGGCTGATCTTTGAGCATTGAAGGTCATGCCCTGGCCGAGGGACCAAAGAGATAGCATGTACTCTTGGCGACCGTCATCTCGGTTAGTAATTTTACGCAGAGTATCAAGGATTTCATCTTTGAAAAGGGTGCCAACTCCATTCACAGAATTCAGTTCTTTGCCGAAAGCGGTTCCCGAAACAGGAAAGCTCATTTGCTGTTTATGGTCGATTTCTTTCAAAACATGCCGAGAGATTTTGTCGATAGCGATTGATTTCCCAGTCCCTTGTTTGCCAACAAACAATGTATAGGTATTGATACCATCCATCTCAGGAGTACAAACTAATCCCTGAAATACGATTGAGGGGATTACCTGCGTCGCCAAGGCGAGACAAACATGGTCCGGCAAAACCTCTTCCCATTCCTCGATCAAGGCCTTTACGAAAGAGCCAGCCGTTGTATCCATATCGTAGAGATCTATATAGCTGTCCGGTTTCTCGATCCTTGGCTGTAAATCTATGACAGGAGCTAGAGGAGATGTTAGTCGCTCATTCATTTCGTCCAGAGCCTTGTCAAATTCGGGATCGACTATTGTTGTTTGAAAATGCCCTGGATTTAGTCCCTGAAGTTTAGCTAGCTCGAATATCTTCTTGTAGTTTATAGCTCCGCCAGCTTTAAACGTATTCCATTTACGAACGTCTGAATCTCGCCAGCCATTCTTTGGATCTTTCGTTTGACTCCATTTAATCCATAGATCGAAAGGAGCTCGGCCTTGGTTTCCGATTGAGTGTAAAGCCATGGCAACTTCGAGCCATTGCTGATAGCCAGTCACAGCTAGTTTATTTAGACAGGCAGCTATCTCGGCTAATTTTATGCTGTCTATAGACTGTTCGCCTTTAGCTACCGATGCATCGTCATGTGCTTTCTTGTTTGCGTTCTCCTCTAAAATTGAAAGTAGGCCTAAAGGAATTGTTTCTAGCTCTGTTTCTTGCGGCGATAAACCTTCAGACCATTTATAGATTCCTTGAACATGGTTACTATTAACCATGACAGCAAAAGCACCTTCTCCTAGCAGGTCTATGCCGTTTCCTAGTATTTGTTTTCTGATTACAAAATCAATGTCGTTTGGAATTTGGTAGTAGAGATGGAAGCCTCCAGAAGGAGTGTCAACTTTGATAGTATCGTCAAAACCTCCTATTTGCCTGTCTAATGCTGCAAAGGTTTCCATGCCTCCGTTCCTAGGGTCAACATCAACTATGATAATTTTGGAGGGACTACCTGTAGGAATCCCGTAGTTGTTATTTATAAAGTCATGCTGTTTCGGATATGAAAATTGTTTGTGCCAGTTCGTAAGTTTAGGATGTTTTCCAATGGCTGAACAATCAACTTTTCCGCATGAGCATGATCCGTCTTGTTTTACATTATAGACTGGAAAACAAGGCACAAAACTGTTATCAATAATCATTAACTGGTTCCCTTTGAGACGACGTTTACAGTGAGTAAGATCCTCCCAGCATAGCCGGGGGGATTTTTTTTACAACGTCGAAAAATAAAATATTCAATGCTTGACCAACGAATATACTTCCTACATAACCAATGAACCAAATCACTGAAACAACATTTTTAAAGGGCAAAAAACACATGGAACTAATACGTGGAAAGGTTGTCACTCCGTACAAGATTTGTCTATACGGACAAGGCGGCGTCGGCAAAAGTACCTTGGCATCTATTGCTGAAAACGCAGTATTTTTTGATATTGAAAGCGGACTGGACCAAATAGATTGCAACAGAACTCCGTTGATAAAAACTAGTAAGGAGTTATCAGGGTATGTCAGGGAGCTTATACAAACGAATCAAGGGAAGACTTTTATTTTTGATAGTTGCGATGCGTTGGAAAAAATCTTTGTTGATGAAATCTGTAAGAAAAACAAAATAGAATCACTCAGCGATCTAGGCTACGGCAAAGGATACGAGGAGTTAAATTCTAACTGGAATAAGTTTCTTGATATGCTCGACTGGCTTAAAGGCGCAGGGAAAAACACTATAGTAATCGGCCATGAGGTCATAAAAAAATACGAAAATCCCATGGCAGATCCCTACGATAAGATCCTCTTAAAGATGCATCAAAAATCGGCTGGTACTCTCATATCGAGAATGGATGCCGTTTTATATATGAACTATGAAGTTACAGTTGTTAAAGGAGACAACAAGAAAGGTGAGAAGACAAGAGCCTTTGGTAAAGGCGAAAGAGTTTTACATTGTTGTGAGAGGCCAGCCTTCATAGCGAAAAATCGTTACAACATGCCGGAAAGAATTAATCCACAAGATTTATTTAACTATCTACCTAAAGGATAAAATTATGTTTTCATTTAATGCAGAAGAAGAAAAAGAGTTTGACAATACCCTGGCCGAGGCTGAGTACGAGGTAATGATTACTGATGCAGAATATGCTCCAGCTAATTCGAATCCGAACAATCATGTTCTTTCACTGACTTTGGCGATTACAGATCCCTCCAGTCCCTACGATGGCTGGAAGATTTATGATCGGTACAACGTACAGAATCTGAATGAGATGGCTCAGAAAATTGCGAGGTCAGATCTCAAGAAACTTTGTATGGCGATCGGGATGGCTTCTTTTCAGAATCCACAAGAGTTAGTAGGTCACTCCCTTATTATCGAAACTAGAAACCGAGAGTACCAAGGCAAGACTTTTCCTAATGTGACAGAGAGGAAGGCTAGGGAGCATATGCAGCCGCCAGTCCCTCAACAGCAATTCCAGCAACCTGTTCAAGCTCAACAGTATCAACAGCCAGTTCCCCATCAGGAACAACCGCAGCGACAACAGCCAGTTCAGGCTCAACAACAATTCCAGCAACCTGTTCATGCTCAGCAACCTATGCAGCAACAACAACCACAAGCGCAGCAACCAAATTTGGATACAATCCCCTTCTAATAGAGAAGCAATGAAATGAAAATTAAGCTTCGGGACTATCAGACCGAGGCCGTTACGCAGACAAGTTTTGCACTATCCAAGGGGTACAAACGCCCCTTGATAGTTGCGCCTACTGCGTCCGGTAAAAGTCTGATGATAGCTGAGATAGTTGTAAGGATGATGAAGAAAAATCCCTTGTCTAGAGTTTTGGTACTTTGTCACCAAGGGGAATTGTTAGCACAGAACGAAGATAAGATTAAACAATTAGATGCAAGCATTGATACTGGTATTTTTTGTGCAGGTCAAGGAAGAAAGCAAAGAACGAATTCAGTTATCCTGGCCTCAAGAGACAGCCTAGGGAATGATCCTTTAGCTTGCGGGAAGTTCACCGTAGTTATCTGTGATGAGGCCCACATGATTCCTATGGATGCTTGGACGAATAAGAAAACAAACTACGGTAAAATTTTTTGCCTACTAAAACCAGATTATGTCGTCGGTCTAACAGGCACGCCTTGGAGATCTAACAAAGGTATGATCTATGGAAAGGATAAGTTTTTTACATTTTGTGCTTACGATATAAAAATGCAAGATCTTATGGAGAAAGGCTATTTGTGTGGGTACGGTCATCCGCACAAAGAGACAGTCATAGATGCAAAAGATATAAGACTATCATCTACAGGCGATTATAAGGTGGCTGACCTAGAGAGAATATCTATGCCGGATGAGGTGATAGCGAAGTGCTTAGATATTTGGCAGAAAAACGCAAGCGATAGGAGGGTATCAATTTTTTTTGCCTGTTCCAGAGATCATGGACAAGCCATAGCTGATGCCTTAAAGGCTGACTATGTTGACCCAGATCAGGTAGCTTACCTTGATGGGGACACGCCTAAAAATGAGCGAGCACAAATGCTTGAAGACATTAGGGCAGGTGCTTATCGTTGCGTAGTGAATATCGGTGTACTGACTACTGGTTTCGACGCACCGATCATTGATTGCGTATGCTGGCTTAGAGCTACACAGTCGGTATCTTTGTTTGTTCAGATGGGTGGTCGAGGCCTCAGACTGCACGAAGGGAAAGAAGATTGTTTGATGCTTGATATGGCTGGTAACTTTGAGAGGTTTAATTCTCTTGAGGACCCGCTTGGTGACGAAGGCGACGGAAAAGAAACCGAGAAAAAGTTAAAAAAGTGTAGTGCTTGTGAGCACGAAAATCCTCCTAGGTTAAAATTTTGTCAAAAGTGCAAAGAACAGCTACCGACTATTATGGGACCAATAAAATTATGCATGCATTGTCAGGCAGAGAATCATGCGGCAGCTAGTAAGTGCGAAGAGTGCTACGAGATTTTTATTACCCATACCGATATTGTCCACACCAAGGAGGCTATCAAGAGATACAAAGTTTGGGATCATATAGTCATGCCTAACCAGAAAACCAAGAAAGGATATCCTTGTGTAAAGGTGAGGATCTCGGCTGGCGGTCCTAATGTTATTGCTTCAAATACTTTCTACATTACTTTGATGCCGGATCATGAAAACGCTTTTGTATCAAAGAAGGGACAGGCGATAGTTGATAAGCTTAAATCTTACAACCCTAGGGAGATACAGACACACACAAATAACAAAGGTTTTAAGGAGGTGAATATAATTGATTGGAATGAGAAAGATTACGAGGAACTAGAAGGCTGTGCCCATGAATGGGAGATGTCAGTATCACCAATGGGTGTAAATCACACTTTTTGCCCACATTGTGGGGAAATGCGATGACTAATAAACTCTTAAAGGAAAATAAATAATGAGCAAGAATATAACTGGTGAGGTATTGTTAAAGTCAATAGTTAAAGAAAAGCACAACAGAACTAAAAATACTGTATCTGTATGTTTTGATAATGAAGTGAAAGCAAAATTGGATGAACTAGCAGTTAAGCACGAATTTTCTATAAGCTATATTGTCAACGAATTTTTAAGGAGGATTATCTTGTGAAAAATGACAACGATCATATGGAGCACAAGTTACACGAAGCAATTAGGGCACAGCTATTTTTACTAGACAACATGGCATTAAAGGAAGTGCTTAAGCTGACGACAGAGTTAGCTTGCCCTGAGTATTACAAGCAAGTACAAACAAATTTTTAAAGGAAATATAATGGAAAAAATGACTAGTGAAATGCGATTAGCTTGGGTTAAAAAGTCTGATGGTGTAGCTGATAAACTTATGGATGCGGTTGATACCGAGCCTATGGGGATAGCACATTTAGCTCTGACGAAGGCTTTATGCTACGTCTTGGATGCAGCATCAAATACAGATAAGAGCCATGGTGTCGCCTTGCGAAACTTTTCAGCTCAGGCTATAAATCGCATGTGGGAATCTGGGAAACCTCCAGTACCGCACGATAGAAG
>Ga0307379_10007741_pt1 | contig 14556 bp, 15 predicted proteins | sample UN2MG_FD_202237 | JGI IMG/M metagenome (GOLD analysis project Ga0307379, IMG submission 202237) | Soil microbial communities from Risofladan, Vaasa, Finland - UN-2 | ecosystem: Environmental > Terrestrial > Soil > Coastal area > Acid sulfate soil | place: Finland: Risofladan, Vaasa | collected... | reverse complement strand
TGCAGAATAGTCACACAGCCTGAGTTGTTTTCAAAAACCCTTGCTTTTTCGTTGCTTCAAGGGGGCCCCCGACTATTGTCAAGGGAACGGGGGACGTTGCACCGCGGACACGCATGTGGGGGCTTCCCCAAAAAAATGAAATCATACTCGCAGGGACGGGCGAAAAAGCAGGAGACTGGACAAATGGCTCGGGAAGTGGGGACTTTGAAATTAGGTATCTTGAGTGCAGCCCTTATCGGTGGGCTCGCTCTTCCGGCACAGGCAGAAGAGCTCACGCTCGGCGCCTCGGCCGCCCTTACCACGGACTATGTGTTCCGCGGCATCTCGCAGACGGATGAGAACCCGGCGGTGCAGGCATCCCTGGATGCGTCCTACGGCATCTTCTATCTCGGTGCTTGGGGCTCCAATGTCGACTTCGGCGGCGGCCCGGCTGGGCAGGACATCGCCAATCTCGAGATCGACTACTATGCCGGTATCACCCCTGGGTGGAAGGGCATCAGCTTCGACATCGGCGGCATCTACTACACCTATCCGGGCGCCTTCGATCCGGGCGGAGAGTTCGACTATTTCGAGCTTAAGACTGGCGCGTCCTATACTTTCATGGAGGCCCTCACCCTCGGCGTTACCAATTACTGGTCGCCGGAGTTCTTTTCTGAGCTTGGTGATGCCGACGCTCTCGAACTCTCGGGCGAGTACGCCTTTTCTAAGAAGCTGTTCAACTTCTTCTCGCCGAGCGTCAGCGCTTTGGTCGGCTGGCAGTGGGTGGAACTCGGCACCGATTACACCTATTGGAACGCCGGTCTGACCCTCGGCTTCCTGGAGAACTGGTCCGCCGATATCCGCTACTGGGACACTGATATAAGCACCTTTACCTGCGGTGGTCCCTGGTGCAATTCGCGGGTCGTGGGAACGCTCTCGGCCTCGTTCTAGGGTTTAACAACTTCCCCAAAAGCACTTCCCACCTAAAAGGGCGCCGTTTCGGCGCCCTTTTTTTGGTGCCGGTCCGGGTCAATATGCTTGGCTATGGTTGAGGATCTCGCACACCAGGCCGATGAGGCCGCCGACGCGGCAGCAATCGCGCGGGCGCACGCGGTCTATACGCCCTTGGCGCTTGCTTTCTACGACCTTGTCGTGCACGGGCTCTCCAACCGGTTCGCTTGGCGGTGCCCCACGGCGCGGCTGCACGGCCTCTACGAGGCCAACCTTTCCGCCAATCACCTGGAGGCGGGCGCGGGCACGGGGCTGTTCATCGATCGTGCAGGCAGGGCAAGATTCGACCGCCTCGTCGTGCTCGATATCAACCGGTATTGTCTGAACCGCGCAGGCAGACGGCTCGCGCGCTTCCGGCCCACGCTTTGCCAGGCCAATCTCTTGGCGCCGATCGCCGAACCCATGGCGCCGTTTCAGTCCGTCGGGCTGACCTATGTGCTCCACTGTCTGCCGGGCGCCCTCGGCGAGAAGCTCACGGCCGTCGATCATTTGAAGCCGATGATGGCAGAGGGGGCGGTGCTGTTCGGTGCCACCATTCTCGGCCGCGGCGTGGCCCCGAATGGCGCGGCGCGGGCCTTGCTCGACCTCTACAACGCCAAGGGCGTGTTCAATAACCGCGCGGACGATGTGGAGGCTTTAGCCGAGGGGCTGCGGCAGCGCTTCGACACTGTCGAGATCGACAGGCAGGGCTGCGTTGCCCTGTTTCGCGCGGTCTGAGCCCCCTTATGTCCCCTGGCTCGTCCCGCCTTGGGATGGACATTAACCCGCCGCTTACCCTGCCAAGTTTCGCCCCGGTTCGTTGTTAACGATCGGTAAGGGTAGGGCACTACCCTGGGGCCGTGAGCGCTTGGTCCAGCACGTTTCGTGCTGCGCGGCGAACGGACCGAGCCTCCAATCGTGAGGGAGTCTGTTATGCGTACGCGATTGTACCAGGCTGTGGCTGTTGCCGCCGTGTTAACGGCCAGCGCCACGGTCTCTAGCCCAGTGTTGAGTGCCGACCTGTATGCCGATCCGCAGATCTACGACGCGACGCCTATTCCTGACCAGGAGGTGTTCGAAGGTTGGTGGCTCGGCGGCACCATCGGTGGCGCCACGGTGAGCTATGACATGGCCCCAGCGTCGGGCTCGGTCTCCTCGAGCGGCGTGCTAGGCGGCGTCGTTGGCGGCTATAGCTGGCAGCACGGTCCCTTCGTGCTCGGCGTCGAAGCAGATCTGTTGGCCACCGACATCACGGGTGGCCGCAACTTCAACGGCGGACTCAATAGGGTTGATGTGAGTCTCGACAACATGGCGGATCTCCGCCTGCGCGCCGGCTATGCCGTCCTACCCAACCTGCTCTTATTCGGCACGTTCGGAGGCACGTGGGCGGGCGCCGACTTGGCCATTGGCGGTCCCGGCGGCGGTTTCCGCGAGACCACGTTGTTCGGCTGGAATGCCGGCGCCGGCGCCGAATTTGCGTTCAATCCGAATTGGAGTGCGCGGTTCGACTATCAGTTCACCGATTTCGAGTCCGAGACTATTTCCTACCCGGGCGGCAAGCAGACATACGATCCTGACGCGAACACGTTCCGCGGTTCGGTGATCTACCGCTTCTAGGGAACCGGCACGGTAATCTTGCCGGCGCTGCACAGGCGCCGCTGATCGATGTTCGTGCCGCAGGCTTGCGGGCGAAGACCGCGATCGAAGCAAAGCCTGATGTCGAACAGGTTCCCCCGCCGGCACGTCACCGCGATCATGTCGGGTTTGAGCCAAGTATTGGCGGCGAGGAATTCACGTTCGACCGTTTCGGGCGAGAGGAAGCGTTGAGTTTCCGGATCGTCGAACGGGGCCGGTACGGTCACCCGGTCGTAGAGGGCGCGGGCCGCGTCGTAATACGGCTCGGGGGCGAGGCCCGAGCAGGTGCCGTGGGCCGTATTCGTGGATGACCAGCTCCTTGCTCGGCATGATGTCGCGCATCTCGCCGATCACTTGCGACGGCACCCAGGGGCGCTTTCCCCGGTAGCAGTCCTCGGGCCATCCGTTCGCGTATTGCGGCCATAACCCATGCAGCACGAAGTCGTGTGACCGCTCCGTGTCGCATTGCGGGTCGCCGCGCTCGTCTCCCTCCTTAAGGCAATAGGTCGGCGACCAGCCGAGCACGAGTACGTAATAGTCGAAGGTGCCGGGCTCGGCGTGGCGGAACGCATGAGGCGCATCCTCGTCATAGGCCGACGCGCCGCTGGCCAAGAGCCATGTGATGGCCGCAAGGACGGCACCTGCGCGTCTAGGGTCAAGCATTAGCGTCGAGGCTTGCGAGCTCGGCCAAGATGCGGGCCCAACTTCGCGCGCCCTTCTCGAAGCTCGTCAGATTGTATTTCTCGTTGGGCGAATGAATGCGATCGTCCTCCAGCGCGAAGCCGACCAGAAGCGCGTCCATGCCGAGCCGCGTGCGGAACGACTCCACGATGGGAATGGAAGCGCCGCAGCCGCCGATCACCGGCGCCTTGCCCCATTCCGCTTCAAGTGCGCGCGATGCGGCGCGGAAGGCCGGCGCTTCGGTGTCGAAGCCGACCGCCGGCGAGCCGCCTTCGCCGGCATAGGACACGGCCGCGTCGGCGGGGAGGCGGTCGGCGATGAAGCGGTGGAGCCCATCGAGAATCCTTTGCGGCTCCTGATCGGGAACGAGACGGAACGACAGCTTGGCGATGGCTCTTGCCGGGATCACCGTCTTGGTGCCGGGCCCCGTATAGCCACCAAGGATGCCGTTGACCTCGACCGTCGGCCGCGACCAAAGCTGCTCCAGCACGCTCAAACCCGCCTCGCCGGCCGGCTCGCTCAAGCCCACCTCGCCGAGAAAGCCCGCGGTGTCGAAGCCGAGATTGCGCCACGCGGACAATTGCTCCGGCGACGGCTCGCGCACATCGTCGTAAAACCCGGGAATTGTCACGCGGCCTTGCGCATCGTGGAGCGCCGCGACCAGCTCGGCGAGGACGCGAATGGGATTGCGCGCCGGCCCACCATAGATCCCCGAATGCAGGTCGCGCGAGGGGCCCGAAATCGTTATCTCGGAGAAAGCAAGGCCGCGCAGAAAAGCGGTGATCGCGGGAGTGTTGGCGTCCCACTGCCCGGTATCGCAGACGAGCGCGATGTCCGCCTTCAACTCTTCACCATGGGCGGCGAGGAACGGTGCGAGGCTGGGGCTTCCCGATTCCTCCTCGCCCTCAAGGAGCACGGTGACGTCAACCGGAAGCGAGCCGTGCGCCGTGCGCCAGGCCCGGCATGCCTCGATGAAGGTCATGACCTGGCCTTTGTCGTCGGAGGCGCCGCGCGCGACGATGATCTTGCCGTATTGGTCGTGCGCGACGAGTTGGGGCTCGAAGGGCGGCGCCGTCCATGCCTCCAGCGGGTCGGGTGGCTGCACGTCGTAGTGGCCGTAGAACAGAACATGCGGGCGGGGCGCGCCGTCAGCGTGACGACAATGCGCCACGACCATCGGTTTGCCGGCGGTCGGTTCCACGCGCGCGGTAAAGCCGGTCTTGCGCAAGGCCGCCGCGCACCAGTCCGCGGCGTGAAGGCAGGCCTCGTGATGGGCGGGGTCGGTCGAGATGCTCGGGATGGCGAGGAACTGAAACAGCCGCTCGAGCGCCGCGCCGCGCCCCTCGGCGAGACAATCGAGCACGCTTTGGAGCGCGCGTTCTGACGTGGGGGATCCCGCCACCGTCACAGCCTATCGCTTCCCGTCCGGCGTCTCACCGCCGTCCAAAACGAGAAAATCCCGCTGACGATAGCAGTGTCACAAGACGCCACGATCGCAGCGGGTGAAAAACGACGTTCGATTGCTTGGATGATTTATTCGCCGAGCTGTACGTTGATAGCTTGGGGACCTTTGCCCCGACGGTCTGGTTCGGTCTCGAATGAAACCTTCGCTCCTTCGTCGAGCGCCGGCAGGCCCGAGCTCTGCAGCGCGGAGATGTGAAGAAACACATCCTTGCCGCCATCGTCCGGCGTAATGAAGCCGAACCCCCGCGAATGATTGAAGAATTTGACCGTCCCGGTCTGACGCATGGGAAGCTCCTTTCCCCCTCCAAATGGTCCGTGCAACACGCACGGAAAATCAGGCAGGTCTAGGAACGGGAAAGAAACCACGCCGCTTCCCAAGGAGCGTACGGGACCAGTTCTCCACCCGGGTTCGCTGTCTGCCCACAAAGCGCCTCACTGTAAAAGCGCGAGGCCGTTGTGTGCAAGACCCATCTACTTTGACGCGAACACCGCTAGGCGGATGAAGGCGCGCGATTAGTTGGGATAGGGAGACTGGTTGGGGACGCCGTTCAGGTTGTACCCGCCCCCTTGATAGTCGAAATTCGGCCCGAAATCGTCGGCGGGCGGAGGCATCTTGGGCTCGCCCCACACGTCGCTCAGGGTCCAGGACGTTCCGCCGACGCCACGAGTGCGGCTGCCCTGATTGCCGGACGCCTGGTTGCTGTTGCCGTTACTGTCGCCGCGGCGCTGCTGCGCTTCGGCGGCCTCGGCGGCGACAAGCGCGAAAAGGGCGGCAACAACGATCGCCGCGCGGGGGAGGGCTTTGCGAAGAGCGAGAAGCATGGCCATGTCGAATCGTGACTCCATCAAGGGTGGGGCCGTCTTAAACCCCTGCGAATCCTGAGCTTTATTGGTTACTAATGTGTCACCGCGTGCCCGGAAGGATCTGGCCACCAACAGCCTCAGCGGATCGGAGCCATGCCTTCTCAGGCTGGCGGCGAACCGCCTTGGCCGACTATGAGGCCTTTGGGGCCACCTGCCTAGCGCATCTATGCAACAGGTCGTGACTGTTCTGGAGGCATCACGCCTTCGTGCGTGTCCCGCTTTGGCCGTTGCTATGCCGGGCGGGGAGGCGGGTCCGGCCAGAACTGCAAACGCCGGGCACTGGCCCGGCGTTTCTCGTGTTTCCTGGCGACGCTGCTCTCAGCGAAGAAGCTAATATCTTCAAAGGCTTGTTGGCTGTGGACGCCTGCGAGCAGGCGCTCCGGCCACGCTAGGCCTTGCTAGTTCAAGGCCTTCCTCTTTGCCCGAGACTTGCCAAGGGCCTCGAGCGCGCCGCCGCTGGCCTTGGTGATCCGCACTTTGGCGGTACCGGAACCGATCATACCGATATGCGCGGCGGCGGCCTTCGACAGGTCGATGACGCGGCCGCCGATGAACGGCCCGCGGTCGTTGATTCGCACGACCACCGAGCGGCCGTTGCTGAGATTCTCGACCAGGACCCTGGTGCCGAACGGCAGCGAGCGATGCGCCGCGGTCAGCTCGTTCGGGTTCATCCGTTCCCCACTGGCCGTCTGGGAGGTCAGGGCATACCAGGAGGCGTGTCCGACCTGGTCCGCCATGGCGGCATTCAGAGGCAACATCATTGCAGCGCCCATAAGCCCCACCAAAATCATCTTAGCTCGCACTTTGACCATGCGTTGTTCTCCTTACTTCCAATTTGTCTGGGAGGTTTTTTGAAAAGACCGACGACGAATCGAGCCGGTCGCACGCGTTGGTGCAGTGCAGTAATCTATGGAACAAAGGGGCAAAAGATCGGCTGGCAAGCGTTTATTGAGGGGCCATTTCGCGGCCCCGCGCCAAGCTTTAGTTAGGGTTTACAATATATTAAGGCGGCGCCGGTCGCGGCCTGCTTCACCAGGTCGCGGGCGCGCCTGCGCCCATAAGCCCCGCCACGGCGTTGATCTTCCCCGGCGGAGGCGGTCGACTAGCGTGGGCCGCTCTTTTGCGCTGAATCAATCTCAGTCTGGCGTGAGGCGCTATAGGTGGAGTTTGTCCGGTTCGGCGCCCTATCCCTAGGCGGCCTCTTACAATGCCTAAACCTTGGCCCACGGGTGCCAAATCCTTGCCCTTTTCGATTCTTACTGTAACAATCGCATGTACAAAAAAATTTCCCAGGAAACACCAAGGACGGTCCAGGATTAGGTGCGATGCAACAAAAGAAGAGAGCTCCTGAGTACCAGGAGAGCCAGCAACTTTCATCCGCGGAGGCTCCTGGGACGGAGCCGATGACGGGTGCCCAGGCTTCCTACCTCAAGACGTTGGCCGACGAGGTTCAGGAGCCGGAAGCATACCAGCAGGGCTTGAGCAAGCGCGAGGCTTCACGGCGCATCAATGTGCTGATGGAGAAGTTGCGGATCGGCGAGCTACCGCCGCACACGGACTAGTCCTGGCGCGTCCGGCCGACGTGCCAATGGCGACATAAGGGCTTGGCGATGACCGAGGCGCGTCTTGCGATCACTCGGCGGGTAGTGACCGGGCTGATCGCTGTGCTGATCGTATCCTTGGCTGACACTGGGAGTACCGCAATGGCTCTTATGCTCTCATCCCCCGCGTTCGAGCCGGGCGGCAAGATCCCCTCCAAATATACCTGCAAGGGCGATAACGTCTCGCCGCCGCTCCGGATCGCCGGTGCGCCCGACGGGACGAAAAGCTTCGCGCTCATTCTCGATGATCCCGACGTGCCGGACCCGAAAGCGCCGACGCGCATCTGGGTGCATTGGGTCGTCTACAACATTCCGCCCAACATGACGGCGCTGCCGGAAGGGGCGGGCAGCGAGGTGCCTGCTGGCGCGACCGGCGGCCTCAACGACTTCAAGCGGATACCCTACGGGGGCCCGTGTCCGCCCATCGGCCGGCACCGCTATTTCCATAAGCTCTACGCGCTCGACACGACGCTTCCTACGACCCCGATGACCAAGGCGGCGCTTGAGGCTGCCATGGAAGGCCATGTCCTGGCGCGTGTGGAACTTATGGGCACCTATCAGAAAGGGGATCCGTAGGCCGGGGAACATTACGACCTCTTAGCTTGACTGACGCGTCGCGACTGGGTTCAGTGACGCGCATGGCTAGACACAACATGACCCGCGTCACCCTCACGACAGCGCGCGCTGGCCTCTGCGCGGCGGTGCTGTTCGCCTCAGCTTCCAGCGCGCTTGCCGCTTGTCCAGGCCCTGCCGGATTCGGCAAATGGCTGCAAGGCTTTAAGCAGCAAGCGATCGCGGAAGGGATCTCCCCCCGCACGGTCTCGATTGCGCTCGATGGCGTTACGTACAATCCCGCCACGATCGCCAAGGATCGGGCCCAGGGCGTGTTCGCGCAGGACTTTCTCACGTTCTCCGGCCGCATGGTGTCCAAGAACCGCATGCAGGTCGGCAAGTCGCTCCTCAACAAGTACAAGTCCGTGTTCAACAAGATTGAGCAGCAATACGGCGTGCCTGGGCCGGTGATGGTCGCCTATTGGGGGCTGGAGACGGACTTCGGCAAGGTGATGGGCAATATGGAGAGCATCCGCTCGCTCGCCACATTGAGCTATGATTGCCGCCGGCCCGAGGAGTTCAGAGCGCAATTGTTGGATGCGCTGCGTGTCATCGACCGTGGCGACTTGACCCCGGCGCAGATGCGCGGGCCCGCCCATGGCGAGGTGGGGCAGTTCCAGTTCCAGCCGAGCACCTATTACAATTACGCGGTGGATTTCGACGGCGATGGGCGCCGCGACCTCGTGCACAGCGCGCCGGATTCGCTCGCGTCCGCGGCCAACTACCTTCAGTCCAAGGGCTGGCAAGCCGGTCAGCCCTGGCTCGAAGAGGTGCGTGTTCCGGGCAATCTGCCGTGGGACCAGGCCGACGTGACGATCCGGAAGCCGCGCGCCTTTTGGGCGCAGCACGGCGTGACCTATCGCAACGGCAAGGCGATCCCGGCCGACAATCTGCCGGCGTCACTGCTTCTGCCCATGGGGCGCGATGGACCCGCGTTTCTCGCTTATCCGAATTTCACCACGGTCTATCTCGATTGGAACAACTCGCTCGTCTATTCCACCACGGCGGCCTATTACGCCACGCGGCTCAACGGCGCGCCGCCGCTCGATCGCGGCAACCCCGAACCCTTCACCGCGGCGCAGACCAAGCAGCTGCAGTCGCTGCTCGCACGACAAGGCTTCGACGTGGGCAAGATCGACGGCGTGATCGGAGCGGGGACCCGCGAAGCCATCCGCACCATGCAGATCAAGTATGGGCTGCCTGCCGACTCCTATCCCAGCCAAGAGCTGTTACGCCGGCTGCAGCGCGGCCGCTAGCGCGCACGGCAATTCCTCGACCGGTCGCACCTGCGCCTAGCGCGCGGGTGCGGGCTCTGTCTCCGCGCGAGACCAGATGAGGTGGTCGAGCGAGATTGCGCCCGGTCCGCGCGCCACGATCAGCAACAGGGCCGCGAGCCACAGGATGTGATCTGGCCAGCCACTGGGGTAGACGAAGATCTGGATCACCAGCGTCATGAGCATCAGGCCGAGCGCCGATAGACGCGAGGCCAGGCCTACGACGAGGCAGACCGAGAAAATGTGCTCGGCGAATGTCGTAAGATAAGCGGCCGCGTCCGGGGGCAGGAGCGGAACCTTGTACTCTTCGGCGAAGAGGAAGAACGTGTTGTCCTTGATGTGGAGAAAGCCTTCGACCTTGGTCTGGCCCGAGCGCCAGAAGACGCTGGCCACGGCGAGCCGTGCCAACAGCGCCACGAGACTGTAGGGAATGCGTTCGGCAAGGCGCCGGCCCGCCTCCAGCCAGTTGATCAGCGTGGACATCTCTCATCCCTCCAATTGCCTCGCGCAGAGGCCGATTTCCGCGGTTTTTTCCGCAGGGTCAGAAAACCCCGATTGGCCTCCGCAGGGAACTGCCGATGGCCGATAAACACCATAGCCGGACGCTATTGGACCGGCCGTTCAATTGCGGCTCATATCTCCTCACAAGGTCTTGAGTGGAGGACATGGCAGGGGTCGCCGCAAAGTCGGGTTGCGCCAACGCAGCTTGGCACCGGAGAGGCCTGGAGCGGGCTTTGCTGGCCCAAGGAGAGTGAGTGAATGGGACAACCGGCCTTCGGCACGATCGAAGAGGCCTTCGTCTATTGCCGTGACATGGATGCATCCTTGAGCGAACGGCTCGATACATTCGCGGCAGTTTCGCGCGCGTTGCGCCCAGCGATGCAAGAGGCGATCGACCGCATGGTAGAGCGGTTGCGGGCGCACCAGGCCGGTGCTTTGGCGCCGGGCCCCGGCGATCTCATGCCGCCCTTCGCGCTGCCTGACGAGACCGGGCGCATCGTCACCCTCGAAGCGCTTCTGGCCGACGGTCCCGCCGCTATCACCTTCCATCGCGGCCATTGGTGTCCGTATTGCCGTATCAACACGCGTGTGCTGGGGGAGGTCCAAGAAACCATCGTCTCGGAGGGGGCTTCGATTGTCGCCATCCTGCCGGAGCGTGAGCGCTATGCGGCAAGCCTCAAGGCAGATGCGAAACTGCGCTATCCGGTCCTTTCCGACATGGACAACGGCTATGCGCTCTCCATCAACCTCGCCATCTGGGTGGGCGCGGAGTTGCAGGAGTTGATGGCCAAGTCAGGCCGCGAACTTCCGGTCTATCAAGGCAACGAGGGTTGGATCCTGCCGATCCCGGCAACCTTCGTGGTGGGCCAGGACGGTCGCGTCGTGGGGCGGTTCATCGACCCCGACTACCGCAAGCGCATGGCGGTGGAGGATCTGCTGGCGGCCCTGCGCCAGGCGCGCGATACGCGTTAGCGGGAACCGGAGGATGTAGTGCGAGAGAGCAACTACCCAGGCGCCTCGCTGGATGGTATTTGAGAAGGAACGGGCAAGATTGAAGACACTGGGATTCTCGAGGCCCGGGGCGCCGCTAGCGGCGCGGCCCGAGGAGTTTGGGGATGACGGCGAAACTGCTTTCGGAACAACTCGAAGCCGCCTTTGTCGAATGCCGTGACATGGACGCCTCGCTGGCAGACAGGTTGCAGGCGTTCGCCGAGGCGGTGCGGGCGATGGGTTCCATCTTCCAGGATTCTGTCGACCAGCTGGTGGCGCGGCTGCGGGAGCATGAAGTCGGCGAGCGCGCGCCAAAGCCCGGCGAACCCATGCCGAATTTCGTGCTGCCCGACGAAGATGGCCGCCTCGTCAGCCTGGAAACGCTCCTGGAAAAGGGGCCGGTGGCCGTCACCTTCCATCGGGGCCATTGGTGTCCCTACTGCCGTATCAACACCAGGGCCCTGGCCGAGGCCCAAGATCAGATCACGGCCGCTGGCGGCCAGATCGCCGCGATCATGCCAGACCGCCAGCATTACACGGCGGAGCTTCAGGCCAAGTCCGGCGCGAACTTCCCGATCCTCACGGACTTCGAGAACGGTTACGCCCTATCCTTGAACCTCGCGTTCTGGGTGGGGGCAGAGATGCAAGAACTTATGACCAGCGCCGGCTGGGACGTGGAACCGTCGCAAGGGAGCGACACGTGGCTGCTGCCGGTCCCGGCCACGTTCGTCGTCGGCACCGACGGAATCGTCAAAGCGCGATTCGTCGACCCGGACTACCGGAAGCGGATGGCGATCGAGGATCTGCTGGCGGCCCTCGAGGATGCGCCCTAGGCGGCGAGCCTCCCCCAGTCGTAGGCGCGTAGCATCTTCATCATGGCCGCGGCCACGGGCGTGCGTTGGCGCCCCGCAATGCCATAGAGGTAGATAGACCGCTCCAACTCGACCCCCGTCACCGTGGTGCGCGTCAAGGTTTCGGGGCTCTTCGTACTGCGCGGAATAAAGGCTACGCCGAACCCGGCCTCGAGCAGGGACGTCAGGTCATTCTCCGAGCTCACCTCGTGGAAGCGCGCGACGTCGAAGTCCCGTTTCCCCAAGAGGTCGAGCAGGCTCTGGGTCGTCTCGCAATAGGTGCGGACCATCATGCGCTCTTGCCGCAAGTCGTCGAGCGCAACGGTTGGCGATTGCGCCAGGCTATGCTGGTTGCTGAAGGCGAGTTGAAAATCTTCGACGAAGAGGGGCCATCTGTCGAGGCGCTCCCACTCCTCGTCCAACGGGCCGGCGATGCCGAGCTCCACCTCGCCGCTCTTGAGATATTCGAGGACCTCGCTGGCGGTGCCGCGCAGGAGCTTCAGCTCAAGACTGCTGAACAGCTTGCCGAGCTCCACCACATGCGGTGTGACCAGCGCCGGATCGATGGTGCTCGACAGGGCAAGCCTGAGCGAGCCGACCTCGCCCTTCTTGATGGCGGTGGCGAGCGACCGGGCGCTGAGCGCGCTCTCATAGCATTGATTGAGGAGCGGCAGCATGCGCTGGCCGAGCTCGGTCAGCTGAGCGTGGGGCCGCTCGCGCCGGAACAAGTCGCCGCCAAGCTCCCCTTCGAGCTGACGAACGGCACGGGTCAAAGAGGGCTGGGCGACGTTGCACTCCTCCGCGGCGCGGGTGAAATTCAGCGTTCGCGCCACAGCGAGGAAATAGCGGACCTGGTGCATTTCCATGCAGTCTGCTCCGTCCGCTAGATTGATCCGTGAGGGGGACGGATTGGGAGCGCCCAGGCGCTCTCGGGTTTCATCGCCAAAACAAGCAAGTCTCCAGCGCTCCCGGAAAAGCTTATCTCACGCCAGGTTCGACGGCTGTTGTACGCTCCATGCACGTTTCCCGTCGAGACATTTGGGCCCTGTGCCGTATATTTGAGCGGACGTGATGTGCCGACCGGTGGACAGTTCCGGGGCGTCTCGGGCACCGTTTGCCCCATAGCGCGCCCCTATCGACTCCTTAGCCAAAGGGCATTTTCCGTTTTGGGCCCGGTGCGGCATCATCCTCGTTAAGGCAGCGCGTGCTACCGGCATGCAAGTCACTCTAGCCGTAAAGGGAGCCCCGTCCATGAACCTTGCCATGACAGAGCGCGGCGCCGCCGCAACTCAGCCGCTCAAGGACAAGGTCGCACTGGTCACAGGCTCGACCAGCGGCATTGGCCTCGGCATTGCCCGGGCGCTCGCCGGCGCCGGATCGGCGGTCGTCCTCAATGGCTTCGGTAGAGCTGAGGACATCGAGGCCGCTCAAGGCGGCATTGCTTCCGATTTCGGGGTTCCGGTTGTCTATTCGGGGGCGGATATGTCGAAACCCGACTCGATCGCCGAGATGATGGACATGGCGATCGCCAAATTTGGCACGGTCGACGTGCTGGTGAACAATGCCGGCATCCAGCATGTGGCGCCCTTGCAGGAGTTTCCGGTGGCCAAGTGGGATGCAATCATCGCCATCAATCTCAGCTCTGCGTTCCATACCACGCGGCTCGCGCTGCCCGGCATGGTCGACAAGGGCTGGGGCCGCATCATCAACATCGCCTCCGCCCATGGCCTCGTAGGCTCGCCCTTCAAGTCGGCCTATGTGGCGGCCAAGCACGGCGTGCTCGGGCTGACCAAGGTGACGGCGCTCGAGACGGCGGAGATGGGCATCACCTGCAACGCCATCTGTCCGGGCTATGTCTATACGCCTTTGGTCGAGGCCCAGATTGAAGGCCAGGCGAAATCCCATGGCATCCCGCGCGAAGAGGTGATCCGCAACGTGCTGCTTGCCCAGCAACCGAACAAGCGTTTCGCCACCACCGATGAACTCGGCGGCATCGCCGTGTTCTTGACCTCGGACGCGGCGGCATCGATCACGGGCACCACGATCGCCGCCGACGGCGGCTGGACGGCTCACTGAGCCTGGAGGAGCGATCATGACCACGGCCAAACGTCTATCGCCGCTCGACGCGGTCAACGAAATCCGCAACGACAATAACGGGCAAGTCGTGCTCGTGCTGCAAGGCGGCGGCGCGCTCGGAGCCTATCAAGGCGGCGTCTATCAGGCGCTGCATGAGGCCGGCGTGGAGCCGGACTGGATCGTTGGCACGTCGATCGGCGCCATCAATGCGAGCATCATCGCCGGGAACGGGCCCGAGGACCGCCTGCCGCGGCTCAGAGAGTTCTGGAAGCGGGTCGAGGCGGCGGACTATTGGGGCGCGTTCCCCGCGTGGGGCGGCGCCGCCGACGCGTTGTCGTCATGGATGACCATGACCAGCGGCATCTCGGGGTTCTTCGAGCCGCATACGCGCGCGTTTCTCGGCGCACACACACCGCTTGGTCCGGATAACGCCGGCTACTACTCGACCGCTCCCTTACGCAGGACGCTGGAGGATCTGGTCGACTTCAACCTGCTCAACAAAGGCGGCGTGCGGCTCACGGTGGGCGCCGCGCATGTGCGGACCAGCGTGATGCATTATTTCGACTCCCGGGACATGCCGCTCAGCGTCACCCACGTCATGGCGTCCGGCGCGCTGCCGCCCGCGTTTCCCGCCGTGCGTATCGACGGCGAGCTCTATTGGGATGGCGGCATCCTGTCCAACACGCCGGCGGAGCGCATCTTCGAGGACAACCCGCGGCGCAACGGGATCATCTTCGCCGTGCATCTGTGGAATCCGACGGGGCCGGAGCCCACGACCATCTGGGAAACGCTGCATCGTCACAAGGACATTCAGTATTCGAGCCGGATCGCCAATCACATCGTTCGCCAGCGCGAGGCGCACCGCTTGCGCCACGTCATCACCGAGCTACTGAAATACGTGCCGGACGAGGCGCGGCAGGACCCGACGGTGCGGGAACTGGCGGGCTACGCCTGCCGCACGCGCATGCATGTGGTCAGGCTGCTTGCGCCGCGTCTCGACAACGAGAGCCTCATCAAGGATATCGACTTCTCGCCGGC
>Ga0307379_10007740_pt1 | contig 14558 bp, 10 predicted proteins | sample UN2MG_FD_202237 | JGI IMG/M metagenome (GOLD analysis project Ga0307379, IMG submission 202237) | Soil microbial communities from Risofladan, Vaasa, Finland - UN-2 | ecosystem: Environmental > Terrestrial > Soil > Coastal area > Acid sulfate soil | place: Finland: Risofladan, Vaasa | collected... | reverse complement strand
GCCCGCACGACTTCGACTGCCAGCGGCTCCACCCACGCACCCGCCGCCCACCTAGCCCGCATCCTCCCGCCAACCCACAGGTGCCCAAGCACCTCAAACCGCAGACCAACGGCGATCTCGTAGAACAACTCATCCTGAGTGTCATCAAGGATGCTGGTCGGAGACACCGCGATGATCGACACGCGAGCGTTCCGCCCCTCCAGGGTGGCTGACGGCCCTGCGGCTACGCCCTGCTCCGTGAACGGAACCCCAGGACCCGGGGAGACTGGCGTCCTGACGAACTCCCAAAACCCAAGACCGCCAAGGACACTGTAGAGGTCGGCAGGGATGGGTTCTGCTGTCACGACCACATCGCCCGCGGCGTCTGTATCCAGGACGTACGACTCCCAGAGTCCGGGCAACGGCCCATCCAACTCATCTGAGAAATCGAAAGTGAAGGGCGTCTCCGCGATGGGGGCAAGCTGTTGATCGGTCTCGACCAACGCGCCACTACCCCAAGGCCCTAGACCTCTGCCCAACGTCATGCTGATATGGTATCAGAGACCGGATCAGCGGATCACCCCGCTAAGGAGACAGAATGACCGTAGCCACTGGACGCACCATCGACAACCTGAAGGACACGGGTCGCAAGATCCCGTCAACCGCGCTCTCGCCGCGAATGCTCACCTCCTTGGAGGGAGTGATCGTGGAGTCGCTGGTAGGACCGGCTGCCGGGCTGGCAGTAGAACTATCAAACCCCGCCGTCGGGACGCCCGTCCTCATCCTGGCCCACGACGGGGTTGGGGCTTTGGAAGCCGGCGGCGCCGCCCCCGCTGCCGTTGGCGTGCCCGTGGTGCCGACGCACTTCACGTTCGTCACCAAGAACATCAACGGCGTCGCGCAACTCACTGAGGCGAACGCACGAGACTACTCAGGGTCGATCCTGGTCGTGGTCTACAAGCAGGACAGCCCCGACGAGACGACCGGGGGCCAGACCACGGTCGCGTAGTCCACCCCGCCTAGCTGGTTACCCAGCATGACGCCGCCGCTGTTCCACGCGGACAGCGGCGGCGATTCCACGTACAACCGTCGGCATCAGGTCATCTTGACGTTTCTTCTCGCACACGGCCTGAGCGTCTACCCCATCCGGATGTGGGGAACCAAGGGCAAAGTAGATGGCGTCGTTCGCCGTACGCTCGTGGACAACAACACGCACCTGCGTTACCGATGTCGGGATCTCCTCATCGCCCGGCAGCGCCGCCATCAGACCTTCCCGGTACAGGTCAACCTTCCATCGCTCCCAAGCTCGCTCGGATGGCTGCGAATTACCGTCTCGGTAGAAACAGTGCGCCCAGTCGTGCTTGTTGAGCACGATGAATCCGCGATGTGGACGATCTAGGTTGATCCTGGCGTAGTGGAGAGCGTCTAGAAGTTTGTACCAAAACGCCTTGCCCGCCACGCGTCACCACCCCTTGCCTGCCGCCCACAACATCAATCGCCATGAAAACCCTAGAAGGAACGCAGCGAGCGGGGCCAGCAGGCTGACCGCAGCGACGGTCGAAATGACCAACGCTAAGATCCTCCTGTCTTGCTCCGCTCGCCTACGCTCATCGAGCGCTTCCGAGTACTCGCCGCGGACATCTCGCTCAATCTCTGCGCGAGCGACGTGCTCGTCGAAGCTAGGCTCATCCGCGAATATTTGTTTTGCGTCGTCGGAATACACCTACCCGGCAACGCTCGCGGCGGCGACAGGGGCTGCGTTGGTCTCATCGCACAGGTGTACGAGTCCAGCCGCCCTGAGGCAGTCGTCCACGCCGCCGCCCTCCTCCTTGAGGGGATCCTTGTCGAGTCCGAGGCCCCACACGAGCGCGACGACCTGGGCCTTTGCCATGTCACGCTCGCGCTGAGCGTCGACCAGCGCATCGTAGGTGGCGTCCGGCATGGCTGTCTCGTCGGGGTACTGCTTGTGGATGACGGCGATCTTTGACACCTCATCGCGCATGTCACGCTCCTTCGCCTTGACGGCGCCAAGGCGGTCGAGCCAAGGGCGGTCGGCGTGCCCAGCCGGGCTGTCGCTACCCGCGGCAGGAGAAGCTGCCTGCGGGTTGGACGCTGCGACGCGCTCAGCCGGCACCTTACCCATCAGCCGCTCCGCGATGTCGACGATGGCTTTCTGCCCACCGACCAGCTTCAGGCTCCCGAGGTTGGCGAACCCCAAACGAACCTGCCCGATGGTGGTGTAGCCGGCCTTCCTGAGCTTCTTGACGTTGCTTTCGTTCCCGATGCCGAGCACGTCGACGTCGTAGCTGTCGATGGACACCGTCTCGGTCGGTTGGACCGCCGACTCAGCGGGCGGCGTGGGCGCCATGCTCTGAAGCTCGGTGATGGTCTTGTCTCGCTGCGCGAGCGCGGCCGTCATCTCCTGAACGCGAGCGAGCGCGGCCGTCAACTTGGCAGCCGTCTCCGCATCCGTGTAACTGCCGGGCGGTGGTGGCGGCACGTCCTGGTTCCGGTGATGGTAGTGCTCATGCTCGACCACGACATGGTCGGGTACGGTCGAGCCGGCAGAAGATGTGCCGTTCCCCCCGAGGACGATGATCGTCGCCTGTACTCCCGACCTTGCGGCGGCCTGTACGGCGGCCTCAACTACTCCCGTGTGATCCATGCTGCTGCTGCTCCTGCTAGAACCTTTTGAGGTTCGCTCGATGTTCCGCGATCTTCGCTTCTGCCCGCTCGCGTGCTTCCTTGATGTGGGCTGAGCGAATGCTCTTGGCGTTCTTCGTCTTCGCGCGTGCCACACTGAGCGACTCCGACACGCCGACCGTGATGGCCTGTGCCACGCGGTACCCCTCGCGCTCCGCGGCATCGTAGAAAGCTGCGGTGACCTTGACCTGCTCGGCAAGCTGCTCGCGCGAGAACAGCTTCGCTAGGGCCTTCGCATCGTGAACCTCGAACGAGCGACGTTGCAGGAACGACGCCCCGGCCACGTTCTCGCACTCAAACGCCCGGTCCCCATCTTGGGACATCAGGAGAAGCAACTCCTGCTTGCGTGAGTCGATCTCAGCTTTCATGGCGTCCTGCTCGTCCGTCAGGAACGCGATTTCGTTCAGTAGATCGCGCTTGCGCGCGCCACGATCTTCGCGAGTCGGCGCGCTGACCGCCTTGCGACGCGTGGATGTCTTGCCGGGTTCTGGCATGTAACTCTCCAATGGGTTCCCCGATAGGCGGGAAGGATAATCGCTACTGATCGGCGTGTCAAGTCGGATCGACTAGAGTCGCCACGACCGATCCGCCCAGGTCGTTTACGGCATCAACGGTCGAGCCATCGTGATGTCTGAGCAGCCTCAGGGCATCTAGGAAAACTGCCTTGTGCCTACCATCACGCTTGAGCGCCAGGATCGTCCTAGCCATCTTTCTGGCCGTGGTTACCCCCTGCGTTACGCCGGTTAAGTGGATTAGAAACGCCTCGTTGAACGCTGCGATGAACAGGTGTTCCAGGTAGCACTGATGGGTCGCAGCATCCATCACGAACCGCGGGCCTTCAACCGTTCCAGGCAAGGTTCCTCCCCGCATAGACCGCCAACAAGATGGCCTCTGCCTTGTCGACGCTGGGTTTCTTCGCGCGGGCTGTTGGACGCAGGTCTACTTTAGGAATTAGGGCCTGAACAGCGCTGACAGACTTCCGCTTGCCGTCAGCTTTCCGTGACACCGGATCGTCGCCCGCGCCCTTGATGTTCATCGCCCGCTTCCACCGCGTTGGGTGTACGACTTCATGCGAAACGCCGGCTGCCACCAAGAGCCCGCGCAACATCCCGTAGACATAACCCAGGCTGAAGTTGCTGACGCCGCCCTGTTTGGGAAACGGCTGCTGCTGTTCTAGGACCACCCCAATGATGTTCGCCGGCTGGAGGCGTTGAATGAGCCGCCACATCTCTTGAAGGTCGTAGCCGTTGACACCTTTGGCGCCGTCGAACACGGGCATCGGCTCGGCCCACACAAGGCTGGGGTTCTCGGTCATGTCCACGACGGCGATGTAACCGCTCTTGCCGGGGTCAATGCCGGCGAACAGCCTTCGACCCTCGGTTGCCGTTGCCGGTGCGTAGTCCAACGCATCGCTTAGGGCAGACCGCACCTCCACCTCGAACTTGAACATGCCGCCCATCAGACGGCAGCCCTGACAGGAGGGGCTGCGGGGCCAAACGCCAGATCGTCTAGCGACTCACTCAACGTCGACAACATGAACGTAGCCTTCTGACGATCCTCCAACGCAAGCTCAGGAAGGCGCAAGGTCAACGTGTTAAACGCGCTGCGGATGAGGTCTCCAACCATACGGCCCTCTGGGCGTCCATGAATGGAGTAGATCGTGAACTCCAACGCGTGGATGAGTCGATCAATCAGCTTCTCAATGAGCTTTACACTGGGAGTCGCCTGCGCGGCGGCTCCGTGGAGAAGCCGCGCCACATCCAAAATCCGCATGTTCGCGTACGGAGCCGCGTCGAACGTGGTCCTGGCATGGGCTGGAATCGCCTCATCGATGGATTCAGCGTAGGCATACTCCCTGGCCTTGCGCGCCGCTTCTGACGCTTTCCATCTAGCATCTCTAGCGGACTCCGACTCCCACTCCTCCTCAGGCTTAAACGCACGACCGTTCCACCCGACCCACTTCTGATTGTCCTCTTTGGGCCAAGCCTTGTAGGGATGAAGGAACTTGGCGGGGATTCGCCCGACATGAGCGACTGCCCCAATCTTCTTGAGTGACCGCCACCAGGTGGGTTGCTTCGAGTCCTCGTCAGGCTCCAACGCCGCGCTGTTCGCGAGCACGATGCGGTAGACGACAGGGACGCCGCCGTGCATGTTGGCGGCCTGCCTAGCTGCCTCTTGCGCGATGCTGAGAATGCCAACGTACACGCGGTCCTTGATGCTCGGCTTGTTTGCACCACCGTAGGTAGGTGCCGTTCCTGTCGCTCCGCGTGGTCGCAGCCCGAACTGCTTGAGTGCTGGCGCGAACTTGGATGACGTACCGTGATACAGCGCCGGCAGGTCTTTCGTGCTGGGCTCGAACCGTTGGCGGTCGAGCTTGTGGATGAACGAGTTGACGTCTCCTGAGTAGTTGCGCGTAATCAGGTACTTGCCGATGTTAGGATCCACCCTGACCAGTGCCTTCAAGGTCTCTACCGTGTGTGGGTCGGTGACTGCACTCTCGATGTCTACGGACCCTCCCTTGGTCCAAGAGTTTTCGTTGGGGTGCGTGACGTAGACCACACCAAGCCCCTTACCGAACGTGCTGAGGTAACCAGAAAGGTCAAGCTCACCGCTGGTCTTGTTGATGCCAACTCGAAGGCCGTCACCGCCATGCAACAAGCGCGCAGCGCCGGTCGGGATCTTGACCTCGTCCAGGTCAAGCGATGCCTCATCGCGGTTCTTGTCGAGAAGCAGATCCTTCCGCTTGGGGTCAAGTAGCTTCTTGCGGACTGGGGGAGGGAGCTTGTCCAGCTTGGCCTGCCCACGGCGCGCGCGCGCTGCCTGCTTGGCCTGTCCCATCGACCTGAACCCAGCGCGCTTGAGCGAGGTCGCCATGTTCGGGTCACCAACGTAGTCGTCCTCGCCGATGGACTCCACGACATCGCCGCTCCACGACTGCCATCCTCGCGGGCCCCAGATGGAGTGAGGCTTGATGTAGCTGGACGCGATGCGACCCTCGTACGCTACGGTTCCGAACTTGGAAAGGCTCAAGGTCCAGTCGGTGCCGAAGAACTCCTCGGCGTCCTCGTCAGGTCGGAGCTTAGCCGGGTCTGGTACCTCGACCTGGTACACGACCGAATGCCCGCCATGCTTCGAGCGGGACGCGCTCGCAGCCGCGCTCGCAACACCGTAAGACGTGGCGAGGTAGAGGTAATTCGGGTTGCTTGGCTTAGTGCCGCTCGCATCGTGCGACGTGGCACCGTACTCGCCGCGCGGCTTCAGCCCGAACTTCTTGATGTGATCGGCGAACATCGTGCTCGTGCCGTGGTACATCACCGGCAGCTTGATGTTGCCGCGCACGGACCGTAGGCCCATCGCCAACCAGTCGTTGACCGTGAGCGGGCCGTGATGTGGCGGACTGATCTGGCGGCCCGCGTCGAACTTCAGCTTGCCGACATCGGGCGCGATCTTGACGACGGCCTGGAGTAGTTTGTGAAGTGCTGGGTCGATGGTCGGGTTGCCGCGCGTGAGAACCGTAACCATGCGATGGCGCGGCGCGACACTGATTGGCGACCCTCGCCGCATCGCCCCTGTGAACCCGCCGTGCGCTGCGTAGATGTCGTTGTCGAACACGACGTTGCCGGCCGTGTCCAGCCCGACCTGGAAATCGCGCTTGCCGCGCATGTTCCCGAGGATCACGTTCGCGGCATCAGGTGAGACGCGGACCTCATCGAGAGGGTTGCGCACGCCTGTAGGTGCGCGCTCAATCACGTTCCCTGCTGGGGCCTCATACCCACCACCACGCTCGCGAGTCGCCCACCACTTTTGCTGGGCTGCCTTGAACTCGCGTGAATGAACGAACTCTACGCGGTACTTCTTGGTGATGCCTAGGTCCTTGAGTCGCCCCAAGAGATACCCACGCTCTGCCAGCGCGTACTCCCATCCCCAGAAGCTGGCCGGATGACTCGCCGGCACACGGTCCTCTTTGGGGAGGTCGAGTTGGGATTCCGGCTTCTTGCCGCTGTAGCCGAACAGGCGCACGTACCGCTGCCACACCGCATCGGGGATGTCCTTCTCTCCTCCGACCAAAACGCGCAGCGTTGACCCGGGCGGTATGTGGAGCGAGTCCCCCTTCACGACCCATTCACCCTCGCTCTTATAGGTGCTGGCGATGAACTTGATCGCAGCATCAATCCAGTGCGCCCACTCCTGCGTAGGCCACCCCAGCATCTTGTCGCGAACGACCGCCGGAAGATACTTGTCCATCTTGCCTATGGTGGTGCGCAGGATCTTGATGGTCGAATTGACGCCGTCGATTAACTGCCCGCTGCCCGCGATGAGGTCAGCCATCTTGCCCCATACCACTCTGTACTCGGCTGCGTAGACGACATCGACGTGCTTCCCGGCCTTCTTCATCCTGGCGAACATGTACTCAAGCAGGTTGCGGAAGGCGTGCTGTATGGCCTGCTCGCGGTTGTAGGTGCTGGCTTGAAAAATGCGCCGCAACGCCCATGCGTCCTTCGACAGCATGTAGTTGGGGTTGTCGTACAGGATGCGCGTGACCTTGTTGGTGCTGGCGAACGCCTTTCCAGGCATGACCATCACAGCATTCCGCGCTACTCCCAAGAACTGTGGTTCGATTAGTCCGGTATCGCTGATTCCGCGAATGTCATCGAATCGACCTAGCGCAAGAGCCTTCCACGCCTTTGCGTCGCCATACTCGGCGCTGGTTCCAAGGTCGAACACCACGCGAAAGTTCTTAGGGATGTCGCCTAAGACAAAGCTCCGTTCCTGTAGCGACTCGCTCGTCCCCAGCTTCTGCGCGATGGCCTGGTATGCGAAGCCTGCTGCCTGCTTCTCGTCGTCTCCATCGGCCACGTTCTCTTTGGCGTCGTCAACCACGCCCAGTAGAACACCCTTCAACGCCGGGAACTCACGCATCACCTTAGCTGCGAATGACTTCAACTCACGGATGCTGGTGGGTCGAGGGGCGGCGAGCAACGCGGCACCCTTTCCGACCTGACCGAACAGCGGCTCAAGCTCGAAGTCGTACACCTCCTTCGATGTCAATTCACGGTCGTAGCTCACTGTGCCGTGTCGGAAGCGTGGGTGCGTGCCGATCTTCGTGAACCCTTTGGGGACCGCGCCAGGGCCTGGAGGGCGGAAGCGCAGGCCGTACTCGAACGCCTCAGTCACACCCCTCGCGGCCTCTACGATGTCAATGATCTTCAACGGGCCATCCCAATCCCAAGCGTCTAAGAACGCAGCTTTCATTGACGAATGGTTGTCGTGCCCGTGTGGCACAAACGAGCCGCCATGCATCGACCCGCGAGTGAGTTGCCACGGCTTGCCGGCTGGTGCATCGCCGCGCACAGAGCGCGTGATGTAGCGGACATCTCCACCAGCCGTCTTGACGGCAATGCCGTTCCTCACCTTATCTAGCTTTTCTCGGTCCCACACAACACGGCCCTCCGCCCAGTTATGCATCGACGGGAGCATCATGTCTGACTTGACCTCAGACGGGGTCCACCTGGCGTCGATGAACGCCAGAATCTCAGACGCCTTTCTACGTCCCGCAACAACGTCCTTGCGCATCTGGCTCAACTCGCGAAACTCCTCACGAGAGAGGATGCGAGTCTCGGCCAACGCGACGACCTTCTTCAACGACTCGGACACATCTACCAGCGTGAAGGGGCCATCCTCCCGCCAAATCTCCCGCAAGGCATCCTCAATCGTCCCCTTCCTGTCACGATGCCCATAAGGCGTCATGCCTTTGTTGAACTCGCTGATCTGGATGGTGTAGCCGCTCCTGCGTGTGCTTGGATGAATGACGAAGTCTGTGATGGCAGATCCGCTGCGTTTCAGGCGGACGTGAGCAACACGCTTGCCGCGCACGCGCTGAAGTATCGGCTTTAGCTCTTTCTCCGCAGACACTGCGCGCAACAGACTGGCCATGTCGTCGTCGTCCCAATAGGCGTCACCTACGGCGACTGCATTGGCCTTTCCCGCCTTGCGCGCAGCCGCCAGCCAGCGGCCAGCCTCATCTGGTGTGACTTTGCCAGCCTCCAACTCATCTGCCAAGTCTTGGGAGGCACCTATGATGTCAAAGCCGATGTCGCCAGGCTTGGAGAGGATGTCCCAGTAACTCTTGGACACCGACTCCTCAACCTTCGCGTTCTGCCGAATCAACGCCATGCTGTGCTTGAGAAGCGCCTCCAGCCCGAAGTGCTTGGGCTGTAGCTTGAGGAACTTGGAGAGCGACATCCACTCGACGCGCTCAGTCTCCCAGTCCAGCTTAGGGTCGAACTCCTCATCGACGACGCCGATGAAGTTGGAGTAGCGAAACCCTCCCCCCGGGCTAGTGAACACGTACGCCGGCAAGAGCATCACGTTCCCGTGATAACCAAGCTCCTCGCGCATCTCGCGCTTGGCTGCGGTACGCGGATTCTCCCCGCTGTCGATGGCGCCGCCGAAGATGCCCCACGTCCTGGGCTCATTGACGTGGGCAGATCGCAGCCCTGCCAGGATGCGGCCCGTGCTTCTGGCAATGGGGAGGACACCAGCGCCCGCGTTGCCCCAGAAGCCTTCTCCACCTGCGTCTGTGGTGATGGCGTGGGCTCCAGTTCCCCATTCCGCCTCCGTCAGCGGGTCACCTTCGTCATCGTAGATTTGCACGTCGAGCACGGTCGCCTTGTTGACCGCGATCTCAGGCTCACGGTCCTCCAGCGAACCAGACTGAACGTCGCCCGGTGCGAACGCATAGGTGATGAGCGCGTTCACGTCGTGGATCATGTAGTGGTCGATGACGTAACGCTTGTCCGCTGCCATGAAGATCCCAGGATGCGGCATGCGATGCACAGCGCCTCGGCGCAGGTCGAGGTTGATCCGCGAGTTGGCACCAGACACCGCGCGCTTGGTGTTGGGGTCATACCGCATGATCTTGTATCCGATGAGCTTGCTGCCCTTGCGTGTGAACGCTTCGGTCATCATGGCGTGGGCTCCAGTTCCCCATTCCGCCTCGACCAATGCGGTGCCTTTGATCTGCGACTCCTTGGGGACCATCACCTCTTGGTGGTGGTAGCCAAGGGGCGAATAGTCCAAGACGACGGCGTCGTACCCCTTGAGCAACAGTACCCTAGTGAGTGCGGCGGCGCGCAAGCCCTTAACGCCGAGAGCATCGTTTACGAGGCGGAGCTTGTCTGTTTGCCAACTGGTGGTAGTGATCTTGAGCGGGTTCAGGAAATGGAGGCTTACGCGCAAAAGCGTGCGCTTGCTTCTTCCGATGTTCCTGTCTGTTGAGAAGTAAAAGCCGCGACCCAGCAGGCCCGCGTCTGTAGATGACCCAATCTTGGCGGCATCAAATTGATCGAATGGGTCAGCGTTAGTTCCGTGGTAGTAGACCGCCTCCGTCAACGGGTCGCCCGCGTCACCCCAGAACTTCTCGCCGCCAGAATGCGTGTACGACCCTTCGTCCAGACGGCTCTGGAGCTTTCCGATGTTGGGGGAGTAGCCCCACCCGAAACCATCCGGCGACCGCTTCAGTGAGGCGTCCATCATGCGGTCGAGAGACCCGGCCAGGCCGTGGACGGTGGATTGCGTAAGGCCGGGGATCCAGTTGCCGTTGATGGGATTCCACACCTGGATGAGCTTGGCCGGCACCTTCTTGCTCCGGTCGGTCCAGTAGTAGTCGTCCGCGTTCTCGTGATCTTCCTCGTACTGTGGCGACCAGGGATGCTTGCCGTGGTCGCGGTACCGAAGCACAACCACGGTCCAGTCCGCATGGGCCGTACGCCATTCATCCTGTAGCTCATCGAGGTCCACCCCCTCATCAGAGTCTTCCTCGTCTGAATCTTCCTCGCCAGTAAGGTCGGGGAACTCAGGGCCGTTGTGCTGCGCCCAAGCGTCTAGGCGGCTGTACCAGAACAGCGCGCGGCTGGCCCGCGCGACAAACAGCTTGCCACGAGACCACGCCATGTACTGCTGCCCAAACGTAGCACCGCCCATCCCATGGCCTGGGGCGAGTCCGCCGGCAGCTAGGATGCCTTCGAGTCTCCCGAAGTACGTGGCGTGATACAGCCAAGCGCCCTTGGGCAACGGCAGCTTGATGAGATCGCCGGTCGCCATCTCCTGTACATGCTGCACTACGGCCTCCTGAACGGTGGCAGCCCTGGGATGGGCTTGCTGACTGGTGCCGTGATCTTGTCGCCACGGAAAGCGTTGACTGGTCGCGCGAGTGCTCGGCCTCCACGGCGGAGCCGCTCCTTGAGCGCTCGAATCATCTTGTCTCGACGGGGTAGCTGCTGCCGGCGTCGGACGACCTCATTCAGGTCACTAGCCACCCTCACGACGATGCGATGCCGGCAGTGCGTCAAGCACTGCGTCATTCCGTCGCGCGGCACGGCGGGGATGTTGTCCTTCGTGAACGGAGACATCTCCAGCATGTAGGCGCAGCCCTTGCACAGCCGCTCGTCGCGAGGGCCCATCCAGTGGAGGAGTACGTTGTCCGGCATGGCGGCAATGCGCGACGCCTCGTACATGAAGCGAAGCGCATCGATGTAAGCATCGAACCGAGCATCGATATTGACGGTCGCCCCGGCCTCTACCTCCGACAAGAACGTGTTCCAGTACCTCGTCTCCTCGCGCACGGCCGAGCGAAACCATCGCTCCTCCTCATGGTAGAGGGTGTCATCGGCGCGAAGCTCTTGGAGCCCCGACGCACGCCGACCAACATCGCGCATCTGGCTGTACACACGGCGAAGGGCGACGGCCGACTTCACCTGAGCGGAGCGCAGATCCTCGCCTTCGATGACGCTGTTCAGGATGGGGCGAAGGGTGCGGCGGGCCTCCTGGTAGACGCGCTGAATCTGCCGGGGCGAGTTGGTGCCGGCAGCGCGAATGGCGTCCTTGATCCGGTCCGGCGGTACGTACCTGAGTGGTCGGTCGCGCTCCTCGACGTTGCCCTTCATCAAGAGGGTTCCAATGGCCTTGCCCTCGTCGAGAAGCTCACCTACTGGTGGTGGCGAACGTCTGCCAAGTTCGCCCCGAAGCTGGGCAACCAGGAGAGCGTCCAGACCATCAAAAGGATCCAGGCCAGCGGCTCCTGGATCACCTTCGATGAGGATCAGCCGAGTAGTAGGGTCCGGTCGCACAATGGGCACGGTTCTCCCTTCGGGTGCTCCTCGTTGCACGGGGCGCACATCTCCATCGGCTGGAGATTCTTGATGATGGCCTTTACGACATCGTGAGTACTGGCCGGGTCCACCTTGCGCGGGCAGTCCACACAACCTGGGCACCGCTCCATGCCGCGCACGCCAGGGCCCATCGCTACGAGCCCACGACCCCCGCATCGCTCGTTCATGCCGCCTCCCAGAAGTCTGGGTTACCCGACCTGACGACATCGCCGCCGCCCATGAGCGACCCAATGACGCTGATGCGTAGCTGTGCGTTCCGCTGCCGCGCTCGGGCGACGCGCTCAGACGCTTCATCCGACCCGAAGTACGTCTGGCACGTCTTGTCGTCGTCCAGATGTTTGGACGGCCCAACGCCGCTACCCTCCATGAGCGGCTTAACTCGCTCATCCCAGCCGTCCAGGTCGGTGATCTCGTTCGCCGACACAGTCTGAGTCGACGGGGCCACGGGGAACGCTTTGGTGAGGGCGTCCTGTAGCTCGCCCTCGGTCAGCACCTTGCGGATCTTGGTGCCGCTCTTGGTCTCCTTGACGGGTCCGGTCCCCTTGAGAAGCTCAGCCACCAGGTCATCGGGCAGGCCACCATGTCGCGTGAGCACGAACGGCACCCAGACATCCTGGTTGAACTGGTAGTCCTGGCCGAGTCGGAGGTACCTGTCCATCCGGTCGAGCTTCATCTGGAGGATCTCGTGATGCTCCAACTCCAGGATCGGGGCAACCGGGGCCATGTGTAGGGTGAACGTGTTCTCAGGTTTGCGAACATCGAGGCCCTGGAACGCCATGTCGATCATGCAGACGCGCACAAGCTCATGGAGGAACGCCCGCTGAAGTCGGCTGGCCCGCTTCGCGAACGGCTGATGCTGCCGCGAGAGCGACTGCCCCGAGTTGTAGTTGCCCTCGCCGCGCAGGTACCCGTTCGGGAACCCAATGCCATTGGCGAGGTCCCGGTACTTCATGTCCACGTCGCGAAGAAGGTCATTCTGGTTCGTCGCAGGGAAGTTGCTGATCTCCGTAGCGTTGTTGGGTCCTCGGGGGAGGACAACATCCTTGGCGCCGTCTAGCGGTACTCCCATGTTCTGGAACTGCCCGGCGTTAGGGTCGAGGTGCCACTCGCGATGGAGCCGACGCTCCCAGTCCCGACAGACCATGTAGGCGTCGTCGTGCGACATCCCGGTGGTGTCCATCAGGATCAGGAGTCGGTCGGGCCGCCGGAGGAGTCGCTGAATCACGACCTGGTCCAGCATCAGTTGAAGCTGACGCCAGGTGACGCGCGAACCCCACAGGTAGCTCGACTCCGCGCCGTAAATCTCAGACAGGTTTCGCGGTTGCAGGTGGAAGTGCGCGACGCGCCAGTACGGAACGGAGTGGCTCTGAGTCCTGGTTGCGTTGCCGCGCTCATCGGCAGGTGCGAATCCGATGAGCCTGCCGATGTCGTCTTCGATCCTGGCAACCTGCCATGGCTCGTAGGGGCGCGTCGCCACGACGCCAACCCCACGAGCGGTCGCCAAGTGCATCATCACGTCGCCGTCGCGCGCCATCGCGCGCATGATCTGTTGGGATCGCTCCTCCCAGCGTCCTCGCGCAATGCACCGCTCTACCAACGTCTTGGTCTGGCTGTTCTGAGCCGTAATCCATACGACGCGATTCTGTTCTGGGCTGACCTGGCTGGCGTCCTCCGCAAACGCGTCAAGAACGCGTGCGATGACGGCGTCGTAGTCCATCTCGCGGAAGTTCTCGTACAACTCGACGCGAGACTCCTCCATCGAGTACAGGCCGAGCGCCTTGTAAACGCTGGACGATCTGCCTGGACCAGCCCTGAGGGGGTCGTAGTTCTGCGCGGCCTTGCGTGGGGTCTTCGTGACCCGACGATCAGGCAGCCGGTCAAGCCCTTGAACAGCCTTCAGGTTGGAGAACGGGTGCAGGACCATCTCGGAGAGGGACGGCCGCTTGTAGGGTAGGTCAGCCATCAGAACCTCTTACTTAGACGCATGTGGCTCATGTGTTGCCCAGCCACTTCGAGACCTGCGGCATGTACTTAGCCAGCTTCTGCGTCATCTCGTACCTCGGTGAACTGGCTGTAGGCGCGTCGCCAGGCCGGATCTTGTCCATGATGCACGCGAAGCTCGCCCCGGTGATGGCGTCGATGATGTCCTTCGAGCCCCGGCTGCCATCAGGGTTCTTCTCCCGGTGGTCGATCTTGTCGGACTGAACATCGTGCTCAAGCCCGAGGATCTCCTGGTAGACGATAACACGGTGCAGGGCCTCCTCAGCAGAGCCCCATTCCCCAGGCGTATACCCCCGTGGGAACGGCAGCCCAAGCCGACCCTCAGACGCCACCTGCCGCACGACCTTGTAAGGCTTCGATGTCCTGTCTACAGAGAGAACCTCCGTGACGAAGCCTTGCTCGCGAAGTCGCTGGAGCATGTCGAAGCTCTGGTAGCTGTCAGCCGATACCTTGCGAATCCAGAAACCGATGCGGCGCAACCACTCGATGAACACGCGGACCTTGAGGAAGTCGATGGGCTGACCGAACGGACCGCCCTCAAGCGCGAGGTAGAAATCACACTCGATGTCCTTGATGACGATTGAGTCGCCGACACCAGCATCGTCGTCGTCGGCGTTCCCCTCCTCAATGTAGTGCGCCGACGGATGAACCATCGCAATGCCCGCGCGGTCAGAGAACTTGCCGGCGCCTTGTGCGAGGTCCAGA
>Ga0307379_10007739_pt1 | contig 14559 bp, 14 predicted proteins | sample UN2MG_FD_202237 | JGI IMG/M metagenome (GOLD analysis project Ga0307379, IMG submission 202237) | Soil microbial communities from Risofladan, Vaasa, Finland - UN-2 | ecosystem: Environmental > Terrestrial > Soil > Coastal area > Acid sulfate soil | place: Finland: Risofladan, Vaasa | collected... | reverse complement strand
CAGTTCTGCTGCCGCCGAGCAGATCGCCGAAATCTCGAAGGAGATGCTCGACAACAAGATCGGCACGCCCGAAGACGCCGAGCGGCTTGAGTCGTTCCGGCAGGTGCTCGACGACCTCGGCAAGAAGAACATGCCCGACGCCGCCGCCAAGCTCAACGATGCCCAGAAGAAGGACCAACTGCCCAACCTGCGCAACGCTTCCGCTGCGCAGTCGGATATCCTTTCGGAGCTCAGCTCGCTGCTGAAGCGCATGGGCCGCACCGAAGACCTCGACGAGCTGATCCGGCAGGCCGGGCGGCTGGTGCTGAAACAGAAATCGATCAACGAGCGCTCGAAGAGTGTGAGCATTCGCACGCTCGGACAGAAGCCCGATGAAATCAAGGAGGAAGACCGCACGGCGCTGCACGGTCTGGAGCGCGACCAGGACGGCGCCCACGAGGACATGAAGAGCCTGGAATCGGCGATGAGCAACTTCACGAAAAACGCGAAAGAGAGCGACCCCGCCGCCGCCGAAGCCGTGCAAAAAGCGATTGAGCAGGCCGCCTCCGATCAGATCGCGCGAAACATGAAGGACGTGTCGGAGAAGCTCGCCAAGGCGAGCACCGCGTCGGCCGTGCCCGTGCAGGAGAAGGTCTATGCAGACCTCCAGAAGCTGGTAGACAACCTGAACGAAGCCAAGCGAAAACAAATCGCCGACGTCAACCAGTTGAAGAAGCAGATGGAAGACGCCACGAAAAAGCTCGACAAGCTGATCCGCGAGCAGCAGGCACAGAAAGAGGCCACCGAAGCCGGCCAGAACCAGTCGCTCGAAGACGCCGAGAAGCAGATCGACAGCATCATCAAGGAGCAGGAAAACCTGAAGGCCCTAGCCGCCGGGCGTTCGCAGGAAAACACGAAATCAGACGATCTGGCCCCGAAGCAGCAGGAGCTTGCGGAAGCCGCCGAAAAGCTGGCTAAGCAGCTTGACGATCTGAAAGGCGCCGCCGAGGCTTCGCCCGAAGCCAAAAAGGCCGCCGGCAAGATGCAGGAGGCCGGCCAGAAGCTCGCAAAGAACCAGCCCGCCGATGCTCAGCAGCAGCAGGCCGCCGCCATCGACCACCTGAAGAACGCCAAGGAGCGGCTTGGCAAGGCCAACGAGGCACGCAAGGCCGAGGAACTCGCGAAGGAACAGGAGCGCATCCGCAAGCAAACCGAAGACCTCACGCGCGAGCTGAACCAGATGGCCGAGCAGGGCAAGCCGCTGGACAAAACAATGTCCGAGAGGATGCAAGACGCCTCCGGCAGCACGAAGCAGGCCGAGGACAATATGCAGAAGGCCGAGCAGGAGCTCGGCAAGGACGACCGAAAGAACGCCGGCAGCGAGCAGGAGCAGGCGATCAGGAACCTGCAGGAAGCGAAGAAGAAGCTGGCCGAGGCGCAGCAGGCGCTGGCGAAAAAAGAGCGCGAAAAGAAGCTTTTCGAGATCGGCCGAGCGCTCGTCGAGATGCTCGGCAAGCAGCGCGAAGTCAATTCTGAAACGCTGCAGATCGACGACACGTCGAAGAAGGAAAACGGCCTCTCGCGGCCGCTGAGGATCAAGCTGCAGACCACCGCCGGAAAGCAGGCATTGCTGAAGGACGACGCGGCCAAGGTGCTGGAGAACCTCGAAAAGGAAGAAGGCGCCATCTTCACCTACGCGATGTCGGCCGTCACCCGCGATATGAGCGACTCGGCCAAACGGCTGGCCGAGGAGAAGACCGACTGGGCAACGCTGCAGATTCAGCAGGATATCGAGAAAACGCTTTCCGAGCTCGTGGAGGCCCTCAAACGCGAGTATCAGGCGTCGAAGGAATCCGGCGGCGGCGGTGGCGGAGGTGGCGGGGGCGGCGGCGGAAAGCAGCCGCTGGTGCCGCCGCTCGCACAGTTGAAGATGCTCAAAACGCTCGAGGTGGGCATCTTCGATGCCACCAAGACGTATGAAGAAGAGAAGGTGCTGGGCCGGATGAATCCGGTGCTGCTCGGCAAGCGAATCGAGCGGCTCGGCGAGAAGCAGGAGGAGGTGTCGGAAGTGGCGCGCGAGTTTGCCCGAAAACTCGAGGAAGGCGCAGAGCAGCCGCAGGACAAAAAGCAGGAGGAACCGGAGTGAAGATTCTCACAGCAATGGTCATCGTGATGGCGGCGGTGTGCGTTTGCGGCGAAGCCGCCGGCGCGGCGAAAGACGCCGTGAAGGTGCTGCCTCCAAAAGAGGCCAAGCCCAAGCAGCCCAATCCCCTCGATCTCGTGGCCGACGAGATGCTGGGCGCACAGGTGCAGCTCAAGCAGGGCCTGACAAACGAAGGAACGCAGATCCGCCAGGCCAAGGCCATCGAGCTGCTCGACAGACTGATCGATATCGCGCAGAAGCAACAGCAGCAACAGCAGGAGCAGGATCAGCAGCAGAAACAGCAGCAGGAAAAGGAGCAGCAGACCGAGCAGGCAAAGCCGGAAAACTCCGCGGCGAACCAGCAGGAGGAAAGCACCACGCCCGCTCGAGGTTCGCAGGAAAGCGGCGCAAGTGCCAAGCCCGCCGTCACCGGAAACGCGCCCCCCGGGCAGAAGGGCATCGAGTGGGGCAACCTGCCGCCGAAGGCTAGGGAGGAATTCAACCAGATAATGAAAGAAGACTTCCCCGAGATATACAAGAACCTGCTCGAACTGTACTTCAAGAACCTATCGGATCGTTGAGCGATGAACGCAGCAAGAATACAACTCGCAGCCGCGGCCGCCGTGGTTTTCTGCTTGTGGATTCCGGCGGCGTTGCTTGCAGGCGAGGCGCCCGCCACGCCCACACCCGCCGCGCGCACACACGCGAAGGACGAGCAGATCGCCCGGCTCGTAGCCGACCTGTCGAGCGGTAAATACGAACTGCGCGAAACGGCTACGGCCGCGCTGATCGAGCTTGGCGCACCGGCGCTGCCGGCTCTCGCCAAGGCAGCCAACTCGGAAGACCCCGAGGCGGCGTGGCGCGCGGCCGCCGCCGCACGCATGATCAACTGGGGCGTAACGCCCGCGCTGTGGTCGCGGCTGGGCGACCTGATCAAGCAGTTTGAGAAGGCCGATGCCACCGAGCGCGAGCGGATCGTGCGGATCGTCCGCACCTGCGCCGACGAGCAGGCCATACCTGTCCTTCGACAGGTGCTGCGCAAGGAGCAGGATGACTACGTGAAGCAGGCGGCGGCCGTCATGCTGGCCGATCTGGGTTCAGCGGGGCTGGCCGTGCTGGTGGAGGAAAACGTGCCGATAGCCGGGCTCGGCCGGCAAGACCCGCGCGTGCACCTCATGCTCGGCAATTCCTTCCTAAGCGAAAAGAACTACCGACGCGCCGAGCACCATTATCAGAAGGTTCTCGACGCGGAACCCGACAACCAGATCGCTCTGTACAACATGGCCTGCGTCAAGGCTATCGAGAAGGACGCGGCCAAGGCCATCGAATGGCTGCAGAAGGCGATCGACGCCGGCTACGATGATTTTGAATGGATGGAGAAGGACACCGACCTCGACAACATCCGTGAAGACGAGCAATACAAGGAACTGGTGAGGCAGGGGCCTAAGACCCGGAAGAAACCGGAGCAGCCGTCAGACGTCATTCCTCGTTGAACAGCCGCCGGAACTTTTCGCGCGGGTCGAGCTTCTCTTCGGGCTTGCCCGTCGAAAACGCCTTGCGGGTCTTCTCGATCTTCGCCGTGGCAACCTCCTTGAATTTGAACTCTTCGCAGAAATTGCTTCTGTCTTTTTCCCTTATCTTATCTACGGTAGAGCTCTTGCACTTCTGGTTGGCGGATTCGTCGTAAAGGCTGCAGTTCTTGCAGCAATGAAGGAAGGAATCGCACCGGGGGCACATCTCCCGGAAAGCGGGCACCTGGGGTTGTTTCCATTCCCACCCGCAATTGTAACACTGCTTCATTCTTCTCTCCGTTCCCGTCCTGATAGGCAACAAACTAGCGATATTTAAGGATACGGCTTTTGGCCCGAAAAATCAACGGACTTTTGCCGCATCCTGCAACACGATCACTTCCGCGCCTTCTCGGCAAAATCAATCCGCTGGAGCGCCGTCGGATGCGAAGCATACAGCCGCACCAGCAGCGGGTGCGGCAGCAGGTCGGCTTTGTTGTCGCGCACCAGCCTCACCTGCACGCGAATGAAGGCATCGGCGTCGCCGGTAAGCTCAAGTGCGGAGCGGTCGGCCTGGCGTTCGAGCGCACGCGAGGCAGCCGATTCCACCGGCTGCAGCAGCGCGCCCGCCAGCGAGCCCAGCAGCACCAGCACGGGCAGCGCCGCAAGCTCATCCAAGGCGGCACCGAAAAGCCATTCCGCCGCCTCTACCTGGAAAAGCCGGTACAGCAGATACGCGCCCGCAAATCCCATCACAGCCGACACGCCCAGCCCCATCAGCAGGTGCCGCCGCTTCCAGTGCCCTGCCTCGTGGGCCACCACCGCCGCCACCTCGTCCGGCGGATGCGAATTCAGCAGATTGTCGTACAGCACGATCCGCTTCGTTTTTCCGAGGCCCGCGAAGTAGGCGTTGGTTTGCGTGCTCACACTGCTCTCGTGCTGCACAAACACCTCGCGCGCCTCGATGCCGGCCTTGCGGCAAAGCTCGAGCAGCCGGGCGCGCAGCGGGCCTTCCTCGAGCCGGGTAAACTTGTAGAAGATCGGCGCGAGCAGCACCGGCTGCAGGTAAACTATCAGGATCGTTACCGCCGCCAAAGCTGCGCCAGTGAGCGCCCACCAGCCGCGCGGATAGGCGCGGACGAGCAGTTGAAACATCAGAAAAAGCGCCCATGTGAAAATCAGCGCAACCGCCGCTCCCTTTAGGTTGAAGACCAACCACTGCCCGAGCGTCTGCTTCAGACGGCCGAGGCGGCGTCCCAGCACGTAGCCGCTGTAATAGACGAGCGGCGCGGAGACAATCGTCCGAATGGCAGCGAACATCAGCACGTACGCTCCGGTGTGCACTATCAGCCCTCCGCCGGCCCGAATGGCGGCGCTTTCGAGCACGCGGCTGAGCCGCAGGAAAACGAGCGCATAGAGCAGCCCGAATCCGATGATGCAGCCGATGAGGCCGGGCAGGTAATAGGGCCGCGAGCAGCGTTTGCCGGTTTCGATATCGTCGTCGGTGAAATACCTGAGGGAATACTCGCGGGTCGCGGGCGAGGTATCGCCGCGGTATGCGAGGAGCGTTCTGGCGGTCTTCCAGATGATGAAAGGCGCGATGATCAGAGCACCGATTGCGGGCGGATTCATTTGCGTCTGCGCTTCCGTGGAATGCGTTTCGGCCACGACGGAATTCTACATCGAAGATCGGACGCATTCAAGCGGAAGTGTCGCAGAAAGATGGAAGAAGAAGTGCCGGGAAGAAGTGCCAAGTGCCGAGTGCCGCCGGTCATGGACGTTGCATCGGGTGGCGTGAATCGTCGGCTTACATCATCCCGCGAATCCTGCGTTTCACCAGGCGGATGAGCTTGCCCGTTTCGCTCACGCGGTCCATCGTTTCGTTTGTGACGCTCCACAACGCGCGCGACCTCAGCTCTTCGAGCTTGGCGATGTCGTCCTTCTCGGCCGAGAGGAATATCGTCTTCTTCGCGGCCTCGATGCCGGCGGCATTTTTCTCCATCAGCGATGCGATCAGCTTCGCGAGCTCTTTCGCGCTCACCTTCTCGCCCTTCATTCCGGGGTAGGGCTCGCGGGCAGGCGGGCCGATGGCCTGGATGCGGCGAATGGCATCGGCCGCCGCTTTGGATTCCTCGGGATTCTTCCGCAGCGCGTTGAGCACCGCCACCGATTTCTCATGCCCGAGCATTCCCAGCGCCCGGATGAGCGCCAGCCGCACGGCCGGGTCAGTCTCGATTGCCAGGCGATTGGCGATGAACTCGGAGCCGCGCTCGTGGCCCACGTGCTCAAGGCTGTCGATCGCATACTGCCGCACCTGCGGCGAGAGGTCGTTGACCGCCAGTGCGAGCGGCTCGATGCAAAGCTCGTGCTGCACCTCGCCAAGTGCAAACGCGCACGCCGCGCGAACGCTGGCGCTCTGGTCGGTGTTCAGCGCGTGGCTCAGCGAGCGGATCACGCCGTAGTGGTCCATCTGACCCAATGCGTTTGCGGCGGCGGCTCGCACCTGCTCGTCGGCGTCGAGCGCCAGCAGGTCGGCCAGCACAAACATGGGGGTTTCATCGCCGAAGAACCCGAGCATCGAAGCGGCATTGGCGCGCACCACGGCGTTGGGGTCGGTGCAGGCCTGCATCAGCGGCCGCACGGCGGCGGTGCCGTACACGCCGTAGAGGTACGTGCAAATGGTGCGCGGCTCGAGCATAGGCGACTCGTGATCGATGAAGACCACCGTTCGCTCGTTGGCGAGCAGCCGCCTCAGCACGGGCAGGATTCCCGGTTCGCGCTGCCGCGCCAGCCGGTGGCAGAGGTAGAAATACTGGAAGGCATTGTCGCTGATCGACGTTCTTTCGAGGGCCGTGAGAATGGCGGGAGAGGCCGTTTTCGGCTCGATCTGGTATAGCACCATCGACGCGCTGAGCTGGAAGTATGCGTCGCGCGGGTGTGCTTCGAGTTGCTTGCGGATTTCAGCGGCCGCGGGCTTGCCGGCGGCTGCAAGCTCGCGCCATGTTTCGGTGAGCGAAACAGACATTGCCTGTTTTTCGGCATCCGACAGCCGCGAAATATCCACACCCTTCATGCGGGCCACGAGCGCGGGAATATCGGCAGCCTGCGCCGCAGCCGCCCACGCCGTTGCGACCAACGCCGGCACAATCGCGAAAACCACCAGCTTTCTCATTTGTTTCCTCCAGATTCGCCTGCGTGCTATTCTATACGCACACCCTCGCGAAATCAATGTTTAATGCCGCGGCATGCGGCACGGCAGAGCTGAGCAGGATGAAGAGGATGAAGGCAGGAACACTGAATTTGAGGATTGCGGCGCGCTGCTTTACGTTGGCATGGGGCTGCTGGTGCACCAGTTGCTGGAGATGCCGCTGCTATGAATGCAGCGCTGTCTTTCCTACCACGCCCTCGATGGCAGCGATCACCTGCTCGGCGGTGAACGGCTTGGCGATGAAGCCGGCCGCGCCGGCAAACTCGCACCGCCGCTCGTGGTTGTCGTTCAGCCGCCCCGTGATGAGGATCGCGGGCGGTGCCGAAACGGCCGACAGCCGCGCCACCGCCTTCATCACTTCGTAGCCGTCGATGTCCGGCAGCAGAATGTCCAGCAGGAGCACGTCGGGGTAGTATTGGAGCGCCAGGCAAACCGCGTCCCAGCCGTTGTCGGCGGTGATGGGCAGGCAGCCGGCCTGCCTGGTGATGCGGTCGAGCAGTTGCAGGATGGCGGCGTCATCGTCAACGCACAAAACCACCGGCCTGCTATCGGCGCGGTCGGCGCGGTCGGCGCGCAGCGGCAGATCGAGCATAGGTGTCGTCCCTCCCTCCGGTGCCCCGGCTGCCGGCGACGGATCAGAACGGCGATCCTGCGGCTGGCGGCGAGGCACAAACGACACCAGATGTTTCGGCGCGTTGCGGCGCGATTTGAGCGAATATCGGAGGTGGAACTTCACGCGCGGGGATGAAACTTCTTGTGAATTGCCGAAAGGCGATTGCGGTCGACGTGCGTGTAAACCTGCGTGGTCGAGATACTCTCGTGCCCCAGCAACTGCTGCACCACGCGGAGGTCGGCCCCGCCCTCGAGGAGGTGCGTGGCAAACGAATGCCGCAGGAGGTGCGGATAGATGTGCTTATGGATGCCGGCCAGGCGGGCGGCGTCGTTTACGATGCGCCAGATGTCTTCGCGGCTCATGGGCCGGCCGTGATAGCTGAGGAAGAGGTTCGGCTTGTTCATCGTGCGCGTCAGCACGGGGCGTGCGCGCTCGATGTACACCGCCAGCGCTTCGCAGGCTTTGGACGTGAGCGGCACCATGCGCTCCTTCGAGCCTTTGCCGAAACAGCGGACGTGTGCGTTTTCGAGGCTGACGTTTGAGAGCTTGAGGTCAACGACTTCCGACGCCCGCGCGCCGGTGGCGTAGAGCAGCTCGAGGATCGCGTGGTTTCGGATGCCTATCGAGCCCGCCTGCTCCACCGCCAGGACCTTGTCTACCTCGGCCACGCTCAGCACGTCGGGGATGCGCTGCCAGAGCGCGGGCGACGACAGCGATGCGGTGGGGTCGGTGCTCACGTAGCCTTCATTGACGAGGAATCGGCAGAACATCTTGATAGCAACGAGGCGACGCGCCACGGTGGCGGATGCCAGCTCGCGCTCCTTGAGCGCCGCCACGTATGCCATCACATTCTGAGTTTTGATCCGGTTCACCGAGATGACCCCGCTGTGTTGCAGGTGCGCAACGAAGTGGAGCAGATCGCGGCGATAGGCACTCGACGTGTTGGCCGGGGCGCTGCACTCGCCGGTGAGGAAGCTGACGAAATCGGAAACGTAGTTTTCCATCAGCGTGATGATCCCGCTTGTATCATTGGGAGATGGCATGGAGGAACGCGGCCAAATCAATCCGGAGTCCGGCGTTTCAGCGCATCGGCGATCAGGCGGTCTATGGCGATCTTCAGTTTTTCTTCGGTCTCGTATTCGCCTTTGCGGATCTGGTCCTTGATCCGCCTGATGCGCTCGCTCCTGGAAATACTGTCGGGCCGGTCTGCGGAGTTGGCACGAAGAAGCATAATACGGCGGCCAGCGAAACGGAGGTGGGTGTCTTTGTCGGGTTCTTCCTCGCGGCTGGGTCCGGATTCGCGGCGAGCCGAACGACGTGCGCCCTTTTTTCTATGCATTCTCGGTCACCCTTTCTTTGGCCTTCACTCTAAATATATCGGGATTTTCGGATGCCAACTTGAGAGGAAAACCGGAAAAAGGCGGGTGCGGGCAAAACCGGGCATCGCGGCCGTTTAATCGCCTATCGGCAACTCGCCGATCTGCTGCAACGGCACCTTCTCGACCTGCGCCCAGCATATGTCCTGGTCGCGCGGGCCGTTTTCTTTCGAGAACATGTGCCGCCATCGCTGCTTGAATTTCATGCCATTCTTGATGATGAGGTAGGTGCTGTTGATGGAGGGGCTCATGCCGGTGGTTACGTTCTCAAAATGGTGCATCGTAACCGTCGGCAGATACAATATCTTGTATCCGGCGCTCCGTGCGCGGTAGCAGTAGTCGATATCCTCAAACTGCACGGGGTTGAATTCTTCATCGAAATCGCCAAGCTCTTCAACGATGCGCCTCTGCATCATCCAGCAGGCGCTGATGCAGCATTGCACCTCGCGCAGCACGTTGAGCTCGGGGGTGTCGGCGGGTTTGCCGCGGCCCACAAACACCACGCGGCCGGTAGGCGAAACGGCGCCGCCGGCAAACTGCACGAGGTGGGGCGGAAAGGCGAAAAGCAGCTTCGGCCCCACAATTGCCACGTCCGGCCGCTCGCGAAGCGCCGCCATCATCTTCCCGGCCCACGCTCTCTGGCATATTGCGACGTCGTTGTCCATGACCACAATATACTGGCCCGTGGCAGCCGCGAGGCCCTGGTTCCGCGCGGTGGATGCACCGAGGTTGGAGGCATTTCGCACTACGCAAAAACCGATGCCGGCGGCGGACGCGTTCTTTTTCACCTGTTCGAGGAGCGCGGGCGTGTCGTCCGACGAACCATTATCCACCGCCACGATTTCCAGCGGCCGGTGATGCGTTTGCAGCAGTGCGGCAAAACAGCGTTGCGAATACGCCGCCTTGTTGAAAACCGGCACGATCACGGAAACAGACTCTTGCGCCATTGCGATTTCTCCTAGTTTGCATTATAGCCGCCCACCGGGGGAAAATCAACGAGCCTTGGCAGGCGATGCAGGACAAAAGGTCAGACTCCCAGACTCTGGACTCTGGACTCTGGACCCTTGACCCTTGACTTTGGACTTTGGACTTTGGACTTTGGACTTTGGACTTTGGACCTTGGACCTTGGACACGGATTTTGAGCCTTTGGCGGTTTGTGCTTGAAACGAGGGCCTGATGTCGGTTATATTAGATTTCTTGATCCGATGATTCCTGCATATTTCGCACAGTAGTTTTTGCAGCACAGGATTTGTGCCTGAGCGCGGCCTGCACGTGAAGCTTGATGGCCAAAACCCAGGCAGAGCCCAAGAGGCTTCAGCCAGAATGACAAGGTTACTGAAGATAGAACCCGGTGCCGACCGGGACTACATCATCGATGAAACAGCCCGGATTCTTTCGCAGGGCGGGCTGTGCGCGTTTCCCACCGAAACCGTTTACGGCTTGGCTGCCTGCCGCGATATCACGGCGGCCGTCGAGCGGATGAACGCCGTGAAGAACCGGCCCGGCGAGAAGCAATACACGCTGATGCTGGCCGATAAGCACGATGTGGGCCGCTATGTGTCGAAGGTGCCGCTGATCGCGCGCAAGGTGATCCAGCGCTTCTGGCCGGGGCCGCTCACTATCGTTTTCGGCGACGAGGGCGAGCACGGGCTGGGCGTGCGGGTGCCGGCGTCGCAAACCGCGCGTGATATCGTGCGCAAGACCGGCAAACCCACGGTCGTGACCAGCGCAAACCTTTCCGGCCAGCCGCCGGCAACCAGCGCCGCACAGGTGCTGGCTGCACTGAATAGCATGATCGACGTAGTGGTGGACGAGGGCGAGACGCGCCTGAAGGAGCCTTCCACCGTTGCCGTGTTCCGCGGCGGCCTGTGGAAAGTGACGCGCGAAGGGCTGATCAGCCATGACATGATCGCAAAACAAGCCCAGGTTACAGTCCTCTTCGTTTGCACCGGCAATAGCTGCCGGAGCCCGCTGGCCGAGGTGATCTTCAAGCGGCTGCTTGCCGAGAAACTCGAGTGCGACGAAGACGATCTGGACGCCCTTGGCTACACGGTGCTCTCCGCCGGCACCGAGGCTACGCCCGGCCAGGCCGCAAGCGAGGAAGCCCGCATCACCGCGGGCGAGTTTGGCTGCCGGCTCTCCGAGCATACCACACGGCCGGTGAGCGAAAAGCTGCTGGGCGAGGCGGATTGGATTTACACAATGACGGGCGCGCACCTGAAGAGCGTGCAGGAGATGGTGCCGGAAACGGCCGAGAAATCAAGTTTGCTGGCCGAGGCCGACATCGCCGATCCCATGGGGGGCGACGCGAACGATTTCAAGGAGTGCGCGCTGAAGATCGAGAATGCCCTGAAGATCGTGCTGGAAAAACTGATATGAAAATCGCCTTGGGATCCGATCACGCCGGCGTGGCCGCGCGGCTGAGAATAGCCCAGGCACTACGCAAGCTCGGAGCCGAGTGCCTAGACCTGGGCTGCGAGGCTGACCAGCCGGTGGACTATCCCGACAAGGCCGCCGAGGTGGCGCACCTGGTAGCCGGCGGCAGGTGCGGCTTCGGCATCCTCATCTGCGGCACCGGCATCGGCATGAGCATCGCCGCAAATAAGATTCGCGGCATCCGCGCCGCCGTTTGCCACAACGATTACACCACCGAAATGGCCCGCAAACACAACCACGCAAACATCCTCTGCCTCGGAGCCAGAGTGCTCGCCATCGACGACATGGAACGACTCGTCGGCATCTGGCTCAGCACGCAGCCCGAAGGCGGCCGGCACGACCGTCGCGTCGAAAAGATCCATCAGATCGAGCAGCTAGATCCGCTGAAACCATAGAGAATCGGAACCGAAGGAAGAGCCGGGCCACGCCGCACGGCGGCGCAACCCGTGTGCATATATGGACGCAAAGCAGAAAATGGAATCACTCTCGATGCCGCCGGCCGTGCAGAACAGCGCGCGCTCCGTGCTGTCGTACGCCGAACTCGAGGCCGCCGTCAACGCCCTCGCCGACGGCGTGTCGATCTACGACCGTCAACTCCGCGTGCTTTACCAGAACAAGGCCATAATCGAGCGATACGGCCCTGCGCTGTGGGAAACCTGCTACAGCGTTTACCAGCACCGCGACGGCATCTGCCCCGATTGCCCGTCCATCCGCACGCTGGCCGACGGCAAGGTGCACACCACCATCCGCACAGTGGAGCACGACGGCAAGCCCGGGTTTATGGAGCTGCGCTCGTCGCCCATACTCAACCCGCGAGGCGAGATCGCCGCCGTGGCGGAAGTTACGCGCGATATCACCGAGCGCGAGACCGTGAAAATCCGCCTCGAAGAAGCACTGAAAAAGGTGACCGCACAGCAGAAGCAGATCGAGGCGGACCTCGCACTGGCCGAGAAGGTGCACACGAGCATGATCCCGCGCAGTTTCCACGACTCAAACCTGCACATCCACGTCCAATACGTGCCGGTTCAGAGCGTGGGCGGCGACTATGCCGACATCGTGCCCGTGGGCGACGGCAAGTATTACACGCTGATCTTCGACATCTCCGGGCACGGCATTGCGCCCGCGCTGCTGGCAAATCGCGTGAGCGGCGAGATTCACCGGATGCTCGGCCAGCGGCCCTCGCCCGCCGCGCTCATCGCCGAGGTCAACAGCTTCCTGGTCAGGCATTTCAATGAAACCGGCCTCTACCTCACGTTCTTCTGCTGCCTTTATGATATGAAGAACTACAAGCTCACCTACAGCGGCGGCGGGCATCTGCCGGCCATCCTCCTGCGCAAGGAAGACAGGATTCGCTCGCGTCTCCTCAGCTCGCAAAACAGCATACTCGGCGCGTTCGATGATGTTTTGCATGACAATGCCGAGGAGACGATAGATATCAAGCCGGGCGACAAGGTGGTGCTGTATACGGATGGCGTGGTGGAGGCGGGGCAGATGCTGGGCATACCGGTAACGCTTGCGGGCCTCGTTGCGCTGTTTGAAGCCTACAGCGAGCTCGAGAGCGGCGAGTTTGCATCCACCATCATCGACCAGATAACCTTTCGCAGGGAAACCTCGATCAATGACGATATCACACTGATGATCACAGCGGTAAACTGAAAAGCGAAATCGATCTCATGCCGGCGGCGAACGATGCCCCGCCCCCGGCTCTCATCCTGCCGGCTGCATTTCCACCCGCCGAATCAGCTCCTCCACGTTTGACACACTGATCTCGCCCGCCCAGCGCTCGACGGTTGATGCCGCGCCGCAGGCTACCGCCTGCCGCAGGCACGCGTCTGGGGGGAGGCCGTTGTCGTGGGCCGCAAGGAATCCCGCGAGAAATGCATCGCCCGCGCCCACGCTGTTGCGCGCGTTCTCTACGGCTACGCGGGCTTTCCACGCGGAATCGCCGCTGAAGCAATACGCGCCTTGCTCGCCCATCGTTACCAGCAAAACTTCGACCGAACGCAAGACGGCCCGCGCGGCCGGCGGTATTTCGGCGTCTGACGCAACAGGCCGGCCGGTAAGCTCGCGGAGCTCGTCGAGGTTTGGCTTTGCCAGCCAGCAGCCGCAGCCGACGGCCTCGGCCAGCGCGGGGCCGCTGGTGTCGACCGCCACCACGCAGCCGGCAGACTTGCATTGCCGCACAAGCCGCGCCAGCCTGCCCGGCGGCATCCGCGGCGGCAGGCTGCCCGAAAAAAGCACAGTGTCGCCCGGCTTCGCCAGTTGCTCCAGTTTCCGCTCAAGGGCAGCCAGATCGCTCTCGCCCACGCTGAAGCCCTCCTCGCGAATATGCGTTTCGGTGCCGTTTTCAGGATCGCGGACGGTGGTGTTGCGGCGGGTTTCGGCGGCCAGGCTTACAAAATCGAGGCGAACGCCAGTGCCGGCGAAGCTGCGCGAGTATGCTGCTTGCTCGCCCTCGCCGAGAAAGCCCGTGGCAATCGACGCGTGGCCCAGCCGCCACAGGCAGCGCGATACGTTTACGCCCTTGCCGGCGGGCTGGAAGCGGATTGTGCGGGCCTTCAGCGTGGCGCCGGCGGCGAAGCCGCGGATTTCCAGGATTCTGTCAAGCGAGGGATTGAGCGTGATGGTTACAATCATCGGTTGTTAGTCCGCCAAACCGAGCGACCTGTGGTCCTTCATATGCTGGCGGGCAACATCGAGCGAGATCAGGCCCTGGTTGAAGAGCCTTTTCACAGAGTTGTCCATCGTGTGCATTCCGAGGCGCGATTGCGTTTCGAGAACAGTGGGAATCTGGTGCGTTTTGCCGTCGCGTATGAGCGCGCCCACCGCAAAGGTCCAGCGCAGGAATTCGGTGGCGGGCACCCGGCCGTTTGTGCCTTTGCGCGTGAGCAGGCGCTGCGAGAGCACGGCGAGCAGGCACAGCGATAGCTGGCTGCGCACCTGCCCCTGCTGGTGGGCGGGAAAGACGTCGATCAGGCGGTCGATGCTCTGCGAGGCGTCGTTTGTGTGGAGTGTGGAGAGGACGAGATGTCCGGTTTCGGCGGCGGTAACGGCGGCCGAGATGGTTTCGAGGTCGCGAAGCTCGCCGATGAGGATCACGTCGGGGTTCTGGCGCAGCACGTGCCTGAGTGCTTCGGCAAAGCTCAAGGTGTCGCTGCCCACCTCGCGCTGGTCGATCACGCAGGATTTGTTTTCATGAACGTATTCGATGGGGTCTTCAATGGTAACCACGTGTGCGCGCCGGCGGTGGTTGACGATGTCGATCATTGCGGCCAATGTGGTAGATTTGCCGTGG
>Ga0307379_10007737_pt1 | contig 14561 bp, 13 predicted proteins | sample UN2MG_FD_202237 | JGI IMG/M metagenome (GOLD analysis project Ga0307379, IMG submission 202237) | Soil microbial communities from Risofladan, Vaasa, Finland - UN-2 | ecosystem: Environmental > Terrestrial > Soil > Coastal area > Acid sulfate soil | place: Finland: Risofladan, Vaasa | collected... | reverse complement strand
CGGGACAATGAATCACTCGGTCGGCGAAGGAAGTCCAGTCTTTGGGCGCGGAAAGAAGCGCCAACTTGGCTTTCTGGCGGTGGTTCCCGGCAGATTGCGAGAGAACAGCAGTCACATTCGCTCTCCTAATACTCACATACCGGAAGGGAGCGCAAAGTGCCGCGAGCCGGGTGGGAATCCTAGCTAGGATTCTGCGGTGTCAGTAACGGCTGCGGCGATAGCCAGCTGTGACTGTGGCGTGGTACACTCGGCGCTGCCGTCGCGTAGCGGAGCTTCGTAGCTGCCTATCTTGGGCTGAGGCGCCGCTGACTCGCGTGCTGTGCCGAAACGCTCGTAGGTCGCATTCACGAGAAAGGGGACTCCCAGTGTACTCAGAGGCACTGTCCTATCCAGAGATCATGCTGCCAGCCCTCAGCGATCCACAGAAGGGGCTGGAGGTTGTTCAGCAGTGGGTCAATGAGAGGCATGCCGAGGACCTCTACCTTGACTTCAAGCAGAAGGACAAAGCGGACGTCGGTGCGGCGAACATCAACGACAAACGGCAGTATGCGAAGGCGATATCGGGGTTCGCCAACTCGGACGGAGGCTTTTTGGTGTGGGGGGTCGTGGCCGGCAGGGAGGGGAACGATGCAGAGTCTCCCGATGTTGCGCGCAGCCTCAAGCCGATCACTTCGGCAAAGACGTTCTGCGCGGACCTGAACGCGACAACGCTTAATGCCACGAAGCCTGTTGTGGCAGGGGTCCGAAACATCCTGATCCCTGACCCTACGGCTGCGGAGTCAGGATTCATCGTGACCTATGTGCCCGCAAGCACGAACCCTCCGTACCGGGCGGAACTCGACAACAACAACAGATTCTACAAGCGAGCTGGAAGCAGTTTCTACCCGATGGAACCGTTTGACATCCGAGACGTTGTCTTCCGATTCCGATACCCCAAGGTCAGTGTAGAGGTGTTGGCGGATCGCCTGACTGACCTCCATTCGCTGAGTGGTGATCTCGGGCCTGATGACCCGCGATTCAGCTTGCGGCTCGAGGTGACCAACCATGGGCCGTCTGTCTTGCGCGACTACAAAGTCGAGATCGTCATGCTGCACAGACTCGTCCTGACAGAGCCTGATCCTGGACTCGGATGGAACGTCGACGGCCCCTTCCGTGAACAGGGCATGGAGATGTCATCGTGGAGCCTCTTTACGGGCGCATTTGAGCCGGTGAGATACTACGTCTACCCGGGCGACCGGAGGTCTCTTCCCCCAGCCTCAGGAATCGGATCATTCCATTTCGGCTTTCCTTTGGCGGCATGGTATGCTTCGCACTTAGGGAACCTACCCGTAGTGTGTCGGCTATACGGCGTCGACATGCCGCGCATCGAGGCGAAGACTACCCTCGAGGCCATGATCGCGGACAGGTGGTTCTGAGCACCGACAGTCACTGCTCAGATGGAGATGGGTCTTGGCTGCTGTTCTCATGCGCCCGGCAGACCCATGGCTGGGGCGCCTCGCGGTTATAGTGCCGAAGGCAGCTACCACTCGGTCGGGTGATCTCGATGGACTGCGTGCTGATCTCCCCGATCTGGTCGCCGGCATGCAGGAAACAGACCAGCCCGTACTCGCCACCGGCCGGGAATCGCAGGTTTCCGCGGTTCTGGTAGAGGCCGGCTTCGGACCATCCCAGCGCGCGTGCCTGCTCGCGGATCGCGTCTACCTTGGTGACGGCATCCGGAGCGGCCGGTTCCGTGAATGCCCAGTCACCCTCGGCGGGGAATAGGTGTGCCTGTGGCGATGGCTGTTCTGGCCGCGACCCGGGCTCCCAGTCCTGGACCCGTGGTGGCTGATAGGCCTTCGGATCGAGGGCCTCCACCGCGGCCACGAGCATCCCCTCGCCAAAGCGCGCCAGTGCCCAGGCATGAACGCCGTTGAAGCGAGTTCGCCACAGTTGGTACTGGTCAGCCGACAGCCGTCCCGATCGCCGGAACTGCTGCGCCACCGTCATCCGGTGTCGGAGCCAGGCGTAGTACTCGGGGTCGAGCCGCCGGTACCCGCATCGCTCGCAGATATCGTCCTGGTCTGGTTCGGGAGTGCTGGTCTCCCAGCTGTCCAGTTCGGTGGAGGCATAGAGCACGCTCGGCCGTGAGCCGTGGGGCGCTGACATTCCAGCGGCATCGGTCGCGCTCATTCGCACACCGCCTCGCGCCCAAGGGTGCGCCTCTGCCGGCGAAGTTGGCGCAGTGCCTCCCGGCGCTCCGTCGCCAGCCGCTCCTGCTCGTTCGCCTCCCACGCCTTCACGGTCCAGGCATAGTTGCAGAGCAGATTCGGATGAACCCAGAAGTGGCACGCATTCGGCGGAGAGAGGAGAAGGCGCTCGTCCTGGCGTGTCTTAGCCAGCGCCAGTTGCGCCACCCAGGACACGAAGTCCAGGAGCTGATCGGCCAGCAGGCTCAGCTCGTAGGACCAAGTCTGTTGGCGCTCCGGCCACGTGGGTGGGGCGGGCCATCCCATGCGATGGCGGACCGCGTCTTCGTAGTGGAAGCGCAGGTAATTGATCGAGACGCGCAGGATCAGGGGCGATTCAAGGGACTCGACATTGGGAATCGACAGCGTCACGATCTGCGCCTGGTTGAAATGGCCGGCCGGGTCCAGCCAGCACGCGGCCGACGGTCCAGGCCGGGAATGTAGTGTGGCGGGGAACGCCAGCTCTTCGGCCAGCCGCGTCAGGAACGCGCGGCGCACATGAACGGCGCGGCTCTCGGCCTCTCTGATGATCTCGGATGGATATGGTCTTGGCATCGGCGTCGATCTCCCGTGTCTGGTCTGCGGACTCGCGGCGATCACTGGGCCTGCGTCTCGCCGTCGAGCTGCTCCCACTCGTCCGGTAGCTCCGCGAGGTCGGTGATCTCGGTCTGCCCGGGCTCGTCGGGGTCGCGGAACATGCGGGACTTGTCTGCGGGACATGGCATGTCAATGTCCCGCGGCGAATTTGCGTCTGAGGGCATCCTGGTGCCTTTGACGCGATCTGCGGGACATTGCGGGACTACAGGAGGGGGTTCCCCTATACGTGTGTGCGGATGCACGTGCGTGTGCGTATCACATACCTGGCCTGGGGCCTCGCGCGTTAAGGGAAGGATTGAAGTACCGCAATGTCCCGCAGATTCCCCAGGAGACTCAGGAAGGGGGCTAGGAGCGATTTCTGATGCGGGACTTACCTCCCCAATGTCCCGCATCATAGTCCCGCATGTCCCGCGGGTCTCGGCCTCGGTGAGCCGGTAGATGGCGCTCTTGGTGTGGGAGTCGTAGCCCACATGCACGCGCCAGTCATCGATCTGCTGATCGCGGATACCGGACAGGCCCCGGCCTAGAAGCGACTGCTGGGAGCGCAGCGACTTGTCTCCGATCACGGTTCCGAGGAGATCACGCTCGAGGGCCAGCTCGAGCAGAAGCCTCGTCGATACCTGACGATCACCGAAGGCCTCCCACCAAGCGATGACGAACTGCCGCCACTCACTGCTCTGGGTATCGGCGAAGTCGTAAAGCTCGTCGAGGTGTCCCAAGAACCCCGGGATCTCGACCACCTCCAGGATGCCTCCGATCGTCGCCGACCAATGCTCGAAGGAACCCATGCGCTTCTTGTGGAGGGGCCGGCCGGCCGCGATCCAGGCACGGACCAGGGTCAGCACCGCGCACAGCAACTCGGATCGGTGCTCCTTTGCCCACTCGATGACGGGATCGTGCTTGAAGCCCGTCCGCCACCAGGGCTGCTCCATGCGCGGGTCGATGCGAATGCGCACGCAACGCCGCGCCAGCTCCAGCGTGAGCGAGGGATTGTTGGCGGTCAGCAGCCAGGTGGCGCGGTTGGGAAGGCTCAGCATCTGGCTCTCGCCCAGCAGTCGGTCACTCCAGGAGGAGGCGGTGAGCACGGCGGCCAGGCTGGGGTAATGCAGCTGCCGCTTCTCATCGGCGTTGTCCAGCAGGATGATGGGCCGGCCCAGTGCAAGTTCCGCGGTGATACGTTTGCGCGCCTCGTCGTCATCGCGTGGGAGTGTCGTGACGTGACACTCCTCTCCGGTGTGAATGACGGAGACGAGGTTGCAGAGCAGTCCCTTCCCACTGGCGATGCGAGGCGCCTCCACCAGGTAGGCCGGGGTGGGGCCGCCGATCATGCGGCGCACCGCGGGCTGTATCAGCGCCGCCACCGCGTGCGCCCGCTCCGACTCTCCCACGAAGGGAAAGTCCACCAGCAGATCATGGAGGATCAGCGACTTTGCCGCGGCGAGCTGCTGGGCACTGGGGCATTCGGGCAGGCCCGACAGGTCGAGAGGCCCGGAGGGTTCGTACCAGAGCCGCTCGTCCGCGTGATAGCCGGGTTGGTCGATGAGCCGGCCCTCTCGGCCGAAGACGGGTGCGCCGATCACCTCCGTGAGCACCGGCAGGTGCCGATCCGGTAATGCCAGCATATCTCCTGCGACCTCCCGAGGAGGCCGGGCGGCCGAGACCTCCTTCTGATAGCGCTTCACCCAGTCCGCGGTGCGCAGGAGCAGACCATTGACGAGCCGCTCCTCCGCGCTCTCGATCCAGGCGCTCTGTGGGCCCTGTCCCGGATCTTCATTCCGACGGACATGGGCGAGGGTGCCGTCTCTGCGCCGGAACAGCACCGGTGGGTCATTCGCGCCGAGCAACGCCTGCCAGGCATCGTCGATGATGTAGCGCAGTTGGCGGTCGTTGACCACGATCTCGGGAAGCCCGGAGGCGGCCTGCTTCGGCCCAATTCCGGGCAGTGAGATACCGGACAGCTCGGCCACCTTCTGCCGCGCGGCGGTGAAATCCGGAACGACTCCCCGTTCGATCAAAAAGTCAAAGGCCGACAGGGACTTCCCCGAGATGAAGGAATGGAACTGCCCCCGCTCGGCCTGCCCGGTGCCGTCGGCCACCCCGGCCGAGGGATCGCGATCACCGGAGGGTGACTCTGGGTCGCGGCATTCCAGCCAGCCAGTGCTGTGCCGTTTACCGGTGAGCCACTCGCCGTAAATCGACTCAAGCGGCAGGACGCCGAGTGCGCGGCCCCGCCATTCCTGCCAGGAACGCTCGGTCGCCTGTTGCTTCTCCTGTCGGCGCTGCTCTTTCGCCTCGGCCCTGGAGGCGGCGACGAGGGCCTCGACGACATCCAGGCTCGCGGTGTCGAAGGACTCCGGCAAATACGGGACAAGCTCGCCGGCCTCATCGAGCCGGTGGAACTGGTTGGCCGGCCAGTCGGCCTTCCACCACCAGGGCAGCCACACCAGATTGCCGTAGCCGTCATCCTCGATCTTCGTCTGCTTCGGGAAGACCTCAATCACCCGGCCGGTGTTGGCCTGCACTACCTCTCCGCTGGCGAGCGTGACCTCACCTGGTAGCAGCGCGAAGGCGAGCGCGCGGGCAAGGCGCGCGGGGACCGGCGGATCGAAGAAGCACCACAGATGCCAGCCTTTGGCGCCTCCCGATAGCTCCAGATGCGAGGGGATGCCAGCTTGCGTGAACGCCTGGTGGACTGCGAGCGCGGCTGCCTTCGGATCGGCGAGGGCTTCGGCATGGCCGCTCCCGTCGAAATCCAGGCAGAGCCATTTCGTCGTCCCGTCGAGCGCCGGCGTGTACGTGCCGACTCGGAACCAACCGAGCTCGGCCCCGATGCCGTAGCGGTTGCGATACCGGACGCTCGCCTTGGGTGCAGCCTCGCCGCAGACATGCGCCGTGAGCAGCGCGTCGAGATCGGTCCCTTCTTGAGTGGGGCACGGCTTGTCCCAGGATGCCAGGAAGGCGAGGACGTCGCTACGACACAGGAAGTGCTGCCGCAGGAGTGCCAGTGCCTGTTGAGGATCGAGGTCGGACCGCTCCTTCATCCTCCGCCCTCGTCCTGCTGGCCCAGCAGCGAGAGGAACGTCTTGCGCCGCCCGACCTCGCGTTTGTCGGCGCAGTTGCGGATGCCCCACTGGTCACCCAGAATGATCGCTACCTGCTGGGCGCGGGTGACCCCCGTGTAGAACAGGTTCCGATGATGCTGGAAGCTGTGCGACTTGTGCACCACCAGCACCACGCACGGGAACTCTGATCCCTGGGCCGAGTGAATGGTCAGCGCGTAGGCCAGGTGCAGGTCCTGGAGATGCCCCTCCTCAGCCGACAACTGGACCTCCCGCGCCTCGCGGTCGAGGAAGCGGACCACCAAGTCGTGGCTCTTCTCACTGACGGCCACGATCTGACCAATGGAGCCGTTCATGATGCCGAGGTCGTAGTTGTTGCGCTTCTGAATCACCTTGTCGTGCAGCAGGAAGCGCGGCCGGCGGCCCGGCCTGGTAGGAGGCGCCTCGACTCCGTAGAGCTTCCGCTGCAACAGTCGCTGCAACTCCGCATTCAGCGCGGCCGTGCCCAGCGGCCCCTTGTGCGTCGGGGTCAGCACCTGGACCTCGGAGATCAGGTCGAAGCGGAGTCGCTCCGCGATCCCGTCTCGGTGCATATCGAGCAGCGCCCGCAAGGCTTCCTCGGCCTGGGTGAGATGGTTGATGAGAATCCAGGGCGGGACTCTGGTCGGTTCGGGGGTCGCGGTCTTGCGCACCTCGCCGCGAAGCACCGCGATGGAGTTCTCTTTGAGCGGCCCGGCCTGGCGCACGATCTCGTCGAGCACGACAGTCGGCAGTACCCGCGTGTCGATCAAGTCGCGGAGGATGTTGCCCGGGCCGACCGGGGGGAGCTGGTTGTGATCGCCCACCAGGATGACGGCCGTGCGCTCAGGATCGACGGCCTGGAAGAGGTACCAGGCAAGGGGTACGTCCAGCATCGAGGCTTCGTCCACGATCAGCACGTCCGCGTCGATCGGACTATCCGCGCCCAGAGCGAAGTTGTGCCCATCGTAGCCGAGCAGGCGATGGATGGTGAACGCCTCCTGCCCGATTACCTGCTCCATGCGCTTGGCGGCTTTGCCGGTGGGCGCGGCGAGGACAACCGAGAGATCGTGAGCGCGGCAGATGTCTGTGATCCGGGCGCTGACGTGTGTCTTGCCGCTCCCGGCTCCGCCCGCGATCAAGGACATGCGGTGCTTGAGGGCGGCCCTGACCGCGTCGCGCTGGCCCGCATTCAGACCGGGCGTGTGTTTTGCGATCAGCGCGTCGGCATCGGTGTCGTCGGCGAAATGCGGGTTCGGCGCGCCACCTCCTGCGAACACGCCGCCCAGTTCCTCCTCCATGCGCCTGATCTCCGGGATGGCCACCAGGAACCGGCCGGCGTAGGAGGCGCAGGAGAGCTCGCCGGCGTTGATCAGTTCCTCGAGTGTATGCTCGATCAACTCCCGGCTGCCGAGAGAGTCCAGTGCCAGCACGCCGTTCGTCGACTCGACCAGCTGCTCATACCCGACCCAGCAGTCACCCTGTTCCAGGGGCTCGCGCACGCAGAACAGCACTCCCGCGCGCAGCCGTGAAGGATGCTCCTTCGCTGTCCCGATCTGCAGGGCGATCTGATCCACCCGTCGGAAGCCAAAGCCAGGGATCTCCCTGATGATCAGATAGGGGTCGGCATTGAGGATGGCGACGACGTTGTTGCCGTACTTCTCGACGAGGGTGCTGACCTGGTGATGCGTCAGGCCGTAGGTGGAGAGCCAGACCAGCGCGGCGTTCACCGTCTTCGTGCGCAGCCACTCGTCGCGCAGCGCCTCGACTGTCTCCAGCGGGATGTGCGCTTCATCTGCGATCAGTTGCGGCTCCTCGACCAGGACGCGCTCGAAGTCCGCTGCGAAGCGGAGCGCGATGCGTCTGGCCTTGACCGGGCCGATCCCTCTGATCGCGGGATGATGCGCGAGGTAGTGCGCCAGGCCCTCGGGGTCCAGGTCGAGGTCCAGCTCAACCCCTTCCACCTGGAGTTGCCGGCCGTACTTCGGGTGCGTCTCCCAGCGACCCCGTAGCACCACCGGCTCGTGCTCCTGCACCAGCACCGGCCCCGCGAACTTGACTCTCTTTCCGTCCTCTGTGCGAAGGCAGCCGGCCGAGAAGCCGGGGCTGGAGAAGTACACGTCCTCCACCCGGCCGCGTACCGTGACTGACCGTGACGTCATGGCATCGAGCATTCCGATATCACCTTCCGGTAGGCGCGCAGCAGGAAGCCCTCGGTGAATCGACAGCAAGCCTGCCGATCAGAGCAGAAGAACACCGACACGCCATAGTCAACGATGATGCTGATCGCGGCACCGACGACCGAGTTGGGATGGGCGCCGCTGTGGTAGCAGTGGCCGAAGACATCAGCCAGGCTCGCCTCCACCACCACGCAGGCCGCCCGGTAGTCGCGGAGCTTCTCGAGTTCGCGGCGGAAGCGCGGCCGGTCGCGGATGACCGAAGACACGAAGTCATCCAGGCTCTTGCGTTCTACCGCGAGCACCTGCTCCAGGCCCTCGACCGAGTAGTCGCCGGCGGCGAGGGGGAACCGCACGGCGACCACCCGGTCAGAGAAGCTGTAGGGAAGCTGCTCCCGCGTGTCGATAATCACGCGGACTGGCTTCATCTCAAAAGGGCGGAAGCGCGGAGCCGGCGGACCCGGCCGACGCCGCGGGAGTGGGAGCCGCTTCGATGCGCTTGTTCAGGTACACGCTCTCGTTCTCGCCCCGACTTCGCTTGGTGACCTCCAGCTTGATGTCCAGCAGCTCCGGCAGCCGCGCCGGCAGCTCGGAGAGCTTGCCGAGGGTGATGCCGCAGGTGTGGAGGTCCGTCTTGAGCCACTTGAGGTTCTCGGCCGAGGCGATGACGTTGTTGCGCCAGAGTAACCGCCCCTGGCACTGCGGGCCGAGGACACGCAGGGTCCACTTGAGCATGGGGTTGCCGGCGCGAGAGCGAAGCAACTCGACTCGCTCGACGGCCACCTGGTACTTCCCGTCTGGCAGGGGTTCGAACCCCGAGTCCTCGACGGGTGCTCCTTCGAACTCCTCGTCGAACGTCGCGAGGTCGGTGGCGCTGACCTCCTGGGCCGCGCCGTGCTCGTCACTGCTGGTCATGATGCATCTCCTTGTGGGGTTGTGGAATTTCCCGGACCGGACATTGCCGGACATTGCTGAGCCGCTTCGAAGGCGGCAAGGAACGCGTCGAAATCGAGCTCAATGGTCTCAGGGAGGCGCCCAGTGCGGTCCCCAGCCTCCCAGTAGGGACTGGGCTTGGTGCGCATGACCCGGCGCATGGTGGGCTGGCCATCCGGCCCGGGCGCGGTCTCGATATCGCACAGCAGGACCATATCGGCCATTCCCAGCACGATCTTGCGAGGCCGGTCGCGCAGGGAAGGAACGACTTTGTGGTAGCTGCCAGTGCGGGTCTTCACTTCCTCCCTCTCGGCATGGGAGATCATCACCAATCCGTAGGGCAAGTGCGAGAGCTTGGTCAGCACACGGCCGAACTCGGTGAGGATCAGCGAATATCCCTTGCCGTAGGCCAGATCGGACTCGTGTTCGATCTTGTGCTTCTCGCAGACGTGGCGCTGGCAGAGCAGCCAGAGATTGTCAACGGTGTCGATGACGATGGTGCGGAAGCCGTGGCCGCCGGTGGCGAGCTCGTTGCAGACGGCCAGGTGGGTGGCCCAACTGTCGATGGGTACCTTGAAGCACTCAATGGCGTTCTGGCCCGACTCGGTCGCCAGGAAGATGCTGTTGGGGAAGTGCGACGCGAACGTCGTCTTGCCAGCTTTCGGGAAGCCGTACTCGAGAATGGTCAGGTCCGCCAGGTCACGCTTTGGTGGTGTCGGTTGAGTCGGTAGGATCGACACGTTACCCTCCTTGGGATGCATGGGCTGAGGTGACGAGGTCGGCCTCTCGTTGAGGGCCGACTCGCTCGACGCGGAACGACACTTCTCCGAACTGATGGGTGAGAAAGCCGGTGAAGATGCGGGCAATTGCGCGGCCCACATCGCTGGTCGCGTCCACGACACAGGAGCGCTGCTTCCGGTCCAGACAGAAGGCCGCGTCAAGCCGCACCGGCGAGCGACCGTAGAGGCTTTCTGCCGCCACTACGGACAGCAGCAGCCACTTCTCGGCCTCGGGCAGAGGTAGGTTGTCATCGAATCGATAGCAGTAGCCGTCTCGGATCACGCTGGTCTCCTGGGTTCTCTCGGGGCGCCGTGTGGTACCCCAGTAATCACATACCGGAACCCTCGCCAAAGTGCCGCGGGGGTGATCACCGATCTTCAATCCCCGCCGCGTGCGCCAGCTTCTGCAACCGCCGCCAGAGCGTTCCGCGGCGAATGCCGGTCGCGCGCGAGATGTCCATGAGACCCTGGCCTTTCTCCAGTCGCTCCAAGAACGTCCGCAGTTCCGGCGGCAACGTCGCGCGCAGGCGATCCACGTCGACGCGTGCGGCTACGTCATCGGCCAGCGTTGGGGATGCCTGCCCGAGCCTTCCGAGATAGGCGTCCTGATCCAGGAGATCGCCGCGCTCCACCTGCTCGCCGTCCTCTCCCACTACCGGATCATTGAGGGAACAGACGCTCTGGCGGTAGTCACGCATGGCGGCCTTGCGGCGCTCGATCAACGCCGCGACGCCATGTTCGACGACGCGGTTGACGAAGGTATGGAGCGAGGCGCGTGACGGATCGAACCCATGAAGCCTGTGAAGCAGGTCCGCGAGCAGGTCCTGGACGATGTCTTCTTCGTCGTCCTTCGTGAAGCCGTACTGACCGATCAGCTGACGGGCCTTGCAGGCGACGAGGCGGGAAGCGTACTCGTCGAGGTGAGGTACATCGGAACCAGCGCCCATCCGTTTCTCCCCGGGCTCGGGGAGAGAGTGGGCAGGACACGATCAGTCCGCCTCAGGCTCGGTGTTGGATTCCGAGAGCCGTCTCCGCGAGACCCGAGGTGGATGGGTCGCTTATTACCGAGATGGGAGTGGGTAGTTAGCTGGAGACGCGGAAACGGCCCTCACGCCCGATATGGAGGCGCAAGAGCCGTTCGATGCTTCCGAAGATTCTCGGCAGAGCCGGGAGACCCGGAGGTAATAAACTACCTGGACAGCCTCTCCGATCTCGCCTCGAAGAGCGAGTTCCACTCCCCACGATCCCTGCGGAAATGGAAGGCAGCGCTCTCAATGCCGGTCATTCGACAGAGGAGGCCGCTGAGATCCTCCATGCCCTTGTCGTACTCGCCGCGTTTGACCCGCCCCTCAGCGCGCAGGATATCGAGCAATGCTTGGCCCGCCCTATTGGGCCGGTCGTCTTTCCCGAGTAGCCGAAGAGTCTGGAGGTTGTGCTCCTCGGTCTTCGCACCGAGGCCTTCGGCCATCTCTCCGCCGCGGCTCTCGACTTGCCCGTCGGAATAGACACGGAACCGCTGCGGGACGTCAGCGGTGAAGCGGATGCGCCCGTCACGAGTCTCGGCAATCGACATGCCAGACCAGGTAATGCCGACCGGGAATGTGAGAGTGATTCCGTCCTTTGCGGTGATCGCAAGTGCGGTCCTGTACCGGCATGCCGGGAGCTTGACGATAGGGTCACCGTCGATGCCAGTGAACACCATATGCAACCGTTCGCGGAGCTGGGATACGTACTGCTTCAGGTTGTTCCTGGTCTTGGTATCGATGGACTCCTCAGCCAGCTCTCCACCGCCCAGAGCGAACTGCCGCAGCAGCCCCCATAGGCGGTCCGGGTACTTACCCTTGACGCGGTTCTGGAAGCCGGCCTGTTGGAACGTGCGCTTGTGGCGCTTTCCAGATACCTGGCAGACAAACTCGAGGTCGTCCACGACGAGCGATAGATCCTGCCACTGCGCTCCATGGGGCGTGGGCACGGTCACGACGTCCATCGGGGTTGTCGAGCGGCGACCGCGGCCAAGGACGCGGTTCATCTGGTCCCGGTCAAGGGTCAGGCAGGAGTCCTCGAATCGCGAGAGCAAATGCACGGCAAAGACGGTGGGGGCATCTCCGCCCCAGACGTCTTCGGCCGGCACGATCTCCGCAACCAGAACCACTGGCTTCGCTGCCTCCTGGAAGCGTCGGGCTCCAGCCAGCACGGTCCGGAAGTCGGGCCATGCGGTCCCGCGCACGAGGAACGCGTCCCTGGATTGGCCGCCCAAAGCTGTCCTGCCCAGAAACCAGACCCTACCGGGTGCCAGTTCCTCTACGCCGGCGGCCGCTGGTAGGGCATCGGCCAGCGCTCGGGCCAGCCTGGATAGGTCAACCTCCCATTGACGCCGGCGCGCGGGGGGCACGAGTACGCGCCCGTTCTCTGGACAGACAATGTAGGCTCGGAAGCCCGATCCTGGAGGAGTCTCAATGAGCTGGACTTCCTCCACATGCCCCTCCGCGCAGGCGTCGCAGATAACTGACTGCGCGTTCGCGGTCTCTCGCAGAAGCCCGGCCGTCATCAGGCGATCCAAGCAGCCCTCGGGCCATTCGGTCACATCGTCTCCCGTGAATACGGGCTGGCGAACGTCGACGCGCGTCCACAGTGCTTGCAGCCCTTCGTCACACACGGGCAATCCCCCACTGCTTCAGGTATGCCTTTGCCTTGCGATGCTGCGAGTTGTCCTTGAGGTTGCAGTGGTTCGGGAATGATATCTCGAAGCTGACGGACTTGGGTCGCTTCCGGCCCATCGCAAAGAGCATTCGGATGGAAGCGTGAGTGACGTTGACGGCGCTCAGCGGGAGCTTCTCGTGGTTGAGCGCCTGTTCCATGAGGCCGTAGATGTCATCCCGCTCGCCGCTCGGGTCACCCTCGAGAGTGATGCGGTGACGGGCGTTCCCTATGGCTACCAGCCGCAGCTTCCTCACCCGGACATCCACAACGCCATCCGCCGGGTCGGTCGGAAACGGGAAGTCCCGGCTCTTGAGGCCGTTGAGCTCGTAACTATGTGAGCCTTGGCTCTGGGGCGGCAACTCCTGGTGAAGGAACACTCGCGAGAACAGTTGCTGGAGATCGGTCTTGAACTGCTTGTCCCCTTCAGCTTGGGTGTAGAGGTCGAGAGTTCCATCCACCGGGTCGTAGATGAACACCACTTCGAACGCCTTCCTCTGCGGGTGGCGCTCGAACTGGCCGTCTGGCCCGTAGCCGACGAAGGTGCTCACGTAGTCATCCAGGTAGGCAAAGATGTAGTGGTAGCGCCCGGCGCGTAGATAGGGCTCCATACGGCACCGGCGTCCGCGCCCCTGCCTTTTGTCGTAGAGCGCCGAAAGGCTCAACTCGAGTTCGGCGCGTGCTTGCAGGGAAAGGTCGGGGTCATCCCTGGGCATGTCTTTGCGCCTGAGCAAGTAGCGGCGGTTCATTCTGTCGACTTGGTCGAGCAGACTCGCCACTTCGAAGATCCTGCTCCTTTCCAGGAATGTCCAGAACGCCTTCTGATGGAAACCCTCGTGCGTCTCAAGCTCGGCCCTCAAGTCCTCGCCATGGAAATGGCCTTCCTCGATGATGGCCATCACACCCTCGGCAGATGCCATATCGTCGATGACTTGGAAGTCGAGCTCGGCCTGATCGCGTTCTTCTTTGGGGAGCGCCTGCCAGGCTTCGTAGATGGGATCGACATCGGTTTCCTTGAGAGTCTCCCAGGGAAGATCGCTGAGTTGGCCATGCCGTGCAAAGTAAGCTCCCAGCAGCGCGTTAGGTGCCTGGCGAAGAAACATCCTTGGGGAATAGTGGTGAGCCATGCGATGTGTCGTTCCTTTCCGGGTGACTCCGAGAGCCCCCCTCCTATTGTGCGAACTGCCTGACTACTGCCACCACCCTGCCTTGGATCATGAACGGCGACTCCTTGATGACGATAGGTTTGTGGCACGGGTTCTCGCCGCGGAGTTCTACTGCACCGTCACGTCGCCGGTGGAACCGCTTCACCGTCGCTTCGTCGTCAACCAGAGCCACCACAACATCGCCGTCCTGGGCATCCTGCTGCTGCGCGGCGATCACCAGGTCGCCTTCGAGGATGCCAGCGTTTATCATGCTGTCCCCGTGCACTCGCAAGGCGAAAAGCTGCTTCCCTGCCGCCAGGCGCCGATCCACCGGGACCGTGCCTTCCAGGTGCTCGGCCGCCAGGATCGGCTGGCCCGCCGCGATCCTCCCGACGATAGGCACGTGAACGGTGTCGCCTCGCTCGCCTCCAGCCTTGGCCGTGAGGGTGATACAACGTGAGAATCCATCTGAACGGGTCAGGTAGCCCTTGCGCTCCAGCGCCTTGATCACATCGAAGACCGAGGAGGACGCGGTACCGAAGCGTTCGCCGATTTCCCGCACCGTGGGCGGTTTACTATGCGTCTGCATGTAAGCCCTGATCCAGTCGAGCGTCTCTCGCTGTTTGTGCGTGAGTTCCACGGCCTCTCTCCCGAGCAACGGAAAACCTCCTCGCCCGAAAGCGAAGAGGCCATAGTCTATCCGAATGCCTGTTAGGCGTCAAGAGTCACTTGTCGGCGGCTAGATCGGGGGCTAGAAGCCGACCCGTCGTAAGTCATGTCGCGAGTGTGTCGTCTGCTTTCCGCGGGGATGACGCATCTGCCGATCTGATCTGCCAATGGGCGAGATTGCATAAACAAACAAGCGCATGTCACCATTGACGAAAGCAGTGTTGCGGTCTAAGATACGCGACATGGTCCGCCCACCCTT
>Ga0307379_10007736_pt1 | contig 14563 bp, 15 predicted proteins | sample UN2MG_FD_202237 | JGI IMG/M metagenome (GOLD analysis project Ga0307379, IMG submission 202237) | Soil microbial communities from Risofladan, Vaasa, Finland - UN-2 | ecosystem: Environmental > Terrestrial > Soil > Coastal area > Acid sulfate soil | place: Finland: Risofladan, Vaasa | collected... | reverse complement strand
GAGATGCCGGTGCTTACTTCGTCGTTGACGCGGTTCACCACGTGCCACATGCGCCAACCGATGTCCGCGAGATTGGCTGCGATTTCCTCATCTTCTCCGGTTACAAGCTCTTCTCGAGACACGGAAGCTTCATGTACGCCAAGCCAAAGCACATCAAGGCGCTGACGCCCTACAGAGTCCACTCCGCACCAAAGCGCGGGCCTGAGAAGTGGGAATGGGGCACGAGAGACCAAGCCTCGTTCGCGGCCATATCCGGAGCGGTCAACTACCTGGCTTGGCTCGGCAACCCAGCCGCCAAACGTCCTCCAAAGGAGGGGATGCAGCGGCGCGCGAGGCTGGCAGGGGCGTTCAAAGCCATCGAGAGATACGAAAAGGAGCTCATGGAACTTGCATTGGATGGCAGGGGGAATGTGCCAGGGCTGAGAGATATCCCTGGACTCAGATTGTTTGGTCCCGCCGATATCGACAAGAAAATCGGGCGGGACCCCACATTCTCCTTCAAATTGCGAGGTTACGAGGACAGACCTCTATCGAAGATACTCTGGGACAAGCATAGGCTGGCAATCGGAGCAGAGGGATACTACTCACGAGTGCCCGCATTGTACAACAAGAAGACCATGTTGAGGGCGACCTTCGTTCACTACAACTCGAAAGCTGAAGTGCTCAGCTTACTGAAGGCCTTAGAGGGTGCCTCCGGCAGGAAGAAATGACGAGAAACGTCCATTGGCGTCGTTCATTGGTGTGTTTACTGGCATTGCCGTTAACGGTTTTAAGTGTGTTCCATTCTTTGATGCTTGCACCACAACGTGTAAAGACTTCTTACAGGCGTTGACCGATACGACGCAAACAGAGACTGTACGGTTGGAGGGGACGGCCCGGGTCACACTGGGCATCGCGATCTGCCGTTGCGGTTTAGACCGCTGCTGAATGCGCCCCTGAGGATTGCGCCTGACAGTAAGGCATGTCTCAGACAAGAGAGGTGTGAAGAATGGAAGAGAAACTTGAGAGTGAGATTGCGAAGCGTGTTGCGGGAAAGAATGGCCGCGAACCTTCCAAGAAGGTCGGTGTTCTTCTCGCAGTCGCAGTGGCGTTCGCTTTGCTCGCCGGAACCGCAGCGTATGGATTAGCCGCAGCTCCGACAATCACAGGGACGCCGCCGATGACGGAATATGTGCTATTCGACCGCGCACAGGACAAGTACATTGCTGACGATGACACGACTGCCGCACTCAGGGTGATGACCTTGAAGGTCAAGGGCGACCACGATACGGCAGGAGAGTACTGCATGTTGCAGGATGCCAAGTTCAACTATATGCTCAGAGTGGCGATATACGATGCGAGCATCGATTGGACGGACATGCAGCTCGGCGAACTGACTCTCCCTGTAGGGTACACCGTCGATTCGATGAACGCCTATGTATTCGACTCGGATCTCGGGGTGGTCAACCTGGACACAACTGTCGCATTTATGACGACCGATGAGTCGGGGGTCATATCTGTTGTCTTGCCAACCTTGGCGGATGAGGCGGCCTATGGCGAGGGCTACATTGTCTCGATAACGATCGTGCTGGGAACAACAGCCGATCTCTCGGATGACCTGAGCGGTTTGTCGGTCACCGAGGTTGCATGGGGCGACGACACGACTTTGAAGTCAGTGGAAATCCCTTAGGAGCGAACGGGAAAAGCAGTTGGGCGAGCCCATACGAAGAAGCGTATGGGCACCTTTTCTATTTTCTTCATCATTGATGTGTCGCAGCGGACAGCTCCCGTTCTCAGAAGGAATGTATGAGGTCTATAGTAACGATTCACCCTGTCTTCTTGGCTTCACCGCAGCTGCTGCCATGGTTGGCGGTGCTCCCGCCTCCTGAGACTACTCCACCAAGGGAGATGAAGGCTATGTTGTCTGCCACGACGACACCGCACGCAAGTGTCAGACACGGACCCTTCGACTACGCCAGCGGCTTCAACATACGCCGGCCTGTGCGAGAATACCTGGCCAGCATCGGCCTATGCGTCTACAGAAGGCATACAACTTTGAATTGCAGGGGCGAGGACTGTCGATTCTGGGCCATAATCCTCGCAATTTCTACTTACGTACCAAATGGCTTAATAAAGACCAGTGAGATTGTATGGTTTGAATGATGAGCATCCGCCGTCTCTTGACTCTGCTGGTGTGCACGCTAATGCTGGCGTGGGTACCAGTCGTCTGCGAAGGCACTGCTGCCCAGGACCAGAGCATATCCTATTCAGAGACGGCCGACTACGTCTTGATCGAGACAGAAGAGATGATGGTGGCAATCTCCAAGGATTTCCCTGCGGTCATAGTTGCGCCAGTGGACCAGGCGGGCCAGTTGGGGTACGGCCTGGTAATCTCGTCGGCACTAGGATATAACGCCACACCAGAGGGGTTGCTCGTGCTGGAGGATGTGCCTTACCACGCTTCCTTCGAACATGCCACATGGGCGTTATCGGACGTGCTGCACGAATCGAACGATGACATGGGAGAAACCGTCTCACTGGAGCTCACTAGTTCTGTAAACATGAATAAGAAGAACCCTGGGGCCCCCGGCAACATGGTAATAGAGGACTGGGCGGACATTACGGTGCGATTCCATGTCACGAGCAACAACTACTCGGCAACGTATGAGGGCGTGGACGAATCGCCCGAATACCAAGTGAACGGGACCACCGAACTCAAGTTCGACATCATCATTGACATCAACGAAGCTATCGACGCGCAGAACCTCTCCCTGGACATGGGGCTCATGAAGACCGACGGGTACATTTTCTCGCCAACATCGATGCCAGAGCAGTATATCCTACAGGGTTACCAGGATGATGGTATCACCGAGTGCGACCCTTCCGTGAACGAGACTGACGGGGACGTCCAGTTGGTGCACAAATTCCTGCCACGAGACGATTTCAAACAGATCTTCACTTTCGTTGACGATGGGACGGCCGAGAGCTACTTCGGATGGGCGAAGGCGGCAGCGCTCGACTATGACGAAATCGAGAACGAGCTGATTGACCTCGCAACGTACTATCGCACCGACGGGGACTCATTGAGATTGTATCTGTCCACGCCCATAGACGTGACCACCGTCTCCGTGCTCCACGACCCGAGCATGGGCGTGTTCGGCGGCGATCCAGGCTACGTCCGCCTTCCCGATGATGGAACTACAGTTGGCTCTTCCAGCGAGGCGGTGGCTATAGGCGTGGTGATGGGAGCGGTAGCCGTCGGAGCGATTGGCGCCTACGCAGTCGTCCGCAGGAATGGGGCGGAAGATCCAGGAGAGACTGTCAGCCTCGAAAAGAATCGTTACTACCGCAAGAAGCCGTGAAACGGTTGTACTGCATTCCCATGCATGGCCCTCGTCAGTCGCGTTCTATGTATCTCGCTACGAACTCGTCGACGAGTTTGTCAAAGAATGTCCTCCGGTAGACGATGAGCAGGTCAGCTACTTTGTCAGGATCCACGACGCTGAGATAGGACTCACGGCCGCTCTTCTCCGAGTTCACGACGCCTTTGGTAGTCAGTTTCTTGACATGATAAGACAGAGTTCCGCCAGATATTGTGAAGTTACTTAGGAGTTCAGTGTGTGTCGAACCTGGGTATCTCAGCAGATACAGGACGACTCCGCGCGGTATCTCCTGGCGAAGGACTGACAGTATCCTTTGTTTGTCCTTGCTCAGCTGTCCGCCTGGGTAGTATCTTGAGAAGTTGTCTTCCCTCTCCAGTGTCAACAACTCCTTCTGGACGAGGTAATTCAGGTGATATTCAAGGACTCCGATCGGCAAGCCAGTGCGACGCTGTATCTCCCGGAAGTGAAGGCCGGGGCTATCCCTTACACACTCGAATATCCTCTTCCTGTTCGCAAGGTCAAGAGGGTCGGGCAAATGCCTTACCTCCAAGGACCCCCAGGAGAAGTGCCGCGATCAACACTGACAGGTCCAGCCCAACGATCTGGACGCCGTCCACATTCGCCAGCATATCAGTGGTATGCCCTGCGATGAGAATCAGAAGAGTGAGGGCGGAATGAATCGTCAGACCGACTGAGACCAAGAGCACTGAGAATATGCCGCTCCGGCGATAGGACACGAGAGAGAGAGTCAGGAGGAACAGGGAAGTCCCCATCAGAACACCTAGTAGTATGTCCACAATGGCAATCATGTGAGCCCCGCCTACTCTGTATAGTTGTTGCAGGCCTATAAGTAGCACTGCTACGCCAATATCTGTATCTGGCCACCCGTTGAAGACGGCCAGTCGCGCCCGAAATTCGGACTCGCATGAGCACCATGCGGGACGCCCCGAATCCCCATAATCCAGGGCGGACGCCGGTCCTCAGTCTCGAGGTCAGAGAATGTGTTTCAGCCTAAAGACGACCCAGAGACCGGCCACGGCCACTGCGGACAGTCCGATGACTATCCAGAAGGCGTTCGGATCGGATTCGAACGGTAGATGGACATTCATTCCGTAAAGGCTTGCGAGCAACGTGGGAAGGATGAGTATCAGGCTGATCGTCGTAAGCGTCTTCATGATTGTCGAAAGCTGGTTTGACTCCGCGAACTCGTAGGCGTTCAGGATGTTGGACATTATCTCGCGGTAGATGGTCGTCATCTCGTAGAGCTGAGCGACATCGTTTTCGATGTCCTCCATGATATCAGCCTTCTCCTTCATCATCTGAAGGTTCCTGACCTTGGGCAGCATGGAGATGGCGTTCAGGTCTGACAGAAGCGCCGTGTTTAACAATATCAGGCTATTGCTCAGGGCAAAGGCGTTTTGGGAGACTTCGCGCCTCTTGGCCGAGAGGATCGTCTCCTGGATGTATGCTATGCGCCGTTCGACCGGACGTATCCTGTGCTCGATGTCGCGGATGATCCTCTGAATCACACCAACGAAGACGTCCTCCTTCGTGTGGAGCGGAGGACGGCGCTTGAGGTCGGCCGTGACCTCCCTCCCGAGGAAAGTGGCCCCTATCCGGATGGTTATCACGTTCTGCGAGGTCAGTATGATGCCCACAGGCATTGTGTCGATCCTATCCTCGTCAGCCGCATTCGGGAGCAGGCTCCTAAGGACCACGAGGTCGTACTCGTCCGCCGTCTCCACCCTGGAGCGCTCGTTCGGGTCGAGACAGTCTGCGATGTCCTGGAGATCTATGTCGAACTCCTTGCTCATGAACTCCGCTTCGCTGGGGTCGGGCGCGACTAGGTCGATCCAGATGGTCTGCTCAAGCTGGCTCTTGTCGACCTCCTTCAAGACGCCGTTCTCCGAGGCATAGTATCTGATCATGCTAGTCCCACGCGATGGCTTCCCGATTGTCGGATGCGGGATATATGTCTTCTCGGCAGGCAGTAACGTCAGTAGTTCGTTCGAGGGCGCCGTCACCCGAACGGCGCACCCCACCGATCCATGTGGATGTTGTCGCCTATGGCTTTCCTGCTCGGACGCTCGCTTTCAGCCGCTCGTTGTTTGTCTGAAAGAAGCGCATCGTCCTGCCCGTGGAACCCACAGACGACGAGCGTGATTATGACATGGTCGTCCGGAATCCCGAGGGCCGCTCTCACTTTGGCGGGATCGTAGCCCGCAATAGGATGCGCAACGAGTCCGAGCTCAGTCGCCTGCAGCAGCATCTGCCCTATGGCCAGGCCACAGTCGAAAAGGTGATAGTCGCGTCGATCGCTCAGCTGACAGTCGTCTTCCTCCCTGGAGGCGACGACCACAATCAGCGGCGCGCGTGAGGCCCATGCGTTCCCCCTTGGCAGTGCTGCTCTGACACCATCAAGCGACTCTCCGCCGCTGCATATCACGAGATTCCATGGTTGGTTGTTGAAGCATGACGCTGAAAGCACGACCGCGTTGACAAGCGCGGACACACTCTCACTGTCTATCGATCTGGAGTCCAGGGCGCGGAGCGCCCTCCTTCGCCTTATGGCTTCTGCCACTTCCATGACCACACCGCATCGAATAACGATGACAGCTCCTATAAGCCTTGGTGAGTGTGTGTTCAGCATCACACTTTGATCGATGTCCATCGAATGGAGTAGCCAGTCTCCTTCTTGAGCCCCGCGACAGCGTGGAGTATATGATCCATGGACTCGTGCGTTCCGCAGAAGACCACGTCAACGCCCCTCGTCAAAGCGCTCATAGTAGACTCCACTGGTGCATGGATGGAGAAGTACTCGGGAGTCACCTTCGCGAGAAGAGCCGATCCGACGACATCTCCCGCCACGAGGAGCCCTGGAGATAGAGACTCTATCTTCTGTCGGGTGCGGTCCACATCGGCTTTCTTAGACCCGCCGTCGACCTCAGATGGCGTCTCGACGATGAGCAGACTGCCGAGCTTCATGTCTACGATGCCCTCCAGACGTCCTACTAGGACATCATCCCCTATGGAGGCAGATTCCATCGCGACTCCCTTGGAAGCGGATTTCTCGCCAGGGTACGCCATCAACATTCCATCCTCCATGACTAACCCCAGCTTGTCCCCCTTCTGCACTTCCTTGCCAGCGATGGCAGAGCATGTGTCGACGACCATTATGCGTCTCAGGACCGAGTCCACTTCATTCTTCAATTCGTTGAAGTGCTCCTGGAGTATCTGCATTCCCTTCCGTGTGGGCCTGAGTTTCCCCTTCTGTTCTTTCACCAGACCAGCCCGTCTCATGCCAGAGAGGTACTGACTGACGGCCTGCACGGTGATGCCCAGATCTCCTGACACATCGCGCAACTTGACCGCGGGATCCTCCAATAACCGGACCAGTATCAGAAGCTCTGTGTTCTTCTTGAGGTCGCGCAAGGGCTCAGTCATTGAGTTCTCAACCCCCCCTTCGCCGTCAGGCGAAGCATCTCGTCAACATCACCCACCAGTATCGCGCCGGCATCTATAAGCGATTTCAGGAACGCATCTGCTTTCCCACCTGTGAAATCTATGTTCGGGCCGTCGTCTCCGAACACCATAACGACTTGTTTGCCCGCCTTCAGAGCGTACATCGCAGCCTCGAGGTTCTTGAAGTTGCCAGGTCCCACAGGGAACGGAGAGACCACAACCACTGGCGTTTCGTCTATCCGACTGAGGTTCTCCGCATGCATTTCGTCGCTAATCTGAGCGAAGGGCACCTCCGCCACAATGGGAATATGGAGGTCCGTTGCGCACTCGTGGTCTGAGTCCAGTACGTTCAACACGCCGACGGTAACCGAATAGCCGCTGTCGACCAGCGCCCTCATTATTGGGCCACCAGACCCACCACCGCAGAGGACATGGACCCTCGCTCCATCCTTCCTCGCCTTGGACCGGGCAGACCGAGGCATCACATAGACGTTATGAGTGAACGGATCCTTTCTAACGGCGACATCGACACCGTACACGCTCAATATCGTCTCGGAGTTGATCACTTCGTCGGGTGCGCCAATCGCTTCGAGTAGGCCATGGTTCAGCAATGCTATCCTGTCACAGTATCTTGCTGCCAGGTTGATGTCGTGGAGAACCGCGACCACGGTCAGCGACTGTTCCTTGTTCAGCTTGGTCACGAGGTCCATCATCTCGAGCTGCCCACTTATGTCGAGATATACGGTCGGCTCGTCCAGGAGGAGTGCCCTCGGGGCCTGCGCCAGGGCTCTCGCGATGACTGCCCTCTGCCGCTCGCCGCCGCTGAGCTCGCTGAAAGGTCTGTCTGCGAAGGCCGCGCATCCCGATACCTCCATCGCGGCCGCCACCGCCTCCACATCTTTCCGACTAGTCGAGGCGAGCCTGTTCCGTACATGAGGAATCCGGCCCATCATGACGACGTCCCTCACAGTGAACGGGAAATCGGTCGACGAGCTCTGTGGCACAACAGCGAATGTGCCCGCCAGCTCACGGTCGGTCATGGTATGAATGGGTTTCATGTCCACCAGCACTGCCCGCGCGGCGGCAGGGAGGTATCTGGTCATGCATCGCAATAGGGTTGTCTTGCCTGAGCCGTTCGGACCCATGAGCCCGAGGAATTCCCCCTCTCCGACTTCGAATGACACGTTCTTCAGCACATTACAGCCGCCGAAGGCGTAGGACAGGTCCGATATGCTGAGCTTCAAGACATCGCCCCCATCCCACGGCTTCGACGAAGAAGGTAGAGGAAGAACGGCCCACCACAGAGTGCGGTGATTATCCCCACCGGGAGCTCCTCACCCTGAATCACGGTTCTCGAAAGGGCATCGGCCCAGATAAGGAAACTGGCGCCAAATAGAGTCGCTGCCGGTACCAACTTCCTGTGGTCTGCACCAACGACGATGCGCATCATGTGCGGGACTATTAGCCCCACAAACCCAATGATGCCGCAGAACGCCACGGCCCCCGCGGTCATCAGAGCGGCTGTTATCAGCATTATCTTCTTAAGGAACTCCGGATTGGCGCCAAGGTTGTGGGCCGTTTCTTCGCCCAGGAGCAGGGCGTTGAGCTCGCGCCCGAACAGGAACACAGCCAGTATGCCCACTGTCGCAGGGACCGAGATAACGAGAACGTAGCTCCATCTGGCCATGGCCAACGATCCCAACAACCACGGTATCAACTGATGATAATCCTCCCTTGCGAAATATATCAGGAAGGAGACCACTGCGCCGAGGAAAGCCGCCATCGCCACGCCGGACAACAACAGCGTATCAACATACACGCGTCCTTTGACAGTTCCCATCCTGTAGACTATCATCACCGTCACGAGGGCGCATACGAAGGCGAGGGCGGGCGCCGCAACGGCACCCAACGCCACTGTGAGGCCGAGCAGACCTGCAGAGGCTGCGCCCACTGCGGCACCCGAAGACACGCCAATGATGAATGGGTCCGCCATGGGATTTCGGAACACCGCCTGCATCGCCGTGCCCGCACAGGCCAACGAGGCCCCGACAAGGCCGGCTAGTATCACCCGCGGCATCCTCAGCTCGCGAAACACGGACACATAGTAATCAGGGGCGTCGCCCTCGCGGCCGAGGATCGCGTCTAACGCGTCCGAGAACGAAATCCTCTCCGGGAAGCCCGGACCAATCGGTCCAAGTGTACCGACAAGGACGGCGACGAATGACGATGCCAGCAGGAGGATTCCCAGGAGGAAGATGAAGAGGACAGGATTCCTCCTGAAGAATGACGGACGCCTTCCTCGCATGCTGGCCTCGTCGGCCTCCTGTGTCACCAGCTTTACCGCCTCTCCTATTCGAACAGGTCAGGATGCAATATTGCCGCAATCTCCTCCAGACCATCCACAATGCGCGGACCGTACCTGCTTATGAGGTTGTCATCAAGCGTGTATATTCTGTCTTCCGTCACGGCGGTGATGCCATCCCAAGCCGGCCTGGAGGCGATCTCCTCAGCCGTCGTCGTGCACATCACCCCGACCGTGTAAACGATGACCTCTGGATCCTGTGCTATGACGAACTCGCTCGAGACCATCGGGTACTCGCTTGTAGTGTTCTCAGCGATGTTGATCCCTCCAGCCAATCCGATGAGATCGTTTCCGAACGATCCTGGACCGTATGTGAAGTATGGGTAGAACTCGAGGTAGACCCGTGGCTTCGTCACATTGGCGGACTGTATTGTGTCCGTTATTGCCTCAATCCTTCCCGCAAGAGACTCTGCAAGTGCGTTGGCCTCGTCGACGTGTCCTGTCAGAATCCCAACGAGCCTGATGTCCTTGAGGACATCGTCGATAGTCCTCGTTGCCAGCACCATGTAGGGGATACCCTGAGCCTCCAACAGCTCCAACTGAGCAGTCGGGAGGAGGTCTCCACACACGATTATGTCTGGTTCCAACGCCACGATGACCTCGACGAGCAAGGTCATATTCCCCACCTTCGTTATGTCAGCCGCCTCCGCGGGATAGTCGCTGTACGTATCCACGCCAACGACGAGATCTCCCGCACCAACTGCGAAAAGCAGCTCAGTCGGGGTTGGAGCTATCGACACTATTCTCTCCGGCACACTATCGAGCTTGATGGTCCTGCCATAGTCGTCCACAAGGAGTACACCCGTCTCGTCCTCGTTCATCACTGCGCCGGCCATGTAGCCACCGGTGAACGCCAGCACCGATGACACTACAACCGCCAATGTTATCCACACAGCGAACTCCTTCCTCGCTAGCATCTCCTTCATTTCTCATTCACCTCAACGTGCCTGTGCCCGATCTTCCTCGCATTCCCCTGAAACGCCTGCACTGTCGAACGTCGCCATCTCGGCGAGTATCTTGCACGACGCTTCTGCGACGCTGAACGCCAGAACCGCTCCGGTGCCCTCGCCAAGCCTCATTCCAAGGTCCAGCACTGGCACCAGTCCAAGATGATCAAGGACATATCCGTGCCCTGGTTCCACCGATAGATGGGATGCGATCATGAAATCCACTGATTTAGGACAGATGACTGCGGCAATCAAGGCCGCAGAGCCAGATACGAAGCCATCCAGGAATACCGGCACCCCAGACGAGGCGGCGCCGAGCACTGCTCCCGCCATACCACCTATCTCGAAGCCACCGACCTTGGAAAGCGTGTCGATGCCGTTTGATGGGTCCGGCGAGTTGGTCGTGATTGCCATATCTATGACTGACACCTTCGTCCTCAGACGGGTGTCGTCAATTCCGGTGCCCCTTCCCGTCACCTCTGCCGGCGTCTTCCCTGTGATCACTGAAGTTATTGCGCTAGCAGCAGTCGTGTTGCCAATGCCCATGTCCCCTATGGCTATCGCGGAGACGCCGCCCTCAACAGCCTGGACCGCCAGTTCCGCACCTATCTCAAGGCACTTCCTTGCCTCATCTACGGACATGGCAGGGCCACGAGCCATGTTCTTCGTCCCCATCGCGACCTTGCGGTTCACTATGTGCCCTGGCCAGTCTTCGTCGGATGCAACACCCATGTCTACGACACTGACATCGGCTCTCACATGACGCGAGAGCACGTTGATCGCTGCTCCGCCCGACGCGAAGTTCAACACCATCTGGCGTGTGACCTCAGAAGGATATGCGCTCACGCCTTCAGCAGTCACTCCATGGTCTGCCGCCATCGTGAACACTGTCTTCGCACCGATTGACGGGCGAGGGTTGCCGTAGGCACCAGCGAGCCGCACTGAGAGTTCTTCGAGCTTGCCGAGGCTCCCTGGCGGCTTCGTGAGCGTGTCCTGAATGCGCCTCGCGGTCTCTGCCGCTTCGACGTCGGCTCCCCGGATCCTCGAGATATAGTCCTCAATCGGCCTCATACGGTCACCTTAAAGCAAACTTGAAATATTGAAAGTGTATTTTACTCTTTCGCCGCCACGGGGGCGAACGGACCGATGGAAGACGCGAAAACCATCCTTGCCAAGCATGGAATAGAGATTGACGACCTGGTCGAAGCAGGCTTCAGACTATACGTGAGCGACACGCAGAACGACGACATCGCAGCCGCCAGAAACCGATTGAGGGAATTGCTGTCAACATACCTTGAGGATCCAAACGTGTGGCTCATGGTCGCGGCAGCGTCGTACCTCGATGAGATGATATCATCATCCGGAGGTCGCGAGGCTTTGTCGCTGTCTGAAGATCCAGCTTATCTGGTCGCAGACGAGCTGATTGGCATGTCAATCGCTGAGTACATTGCGGGCAAGAAGGGGCTGTTCAACTACATCAGGTACGACCGTGAGAAGCCAGGTATCATTGGTGACCTGCCCCCTTTCATGGATGATGCAGTTGGCGCCCTCGTGGCGGCGTCCATGACACGAGTCTTCGAGTGATCGACATGACGAGAGCGCTGCTTGGACTGCTCACCCGCATCAGGCTGCCTGGCCCGCGTGTGGATTTGGAGTCTGCGGCAAGACAACAATACCTGTTCCCGCTCATCGGCCTGCTTGTGGGCCTGATTGCAGCTCTCATCTGCATCTCCCTGAACACTGCCTTCGGAGGTGGAGAGCCCCTTGTCCTAGGGGGGCTCTTGCTCGTGGCGATCTTTGCCGTCACGGGGATAATCCACACGGAAGGACTCGCAGACCTCGCCGACGGCGTCATGGCCTCAGGGTCTCGCGAAAGAAAACACGAGATAATGAAGGATTCGCGCGCAGGCGTGGCCGCCGTAATCGCGGTGGTCGTCTATCTGCTGCTCTTCTTCGCTCTCGCTGTGGAAATGTCCGCGAGGGCAGACGACTCGGTGTCCGTCCTCCTGACCACATGGCATGTCCCTTTCGCATTGGGATTTGTCTTATCAGAGGTGAGCGGCAAGCTTGCCATGAACACCTCTATGCTGATTGGCCCTAGCGCTCATCAGGGAATGGGCTCGGTGTTCGTACAGAACGCGTCGGCCCGCAAGTTCGCGGTTGCTGTTGCGTTAGCCGCCGTGGTCTGCCTTCTGACAGTCGGCTTCGCGACGGTCATACTGTTGGTCGGCATGGCCGGAGGAGCGGCAGTGACTCTTGTCGCCCGAAAACATCTCGGCGGCGTCTCAGGAGATGTCTTCGGAGCTGCTAATGAGATAGGCAGACTCTCCGCACTACTGCTCTGGGTGTTGGTAATCTGATAGCGATAGTAATGGCCGGCGGCAAGGCGACCCGGTTCTGCCAGCCAGTGGAGAAAGGGTTGTTGAAGGTCGGGGACATGACGCTCCTCGAGAGATCGCTGAATGCCCTGAAGACCGGGGAGATTGACCGCGTGTTTGTGGCTACCTCACCGCATACGCCTAGGACGGCGCTGAAGGCTGGAGAATTGGGAGTTGACGTGATAGAGACCTCAGGCGCAGGATATCATCAGGATGTTCTGGAACTGCTCGAGGACCACCGCCTCTTCCTAACGCTGAACGTCGACATCCCCTTCGTTCGAAGGGAGCATGTGAGCGCTCTTCTGGAGGCGTTCGATGGAGGAAGCCTCGCTGCGGTTCTGACTATACCTTCTGACGGCCCTCGAACCAGCCCAGAGTCACTGGCTAAGAGCGACGAGACAGGACGAACGGTCTGGATCGGACTCAATATAGTCACTCCGAACCCAGAGACCATGACCGTCGAGTTCGACGACCCCTCGCTCGCCTTGAACATAAACGACGAGACAGACCTGGCCGTGGCCGATTCGATAGCTCGTCAGGATGGACTCTGACAGTCCGATCATTTATCGTAAGCTGTCGGGGTTGACGGGTTCAAGCCTTCGAGACATCGTCGAAGCTCTGCTCCAGCAGATCCATCGATTCCTCGAGGATATCCTGTGGCATGATTATCGACGGATGCATGCGGATTACGTTGTTGTACGTCCCGCACGTCAGTATCAGCAGCCCCTTCTTCAACGCCGCGTTCTTTATTGCGCCTGTCTCCTTCGCTGCTGGCTCCTTCGTCTCCGGGTCGCTGACGAGCTCCAACGCCATCATGGCCCCCATTCCCCTGACCTCTCCGATGATAGGGAATCTCTGCTGCAGCTCTGTGAGTCGTTTCACCAGGTATGAGTTGATATTGGTGACGTTGCCCATGCTCTTCTCGATGATATCCATCTGAGCAATCGCGGCAGAGCAGGCGATCGGATTGCCTCCGAATGTGCCGCCGAGCCCGCCTACCTGAGGCGCGTCCATTATCTCCGGCCTACCGGTGGTGGCCGAGAGCGGGAAGCCCCCGCCTATGCCCTTGCCACTCACGAGTATGTCTGGCTCCGTGCCGGGCCAGTGCTCCACACACCACATCTTGCCAGTTCGTCCAGCGCCAGTCTGTATCTCGTCGTCTATGTAGACGACGCCGTGCTTCTTGCATATCTTCGAGACTTTGGGGTAGAATTCCCTGGGTGGGACGATGAAGCCGCCCTCTCCAGCGATCGGTTCACCTATCAGCGACGAGACCTTCCCCTCGAACTGCGGCGACGACCAGGTCTCATCTATCTTGTCTGCACAGGCGACTCCACAGGATGGATAAGTCATGTTGAACGGGCATCGGTAACAATATGCGAACTCTACCTTGTAAGTCTCCGGGAGCGGGCCATAGCCGGCCTTGTAAGGCATCTCTTTGGCCGTCAGCGCCAGAGCCATCATAGTCCTCCCGTGGAATCCGTGGTTGAACGAGAAGGCCGCCGTCTTCTTGTTGTAGTGCCTCGATATCTTGACCGAGTTCTCGACCGCCTCCGCGCCCGCATTGAACAGAACTGACTTGGTCAAGCCGGATCCGGGAGCGCCCTCGGCGATCTTCTCCGCAACGCGAAGGTAACTCTCATAAGGGGTCACCTGGAAGCAAGTGTGGATGAACTTCTCCGCCTGGGCCTTTATAGCTGCCTCGACCGCGGCGGGTCGGTGACCAACGTTGGTGACGCCGATGCCGCTGCCCATGTCGATGAAGACATTGCCGTCGATATCCGAAAGGAGCGACCCCTCGGCCTTTTCGATGTATACCGGCGCGACGATTCCCACACCCTTCGCAATCAGCCGTTCTCTCATCTCTCCCAGCTCCGCGGATTTGGGACCTGGGATCTCTGACGTCTTAATTGAAGCATATTTTGTCGACATACGCACCCCTCGAAACCTGTGCAACTTATATGGTGTCCTTTCGTGGATGGTTGAATTCATAGATATTTGTTTAGCAACAGACGGAAATATGAGCTCTCAATCGCACGCGCACGAGAGGTA
>Ga0307379_10007733_pt1 | contig 14566 bp, 16 predicted proteins | sample UN2MG_FD_202237 | JGI IMG/M metagenome (GOLD analysis project Ga0307379, IMG submission 202237) | Soil microbial communities from Risofladan, Vaasa, Finland - UN-2 | ecosystem: Environmental > Terrestrial > Soil > Coastal area > Acid sulfate soil | place: Finland: Risofladan, Vaasa | collected... | reverse complement strand
GTATGGGGATTATCAGCAATTTGGCCATATGGTACCTGGAAAATGGCTGACAGGGGATTTAATGCAATATTGTACAGCGCCTTATGCCATATATCCCGCATGATGTTCCTGGAAGACCTGGCCGGGATGCCGGCACTGTCCAGCATGTGGGCTATGGCCTCTACCCTGGGGGTGAGCCCGTCAATCTCTCCCACCAGAGCCTCGGATGCGATCACAGTAACCTCCACAGAGCCGGGTTCTAACAGGATGGCACCGAATATGGCCATTGCTCCTACCGCTTTTTTGCCTACAATCCCGGCCAGTGTTTCCATATTACCCAGCCCGTTCTGCATTGACACTACAATGGTATCAGGCCCCACCATCGAAAGTGATGCTCTGGCTGCAGAGGCAGTATCAAACGACTTGACAGTTAAGAACACAATGTCCTGATATTCCTGAAGAGGAGAAGTGGTGGTATTTATATCTTTTACCAGATGATCCCCCCAGATACCTGTGATGTGCAGGCCATGGTTCCTGATATGATCCATGTGGGAGGCGCGGCCTATCAGGGTCACCTTATGCCCTTTAAGGGCAAGCATTCCCCCTATCACAGAACCTATGGCCCCGGCTCCCATTACTGCAATTCTGGCCTGGTTTTTGAACATTTCCATGGTAAGCAAAAGTCCCGGTATTGATTAAATAAATAGCGTTTTATGGGGGTAGCATCTACTTTATCCCAGATGGAACCTCAAACAAAAACACAGGCAACAACTGAGGAACTTACCGAATTTATTACCCATCCCCTGATAAAACCCGATACCGTAGAAAAACGGATGTACCAGCTCAACCTGACTGCAGCTGCTCTTAAGGGATCCACGCTCGCGGTATTACCTACAGGATTGGGAAAAACGATTATCGCACTGCTGGTCATTGCCCAGAGGCTGAATGGGAAAGAGGGAAAGGTACTCATCCTGTCCCCGACCAAACCTCTGGTGGAACAGCATGCATCATTCCTGAAAAAGGTCATGACCCTTCCCCAGGATGACATTACAGTATTCACAGGCAGCATACCTCCTTCCAAGAGGGCGGAATTGTGGGAAAAGTCCAGGATCATTGTTTCGACCCCGCAGGTGATCGAGAACGACCTGCTCTCACGCAGGATCGACCTGAAAGATGTGGTCCATATTACCTTTGACGAGGCCCACAGGGCAGTGGGTCGTTATGCTTATGTTCATATTGCAGAGAAATACCAGTTCCAGGCAAAAGACCCGCTGGTACTGGGAATAACAGCCAGTCCGGGATCAACTAATGAAAAGATAGATGACGTATGTCATAACCTTTCTATATCAAATGTCCAGGTCAGGACCGATACTGATCCCGATGTGAGACCTTATATTCATTTTAGGGACGTTGAATGGCGGAAAATTACCGTTCCAGTTGAAATACAGGGGTTAAAGGTATCTATGGAACGGGTTTTTAAAAACAGGCTAGAACAATTGACCAAACTTGGATTTGTGGATGCTCATCAGAAATATCTGAATAAACGGGAACTTTTAGACCTTCAATCAAGATTACAGGGGAAACTGAGGGACGGACCTGATCAGAGGGTCTATACGGCTGTATCCCTGATAGCTGAGGTCTTTAAGGTGAGCCATGCTATGGAGATCGCTGAGACCCAGGGACCTGACGCTCTGGCAAAATATTTTGAACGCCTGGAACATGAGGCAAACTCTAAATCCGGAAGCAAGGCATCCCGCAGGCTGATGGATGATGTGAATATGCGCCAGGCCATGCATGCCTTGAAAGACATGGATGCTGTGCATCCCAAGCTGGAAGCTGTGAAGGAGATCGTTTCTGACCAGCTAACGGAAAATCCGGATTCCAGGGTGATCGTATTTACCAATTACCGGGACACCTCAGAACTGGTGACAAACAGTCTGGAAGAGATTGAAAATGTACGGCCTGTCAGGTTTGTGGGCCAGGCCAGTAAATACAAGGATACAGGTCTTACCCAAAAGCAGCAGGTAGACATACTTGATAAGTTCAAATCAGGAGAATATAACACCCTTGTGGCTACGTCTGTGGCTGAGGAAGGGTTGGATATCCCTGCTACTGACCTGGTGGTGTTTTTTGAACCTGTACCCTCTGAGATAAGGAGTATCCAACGAAAAGGAAGGACAGGGCGCGCCCATGCTGGTAAAGTAATCGTGCTCATGGCCAAAGGTACCAAGGACGAGGCATATTACTGGAGCAGCCAGCGAAAAGAGAAAAACATGAACGATAGAATGCGCCAGTTCAGTAAACCTGGGCCAAGTGTGAAAAAACCAGATATTGTAGATGCTATTGATGCTGAAAGTGTTGGAGTAAAACAAAAACAAATATCAGAGTTTACAAAAGTATTCCCAGAGACGCCTGATAAAGTATTGCGTATCTATGTGGACCACCGTGAGATAAGATCTGGTGTGGCCCGTGCATTAGAAGCAGCAGGTGTTAAGGTTATTATGAAAACTCTGGAAGTGGGAGATTACGTAGTAAGTGATAAGGTGGCTATCGAGCGAAAGACAGATATGGACTTTCTGGATTCTATTATTGACAAGAGCAGGAATATCTTTTCCCAGATCTCTGACCTCGCTAAAGCCTATGACCGACCTGTGCTATTAATAGAAGGCGAAAACCTGTACACAGGGAGGCAGATACACCCCAATGCCATTAGGGGGGTACTGGTTTCAATAGCAACTGATTTCGGGGTTCCTATAATTAATACCAGGGATGAAGAAGATACAGCTGCCTTTCTTCATGTAATGGTTAAGCGGGAACAGGAAGAAAATAATCGCTCAATCAGTCTCCATGGCAGAAAAACAGCCCAGACCTTAAAGGAACAGCAGGAATATATTATTTCGTCAATATCAAATATCGGATCTGCTGCTGCACGAAAATTGCTGCGTCATTTTGGATCTGTTGAAGCAGTTATGAAAGCTGATATTGAACAATTGCTGGAAGTAAATTCAATAGGACCCAAGACTGCCCAGCGAATCAGAGAAGTGGTGGGCAGCCAATATAAAGGATGATTTTATTTCAGGTTATCCAAAGCTTTAGTACCTGATTCAATAGCTTCTATTTGCTGTTTTATCCTGCTAAGGTCTGTTTCGCGCTGGAGGTCAAGACTTAATTGAACAATTTTATTGATAAGGTTTTTTTTTATAAATTCCGAGGTTTCTGGTGACATTACATCTGGTTTGATCCCTGTAGATGCGTTGGATTGAATATCGGGAGTTGTTGAAGAAGTTCCTGGAATTTCATTGACTGATGGAGTTGATATTTGAGAGGGAGACTGCTCTATTGTAGATTCTTTTGAGATTTCTATTTCTTTTTGTTTCTTTTCACCTTTATTTGAATTAGAATCACAGATCGGACACATTACTTTACCTTTGAACCTGAAAAGAGGGACTCCACATTCACAATGCTGTGCCAGCATGGTTCCGCCCTGTTCCAAGAATTTACTTATTTTTTCTAGTTTGATATCTTCTTCATTGTTAGCCAATTGCATCACCGAAAATGTTTCATACAATATAAGTAATATAGACACTTAAAAGAAGCGCTAGTTTTCTTAAAATGATTGTATATTTCATACATATTTTATCAAATTTAGGAGAGGATTAAAATGCCGATTGATTCAGAAAATATAATAAAACAATGCACAGAAGTTGTTGATAGAATTGTTAATGACGATTCTGTACCAAAAAACATCAGACGTTCTGCAGATGAAATTAAGAATATACTGTATAAAAAAGATGATTCACCAGCCTTTAAAGCAGCTTTAAGTATAAGGATTTTGGATGATATAAGTACTGACCAAAATTTGCCATTACATACCAGAACACTGATCTGGAATTTGGCCGGGCAACTTGAAACAATACCAGTTGATGAGTAGATTTTTTTTAAATATATGATGTGAAATTTTATAGTTATTTTATACAGTTGTAAAAAATAACTATAAAATAACTACAAAACAATTAATTAAAATGTTTTATTAAATATTTAATTTAACTTATTCTAATTTGATTTTGTAGTAAAATAAAATTTATTTGTGATCATTGTTTTAATAATTGATTTGTTTGGACTACACCATCCCCATGATTTCCATTGGAGATGAATAAATAAATAGAGGATTGTGCAGTTATTTAAAGGTTGTACAGTTATCGTTATTTTTAGAAAATTCTAAATTGGTTATTAATATTAATATTTAAAATATATATAAAAAAATAAATTACAAAATAGAAAAGTATATATAATTTTATTCAATAGTAACAACTGGATTATTTTTTATTCTTATTTTTAATTATTCTTTTTATCATTTTTTATTTTTAATCTCCATACGAAATCATAGGGTCTCTGTCCTATTTATATTTTCGAATGGAAATAGGGGGGTCCTGAAGAAAATCATCTAGATAAAAATTTTACATTTTATAAAAATATAATCTAAAAAAATAAATATCCTTTCGATTAATGTTTGTTTTTGTTTATTTTTTTATTATCATAAATAGAGTTCTACAGGAAATTGGGGGGTGATGACCAGAACGTTTAAAAGGTATACTTCCAATGGAGCTATTAGGATTCCATCTCAAATATTAGGAAAATAATCTATGAGGAAACCGAATAAATTTCAGCAATTTTTTAATAAAAACGGGTGTGCTAATGTTTGAAATAGAAAAAGGAACAGAAAAAACTGGAAACAAATCTTTATTCGAAGAATATCTAAATAATGTAGTGATTTTTAAGAACAAAGAGGTTCTCAGGCCTACATATACTCCAAGTCAACTACCTCACAGAGATCATCAGATAAAGACCCTTGCCAGTATATTGGTGGCAGCTCTTAGAGGAGACACCCCTTCTAATATTTTGATTTATGGAAAAACAGGCACAGGAAAAACGGCTGTAGTTAAGTACGTGGGTAAGGAGCTGGAAAAGACAGGCGAAAATAATGAAATGCCTTGCTTAATAATTTATTTGAACTGCGAAGTAGTGGACACCCAGTATCGATTGTTGGCAACCCTTGCAAGACACCTGGGTAAAGAAGTTCCTATGACAGGCTGGCCCACTGACCAGGTATATGAAGAATTTAAAAAATCTCTTGATTCACAAAAAAGGGTAGTTATCGTAGTTATGGATGAGATAGATAAACTGGTCAGAAAAGGAGATGATGTATTGTATAATCTTTCCAGGATCAATACAGATCTGAAAAATGCAAGGGTGAGCATTATTGGAATATCCAATGACCTGAAATTCACTGAATTTTTGGACCCAAGGGTAAAAAGTTCTTTAGGGGAAGAAGAGGTTATTTTTCCTCCTTATGATGCTGAACAGATCTATGATATTTTAGAAGAAAGAGCTGAAATGGCGTTCAAGGAAGATGTGCTTGATCAATCTGTAATCGGACTTTGTTCAGCTTTTGCAGCCCAGGAACATGGAGATGCCAGACGTGCTCTGGATTTCTTAAGGGTATCAGGAGAAATAGCCGAGAGGTCCCTGTCTCCAGTTGTTGAGGAGAAACACGTAAGAGAAGCCCAGGAAAAGATTGAGTCGGACAGGGTTGTTGAAGTGGTCCGAACCCTTCCAACTCAATCCAAACTGGTGCTGTTAAGTGTGGTATTGCTCAGTAAAGAACGGGATAATAATATCTCTACAGGTGAGGTATTTAATATCTACAAAGAAATGTGTCAGGAAATAGGAGCAGACATCCTTACGCAGCGCAGAGTGACAGATCTCATATCAGAATTGGATATGCTGGGCATAATCAATGCCATTGTTGTAAGCAAGGGTCGATACGGGCGCACCAAGGAGATCTCTTTAAGCGTCTTTCCTACCAGTACCAAATCTGTATTGATGGAAGATTATAGGATAAAACCACTTGAGGATTTCAAACCCTTCTTTGGTACGCAGTCCTTGTTAGTCAATGCGTACAGATAAAACAAAGATAACGAAAGAAGAATATTCTTTTTGAAGAATGTATTATCGTATCAATTTGATAACCTCTTCTTTCATTATTATAGGATATCCAAGCCATGGTATTCTCCATAGTGATACTCCCATGACCCATTCTTCTTTGATAGGGCGCCTGTCACTTATTGGACTTGCCTGGTCAATAGCTCGGTTGTTATCCCCTTTTGTAATATAACCTGAATAAGGAGCTGAAGGTCCTCCATCCCACATAGGTTCTCCAGTCTCCACCCAATACAATGCCCTGTGGATGATGGGAATCTGAGTGGTATCACCGTTCTTATTGTACAGGATTACGTTTCCGTAATTTTCAAAGGATTCGTACCCGCTGGTGGCCCCCTCCTGATAAGTTATAATATTTGTTCTATCCGGACTTTTATAAATTACCAGATCACCTTTTTTCATGTGTGGGTCCATACTTCCAGATATCACACTAACGGCAGGGACTCCAAAAACGCCAAGAGTAAGATATGAAACTACCATTACTGCTAATATGACCGCTGCTACGAACAGCAGATCCCGGGTCAGTTCAACAAAAAAATTCTCACTTGTTTTGAACCTTCCATATAACTGTTTTAGTTTGGAAAACATTTCATTATCATTAAGTTCCATATAGGTGAATATTTATTGCGTATAAGAGGATAATAGTTTGTGCGAATTTTATGGATAGATTAAATCAAACTTCATTTATTGTAGAACAGTTTGCAGAAGCCGGTTACCAGATCCATCCAGATGCTGTATCGTTACTTGTGAAGCATGATCCCGATTCTCTTATTATCAACAAGATCCTGGACTCATTGGATGAGTCCACACTCGTTGTAGGTCCACAACATATTGACTCAAGATTTACAGATAAATGTGTACCTCCTTCGGAATCTGAGATCAATCAATTTCATAAAGATCCCGATTATGAGGATGAGTGGATCGGTGAAATGGACATTCTTTCTGATATTACTGACCAATCCACATGTGTGGGAGAATATCAAGAATTTGTGGATTATTTCAGGGACCGTTTTTCCAGGTTGAGCGAAATGTTGCGAGGTCGGGGAGTAGGTTTCAGACCCATAGAAAGCCTGAATAAACGAAAAGTCGGCCTGGTGGAAGGTCGAGAGGAAGTATCTATTATCGGAATGGTATCTGATCTGCGTACATCAAAGAACGGTCACAGATTTATTGAGATTGAAGACACCAGCGGATCGCTTAGAACAATAGTATTGAAAAAGCACAGGCTCCTCTTTGATGATGCTATGAAAGTGATGCTGGATGAAGTGATAGGGGTCACAGGGACACTGAGCGATGATGGAGACATGCTGTTTGTAAATAATATCATGTGGCCTGACCTTCACATAAGGAGTGATAAAGTACTGGGAGAGAAGAACAGCAACGGTAAAGCTGTGCTAATCTCTGATGTGCATGTGGGCAGTAACACATTTCTGGAAGATAAATGGCTGGAATTTATTGAATGGTTGAAATCCCCTGTAGGAAATAATGGTAATATAACAGATATCAAATACCTGTTAGTGGCTGGAGATCTGGTTGACGGGATTGGAAAATACCCGGACCAGGAAAAGGAACTTCTGATAAGTGACGTGTACGAACAGTACAAAGCTGCTGCTGAATATATTAGCATGATCCCAAAAAATATCAAAGTAATAATATCTCCTGGCAATCATGACGCAGTGCGCCAGGCTGAACCCCAGCCAACTTTCGATGATAAGATACAAAAGATGTTTAACAGAGATGTGGTATTTGTGGGTAACCCGGCAGTAATCTCAATTGAAGGGGTCCGCATACTGATCTATCACGGCCGCAGCATGGATGATATTGTGGCAAATATACCTGGCATGAAATATGAGGATCCTACCAAACCCATGATAGAGATGTTGCGCAGACGCCATCTTTCACCCATGTACGGCAGCCGGGTATCTATTGCACCTGAAAAACATGACCATCTGGTCATTGATAAACCTCCTGATATTCTACACTGCGGTCATGTTCATACAGTAGGCTGTACCACCTATCGAGGAGTTACTCTGGTCAACAGCGGCACCTGGCAGTCCCAGACAGAATTCCAGCGGCGCATGAACCTGCAGCCTGACCCGGCCAAAGCCACACTTGTTGATCTTGCATCTATGGACACAAACATTATCTCATTTCAGTGAATCTTTAGGCCAGATGAACTCTTTTGATATATTCAAAAAACAAGGGTATCATATTGTAGGCAGTCACAGCGCTGTCAAGCCCTGTCTCTGGTCAGGCAGATCCATAAAACTGCAGGGCAGCTGCTACAAATCAAAATTTTATGGTATTGATTCCCACCGCTGTATCCAGATGACCCCATTTCTTGGATGCAACCAGGCCTGTCTCCACTGCTGGAGGCCAGTGGAACATCCTGTGGAAGTTCCAGGGGTGTGGGACACGCCAGAGGAAATTGTGGAAGGCTGCATCCAGGCACAACGAAGACTGATGTCAGGTTATGGAGGATTGGATGAGGCGGATCCTACAAAATGGAAGGAATCCCTTGCACCCAAACATGCTGCCATATCCCTTGCAGGAGAACCCACATTATATCCTTATCTTCCTGAACTTGTAGATGAATTCAGGGATAGTGGACTTACTACTTTTGTGGTCACGAACGGTACCAATCCTGATGTGGTTGAAAACATCAAGCCCACCCAGCTTTATATGAGCCTGGACGCTCCTGATAGAGAGACCTACATTAATTGCTGCCATCCGCACCATGCAAAACAGTGGGAACAAATATTGCAGTCATTGGCAGTCCTGCACGATCATCCTGCCAGGACGGCCATAAGAATAACACTGGTAAAAGGTCAGAATTTTGTTAACTCAGCAGGTTATGCACGTTTGATAGAGTTAGCAAACCCTGATTTTGTAGAAATCAAATCTTATATGCATCTTGGGTATTCCCGCAAACGCCTGGATCGAAGTGCTATGCCCCTGCACCAGGAAATATTGCAGTTCTCAACCGAGCTGGCTCAGGAGCTGGACTATGAACTGGTCGATGATGTGGAACTCAGCCGGGTGGCACTGTTATCAAAAGATGAAAAGATACAAAACATTATACTAAAGTTATTTTAAATTGAGACCGGTTGGTACTATCAAAATAACCGCAGATAAATGCGGATACATGACTATTATGGCTTAAAAATCAATAAAAGCTAATAAATATGAGTTGACTAAAGTTTTATGGAGGATCGGGTTTACCTATCAATTAAATAACTTAATAATTATAACATAAAAAATATATTCTAACTGGCTCCGGCGCTTACCGGCATAACCTCACCATTCACAAACCCACATTAGCCTCCGAACTCATCATGCCCCGCAGGAGGCTGAGTAAAAGGGGGGATGGGATACCAGGCCACAACGGAAGTGAAGGTTATAAGCCCTGAAATATCGCCGATCTTGGAAGCCGACGTTATCTGCGTAACAGAAGGCAGCATTCACACCACCGTTAGTCAGCACCTCCGAATGGCAACCAGCGAGAAGCTGGCACTGGGCAGGCTGGAATCAGTAATTTATCGGAAGCACGGTCAGGCCTATATGAGCTATTTTGTTCAGAATCTAACATTTTTAGGTTAGTTTTCATTTTTCATGCAGCATTTCTTGTATTTCAGTCCTGAACCGCATGGGCATGGGGCGTTTCTTCCGATTTTTTTCTTTTCGGGTTTTTCATAATCCAATTCAGATTCGAAATCTTCCTCTTCTTCAGAATTAATCAAATGCAAACGTTCGATGTTCTCAAATGAGAAATGGTCAAGCGGATTTACGGTATTTCTCTTAAAATTATCTGCATCGAGATCATAGAAAACAGCATTTATTACATCTTCTAGTTCATCCTCTTCTACAAATGGATCATCAATTCTTCCCTCCTCAAATGCCTTATGGATTTCGGGCATTACAGAAGGATCATGGAATGATGCAAGATCATCTGCAACAATACCTGCAAAAGTGCCGTCTTCAGTAGTTTTCAGCAGCTTTATCAAATGCTGCTTTATGTCATTTTGATGCTGTGGAAATATTATCCCCAATGCTCCAAGTGCTTCTGTTGCTGTTGACCTTGCAAAAGCCTCCAGAGTTTCGTCCTCCGAAAATTCCTTGAGCGGCTCTATGAACTCTTCCCCGAACGCAACCAGCAGGCCTGGTACATCTTCTGTCAGCCAGTAATTCAAGTCATCTTCATGGTATCGTATTATATCTAATAAAAGTTCAAATGCTGCTTTATTCCTGATAAGAGGGAGTATATGTATAACATGGATTGGAGACCAACTATCTCCGGGACCGCTACTGCGCCAGTGTTTACCGTCCTGTATCAATTTCCTGAGGTAGAAAACTGCATCATCCCTTTTTGCTATCTCCTGAGCAAGCTGTTTGTTCACGTAAAGCCCGAGTTCGGTCATAAAATCTATCAGCACCGCTGCCTGATATCCGGGTAGTTCATCTTTTATGTCCTCCCACTCATTTCCGGTTTCTTCTCTTATCAGATCTGCAAAATCCTCGTCGTTATAGGCGTTCTTTTTTATCGAACCGTTCAAGGGTCTTTTCATCTCAGTAGATCTCATTTTAACACATACCTGAATATGTGGACACAGTTTCTTTTTGTTTCTGGAAGAAGACTATCCACCTGCGTCTTCACTTCTTGCTCCGTTTGTCCGGATGCTATGATAATATCTTCAAAAATTGCAAACCACCTGGATGCTAACCCTATTTCTGATAACCTTTTTTTCACTCTCCTAGAGTTTGACTTGCCAATCTCCTGATAATAAATATTATTAAGCAAAGGATTTTCTCTAAGGAGTTGACTGATTTCATCCCAAAATTGCACCCTGTTAGCTTCGCTCCTGGCATAAAACCTGAGCAATTCTTCATACGACCCCTTAGTCTCACTAATTGGGGTATCAAGAGATAGTATAATGCCGAACTTGCTTTTAGCGATCTGGTATTTTGCCTGGATATCCTTCTTTATACCACTTCCGAAGCGAATATCATGGAATTGGAAAAGCCCATAATGAATTATCTTGCTTTTGAATGGCAGAAGAACAGTACTAATGAGTGATGGTAAATATGGGGGTGCAATATCTTCAATTTCATCTATCAAACCGATGACCCCATAAGCTTTTTGTCCATCATCTGTTAAAAAAATACTATGGTTCTTTAAATGTGAAACTATGAAAAACCTGCCTTTTACAAAGTTTTTCCAGCTTTTAATTATGTCAAGTTCATCTTGAATGAAATTAAACGGATTTTCCGCAACAAATGAATCAATCAATTCAGTATTTGCAAATATTTTTTCATGAATTTCAAATACTTTATTCAAATCCTGGTTCTTGAAGTCCGGTGAATTTATTCCATTGATAACAGGATATTTCTTATTTACATAAAATAAAAGCGACCAGTTCAATCTGAAGAACAAATCTTTATCTTCTGTAGACAATATCATTTTTTCACCTGATATTCTATAATGCAGTCCATTTTTTTAGTTTTAAAAATCAAAGAAAATATCATAAGAGCCGCATTTTCCGCATACTGCCGAGTTGATAAGTCCCTTGCTATCATTAAAGACACCTGCTGTGATTCCATGTCGCTTTACACCAAATTTCTTTTTCAATGTTTCGTCAAGCCAATCCTCTTCTTCTTCACTATCAGGACATCTTGAAATGACAAAATATCTCTCTTTGAATCCGTCTTCGCTATCACATTTCAGGCATCCTCTTGCGCCAAAACCTTTCCATGAATCTTCTATTTCCTTTGACTCGCTGATCTCGTGGAGTGATATTTCCCTGATCTCAATAGGTTTTTTAGGTACTATTTCGATCCCTTCTTCCTCAAGCCATTCATTTACACGCTCTATGACCTTCTCATCCTTGAACTTGAACCATCTTTCTCTCTCTTTCGGATAAGAGTTCAGTACATCTTTGAATCGTCTGAATGCGCCTTTCCCGGTTAGTGCATTATAAAGTTTTTCTTTAAGTTTTACTCCCTTTACTGTTTCAATAAAATCCTCCATATCCTGGTAGCCTTCATGTGATTCAGCATTCGGGATGGTAATATAACGCGTTCCTAATCCTTTATCCACTTTGTCATCAAGTTCTTCTTTTTCATCAGGATCCATGATATCATCAAAAATCCAGATGATCTCACCAGTTTTTAGGTCAAGGTAACTTCTGTGTTCACATGAAGAGTCTTCAAAAATGAAGCATAATTCCTGCAAGTCAGCAGGCACCTGGATCTTTTCTGACATTATTCATCACCGCTATCCGGTTCTTTATTTGCCGGAATCCTGGAGCCGCACGCTGGGCAGATCATTATATTTTTATCTTCTTTTGAATAAAACATAAACCCAAAATGATGGCATACTTTTTGTTTTTCTTCACCTTCTACACCCAGGACCGTGAATATCAATTCCTGCGCCCATTCGTTCACATATATGTTGCAGCTTCCATTTGTTGCAAGATAATTTAGATCAGGCAGTGCATCCTTTCCAATTTTAAGAATGATCTCAGAAACATCTTCAGCATGTCCATCTATATCATCGTCATCCATACTGTGATCCCATAATGCGAGTTCTATGGTATATGCAAGCGGTCTTACAGATTTAACTCCTAATGCAAGAATTTGTTTTTCAGCCATCTGACGTCGTTTTATTCTCCCTGAAAATAGCTGCATAGAAATATCGACGATTTTTTCAAACTCTTCTGCTTCACTTTCATCTTTTAAATATGAGTTCATATATTTTATCTCTAAACCCTCTTATTCATAATTATTTCTCTTTAATCTGATTATTGCTCGCCATATGAGTTTTGATTTCTCCAAAAACAATTCGGAAGGATAACATAAATGGTAATGAAAGAGTTGATGCTTGTCAATGCGGAATCAACCGGCCGCAAGTGTCGAAGAAAACCCTTGCAGATCATCTTCCCGAAGCCGGTCCGCAGGTTAAAAGCCAATCCCGAATACATCGACAGGGCCAGAAGCAAAGCATTGGTGGGTAACCTCATAGGCAAACACGTTACTGGTTCCCTGGCAGCTGCAATCCCTGGCCAGGCTGAAGGAAGAGGGCTGTATCTATACCAGGAAGGATGAGTTCGGCTGGAAGATCGGGCTGAAGGTGAATTTTGTTGAGCGGTTGAAATACTGATAAGGAAGGAAGAAAATGGATGAAGAAAAACAGGAAATTATACTGCTGGATCGTGGCATGAACCGAAACAAATGCCTTACCAAGTGCACCAACACCCATTTCATTTGTATGACATATTAAATATATTTCAGATCAATCCGGCGCTTACTGGGATAACCTCACCATTCACAAAACCACATTAGCTTTTGAACTCATCATGCCCCGCGGGATGTTAAGTAAAATGGGGGCCGGAAAATAGTCCGTGGGATCTGATCAATGAACCGCAAAGGACGCTAAGAGCGCAAAGACAATGGTGCCTGCAAGATCCAGGGAAGTCCTGGAGTCCAGGATCGAGCGTGGCCCCAGGATGCAGCAGCGCGGCTACTACCCCTATTATAGGGATGATTTTTTACAGTTATATGGCCTGGAAATGTAAAAATCTTCGATTGAGTCTTGGACAACTTGTAGAGGAATTAGAGAGTATTCGTATCGCTCTTGTGCAAGAGAAGTTAGGTGGAAAAGTAGAGATGGTTGTCGAAGAGATGGGGGCTAAGCAGGCCAAATTGTTCTCCTTGCTGGATTTAGGGAAATTTATAAATAATTAGATAAATGGATCTGCTCCACTTTTAAGCCTGCAACGAAGTTGTATAATACCCACACATTATCAATTGGTTCCAGTTGTTATGGCCCTTAATGAACGAGTCCGAATGTTGATTGCTGATGATCTGGGGCTTGGCAAGACAATTAGATGTTATGCCGGTAAGTGCCGAAGCTATCTGAAATATATTTTCAAGGTTAATTAAATGGACAAGCCCCCATCTTCAGCTCTCCTGCCCCTTTCGCCTTCACTCTGCCCGGGTGCCCCCTCCCGATCCGCTTCATCCGCCCTTGTGGTGTGGGTGGCAGGCGCTTTTCGATATTTCGGCGGTCTTTGGGTGCGAAGTGAGAGGATGTTTAGGTGATTAGAGCCCATCTTTGAGTAAATTTCACTAAAAAAACATCCATAATAAATATGCATAGAGCCAATAACCCTATAAAATAGTTACAAATCTGTAGGTATACATTCCTTCACATCAAAACCTGGTATTTTAATCATCAGTTTTTTGAATATTTCCTCAAGTTCATCACTCAATTTAATTGGCCTCCATGCATGAGATGGCAGACCCAAAAAAAGTACTTGCTGAGATGTTCAGAGTATTAAAGCCAGGGGGAGATATTGTAGTGATGGATGTGGTGCAGCAGAAACGGTTGTACAAGAAGATCCAGTTCCAGATATTTCATACCTGGGTCGATCAAAGGGCTGCCAATTATATGAAATTGGAGGAATTGAAAGAGGCCTTTACAGAGGTTGATGACATAAATCTTCAATGGGAAATGGAAGAGCTGGTGGCACTGGTATGGGGGAAAAAGAGATATGTAGAGGTCTAGTGGAAGTAAAAATTGTTGCTACTG
>Ga0307379_10007729_pt1 | contig 14571 bp, 13 predicted proteins | sample UN2MG_FD_202237 | JGI IMG/M metagenome (GOLD analysis project Ga0307379, IMG submission 202237) | Soil microbial communities from Risofladan, Vaasa, Finland - UN-2 | ecosystem: Environmental > Terrestrial > Soil > Coastal area > Acid sulfate soil | place: Finland: Risofladan, Vaasa | collected... | reverse complement strand
CCCCTGAGAAATGGAGTTTTTCAGGGGTAACTAATTCAGGAGGTGAACAGAGATGCGGCGTAGGAGAGCCTGGAGATTCTACTTTGGTTTTCCTCCTATTGATTTCTACTTCCACGGGTTGAAGCCCTTTCCCAGCAAAGAGGAGTATCTGGACATGCTCGAGGAGTATAAGAAAGACCTGGAAGAGGAAATAAGGGAGGTAGAACAGGAGATCGAGGAAACAAAAAAGAGCCTCTAAACCACTCCCCAGGAAATCCTGCAAAAATCACTCGACAGTGTGGAAAAGTTGATATAATTAATTGGGAGAGCAGAATTTAGGAAAATTGAACTCCTGCTTTCAGTAGATTGCGATGAAGCCAGTCAGAGTGACGTCCCGAGTTGGTGTGGGAAATCCTGACTTCACCACCGCCGAAGTGCTACAAGAGGGGTGAAATGAAATACAAATTCATGGCAGTTGCCTCAATAACGATCCTCAGATTCCTGATTGCAGGTAATATCTTTGCCTGTACCCCGGTACCTTCCCCCAACCAGCTATGTTCTGACCATCGGCAGCGAAGATGATGGTTCGGGCACAACGTCTGGAGAAGGCATGTTTACCTGTAACGAGAAAACGAGGTAGCGTGATATAGAAAAATCGTGGGGCACTCTGGAATTTTGGAAAACTGAAGTACTCCGAAAGGAGGGCAAGGTGAGAAAGATACTGCTCTGTTTTATGCTAAGTTAGGACACTGGGAAAACTATAGATTTTCCAAAAGGAGGTAAACATGAGAAAAAGGCTTTTCGCCATTTGTTTGGTTTTAGTTCTGTTAGTTGCGGCGACTGGGCTGAGCTGTGAGCCGGCAGAGGAGGGCACTATTGAAGTTGAAGCTACCATTGATGGCTCTCCCTGGACGGGAGCGTTGGACTATACGTTAACACCCGGAACAGGGTCACCCATTAGTGGTACTGATGTTCCCGGCAGCCATAGCGCCGATGCCGGTACCTGGACCTGTTCCTATGATAGCGGCGGTCCCGATGGGGCAACCTTGGTTGGTATCGCAACCTCAGAAACTCAGAGTTTAGCCGGGGGCGGGACAATCACTTTTACTTTTAACTTCGAGATACCGGAGACGGATGCCTCCGTTACATTTGTAAGTTGGAGCATAGACGGGCAGCAGGTTGCACCCGGCCAGTACACGGTGTACCCGCCTACAACCATCGATACTGAGTACGACGTTTTTGTAGCCGGGAATTCATCTGAATGGGTCACGGTAAACGCGACATTTAAGCTCCCGAAACATTTCCTGGGAGAAGCTGAGTCTCAGAGTTGGCATGTTGCTAACGCGCCGGGATCGGTCTCCACGTCGCCACCTGCGCAGGATCTGACCCACGAGTGTACTGTGAATGGGGTACCTACACTCGTCTGCGTTACTTTTCAAGTCTGGAAATGCGAGCCAATGGTTTTTGATGTGCACATAAGCTTCAAGATACGTAAAGGCACTACCTACCGAACGAATATAAACTGGCTCGGTTACAAAGGTAGTGGTCCGGACGATATCCTATTTGATACTGACTTGGCGGGTGCAGGACCCTGGGGAAACTCCAACATAATTACTTCGGGTTGTGTCTATGTGGAGGGTGACGTAGACCCGACAAATGATTGTAGCGGCAATAGCAGTACGCTAAACATAATATACGACTACCTGGGCCCACCCTAAGGATAATGAAATACTGTCTTGATTGAGGCTGATTGGGCGGCGTGCTGAATAGGCAAAAAAGATAGGGTCGAGGTTAACACCTCGACCCTATCCGATTCGAGGGCAAGGAGGAGATAAACTCCGCCCCGACATGATGTCATTGCGAGCCTCTCCCTTCTTGTCATTGCGAGCGAAGCGCGGCAACCCCCTGTCCCCACTGAGATTGCTTCGGCTGGCTTCGCCAGCCTCGCAAAGACAGGGTAGAGTATCATTGCCAGCGTAGCGCGGCAATCTCATTGCCTAGAAGCCCCTCCGAGATTGCTTAGGCACTATCGTGCCTCGCAATGACAGGGTGTAGTATCATCCTGAGTGAAGCGAAGAATCCTTCGCATAGCTCAGGAAGAACGAAGGGATTCCTTCACGCCTCGAAAAATGACGCCCCCTTCTTGTCATTGCGAGTGTAATGCGGCAATCTCATTGCCTAGAAGCCCCTCCGAGATTGCTTCGGCACTATCGTGCCTCGCAAGGATATGGTGGAGTATCGTCCTGAGTGAAGCGAAGAATCCTTGGCATAGCCCACGACAGTGCTTTGAGACCTTTCTTAGTCCAAAATTATTTGACATCTTCAAAATCTTTAAAATAATGTTGCTGAACGCCCTAAGTTGATACTTGTAATTTGACTGGCATGGTGTTATAGTACAAGTTGATGGAAAAAAGTACCTGGAAAGTTAAGGCGGGACTGGCCCAGATGCTGAAGGGCGGGGTGATTATGGATGTGGTCACGCCGGAGCATGCTAAAATCGCCGAGGAAGCCGGTGCCTGCGCTGTCATGGCGTTGGAACGAGTGCCAGCAGATATCCGTGCCACTGGCGGGGTGGCTCGCATGGCTGACCCCCTTATAATTACAGCCATAATGGAAACGGTGAGCATCCCCGTAATGGCCAAATGCCGTATTGGGCACTTTGCTGAGGCCCAGGCGCTGGAAGCATTGGGCGTTGATTTTATCGATGAATCCGAAGTGCTCACTCCTGCCGATGAAAGCCATCACATTTGGAAGCATAATTTCAAGCTTCCCTTTGTCTGTGGTTGTCGGGACTTAGGCGAGGCGTTACGTCGCATTGCCGAAGGGGCAGCGATGATGCGTACCAAGGGCGAGGCTGGAACAGGCAACATCGTTGAAGCTGTAAGACATATGCGGGCAGTTCAGGATGGAATTCGCAGGCTTCAGGCTTTACTTGAGGAGGAATTAGTAGCCGAAGCGAAAGCCCTTGGTGCTCCTCTGGAGCTAGTAATAGAGGTGCACAAAACAGGAAAGTTACCCGTGGTGAACTTTGCCGCCGGTGGTATAGCTACACCTGCCGATGCTTCTTTGATGATGCAACTGGGAGCCGAGGGAGTCTTTGTTGGCTCGGGGATTTTTAAGTCCAGCAATCCTGTAGCCAGAGCACAAGCCATTGTTAAAGCTACGACTCACTACCAGGATCCCACCATCATTGCTGAGGTATCCAAGGGCTTAGGCGCCGCCATGCTAGGTCTGGACATAAAAGCTATACCCCCACAGGAGTTGTTATCCCCTAGGGGTTGGTAAGGTGAAACAAGGTATTTCACAGGATGCGAAGGGTAGTCACCGACGATTTAGACGCGCTACTTGATATCTTGCCACTCCATGTCCGTGAGTCGCTCTACCAGCAATATGACCATAGCGAGCTGGTGGAGGTAATTTTAGATTTAGGGCGTCTCCCCGAAGCCCGTTTTCCCCGTAGGGAATTAGTCCTCGATTCCAAAGAGGTAAGCCAGTCTGACATTGACTATGTAGTGTCACGCACTGGCGAATTCAGCGGAGATAATCGTGCCGGGATCGACCACACCCTTCACCGCATCTCAGCTATACGCAATAGGAACGGGCACATAATCGGCTTGACCTGCCGTGTGGGCAGAGCTGTGTTCGGCACCGTAAGGATGATTCAAGACCTTATCGAATCGGGCAAGAACGTGTTGCTCCTAGGGCGGCCGGGTATAGGCAAAACCACTATGTTGCGAGAGGTAGCTCGAGTGCTGGCTGATGATTTCAAAAAACGCGTTATTGTAATTGACACTTCCAATGAAATTGCCGGGGATGGAGACATTCCTCATCCTGCTATCGGGCACGCGCGACGAATGCAGGTAGCTACTCCCGCTGAACAACATGCGGTAATGATTGAAGCAGTGGAAAATCACATGCCTGAGGTCATCATCATTGATGAAATAGGCACTGAACTCGAAGCTCAGGCGGCTCGAACTATCGCTGAGCGTGGGGTGCAATTGGTAGGCACGGCACATGGAAACACTCTGGAAAACTTGATAATGAATCCTACCCTCTCTGACCTCATCGGCGGTATCCAGACAGTCACCTTGGGAGATGAAGAAGCCAGGCGACGGCACACGCAAAAATCTATCCTGGAGCGCAAGGCTCCCCCCACCTTTGGTGTGGTGGTGGAAATTGTAGATTATTACAAGGTAACCGTACATCCTGAGGTGACCGAGGCTGTTGATGCTCTCTTGCATGGGCGACCCCCCAAGGCTGAAGTGCGCTGGATAGATGAAGATGGGGAGGTAAAGAAGGAGGCGATAACCTCCCCTCTTATATGGGAAAGCAAGGAAGAGAAGCAGCCGGAAAAAACGCTGCGGTTCTACCTCTTCGGCGCTAACCGGGCCCGATTGGAACAAATTGCCAGGGAAGGGCGAAAAGACCTGGAAATCGTCGCTGACCTTAAGCAAACTGATATTTTCCTCACCACACGAAGTTATTACCGCCGCAAGCCACAGAAGATACGGGATGCCGAAGCACTGGGTATACCAATTTATGTCCTTAAAAGCAATAATGCCGCTCAAATGAAGCAATGCCTGGACGCCCTCTATCCCCGTGACACTCAATATACCTATGTCCATAATCTACAGCGTATCTTAGCTGGACGCCGCGGTTTCAACTCTGGTAACCGGAGCCTGGAACCTGGCGGCAAAAGGAAATCGAGGTAACCTTTGGGACTGTTCATAACCTTTGAAGGTGGCGAAGGCTGCGGCAAAAGCACCCAATCCAGGCTCTTGCTGAAAAAGCTTGAGCAGCAAAACATCCCTGTGGTATTAACCCATGAGCCGGGAGGCACGGCTCTGGGTAACGAGTTAAGAAAAACACTTAAGAGGAAACGGGATTCCTCTATTTCGCCCCAGGCTGAACTGTTCCTCTTTGCTGCCTCCCGTGCTCAATTGGTGACTGAGCTAATTCGTCCTGCCTTAGAAGAAGGTAAAGTGGTCATCTGCGACCGCTTCACTCACTCCACCATGGTCTATCAGGGCTATGGGCGGGGACTTGATTTTACTGCCATAAAGATGGTCAACAATATGGCAACAAGGTATCTCAATCCAGACCTCATAGTCCTCTTGGATATTTTACCTGAGCAGGGATTAGCACGAAAGCAAAGCTTGAAAGACCGCTTTGAGCTGGAGGACTTATCGTTCCACCATCGAGTCAGGGAAGGGTACCTCAAGATGGCGGCAGCCGAGCCTGACTGCTGGTTGCTGATAGATGCCTCGCTGCCTGAAGGGAAAATTGCTGAGATTATCTGGGATAGGGTGAGCACGTTGTTGCTTCCATCTTTGTGACTTTGGGAGAGCTTTGTCTCAGTTTCCAAACCTTGATGAGGAAGATAAGCTCAAATCGCAGGGCTATGAGCTTATCGCTGGCATAGATGAAGTTGGGCGGGGGGCTCTCGCCGGCCCTGTAGTCGCCGGCGCCGTTATCCTGCCCTACCCAGCCAATTTGCCCTGGTTTGGGCTGGTTCGGGATAGCAAGGAATTAAACTCCAGGAAACGGGAATCCCTCTTCGACTTGATTAACAAAGAAGCCGTGGCTGTGGGTATTGGCATCGTTCCTTCTCAAGTGATTGACTCCATTAACATCCTTAAGGCAACCAAGCTGGCTATGATGCAGGCGGTGGAAAAACTGCCCAAACAACCCAGCTTCCTCATCATTGATAGAGTAACTTTGTCTCAATGTCCCATCCCTCAAAGAGGAATAACCAGAGGTGACAAATTATGTCTCTCCATTGCTTGTGCTTCTATCATAGCCAAGGTCACCAGGGACCATATGATGAAGGAATTTGACCAAGTTTATCCTGGCTATGGATTTGCTCAGCATAAAGGCTACGGAACAGGAAGGCACATATCCTGTCTGCGAAAACTCGGACCTTCGCCAATTCACCGTCTATACTTTGCCCCTGTCAGGAATCTCATCGCAAGCCAGAGCTCTGGCCCTTTAGCTTCGGGGCAGCCAGTCCCGACCACTAGCCTATTCAATCTGACCCATGTGGATACAGATGAGCCGACACACTAAATAAAACTTGGTTAATACTCAGTGGCTGGGTCTGGCCACTCAGCAAGGTCAAAAATAAAGTGGCTTCACTGGACACAATTTTTTGCAGGTTTAATTGGTGTGGTGTCCCTGGAGTTCAGGTTATCTGGACTAAGTAGGGATGAAAAAGCCGAATAAGTTCAACATAGACTATCTCCGCAGTAATTCCCAAGTTTTTCAGATGATTGGCCGCTATGCCATCGCTGGTGAGCACCAGCCCCAGAAGAACGTGCTCAGGAAGAACTTTTTCACTGCCCAATCGTTTTGCTTCGGTAATCGCTATTTTTATGACTTCTTTGACAGCAGAGGTTAAGCCGACTCCTCCACCTTCAATAGCTTGTTCTTCTTTCATTGGACCTTTCTCAAATCGAAGTGGTAGTAGAGACGGTAGATAAAGTGTGCCGGCGTTTCAAAAGGGCTGCCGAGGATGATATTTTGAAAGAAGCTCTTCCTTTTCAGCTTCTTTTCTAGGAAGATATCTGTACAGGATGCCGCAACACCGTTGTGAGCGATCTGGTTCAGTTAAAAAGGAGACGACCTGCTGGAATGCCTGAGGGACAAGGTAATCATAGCAGGCACTGTACGAGAAATACCTCCTGGAGTGCAGCCGAACAATCTGATATTGGTAGGCAAATGCGCTCGGAAATTCAAGAACAAGGGGTTTTTTGTGCCCGGTTCTCCTCCCTATGAGATCACGTTCGCTAAGGCTTTCGCGGGTGACACGGGCCAGGTTGATCGCCGTGCTGCCCGGCAAGAAAAGGATTAAAACAGCTCTTCCTGGCTGCCTTCGGGAAAAGCCTTCGGGGGCAGTTTGTGAACTGAATCCTGCGGGTCTTGCTGAACATGGATCATGCGCTATTGCATGGTTCGCAGTTTTCTTCTTAGAAAAAAGAGGTACCATACTACACAGGCATGGTGCCTCTCTGTCACTCAGGCAGGTTTCATCATTAGCCTGCTATCGAGGTTTTCAAATCCCCCCAGAGCTGTGTCCGTGCCTCATGCATCTCGTGGTCTGCAATCGGTAGAAGGTTCGCTTTCGCGAAAGCTATTTCTGGCTCATCGAAGTGAAATTCCTCTACCACTCACTAAGGCCAGGGTTCAGCCTCGGCAGCGGACAAGTTGTGTTACGCAATGAATGCTCGCTCCGAACTCTTTCAACTAATCACAGGCCTTACTAACCGGGTTGCTTGAAACCCTTCTTTCAGCCTCATTTTTCAATCAGAATAGGCTGTTGCGTGGGGGACTAAACCCCAGGTTGAACTTCATCAAACAAAAGTTCTAGAGGTTACCGCTATCTCCAACTCCCTTTTGGTAAGTTCTCTGAAGAAAGGCTTCGGGTTCACGCCTCTCTCTGGAGGGAACACCCCCTTCGTCTTAATCTCACCTTTGTAGAGCATTCTAGCTGCTATCGAGGGTGAATGTCCGGTTCTATGCTGTGCGTTAGTCAATCCTTTATAGGGGCGGTTAAGCATCAACGCCGTGTACTCCACTTTCTCTTTATTCTTCGTCCCTACAGCTACAACTCGCGTACAGCCATAATCAACAACTTCCCCTCCTTCAGGGGGAAGTTGTGCCAGGCAAGAGAAGAGGACATCACTAGGGATGACATCAATGCCGCCTACCTTGAGAGGCTTATGACTCATAAGGCCACAGTCAACCAGAAAGTTCACCTTTTTCACGAAATCGGGTGCAAAGCCGGCTCTCACGCTTACATTCTTTATGCCCTTCTCTTCGAAGGTCTCGGCGACAGTCCAGACCTCTGAATGAGGAATACAAAATGCAGGGCGCATCCCTATTGGAGCAGGGAATTCAATGTACTGGGTGCCGCTTTGAGGTGGTATGGTCACAAATTTTGCGTCCTGGAAAATCAACGGGTGTTCTACGAACTCCTCAAACGCAAACGCAAAAGGTTCCTTAATCGGTAAGGTTGAAGTCCCCACGCTTTCATAGGCGAAGCTTATTTCCACAGTGTTCATGGTGTCCAATCTGTCTGCCAACTCTCTCACCATCAGATTCGATATACCTGGCGAACTTCCTAAGCCCAGAATACCACTTAACCCTGCTTTCGTGAATGCATCGCTCATGGTTGCAGCCTGTTTTTCTTCTTCTTTGCCAAGCTGGCCGAGATTGATCACGTGTACTCCGGCTTCCAGAGCCGCCTTCATAACAGATAGAGAAGTAGTACCAGAAATATAGGTTGAATCTATAACAACATCACTCCCTTTCATCAGGTCTACCAACTTCGCATATTCAGCTATGTCGATGCATACCGGCACCAATTTTTCATTTTGAAATTTGTCAGCTACATTTTTCACCTTTTCGTAGTTTATATCCGCTATGACGACTTTAGACACCTCATCAGTATCTATCTCCAGCAAATCTTTCATTGTGGCGTAAGCCATCCTTCCAGCTCCGCCAAGAACCAATACTTTCATTTTTTCGTCCTCCTGTTAATTTTACTTTGCCTCAGATTTGAGTTCAGATTTAACTATGTATGTAATATCAGTCAATTCTAGGCAGGTCGATGCTGCCAAAATGCTACAACTCTCCATAGTGCCTGTCAAATCCTTGATACTGTAACATTTTAGTCGGTCGGGGTTGAAAATAAAAGAGAGACCTCGCAGAATTCCGAGACGGCTTCGAGTAAGCAAATCTTTGAATTAAGGAGGTCTCTCAAGGGAAAGCATAGATGAGGAATTAATGAGGCAGAAGGACCGGAGTCTCAAGGTAGAATCACTGAAGTGGTACCGAATAATCACCGTTTTTGGTGATGTCAGGATAAAGAGAAGGCTGTACCGAGATAGTAACGGTAAGCACCATTTTCTTCTGGATGAAAAGATGGGGCTGGATAAGGGTTGCCAGGTGAGCCCTAAGGTAAAGCAGCTAGCCACTTAAAGAATATTACATCTGATAAGACGAAACTCCATTCAAGGGCAGTGAAAGTGTTATGAGTCTAAAGGACGCATTGCTACAGTGTTTTAAGGATGAACCGAACATCATCTTCGGTATTCAAGACCTATGTCGCAAAGTTCAGAAGTATTACACCTTCTCCGACTTTCGAGGGAACTTGACTCTAGACACCCACAGCCTAGATATGAACACGAGATAAGAAGCCGAGTCAATAATTTAAGACAGAAGCGTCTCATTACTCACCTTGGTAGAAACCAATATAAACTGTCTTAATAACACTCTTGAAACTGAGGGATAATTACCTATAAGTCATTTTTACCAGTGCTAAACCGAAAAAATTTCTGTCCATCAAAAAAACCCCACGTTAGTCTAGTTTCTGTAATGATATAATTGAAATTGGAAGGAGGTGTGATATGGCAAACTTAGACCCACAAGTGCAAATTAAACTCATAGAAATTAGCAAGGAAAGGCGGAAAAAATAAATACGTTTAGTGATTGGGAAGTCGCACGTAAAAAGTATGTAGAAAATTTTGATAATATCTATAAGCAATTAGTAAAAACTGTGTCTGAAAAATAGATTTGGAGAAATCTATGTGTTTCTCGGCACTTTCGCCAACCGGGCAGAACCTAAGCCATAATGAGGTTGACAAACATTAGTCTCAATACTCAATACTAGAATGAATATAATAAAGGGTACTCATGAAACAGGAAACGCAAAAAAGTAGTTGTGCTATTCCTGCCGATATTTTCCGAAGAATCTTTCTATATACAATCATTGGTGAATTTGCTGATGGAGTTTACGAGGCAAAACGACTTCAGAAGATTGCTTATCTAGCTGAACGGGGTAGAGGAATTATCAAACCATTCACCTATAAAAAATACTATTATGGTCAATATAGTGAGCAGGTTCAAGATACAAACGAACAACTGCTTTCACTAGGATTTGTGAAAGCATTCCCACTCAATGCAATCAGAAAAACCACGATTACTATCGATGATGACACTTATGAAAGTATTGAACAGGGCAATGGGTACAAGATATCAGACCAACAGATGCTGAGGACTTGCGAATCTATAGTTATAAAAACACAACCACGATTAATGCAAGCAACAAAAGAAGCCATTAGAGACCATGGTTACAAAAAAGAGGAAGATTTAATAGATTATTGTTATCGTTTAAAGGAATTTAAAGATAAAGATGATGAAGAAGTCATCTTTGAGTCGAATTTGCCAAAATGGGTCGAAACGCCAGACTTGTCAAATGATAAGCGTGACGAACTGATACTCTCTCTTACTCCCTCCTTTATTGATTTTGCCAATAAGATAGTAGAGGGGTTTGAGAAGACAACAATTAATTGGAATAAGGTAGCCAAAGTTGTCCTCAAAGTATAGATTTCTAGTTCATGATATTTTCCAATCGCAACTCAATGATTTCATAGAGAATCACAGTAAGTCACTAAAATCCCTGGTGTCCCGGATTCAATCTGCCGTAAGTGACCCTATGCATTCAGGCAAACCCTTACATGGTGTACAAAATAGTAAACTACGTGGTTGCATATCGTAGATATCATGTAAGTGGTCGGCGTGGATTTCGCCTTATTTGCCTGATAGTCAATTCTAGTCGCAAAGTAGTATTGGGTGTATTTTTGTCTAGCAATATAAGACCAAGTATTAACTACAATAAAATTCCGTGGGCACAATATGCAACCGAGATATATGATGACTTAATTAATTATAGAATGGATAAATTTATAGAATATAGGATAGCAGACTAAGTCAAATTGACTAAGCCCACAATCTCTTCTTGAGTCGAAAGTTCTATCTACTTCAACCGAAGAGTACCATTCAAATCGCAGACTTGACAATTTTGACTGTGACTTTTTATAATATAAGCGAATTCGGGTTTGCTTCGCATTCTAATATCAACCTGCAGGATTTAGTTTTCTTTATATTCGTGTAATATACTCTTGTAATTAGCAGTGAGTAAATACATTTTTATTACTGGTGGCGTAGTTAGTTCTGTAGGGAAGGGAATTTCAGTAGCCTCCATAGGGAAAATATTGAAAAGCCGTGGTATATCTGTCTCTGTACAAAAGCTTGATCCTTACCTGAATGTTGACCCGGGGACGATGTCTCCTTATCAGCACGGTGAAGTGTTTGTTACTCAGGATGGGGCTGAGACTGATTTGGACTTGGGACATTATGAGAGGTTTATCGGCGTAGAGCTAACCCAATCCTCTAATGTTACTTCCGGTCAAGTCTATTCTTCGGTCATTGCTCAGGAGAGACGAGGAGATTTCCTGGGGGGTACAATTCAGGTGGTTCCCCACGTAACCAATGAAATAAAGAGGCGGATAAGGGAAGTGGCCGAAATATCCCGTGCTGATTTAATGCTTGTTGAAGTCGGCGGCACAGTGGGAGATATTGAAGGACAACCCTTCCTCGAAGCTATAAGGCAAATGAGGAAGGATGAAGGCAGAGATAATGTGCTGTACATTCACGTTACTTTCTTACCGCACATCGCTGCCACCGACGAGCTAAAGACCAAGCCTACTCAACACAGCGTCAACGAGTTGAGGAGAATTGGTATTCAACCCGATGTCATACTGTGTCGCAGCGATAAGGAGATATCCGAGGGGATAAATGACAAAATATCGCTATTTTGCGACGTAGATAAAGAGGCGGTTATTTCCTTGGTTACCAGCGAAACTATTTACGAGGTGCCCCTGGTGCTTGAGGATGCAGGGTTAGGGGAATTGGTAGTTCGCCGATTGGGATTAAGGGCCGAGAAAAGTAATTTAGAAGAATGGCGAGACATAGTAGCCAGGTTGAAAGCTCCTAAAGAGCTTGTGATTATTGGATTAGTAGGCAAATACGTAGAACTCCGGGATGCGTATTACTCCGTTCGTGAAGCATTGTGCCATGCGGCATTGGCTCACAATCGTGAGGTGAAAATAGAGTGGTTGGATTCAGAGCAATTGGATGGTCTGGCCGAGGAGAAACTCGGACAAGTTCAAGGCATAATTATTCCTGGTGGCTTTGGTTATCGAGGAATTGAAGGCATGGTAAAAGCTGGCAAATTTGCCCGAGAAAGGGAAATTCCTTACTTGGGCTTATGCTTGGGGATGCAAACTATGGTCGTTGAATTTGGTCGTCATGTTTTTCATACTGACAAAGTAAATTCCACCGAGTTTGATGCTAGTAGCGCTTATCCTGTCATCGACCTCCTCCCTGAACAGCATGGCATAGAGCAAAAGGGGGGGACCATGAGGCTCGGGACTTATCCTTGCCATCTGGTAGCGGGAACAATAGCAGCTCGTGCCTATGGCAGCGAAGTAGTCTATGAAAGGCATCGCCATCGTTATGAGTTTAACAATAATTTCCGCCAGCCATTGAAGGAAGCTGGTCTTGTACCTTCCGGATTATCTCCGGATGGGAAGTTAGTGGAGATTGTTGAATTGCGAGATCATCCCTGGATGCTTGCCTGCCAATTTCACCCTGAATTTAAATCTCGTCCTGATTCTCCTCACCCGTTATTCCTGGGGTTCATCGGGGCAGCCAAGGAGACACTTGTTGAAGGCGCTCAAACAAGTCTACCTTTGAATTAAGAAGATGAAGATATTTTTAGATACTGCCAATATAGAACATATTCGCCACGGAGTAAGGTTAGGGATGGTTGTGGGCGTAACCACTAACCCTAGCCTTGTATCGCGGGAAGGCAATGTTGATTATCGAAAGTTAGTCCAGGAAATCTGCTCCATTGTGTCTGGTCCGGTATCTACTGAGGTATTGGGCCAGGATGTTCAAGCAATGGTAACTGAGGCCAGGGAAATAGCTAAATGGGCGGGCAACATCGTGGTTAAGATACCTGCAAGCCTTGAAGGAGTGGAGGCCACCTCATTGCTGGTCAAGGAAAACATAAAGGTGAATTTCACTCTATGCTTTACCTTGAACCAGGCTTTGCTAGGGGCAGCAGCAGGAGCCACTTTTGTAAGCCCTTTTGTGGGCAGATTAGATGACATTGGCGAGGACGGAATGAAAGTGGTGGCTGACATAGTGGAATACCTGGATTATTACCAACTACCTACTCAAGTTATCGCCGCTAGTATAAGGCATCCTCAACATTGTCTAACGGCAGCCAAAATAGGAGCCCATATTGCCACAGTGCCCTATGAGGTGTTACTGCAAATGATACGACATCCTCTGACAGATATCGGCATCGAGCGTTTTAGGAATGACTGGAAGAGGGTGATGGCGAGAGAGGGGTTATTGTAAAAGCCCTCACCAAACCATCCCGATACAATCGGGAAAAAGGAAAAGCATTTAAAAAGAGGTTACTATGTCAACTATGGTGGAACTAGAAAGCAAAAATCGAGATGAATTGGAGGCGATGGCTAAGGAGTGTGGCATCATTGGCTACTCTGCTTTGAAGAAATCCGAGCTTGTCCACCGCATCCTGCAAGTGGAAGCGGAGGAGCAGGGGAATGTGTTTGTAACGGGCGTCTTAGAAACCATCAGTGAGGGCTACGGCTTCCTACGACAGGATACCTTCCAGCGTGGTGCTAATGATGTCTATGTATCAAATTCCCAGATACGCCGTTTTAACTTAAGAGACGGCGACGCTGTTCACGGCCAGGCTAGACCTCCTAAAGAAAGCGAGAAATACTACGGCTTACTTCGAGTAGAGGGTATCAATGGACTTGACCCTGAACTGGCAAGAACGCGCCGCAATTTTGCTTCCTTGACACCCATCTTCCCTGATAAACTCATTAATCTGGAAACAACATCAAATGAGTTATCCACCCGTCTAATTAATCTTGTGGCACCTATAGGACGGGGACAACGAGGGCTTATTGTGTCACCACCTAAGGCAGGTAAGACTGTGCTTCTTCAAAAAATTGCCAATAGCATAATTACTAACTACAATGATATTCATCTCATGGTTTGCCTTATTGGAGAAAGGCCCGAAGAGGTCACTGATATGAAAAAGTCGGTTAAGGCCGAGGTTGTCGCTGCCACCTTCGACGAACCAGTGGAAAGCCAGACTCGGGTAGCCGAATTAGCGTTAGAGAGAGCCAAAAGGCTAGTGGAAATGGGCAAAGATGTAGTCATTCTCCTTGATGGTATTACCAGGCTTACACGGGCTTATAATTTAGCTCTGCCCCCTAGCGGACGCACTTTATCTGGTGGTATTGATTCAATAGCCTTGCATCCCCCCAAGCGCTTCTTCGGCACTGCTCGCAACACCGATGCAGACGGGAGTCTAACCATCATTGCTACTTGCCTCGTGGATACCGGCAGCCGCATGGACGACCTCATATATGAAGAGTTCAAAGGAACAGGGAACATGGAACTCCATCTGGATAGAAAATTAGCTGAGAGGAGAATCTTCCCAGCTATAAATATTATGCCTAGTAGCACGAGAAGGGAAGAGCTTTTGCTGGATGAAAATACATTGAAGCAAGTGTGGCTGCTCAGGCGCATAATTAGTATGATAGGTAGTGATTCCCCTAACCACGGCGAGGCCACACAAAGGATATTGGAAAGGCTAGCTAAGACGAAGGACAACGCTGAATTCTTAGCCACTCTATCTAAGGA
>Ga0307379_10007728_pt1 | contig 14572 bp, 10 predicted proteins | sample UN2MG_FD_202237 | JGI IMG/M metagenome (GOLD analysis project Ga0307379, IMG submission 202237) | Soil microbial communities from Risofladan, Vaasa, Finland - UN-2 | ecosystem: Environmental > Terrestrial > Soil > Coastal area > Acid sulfate soil | place: Finland: Risofladan, Vaasa | collected... | reverse complement strand
AACGCCCCCAGGGCATCTGCGGCAGACCCGCGCACAGACTCCGCTTCGTCGCTGAGCGCGGCGATCAGATGTGGCACCACCGCCGGGTCCCCCAACGCCCCCAGGGCGCTCGCGGCAGACCCGCGCACATTCTCCACTTCGTCGTTGAGCGCGGCGATCAGATGTGGCACCGCCGCCGGGTCCCCCAACGCCCCCAGGGCATCTGCGGCAGACTCGCGCACATTCTCCGCTTCGTCGCTGAGCGCGGCGATCAGATGTGGCACCGCCGCTGGGTCCCCCAACGCCCCCAGGGCGCTCGCGGCAGACCCGCGCACATACTCCGCTTCGTCGCTGAGCGCGGCGATCAAGGGGGGCACCGCCGCCGGGTCCCCCAACGCCCCCAGGGCTCTCGCAGCAGACCCGCGCACATACCCCGCTTCGGCGCTGAGCGCGGCGATCAAGGGGGGCACCGCCGCCGGGTCCCCCAACGCCCCCAGGGCATCTGCGGCAGACCAGCGCACATTCTCCGCTTCGTCGCTGAGCGCGGCGATCAAGGGGGGCACCGCCGCTGGGTCCCCCAACGCCCCCAGGGCGCTCGCGGCAGACCAGCGCACATTCCCTTCTTCGTCGCTGAGCGCGGCGATCAAGGGGGGCACCGCCGGGTCCCCCAACGCCCCCAGGGCGCTCGCGGCAGACCAGCGCACATACGCTTCATCGTCGCTGAGCGCAGCGATCAGATGTGGCACCGCCGCCGGGTCCCCCAACGCCCCTAGGGCGCTCGCAGCAGACCCGCGCACAGCGCCTGCTTTGTCCTGGAGCGCTCGAATGAGCGGTGCGGTCGTTTCAGATCCGACGATTCGCCGCAGTATCTTGATCGCCTGCAGTTTCACTGGAAGGGACAAGGCTTGATCCGACTGGGTGAGTAGTGTCACCAAGCGTTGCCGTGCACGATCCACCTGACCGAACTGAAGTACGTATTGCGCTGCATTCACACTCACCGCCGGCCACGGGCTGCCCATCAAGACGTCCAATGCATCTCTCCGTTCAGATATGGTCAATGATCCTGCCAGCCACTCTAAACTGAACCGTCCCAAGGCTTGGGCCGACTGCGCCTGATCATCCATCGCGTCGAGCGTGTTCAATACCTCCAAGCCGGCCTGACAGAAAGCGCGCAGCGCTGCTTGAGCGGACGGAGTGCGCTCGCCCAGAATGGCGGCCTTCAACTCCCCGCGCACCGAGGGGTGTGAAACGTCATTCGGTGAGGCATGATCGGCCAGGGCCAATGCCAAACAGGCTTGATAGCGCAGGTTAGGGTTCGCCCGGCGCGCCACGTAGGTCAGGAGTGGCACCACTCGCTCTGCTTCTTTCAGCATAAGCAGCCGTCCACAGGCACGCTGGCTATCCTCACCGTGACACTCGTACACCAGATACTGCAGTAGAGGTATCGTCTGCCTGACTCTGCCAGCCTCCAGTAACGCCTCGCAGGCTTCCATTCGATACCGGTAGCCGGGCCGTAACGCCAACCAGCGGGCTGCGGCCAGTCCAATCTCAGAATAGCCGTTGGCGATCAGGCTTTTCACAACGGACCACATGTTTTGATCACGATCCCAGTAATACGCCCTCTGGCAGGTTGCCATCAAGTGAAACGCTGCTGACAACCCAATGGCCGTGTCTCCGATCTGCAATAATATACCAATCGCCTGCGGTGCGTTGTCGTCGTTCGCCATCATAGCAGTGTCACGCAATAGACCCCGCTTCAGGCGGGCAACCTCACCTGCTTCCAACAAAGCCTGCGCCGCGGCCGGGGCTTCGCCGGGCTCGTTTTCAGCCAGGTCCTGCAGTACCGCGACGGCGGTGACACGATAGTCGCTCTGTAACAAGCGCGCAGCAGCTAGGCGGCGCACGCGGGCAGGGGTGTCCGCTGTCGCCAGGCTGGCGATGGCCTCGACGGAAACCGTTTCCGAGGCCAGTACTGCCACCCAACGCAAGGTTGCCTTGTCTGCCTCATCCGCCATGCGGTCGCTGAGTCTTTCGAGCAGATCAAGCAGCCTGGTTTCCCCCAGGACTCGCCGCGCCAGCCCGGCATCTACCGGCCCCAGTGTGGAACTGGCCAGGTCAGGCCCGGCACTGACAGGAAAATAGCAGTCTTTATCCGCCTGGAGTTGAACTAGATATTCCACCGCTTGCTCCGGCCAGCCTTCGAAGCGCAAGCGCTGCACTCTGGTCTGGTCAATCGTGGAACGCTCTTTACCTTCCAGTGGCCATAGGATGGGTTGAGCCGCTTCCATCTCCCGCAGGTGAAGCAAGGCAGTCGCCAGGCTGAGGCGGGTTTCGGCGGGGACTTCCGGGTCTTGATGGCCGTCAAGCGCGTAAGCGCGTTTCAGGGCAGCCAACGCGGCGTCACGATGGCGGGTCACCGCCAGGCGCTGATAGCGCTCCAATGCCGCTTCACGCACTTGAGGGGCACCGTATCCCAAAAGGCCGGCCAGTCTATTTAGCACCTCGTCGCGCAGGCCTGGCTGCACCTGGATATCGTCCACCAGGCAATCGGCCGCCAACAGTACGTTGCGCTGGAGCACCTCCTCATAGGGTGCAGGAAAGTCCAGAATCTCGCGCAACACGGCATTGGCCTGGGGTTTGCTGTAAATGGACAGGTGGCCGGCCATGAGCAAAAGAGGTTCGCGCCACATACTGCGATGGATGTACCCTTCCAGACGGAACCCGCCGCTTTGCACCTCCTCAGCCAGGCACAGCGCCGCCAGATACTCGCCAAAGGTCTGGTGCAGGAATCCATATACGGACTGTCCGCTTGCATCCCGGCCCCGTTCCAGGAACAGACCGCTCTGTTCATTCAGGTTCCTGAGCATCTCTCTGCCAATCCGCCTGGCCTCCGCCTCATCGCAGCCACGTTGCGTGGCAATCCCCTGGTAGAACCTGGGCAGCAGGTCGTGGTGGGCAATCACGCCAGCCACGTTGCTGGACAAGATGTAGTGGGCAATCGGGGCCAGGATACCCTTGACTTCCTCAGCGTCAAGTTCCGCTACTCCGCGTTGCGCAGTCCAATACTCAATCAGCGTGTCCGTGGCGATTTGATAGATCTGCACTCGCTGGCTAGGAAGTTTCACCCCGCGCCAGTGCATCAGCACGATGATCGTCAGCAAAAGTGGGTTGGCCGCCATGCGGGCGATTTGAGGCTTGTCGTGCAGGGCCTGGACCAGACTGTCCGCATCCCCTGCGTGAGTTTCCCCGCTGATCTCGGTCTTGATGGCATCATACCACAAGCGTATGAATCGCTCTTGATCCTCTGGAGTCAATTCCCGCAGAGTTGCATGTTTGAATTCTCTCGTCAAAGGAGACTGCTCATATCCCACAATCCGGCTGGTGACCATGTATCTGTTGGCGCCGAAACCGGCTACCATCTCCTGAATGCGATCCGTGACATGCATGCGCAGAGCAGGATTGGTCACTTCGTCTAACCCATCCAGGACAACCAGACATTGACCGCGCTCAATCGCCCGGCGCAGATACCGTCCAAACTCAGGCTGGGAGTGCAGTTCCTTTTCGACGTATTCGACCACGTGTAACGTGCTATCCCGCTCACAGGCCCTGGCATAATCGGCGATGCGAATCAGAACAGGCGTCAAGTCGCGGGTGGTCGCGCCGGTGTAGGTCGTGTCACCAGCGGCCAGAGCATAGGTAATGTAGCGCGTGGTGGTTGTCTTGCCCGTACCAGGGTCTCCCAGCAAGACGGAGCGCGGCTCTCTCAGCAAATCCTCCAACGTCACGGGGCGCTGCGCAGCCTGACGAGCGCTCAACTGAGCGTAGCGTTTTTCCATCTCTTCCCGTCGGCGTTGCCAGTCCAGTTCGCCCAAGGCCTCACTGGCAGCCTGGCGCAGCAAGTCCTCCTCGGCATATTCGGCCAATGCCGGGCGACCTTCCACTGCTTGCAAGGGGAGGAAGATTTGCGAGATAGGTAGGCTGAGCACCCGACTACCCACCTGTGGCGCAAAGCCACGGATGGTGTGGTCTTTGAGCTCTCTGATTAGGTACTCGCAATACTCCTGGCGCACCTTGCTGAACTCTTCAGAAGATTCGAGTACATCCGACCATTTGACATTGGCACGCAGTTGAGCGCACTTCTCTACAAGTTCTGGGACACATCCGCGACGCTCAAAATACGTGACCAACTCTCGTGCTTTGTCACTCTTGCTTTCACCGGGTAGGTCCTCGTAGTCCACACCCAAGTCAAAACAAATATCTCGCAGCTCGCTTTCGCTGAAGTGACTAACCAGTAGCTGACGCAGCTTGGCCAGGTCCATTAGTCCCCCCTTTCATGCTCCTAACCAGTTTCAGCACACGGCTCCTCATCCGACATTGCATGTTCCCTCATCACTTCCTCATCGGGTCCGCACTGTCATCATTTTATCACTGCGCTGGCTTACACGCCAGTGAGATGCCAGACGACCATCCTCCTTACCTCGCCTCAAACAAGCCTTCCACGTAAGGGGGCGTAACCGCTTGCCCACGCCCTCTACCCTGGCTCAGCGCGCGCCTGGCTCGGCCGTGACCCTACCCCCCACTACGTAGGGGGCTTCGTACGGGATTGCGGGCAAGCCCTCCACGCCAGTGGGGGGTGCCGTGACGGCTTGCCCACGCGCGCCTGGCTTGGCCGTGACCCTACCCTCCACTGCGTGGGGGGCTTCAGCGGATCTGCAAGCCCCCACGCCAGTGGGGGGTGCCGTGACGGCTTGCCCACGCCTGCCTGGCTCGGCCGTGACCCTACCCCCCACTGCGTGGAGGGCTTCGTATGGGACTGCGGGCAAGCCCCCACCCCGTAGAGCACAGGCGGGGTGTACGCTTCCGTCCTGGCGATGTTCAACAGGTCCTTGGCCCAGGTCACGACCAAGTTCTCAGGCCGCACTCCGGTCGGATAGACGATCTCAGGCCTGTCCATACCGGGAGCCGTCTGCCCCAGGTTGATGAACGAGGTGCCATAGCCCAACCGCGTGATGCCCACCTTGCGGGCATTCACAATCGCCGGCAGGAGCCGGGCGTTCTCGCTCACGATGTCGCCGACGTCGGCCAACGGCTCGTTGATCTCCTCTGCCAGGCCCATCTTGCCTTCGAGCAGGGAGATGCCGCAGAACTCACCGGCGCGAATGTGCGGGACGTACGTGTACGGCACGCGGGCACCAAGAGGCTTGCCCTCCATCTTGATGCCGCCCCAGGTGACCGGCTGGCCGTCCACCGTGATTTCGTAATGATCGCCCGTCCACCACTCCTGGTACAGCGCCGTGTCGTACTCTGGAGGGGCCGCGTACGTCAGGCTCGCCTGGCGACCGGTGATCTCAAAGCAGACGAACGTCTCCAGGAGCCGCCAATACTGGGTAGGGGCAGGGACAGGGAAGAAGAACTCCGGCATCACGTGGTCAATACGGATCGGGAGTTTCCCCTCCTGCTCCATCACCGGATCGTAGGACGCGCCGAACACACAACCGCCGAGGATTTGGGAGATCAGACCGGCCTCCTGCTGGAGCGCGCGCCCGTCGTTCTCTGCCCACACCCGGTTGATGACGTCTGTGAGCCTGGCTGCCAGATCGCGCTGTTCCTGGCTGCTGTTACGCCCCCAGGGCTCCACAACAGCCGTCACCAGCGGGTCAGCGCTGTCCTGGACCTCCCCAAATAGGAAACCGGCGTGGAGCATACAGGCCATGTTGAACGGGTTCAGTTTCAGAGGATACCTGAGCGTATCGTCTGTCTCCGACACCGTCTCATCGAGCCAGTTACCATCGAAGTGACGCCAGTACTCCCAGTACCGTGAGCGCTGCTGCTCCCACATGGACAGCGGATAATCGCCGGGATCAGCCATCCTCGGCGTTTGGGCGAACACGTTGCGCACCGTGCCCATTTAGTCCTCTCTGGTTACTGTGATTCTGATGTGACCACTAGACCGGTCTGGTATCCCGTCAGCAGGAACGTCGTACCACTTGCGCGTGGGATGGTCATAGACTTTGAGGGTGCCATCCGGGGCCACCCTAATCCCAAAGCGGGATAGACTGCCATTCTCGCGCTGGAAGTACAGCGTTCCCTGCTTTCCGATGTAGAACCCCATCACTCTCCAGGCAAAAAGAAAGAGGCCGGTTGCTGTGATCGCAACCGGCCTCTACTCTCGTACTGAGTGCAGATAGCAGATGACCTTACTTGCACATGCTGCGCCTACGGGCGGGCCGCAGGCTGCTCTTCAGTTTGATACCATTCTACCAGGGTCTGATCGCCTGTCAATGATTCAGAGGGGGTCAGTTCGGCAGTAGGCTCTGCCCCAAGCCCGGCGAATTGCGTATTGACTTCCGCGCAAAGTTGCAGTACACTGTAGGCGATTCAGTTGTTCACGTCCAGTTCGGAGGGGGCTGTTGGAAAAGTGCCTGCTAGGGTAACTCACTGGCAGCCTACCCTACGCTAGAGCTGGGCGGCTGCCCGCACTTGGGTACAGCGAGACTGTGGGTATCACCAGGCAACAATGTAGCGATGTGAGGAAATGTCTATACTAGAGACGGAACGAGACCGCAAGATATTGTTTGATAGTTTGCTTGAATCCCTCAGAAGCGGTAGTGAGCTAGAAAGGGAAGACGCCAGCTATACCTTATCTGAGTTGGGCACATGTCAGCCTGCTGACCTTATCCCACATCTTCAAGATGATAACGGCAAAGTGCGGGAAAACACTGTCAGGGCATTGGGCACAATTGGAGACCCAGTTGCCAAGCCTTGTTTGATTGAAGCTTTGAAAGACTCGTGCTGGCAAGTGCAGGGGCAAAGCATAATAGCATTGCGTAGGATAGACTTTTCGATGCTCGATCAGGTTCTGCTTGCACTGGAGCAAACCCCGCACGAATGGGTTGTCTTTTGCCTGTTGGATTGGATAGCAGCTTCCGACCAAGTAGCCGATGAAAAGTCCAAAGAGTTCCTTCACAGGGTCGTGGATAACGAGGACTATTCGGAGGGAATTCGCTCGCGAGCTCTGGCCATACTCAGAGAAACACAACAAGGAGGTTGGGCGCAATGCAAGTGCTGATTGATACAGAGATTGTTGAAGAGGCGAAACGAGGACTTCTGGAACCATTTTGCGATGGGAACGCGAGGGGAGCCTCATATGACATCAGAGTCGGCGATACAGCCATACTCATTGAACCCGAGCGTCCCAAGGGCAAAGGGCGGCAATACATTAATCTAGAGCAACAAGGCTTTCTTCGCATTCCCCCAGGTTATTCATGCACCCTTCATAGTCTGGAAGAGATCAACCTTCCGACTAATATGCTGGGGCTTCTCTACAGTCGTATGCAATGGGTTGTCCACAGGCTCAACTTTGATGGCGGAGTTGTCAGCCCTGGATATCGTGGGATTCTTTTCATAACAACGACAAATCTAGGAGATTCAGATGTTGAAATCAGATATGCGCAGCCTCTGGTGTCACTTGTCCTCGTACGCCTTAAGGAGTCTGTGGGACGGCCATATTCACAGACAGAGGAACCTCGAAGGAAACTAGATGAAGACAAACTGCCCCCTTGTCCTCTAGGGGAACGTTATGACGCCGTTGAACTCAGCAGAAGAATTGACGAAATAGATCAACGATGTAGGGTGCGTGCTCCAATGGTGGAGGCCACTAGCAGAATTGTTGATTCCGTGATACTTGGTGGACTTGCAGGGTTGATTGCAGGAGCCGTTGTAGTTCTCCTTCCTGCAATTCAATCTCCTTGGAATGTGATCGTTGCTTCGGCTGCCATACTGTTGGGCCTTATAGGTTTGTTGTGGCGAAGAAAGAGGATATAGAAATGCCATTTGCCCAAGAATGCTTGGTTATGTTCTCCGGAGGGCGAGACTCGTGGCTCACATCTTGCCTACTCGTTGAACAAGGATACAAGGTGCATCTAGTCAGCTTCGATAATAGCAAAGTAATAGGCTCTGAAAACGTTGCCCATTCTGCCGCTCGACTCAAAGAAGCTTATGGTGAAATGCTTGAGTTTATGGGCACCGTTTCAATTGCTGGTATATGGCGTGAGTTTTTCTTGCCATATATGAGCATGACGCCCTCTGAGGTTATTAGAGAGTGGGGAGAGTTACCAGCTTCACACTTCAATTGTCTGACATGTCGCTCCGCGATGTACGTTTGGGCCATTATGAAGTGTCTGAGTTCAGATATTCATAACATTGCCGAGGGCGCACGAATAGCTCAGAACTGGCCTATAATGCAGCCGGGAATGATAGAGCGGTTCCGCCAGTTCTTGGCAGAATATTCCATAGAGCTGTTACTACCAGTGTATGACCTTAAGTCAGAGTGGACACGAAAGAATTTGTTGTTGATGCGCAACTTCGTCCCCAAGACACTGGAACTACAGTGCTTGATAGGAGTTCCACTACCCTTCAAAGGAACTCCGCCAGATAACATTCAGCAGGCTGTCGAGGTCTTCTTTGACAAATGTATCTTGCCGCGCGCGAGGACAATCATTCAGGAGCAACAAGCCATTGTTCAGGGGCCGCAATCCGGTAGGGATAAAATGCTGTGAACTCTTCCAAGGATATACGTAGTCAGCGTGTGGCCTTTGTGCCGTTCTGCTTAGTATGTCAAGCATTCCAGGCAGAGGGAATAGTTAGAAACCATCCTGCTATAGTCAAACCGATACTCCAGGTGCTGATGGAGAACGACATCAATATAATCCAAATGCCATGCCCTGAAAGTCTATTTGGTGGACTGGAGCACGGTCTGGGCCGTCGACCGCAGAGTCATAGGAAATATGATACGCCAGAGTTTCGAGAGTTTTGCGGCTCACTTGCCGACGGAGTCTTGCACACTGTTAAAGCACTGCTAAACAAAGGATTACAGGTAGTAGCGATCCTCGGTATCGAATACTCTCCTTCCTGTGCTGTGAACTATCAATTTGAGGGACGTACAGTACATAGACAAGGCATTTTCATTCGACTTCTAGGTGAGAGATTACAAGCCGAAGGGACAAATATACCATTTGTAGGCATCAATAGAAGAGGGGTCAGGCCAGCAGAACAAAAGCTTAAAGAACTCCTCAGCCCGCAACTGGGCTTGGGTCTGTGATGAACGATGTGGATAGAGTGTAGCTTTGTGTTGCTCAGCGATTAGCCGCCCAACAAGTCGCTCTGCGATCCGTTTACCCGATTGCGACACGAAGTCGCGCTCAAATCTGTTACGGCTGATAACAATCAGGACGTAACCCAATGTTCTGCCATTGGTACCCTACCAAGACGTGCGACGGGAGCAATCCGGTGGTACGAAGCTCTTGGGACAATGTAGCCTCACCCCGACAAGGGTGGTCATCCAACCGTGAGGGGCGATGACGACTGCGAGCACCAAGGCGGTCGGGAGCTAGGGTGGATGGTATGGTTAATACATGTGAACCGCTGATAAACGCCGTTAACGGAAACAAGCCAAAGGTGCTGATTAGCCCCAAAAGGGCAAATAGGCTTGGGCCAAAAGGCAAGTGGCCAGGTGTAGGAGGTTCGAGTTCTCTTACCGCAGATGACGCGCCACCGGTGAATAGGCGGAACCTAACCCATTCGATGGTTTGAGCGTGGAACGTGGTAAACCCGTACGTCTCCCGTCAGGGAAAGCGACCCGTAAGGGAAGCCGATGGGGGTGCGGGCATAGGAAGATGGAAAAAGCGAAGGCCGTCTTGTAATGAGGCGGATAGGGGTTGAGTTCACACGAACAAGATCACCCCACGCGAAAGCGGGCAGACTTCCATCATGGTCTTTCTTTACGAGAGAACTTGGCCAACCGATCAAGGAGACCATGCAGATGACGGCAGGTACACCTGCTGGTGCGGTCGCCCACCGAGAGGTAGACTGGTGCGCCATTGATTGGCGAGCAGTCCACTGCGAAGTGCGTCGGCTCCAGGCGCGTATCGTAAAGGCAATGCAGGAAGGGAGGTGGGGTAAGGTGAACGCCTTACAACGCCTCTTGACCCACTCGTTCAGCGGTCGCGCATTGGCGGTGAGACGAGTGACGGAAAACCAAGGCAAACGGACGCCCGGCATAGACGGAGAAATCTGGAAAACGCCAGAAGGAAAAGCAGCAGGCATCGAGAGATTACGACAACACGGCTATCGTCCCCACCCCTTGCGGCGCATTTACATCCCTAAAGCCAACGGCAAAGAACGCGCACTAGGTATTCCCACTATGTTGGATCGAGCAATGCAAGCCCTCTATCTGTTGGCCCTTGACCCCATCGCTGAAACGACAGCGGACCCAAACTCCTATGGGTTCCGGCTAGAAAGGTCCACTGCCGACGCCATCGAACAATGCTTCACCCTTCTGTCCCGCCAAGACCGTGCCCAATGGATCTTGGAAGGAGACATTCGCGCTTGCTTCGATGAGATTGGACACGAGTGGATGCTAGATCTCATCCCCATGGATAAAACTATCCTCCGCCGGGGTAGATAGGCCGAAATCATTCGGTACTCACTAGTTGGGCGGCCTTTGCACCTTACAACGCCCGAAGGTTCACAGGCAATAATGATCAAGAACTGCAGATGTCTCTTGTCAAGAGGAAACAATGGATAGACTGATCGAATACTATGTAACTGATGAACAAATCAATGTTTTTGTGCTAGGCACCGACATACCAGAAAATCCGATAGTCATCCAGATTAAGTACGACTATTTTTCGTTAGGTCGCCTAGTCTGGGAATTCCGGAGTTCAGTTCTTAGTGTAAAGAACGTCAACGAACTAGCAGCAGAGTTGTACCAGGTGTTGGTCCAGCCTTTAGTGAACCGTTCCGCGATTCGTTCTGGAGATAGACTCTATATCGCTCCTCATCGTTGCTTACACTATATTCCTTTTCAAGCATTAGGTCTAGATCCTTCCTATCCACTACTATCTACCAATCCTGTCGCGTACATTTTGAACGGGGCGACCATCCCATTGTTTCTGAACGATCGACCTAGCAACAAGAAATCACTGGTTATTAAGAAATCAGCAAAGCACGACAGCCTCGCCCTAAAACAGTCGTTTCAAAGAGAGCAGGAGATTGTCTCGTCTCTCATTGGTGGAGAGGTATTGTGCGACGAGAGTGCGTCATTGCCCCAGATTGAGGCTGCCATAGCTGGCAAGAGTTGGATTCACTTTACCTGTCATGGGGTATTCAGCCCGGAGAGACCAGAAGATTCTGGATTGCTCATTTCGGGCAAAGATGGGCGAGATAAGCTACTGGAGATAAATGGCATCATCAATTTGCCACTACAAAATGTGGACATGGTGGTGCTGGCAGCATGTGACAGTGGCTTGAGTGAGCCTCACCCAGGCGACGAGAGTATTGGTCTGGTGCGTGCATTTACTTTGGCGGGTGTGCAGAGTGTTGTTTCTACACTGTGGCCTGTACATTCCTTTTCTACAGAAGTATTCGTTACCAGCTTTTATCATCACCTCCTTGAGGGTAAGACAAAAATAGACAGTCTCCAACATGCACAACTGGATGTTTGGCGCACCGAACTAGATAAAGTGCCTCAACCTGAAAAACGTACACTTATGGTAGGGCAGAAAATGTCGCTGAACAAAAACAACTCATCTTCGTTACCCTATTCTCATCCTTACTATTGGGCACCATTCACGCTTCACGGAGCATGGAGATGAAACAAATCCCGTCGCAATTGACTCTTGAAAAACTCATGGAGTTTGCGGGCAAGTCTGGCCAAGCGTTGCGGCTTCTTCATGATGGAATGTATGAGGAAGCAATAAAGATCTATGAGCAATTGAATGGCATCTTCTTGACCCCGCCCAATCTGCTCTTTCTATCTCGCGCATACGTTGGAGCAGGTCGGATTGTAGATGGGATCCTTAGCCTCGAGAAATGTGTTGAGATGGAACCGAAGAACTCTGAGTATGCCGAAGAACTGGCGAAACTCAAGAATAACGGGCGAGTCTTAATCGTCAAGTATGGTGTGAGAAACCTGCTTCATGGTGCTCCCGAGAGTCTGTGTGAGAGTTTGCTTCAGGTCAATCAGGATTTGGTGGATGAGGATATGGTCATGCTCATCTATGCTAACGCTTTGGCACAGATGGACATAGCCAAGGCCGATGTGGTTCAAGCCCTTCACAGCATACTAAAGCAGATAGCAGCACGCTACCCGATCAACTGCAGAATATTCGGGATGATGGCTGATATTGAGGGAGGGCTGGAGTACCTAAAGGGTAATAACATAGCGGCATATGATTTGCTACAAGTCGCAGAACAAAATCTTGTTCAGCTGGGAGATACTGCACTTACAATGTCTGTCCGAAATCGATTAGGATTGGCTGCCCTGCATCTTGGACGGCATAAAGAAGCCATTGACACATTCACTTCGGTCTGTGAATATCTAAACAAGACAGGAGAATCCAGAAATTCAGCACTTGTACTTGAGAACCTTGCGGATGCTTATAGGCGAAATGGGGATTTCGTTGAAGCGCTTGAATCGGCAGAGAAAGCAGAGCGCCAATATTCGAACTTAGGCATGATGGACTATGCGCTTAAAGCAAGATCGCTTCAAGCCAAAAGCCTAGCGGATATGGGGAATACCCACCAAGCATTAGATATTATTGAAGAAGTGATTACGAAAGGATATGATATCTGGAAAGACAAACCAACGCATCTTGCAGACTCACTAATAACCAAGAGCTATCTTCTGGAAGACATGCAGAGGTATGCCGAGGCAACCCGTGCTTCGTTGGAGGCAGAAGCCATATATCAGGAAATGGGAGTCGGTGACGAGATATTGCCGACTCATAAACATAGCGATGTAGGTATTAGGGCCGCTATCCACGATTTTAGCGGTGCCGAACAGGAGCTGTTGGATCTGATTCAAAGATTTGACAAATCTGGGATGGTTCTGGATGCGGCACGCGAAAAGATGAATTTAGCAAAGCTGTACGTAGATGAGGGGGTGGCGTACTCCCAGCCAGGCGGTGGCTTTGGCAATGACTCCAGGCGAGCGCGAATCATGATGAGCAATTACACTCAGGCCGGATCCCTTTTGCGTGAATGTATTGAAACCTTCACTCGAACAAACAATACTCCACTCGTTATCCGGGCTAGGAAACAATTGGTCGGGCTCCTAGCTACACAGTTGCATACGGAAAGGAATATTCTCGGTTTGGACTCGAATTACTCGGAAAGAGAGCAGATGATTTCTGCTGAATATGACGACCTAATTGAGCTAGCCCAAAGAGTTGGTTTCCAAATAGCATCGCTCCAACAAAATAAGGCGGTTTTCCTGATACAAATTGGAAGGCCAGATCAGGCAATACCAGTACTTCAGACTGCATCTGTGATCGCCAAAAGGGAAGATGACCTAGCCTGTTTGCTGTATATCCAGAAAACTCTTGGAGAAGCTTATGAGTTGCTAGGCAATCGTCTTCTGGCATTGGATGCTTATCAAGTTTGTATCTCGCTCTATGAGAAACTTGAGGCTCGCGTTGAAGGTGAGAAGTTTTTGATCGAGTGGAGCAAAGATGTCGCCACTTTTTTCGATCCAGTAGTGAAAGTGCAGATTGAATTAGGTAGATATCGGGAAGCCTATGAAACTGTTATGGCAGCAAAAGGGCGGAACTACTATTTCCATCTCGCCCAATTGCGGAACCACGAATTGGCAACCAAGCTACCTTCAATATCACAGTTGTGTCAAGCATTGACAATAACGGACAAGCGTACCCAGGAGTAATTCCATGGCTCATTTGCTTTCTACTGTAGAAACATAAATGATTTTCTGCCCCCATAAGGGGGGGAAAGTGCGTCATTTGAATTACGCAGGCTCTCGTCGGTAGAGCCCCTAACAAATTGGCCGTTTGGTGGCAAACTTCTCTTATCTCCATTCCGCTTTAGAGGGAGGTATGGATGCCACGACTGGCGCAGCAAGTGGACAGCGATGGCGAGCACGTCTGGCTCACTATGGATGGGCAAAGGCTGGTGCCCCTGCGCATCGGCGATCAGCAGGGACTGAAGGCCGCCACGACCTGGCTGGTGGACGGTCAGGCGGTCAGCACCGCAGAGGCGGCGGTGGTGCGAGGTGTCACGCCACAGACCGTCGAGGCGTGTCGGGCGATATACGCCATGACGGGGCAAAGTACCACTTTGGTGGATCGGCGGCACTTCAGTGTCGGTCAGCAAACGGCGTACCGGATGGGGTTCCACAAGCCACGCCTGATACGCCAGGCCACGCTGAACCTGCTGCAAGGCCAGCGGAACAGCGGGCGGCATCTGGCCGAGCAGTTGGGCGCGCCTAGCCTGCCGTGACCCTACCCCCCACGGCGTGGGGGGCTTCGTAATTGGGGGCTGTGATTGCTTGCCCACGCGTGCCTGGCCTAGCTGTGACCCTACCCCCCACTACGTGGGGGGCTTCGGCAGGGGGTTCCAGGGCTTCGTTAGCGGGCAACCTGGCTGGGGTCGAAGGGGCGGGGGAGGGCGGCAATGGCGGGGAGCCACTCGCGGTAGCGGGCCAGCGAGAAGGGGGGCCAGCCGGCCAGGTAGTGGTTGCCAAATGCCTGGCCCCCCACTTCCCACGCGATCAGATACAGCCGCTGCTGGCCGGCGTAGG
>Ga0307379_10007727_pt1 | contig 14574 bp, 13 predicted proteins | sample UN2MG_FD_202237 | JGI IMG/M metagenome (GOLD analysis project Ga0307379, IMG submission 202237) | Soil microbial communities from Risofladan, Vaasa, Finland - UN-2 | ecosystem: Environmental > Terrestrial > Soil > Coastal area > Acid sulfate soil | place: Finland: Risofladan, Vaasa | collected... | reverse complement strand
GACATCTTGCCCTAGGCCTGACGGGAGAAATGATAAAAGTATCGAGCTATTTTTCTGTTAGTGTCTATTAAGCCCACGTTTCCGGGCGTAGGCTTCCAGATCCTCTAGCTCGTCCTCATGAGCTTCTATATATTCCCAAAGGATGTCGGAACACTTCGTTTCTTCTTCCTCTGGGATGGGATCAAAATCTAAAATGAGCTTTTCCTTGGCTGCCATTAGCACCTACTTTGATTTTGCTACTATTTATTTGTAATCTGAATCCCTTCGCCGGGGGAAGATCCTACCCACACGAACTTCGCGCACTTCTTCGAGGACAACATATTCAACTCTCCAGCGTCCTACACGTAGCCTATAACCCGGCGGTCGAAGGTTTCCTTCTATTTTATTGATGTCCATGCCAGGGCGCGGGCGAAAAGGATCATCCTTAAGGCTTTCCATATGGCTGTAGACCTTCTGGGCGAGTTTATCATCCATCTTGTCCAGAATTTTTCTGGCAGGACGGAGGATTTTCAAAGAAAATGACAAGCTTAACAGCTCCTTCCCAAAAAGACTGCTCTGTTCCTTTTTCCCGTCCTATTCTGTATCATGGATTTATCAACGTTCATGCCTGATTGCGAATACTATCCTCTGCAGCGCCGTGGCATTGGCCAGCACCACAGTTATGGCTATTACTATTATCAGCCACTGGGTATTGAAAAGCCCCAAAAACATTCCCAGGTAAAGCAGCATCAGCCTCTCAAATCGTTCCAAGAGCCCTCCCATCTTCTTCAGCTCAGCTTCACCCTTTACTATGCCCCGGTGATCTGCATAGGCCCGCACGAAAGTGGTCATGAGCGATCCGAAGAAGAGCAGCATAAACCAGGCCTCATAAGGCAGGCCCAGAAACTCGCCCCTTCCCAGGTAGAAGAGCAGTCCCAGATAGAGCATCAGCTCCACATATCTGTCCACCACTCCGTCGATGAAGGCCCCCTTCTTGGTAGCCTGATTGGTCACGCGGGCCACCGTCCCGTCCACGATGTCGATAAAGGCGGACAGGGAGAAGAGCACCAGACCCCAGGCCAGCCTGCCATCCATCAAGGCCGCCATTCCTGCCAGCGCTGGAACGAGGGAGATCAGCGTCCAGGCGTTGGGAGAAAGGCCCAGAGCGGCCAGCCCTCCCGCCAGCCTGTCCGTCTGCTCCGATTTGAATTTGGCTTTTAGCATATTCTATCGTCTCTATTTGATAAATCCCTAAAATTCTTCAAATTAATTTAGAGGCTGGCGAGGAAGGTCTCTGTCCTGTCCAGAGCCTCGATCAGTTCCTCCCGGGATGTGGCGTAGCTGCAGCGCAGGAATCCTTCGCCGCTCGGCCCGAAGACGCTGCCCGGCACCACCGCCACCTTCTGCTCTTTGAGGAGCCGCTCCGCGAACTCCTCTGAGGAAAGCCCCCAGGCTTTCACAGAGGGGAAGGCGTAAAAGGCTCCCCTGGGCTCGAAGCAGTTCAGACCGATGCGATTTAAGCCGGAGACGAACATGCGCCGGCGCAGGTCATACTCGTGCTTCATGTGCAGCATCTCCTCCTCGCCCTTCTGCATGGCTTCTATTGCCGCCACCTGGGCCATGGTGGGCGCGCTGAGCATGGTGTACTGATGTATCTTGGTCATGGCCCCCACCAGAGCCGGGTCGCCCAGCGCGTAGCCTACGCGCCAGCCGGTCATGGCATGCGACTTGGATAGGCCGTTCAGGATGACCGTCCTCTCCTGCATGCCCTCCAGCTGTGCGAAACTGACGTGGCTGCCTGAATAGGTGAGCTTGGCATAGACCTCATCAGATATAACGAGAAGATCATTCTCGACAACGACATCGGCCAGATCCTCCAGGTCGGAGCGGGTCATAATCGCTCCCGTGGGATTGTTGGGGTAGCTGAGCAGCAGGGCGCGAGTCTTGTCGGTTACGGCCCTGGCAACGTCCTCCGGTTGCAGCCGGAACTCATCCTCCAAGCGGGTAGGAACTGTCCTTGCCACTCCACCGGTCAGAAGGATGTCCGGGGTGTAGGCCACGTAGCAGGGCTCGGGCACAATGACCTCGTCGCCAGGGTTTAGCGTGGCGCGAAAAGCCAGGTCAACCGCCTCGCTGACACCAGTGGTGATCAGTATCTGCTCGACCGGATCGTAATCAAGGCCCTGATCGCAGCGCACTGACTCGCGGATAACCTCTCTAAGCTCGGGCATGCCTTTGTTGGAGGTGTAGTGAGTGTTTCCCGACTCCAGTGAATAGATGCAGGCCTCGCGCACATGCCAGGGCGTGACGAAGTCCGGCTCTCCCACACCTAGAGAGATCGCCCCTTTCATCTCGCTCACCAGATCGAAGAACTTTCTAATGCCAGAAGGTGGCATATCTTTGACAACTTGATTTAAATGCTGTTCGGCATTCCAGGCGGGTATGGATATGTTTTTCAGGCTCTGCTTCATGGAGTAATCACCAATCTCTGGGGCTTGGGCTTGTCGGTAAGAATGACGCCGTGCTCCTTGTAGCTCCTGAGGATGAAGTGAGTGCACGTAGACTGAACGCCTTCCAGGGGTGCAATCTTCTCTGCTACAAAGTAGGCGATGTCCTTCATGGACTTGCCCCGCACAGTGACGGATAGGTCATGATCTCCGGAGATCAGTCTCACCGACTCTACCTCCGAGAAGTTAGCTATCCTCTCCGCCACGACGTCGTAGCCCGTCTTTCGCTGCAATGCTACCTTCAGCTCTAAAACGGCGAAGACGAAGCTCTGATCGAGTTTCTCCCAGTTGATCAGAGTGATGTACTTTCTTATGACGCCGGAATCTTCCAGTTCCCGGATCTCTCTGGCTATATCTGCCTCAGGTCTGCCCAGAAGCGCCGCGATCTCGGAAGGGGTTGCTTTGGCGTTTTCAGAAAGAATCTCCAAAATCTCGTTCATGAAATTCTGTATTTACCCTGTCCATTCAATTATAGGCTTTGCGCTTGCCAGGATAGTAGGGATAATGATATACAATCGAAAGTTATTAATACTCTTATTACAACTGTATTAATATGAAACAGATGAGATGTCCAAAATGCCATTACGGATGGGAGACAAGGGTGAATAAACCGAAGGCTTGCCCCAGATGCAAAACCAGGCTGGATGTAAAGAAGGCAAAAAAGGCCTGACCGGAAATTCAGGCCTTATCGCTGTCGTCCATTGAGACGGTCTCTTCTCCTTTTCTTCACCCGGGATCTTGGCCATCCCTGACAAGGCTAACGTAAATGGTAATCTCAATTTGTGAATCTAGTGTTTTGCCGGGAAGAACTATATGGATGACTTCGTAATAAAACAACTAAAGATTATCGCTGACTTAAAGACGTTGGCTATTTTACGATTTTAAAAAGCATCTCGAAACGGCTCTGATTCTTGCCGATCCTGTCTGCATTGCAAGGATAAAGCCCCGAGCGTGATTCGAACACGCGACCTATTGATTACAAGTCAATCGCTCTGGACCAGCTGAGCTACCGAGGCGCAAGGCTCGATTATTTTGCATCTTTACTTAAAGGCTTTGCTCTTGGCGGCCCCTTTCTTGTGCCCAACGTTTTTCCAGGCCACGCAGCAGAGAATAATTTGTGCCGGGATGCCGGCAGTCAAAGCCATAGAGCAGCCTCTTTGCTTGCCCGCGCAAGGCATCGGCATAGGTCTCCTCACCGGCATCATCAAACCCCAGATCGTGTCCGATGGCATAAAGTCGCGCCTCTTTTTCGGGAATACGTCGCAATGGCTTAATCCAGGCGATCTTGTGCTCTTTGCTCCCAGGGCCAGCAATACCTGCAGGAATACCCTCAGATACGACTGCATCTACATCGCCCCGCAGATAGCTTATGAAGATCTCCAGGGCCTCATCATCCAGATCTTCACCTGTGGCGAGAATGCTGGCTTCATTCTCCTGCGCAGCGCAAAAAAGCAGCTCCCTTCTTCGGGCGGATTGGAGACTGTAGGGCGGCTCATGATCTGGCAAGTTATGACCCGGTAAATCTTCATGCCCCTGGCTGTTTCTTGCCGGCGCAGATTGGGCCGGCAATGGTGGCAGGTTCTTTACAATATAGGGGATCTTTAGTCGTTTTGCCACATGGCTGGCCTGGTCCGCAGTGGGGCTTGTCTTTTTCCCCTCATCGATGATGACGGCCAATAGTTCGATGTCCCTTCGGCGAGCAAATAGATTATTGAGGACAAAAGCTAACGTAGCGCTCTTGCGTCCCCCATCCAAGCCCACGGCTATGCGTGCGCCATGGCCAAAGAGACCTGTCCGGCGCAGGGCCTCCCTGATCTTGCGGTGCACGTCCTCTTCAAAATGCTCCCGGCATAGATGCATGCCCGAGTACCTCTGATAGATGATGGCACAGCGGGGGCATTTGTCGCACTTGGTCATTTCAGCTCACTTCCTCTCGCACCTTGGGGGGTCGCGAAATTTCAAGCGATCTTGAATCGAAGCAGTGCCGCAACGCCGCCCAAAGAGCGCAATCGATCTCCTGGCTCAAACTCCGAGCTGAAGATCACCACCTTCCCCCGAGCATTATCCACTTCGCGCATGATCTCATCCACAGATCCCCGACGGGCCATCTCATCTAAGACCAGCAGCTGTTCTATTGCGCCGTAGTTCTTGGCGGTTTCCACCTCTTTTCTGCCGTAGGCGGCTTTGCCATTCGTGGCGATCTCCCGGAAGAGATCTTCAATGAGCTTTGCTTCCCTGGCTATGCGGCTGGACTCAAGAACGCTCTTTACGGCCCCGCGACGCAAAACCTCCTGAAATCCGGATCTTCCGATGGACGAGGTGTCATCCATGGCAATTCTTTTGGCCAAATCCGGGAGGCTGGAGTCGATCACCTTCTTTAAATCCTCTTTGGTAAAGCCGGGTCCCGCTAAGATCACCTCTGCGCTCTCTTGTGTCGCTTTATCAATGGCATTCGCCACCTCTCGCAGAAAGCCGGTGCGCGTGTCTTCCTCACCGCCCTTGCCGCTGCCCTGCCGGATCTCCGCTGCCATCTGCACCCCGAACTGGCGCAAGACTCCAATGGTGGCCTCGCCCTCCTCCACCAGCGCAATGACCACTCGCGGCCTTAGTGATTCGGCCACTGCCTCATCAATGCGCGCCAAAAGGTCCGGTCTCCAATGGTACTTAAGGATGGACAGATCCGTCCCTACCTCGATATTCAGAGTATGATATGCCCCCACATCCATGCCCGATTTGATAATGCCATGCAGCCGCAGCCAGTTGGAATACATGTGAAACTCGACATCCTCCACCTTGACTCCCAGGCGCAACGTCTTTCTCTCCATCTTTTCCGGACGCGCCTTGTCGGCAATGGTTGGAACCTTTCTGTGCGTGAGAGCAAAGACGAGATCGCCCCGCGCAATCAGATGCTGTAGATGCCATAGATCATCTAATGACTCGGGCCGCAGCGCTATCTCTCCTTCATCACCTCGCAGATTCTTCTTTAGGACGCGCATGAAAGCTACCTTCTAATCAAAAGGCTTAAATCATTGTGCATCAAGGGAGGGAATCGAGCCGCCATAACTCAGTTGGTAGAGTGTCTGGCTGTTAATTGCCCAAAGCAGTAACCAGAATGTCACAGGTTCGAGCCCTGTTGGCGGCGCATTCCTTTTGGGCCTGTAGCTTAGTCCGGTTAGAGCGCTCGGCTCATAACCGAGTGGCCGCCGGTTCAAATCCGGCCAGGCCCATGCTGGCATAATTATGGCCATTGGCTTGGTTCATCTTTACCAATAGGTATTTTTGAAATCAATTTTTAATCTAAACTTACGTATTAATTATTATTGTTAAAAATGGTTGTTAAAAATGACTAATATTGTTAAAATTAATTAATATTATCAAAAATAAAACGTGAAATGGATGAGACTTATGAGGATCAGCTATGAGAATTAGCTCAGGGCACTGGCGGCTTTCTGCCAGGCCATGATCTTCTTGGGGCTGATGCCTGTCTTCTCCGCCAGGCTGCTGGCCTTTGCCTGGGCCAAATCAGGAACCGTTTTAATTCCCGCCGTGGCCAGCTTCTCCAGGGTCTTGGGGCCTATTCCCGGCACGTTCACCAGGCCGTCGCCCTTTTCCAAAGCCTGCGTCTTTGCCTTTTTCCCTGCGTTGGCCGCCCTCGTTGTCTTTTTCTTTGTTTTTGCCACACCCGCTGCTCTCTTGGCCTTCGGTTTCGCTTCTTCTTTTGTTTCCGCGGGATCTGTCTTTTCCAGGGCCTTCTTGGCCTGCCACTCCAGGAAGTTGCAGTGGGGACAGCCTAAATCCCAGGGTCTCTTGCCCTTGTTGATAATGCGGATGTGGTTCATGCCATGCTTCTCACACAGCTTGTCGGTTACAACTACCGTTCCAAATCTGGGAAGAGGCAGAGTAAATCTGCATTCCGGATAGCCGGAGCAGCCGATAAAACGAGAGCCACGATGTCCGCGCCGAATTATGAGATCAGATTTGCACTTCTCACAGGTGCCCACAATCTTGTCGGTGCGCAGGCCATCCTTGAGCGACTGGCCAATGCCATCCTGGTTTTGGGTCAGCTCATCGAAGACTGATGTGAGCATGACCCTTGACTCCTCAATGACCTCGTCCTCCTTGATCTTTTGTTCCGAGATGAGGGTCATATCCTTCTCTAAAGTCTGGGTCATCTCCGGCTTGGTAATGGTGGGAGCATATTTTTGCAGCGTATCCACCACGGCGTAAGCGGTATTGGTGGGGCGCATGGGATTGCCCTGCACATAAGCGCGCGCATAGAGTTTGCTGATGATATCATGCCTGGTGGACTTCGTTCCCAGTCCCAGCTCATCCATGAGCTTGATGAGCTTGCCCTGGCCGAAGCGACCTGGGGGCTGCGTCTCTTTAGCATCAACGCCGTGGCCTAAGACCGCGAGGCGCTCGCCTTTCTTGAGTTCTGGCAGGATGTGTTCCTCTGCCTTGCTGTAGGGATAATAATATCTCCAGCCCGCTTCCACGAGGCGTGCTCCGTTAGCCCGGAAGGGCTCGGGGCCAATGTCCACCTTAAGGCTGGTGGCATCCCAGACGCATGCTTCGGCTAAGGTGGCGAAGAAGCGGCGCACTACCAGCTCATAAATTCGCCATTGATCGTCCTTCAGCTCGCTCTTCTCCACGGGGACGGTGGGATAGATTGGCGGATGGTCGGTTGTGGACCTCTTGCCGCGCGTGGGCTGCATCTTTCCCTTGAGCAGTCGCTCTGCCTCATTAGAAAAAGCACTTTTCAGGAAAAGCCGGGTTAAAGCTACGAGGTCAATGGATGGTGGATAAACGGTGTTATCCGTTCTGGGATAGGAGATGAAGCCGTTGGTGTAGAGCCATTCGGCTATTCGCATAGCATTAGCGGCGGAAAAGCCTATTCCGCTGGCGGCGGAGATGAAGCTGGTGGTGTCAAAGGGTGCCGGTGGCTTGTCGATGCGCGGTTTTGTCTCTATGGACTTGATTATGCCCACAGGGCCGAGGCGGGCTATTATTTCGTCAACCTCGGCCTTTTCCCAGATGCGCCCTTTGGCATGTTGCACGCGAAGCTCTTTCTCCAGATCGGCATAGATCTCCCAGTAAGCCTTGGGCACGAATGACTGAATCTCTCGCTCTTTATCAACAATGAGGGCCAGGGTGGGTGATTGGACCCGTCCTACGGAAAGAAACTCCTTGCCCAGTCGGCCGGAGGTAAGAGAGATATATCTGGTCAAAGCTGCGCCCCAGACTAAATCTATGACCTGCCTGGCCTCGCCCGAGGCCGCCAGATCAAAGTCCACCTTTCCTGAGTCTTTAAAGGCCTTCAAGATCTCTTCTTTGACAATAGCGCTGTATCTAACGCGATCGGCATGCAGGCCGGGATTGACCTCTTTGACTATATTTAGTGCCTCAACTCCGATCAGCTCCCCCTCGCGATCGTAATCCGTGGCAATGGTGATGCGATCTGCCTTTTTTCCCAGGGTTTGTAGCGCTGAGATGATCTTCTCTTGGATAGGACGGACGACGACCTCGGCTCTGATCAGATCTTTGCAGTCCACCTTCTGCCAATTGTTGTATCCTGGAGGATAGTCTACACCCACGATGTGGCCGGAAAGGCCCATGACCACTTTGTCGTCAAAGCGATAGGTATCGACGCCTGACACTCGCTGGGAGCTGGGCTTGCTGCCTGCCAGGATCTGAGCAATCCTCTTGGCTGCATCGTGCTTCTCTGCTATTATGAGATGCATTCCAGAGTGCCAAATATTGCAGTTGATTTAAGTTTTTCCGTAAAAAATCGTGTTCTTCGCAGAATTGCTGGGGCGAGTCTCAGCAAGTAGCAATCACCCTTTTTGATTCAGGCTTTTGGTCTTTGCCGCAAAAATGGGTCGCGTATCCGTTCAACTGAAAATCTTGATCCATGGCTCAAACTAAAACTATGAGATTTTGTCCGCCAAATGCAGGTTTTAAATTGAGCTTTCAGCTAATCAGATGCACGACCCAAAAATGAACGCAGGACGATTATTCTGGATATATTTTCCTGGGTATTCAACATGATTATTTGATAATTTTCAATGTTTACAATTTAAGCCTCCCGGAAAAAACCGCTTTTTGTAGGTCTTTCTATTCTACAGAAAGGTTCTATTCGTGCACATATGCAAATATATACAGTAAGAAATTTTTATGTTAGTATATCATTATTAATCAATTAAGCTAAATAATATTTTTTTCTCTTTAAAGATAGCCACCTCTTATCGCGATGGCTTGAATTATGCTGGTTTTGTCCGCTAAGCAAAGAGATTGTTAGAGGTCTTAATGCATGGAATTGCACAATTATAATCTTTGTACACAATTTATATAGAATCAAAAAAAATGCTTTTATTTTAGGGCTAATCGGCTTACAGATTCATATAAATTAGATAGTTATAATAATATCACGCAAAAACTTTAAGTAGCTATTAAACATTGGAGAACTCGGCGGGAGATTGTAACGAAATGTGATTGTGCCGGATATGATACCTTTTAGCTTTGGCGTTCATATCATTCGCTCCGGCATCAACCGTCGTTGCAGTTTTTACTGCTAAAAAGGTAAAGGAGGATAAAGAACGTGTCTGACAAGATAGACCTATATAGCGACCGCGGAGTTCTTCTGAAGAGCGACGTCGACCTGAGCGTCGTCAGTCCTCTCAAGAACGCGGCCATGCAGAGACTTATTTCTCTCACAAAGCGAACTGTCGCCCTCAATCTGGCCGGCGTTGAAGCCGCTCTTAAGACCGGAAAGGTAGGCGGAGGCCGCAGGCAGATTAAGGGACGCGAGCTTAACTATGATGTTGTTGCCAACGCTGGCGTTATTGCTGATAAGATCAAGTCGCTGCTACAGGTTACCCCCGGCGACGACACCAATGTTCAGGTGCTCGGCGGCGGCAAGCAGCTGCTCGTCCAGATCCCCACCATGAGGGTTAATGCTGCTTCTGAGTTCGTGGTCGGATTGACCGGCACAGCCGCAGCAGCAACTGAGGCACTCATTCAGCAGTTCAAGGCTGATATGGTTGCAGCTCCCATGGTCCACGCCGCTGTCTGGGGCCAGTACCCACAGACTGTAGGCATGTCCGGCGGAAACGTCGCATCTGTTCTCAACATTCCCCAGAACGATGAAGGTCTGGGCTTTGCTCTCAGGAACGTCATGGCTAACCACCTCGCCGCCATCACCAAGAGGAACGCCATGAACGCCGCAGCACTCGCTTCCATATACGAGCAGATCGGCGAGTACGAGATGGGCAACGCTATGGGCATATTCGAGCGCCACCAGCTCCTGGGCATGGCATACCAGGGTCTGAACGCCAATAACATGGTTTATGAGACAGTCAAGGCCAATGGAAAGACAGGAACCATCGGCACAGTTGTACAGAGCTGCGTTGCCAAGGCTCTTGAGGACAAGGTCATCAAGGCCGGCAAGAAGCTGCCCTCTGGCTATGTACTCTACGAGGCCAACGATGTATCCAAGTGGAACGCCTACTGCGCTGCTGGCGTGCTGGCTGCCACTATGGTTAACTGCGGCTCTCTGAGGGGCGCCCAGGCTGTGTCCTCGACACTACTGTACTTCAACGATGTAATTGAGAAGGAAACCTCTCTGCCCGGATGCGACTTCGGCAGGGTAATGGGAACTGCAGTCGGTTTCTCCTTCTTCAGCCACTCCATCTACGGTGGCGGCGGCCCCGGTGTATTCAACGGCAACCACGTGGTAACCAGGCACTCCAGAGGATTTGCCATACCCTGCGTGGCTGCAGCAGTAGCACTGGATGCCGGTACCCAGATGTTCACACCTGAGATGACATCTGGACTGGTCGGTGCCATATACGGCGAGATCAAGGAATTCCGTGAGCCGATCGTATCGGTTGCGGAGGCTGTGTAAAGGCGGAAGAAATGGTCACTGAATCAGACACGGAATCGATACAGGTAGAAATAGTCCCTAGCAGATTTCTTATGCCGGCGACGGCTCAAAAGCTGCTAAACGAGATCTATGGGAATGGGGGCATCATCAGGATAATGATCCATGGCCCCAATCTTCCTAGAAGCGTGCCCTACGGCCCCGGCAGGGGTGTCCCTATCGAAGAGAATCGAGATCTTCTCATCGAGGTAGGCGGGCAGGCATTTGAGCTATGCGTCAAAGTTGGGAGGATCCGGCTCGAGCTGGAGAGCGAAAAATACTTCGACGGGTTGAAGGCGGCGTGTGAGCGAGCGCTGCCTATATCCTTCCAGATCAAGCGTGGCAAGTTCTTCCACACCCGGCAAACCATAACGGACTATGCCAAGTTTGGCAAGGTGGAGGACACACGCATCCTGGGACTGATCGATCCAAAGGCCAAAAAAGATCGGATGGCCATATTGTCTGAAGAAAGAGTGACTATTGACGATGAGGAGAGATAAAATATGGCATACACACCACAATATTATCCCGGAAGCACCTCTGTTGGCATCAACAGAAGAAAGCACATGTCCGGTAACCTCGAGAAGCTCAGAGATATCCCCGAAGCGGATGTCACGGCAATCATGGGCCACAGGGCTCCTGGAGCCGATTACTCAAGCACTCACCCACCCCTTAAAGAGATGGGCGAGCCCGACTGCCCCGTAAGGCAGCTCGTTGCACCCACAGCTGGCGCAGCCGCTGGTGACCGTGTAAGGTACTCCCAGTGGACTGACTCCATGTACTTCGCCCCATCTATCCCCTACTGGAGATCCTATTGGGGAGCCATCAACTGTAAGGGCGTCGATCCAGGCACCCTGTCCGGCAGACAGATCATCGAGGCCAGGGAGAGGGATATCGAGGCTTACACCAAGGCCCAGTACGATAGCGAGATGACCGATGTCGCCCTCTGTTCCATGAGAGGCTGCACTGTGCACGGCCACTCCCTGAGGCTGGAAGAGAACGGCATGCAGTTCGATATGCTGTCCAGAACAGAGATGGGAGCCGACGGAAACGTCTATGCAGTCAAAGACCAGGTCGGAATTCCATTGGATAAGAAGGTCAACCTGGGCAAGCCCATGACCGAGGCCGAGGCCAAGAAGAGAACCACTATCTTCAGGGCGGACGGCGTTCCCATGTGCGGAAAAGTCGGCGTCAGGAAGTACGACGAGGCAGTCGAAGCTCTTCACCATATGTGGGAGCTGCGCAGCAAGTGGGGATTCAGGCCGGAGTAAATGGGGTGATATAAATGGCAGTTAAACACACCAAGAAACTATTCATTAAGGCTCTTAACAAGAAGTTCGGAAAGGATTTCGACCTCGCAGGCCAGAAAGTAGAGTACAAGAGACTTGGCCCAGAGCAGAACGCCCGTAAGAGGGAGTTCATGGAGTACGCTAAGAAGGTCGAGGGCAAGCGCGGCATGACCGGCTACAACCCCTACGTCCACGCTGGCGGCATTCCTCTGGGACAGAGGCAGCTCGTACCCTACAAGCTCTCCGGAACCGAGTATGTAGTAGAGGGCGACGATCTGCACTTCGTCAACAATCCAGCCATTCAGCAGATGTGGGATGATGTCAGGAGGACCATTGTAGTAGGTCTGGACATGGCCCACGAGGTTCTGCAGAAGAGGCTCGGCAAGGAAGTCACACCCGAGACTATCAACAACTATCTCGAGATCCTCAACCACGCCATGCCCGGCGCAGCCGTGGTTCAGGAGCACATGGTTGAGACTCACCCCGGCCTTGTAGATGACTGCAACGTTCGCGTCTTCACCGGCGACGATGCCCTGGCTGATGAGATTGATGACCAGTACCTGATCGACATCAACAAGGTGTTCCCAGCCGAGCAGGCCGAGGCCCTCAAGGCCGCTATCGGCAAGACTAGCTGGCAGGCCATCCACGTTCCAACCATCGTCGTCAGGTCCTGCGACGGCGGCACCACCTCCCGGTGGAGCGCCATGCAGCTGTGTATGACCTTCATCGACGCCTACAACATGTGCGCCGGTGAGGCCGCTGTGGCTGATCTGGCCTACGCCGCCAAGCACGCTGCAGTTCTGCAGATGTCCGAGATGCTGCCCGCAAGGCGCGCACGCGGACCCAATAACCCCGGCGGACTGTCCTTCGGATTCCTGGCTGATATGGTCCAGACCTCCAGGACCGCCGCTGCTGATCCCGTGAAGGTCTCCCTGAACGTAGTCGCCGCAGGCGCTGCGCTCTACGACCAGATCTGGCTGGGAAGCTACATGTCCGGCGGTGTCGGATTCACCCAGTACGCCACTGCAGCCTACACCAACGATGTCCTGGACGACTTCTGCTATTACGGCGTCGACTTTGCCGCCGATAAGTTCGGAGGGTTCGCCAAGGCACCCAAGCTGCTCGATACTGCCAAGGAGCTGGCCACTGAGGTCAACGCCTACGGCATGGAGCAGTACGAGGAATTCCCGACTCTGCTCGAGGATCACTTCGGTGGATCCCAGAGGGCATCCGTTCTGGCAGCCGCATCCGGTATCACCTCCGCCATCGCCTCTGGCCACAGCCAGGTAGGCCTTGCCGGCTGGTACCTGTCCATGCTCCTGCATAAGGAAGGCTGGGGACGCTTGGGCTTCTTCGGCTACGACCTGCAGGATCAGTGCGGTCCAACCAACGTGTTCTCCTACCAGTCCGACGAGGGCGCACCTCTCGAGCTCAGGGGAGCTAACTACCCCAACTACGCCATGAACGTAGGTCACCAGGGCGAGTACGCAGGCATCTCCAGCGCCGCACACGCCGGCCGCATGGACGCCTTCGCATGCAACCCCTTGATCAAGGTTACCTTCGCCAATCCCGGCATGGTATTCGACTGGGCAGATGTCCGCGCTTGCTTCGGCAAGGGTGGCGCCCGCGAGTTCCGTGCTGCAGGCGAGAGATCCCTGGTCATGCCCGCAGTGTAGGTCTCCTGACCTACGCATTTTTTTCCTTTTTTTATTCGCAGGCCATTTTCATACTCGCACGCAATCTGATCGTGGGTGCAGGTTACTGAAAATCATTGCAAGAATCGAACTCATGGGATTCATTTTGGCAGCAAACATTAATTACGTCAAATGTTAGCGTTTATCAGTAGCACACGTACAAGACCCACAATCTCAAGTATGATGTTTCTCTGCGTCTTTGCATCTACGCCGTAAAATTTCAGTAATCCATGCGGTTATCTCTACGGTTCCTCGCTATTTAGTGCGGGTATGATAGAGGCATAAAGCCCTGGGGTTTCCAATCCTTACATCCGAACTGAGTATTCCGCAGCCTTGCGTGCAGATTTCTTGATCCTTGCTCGGACCTCATTTCATGATATCCCTAGGTTAGCTACTTGAAACAGCGAAGAACCATCTCTATGCACCCTTTATCCCCAGGATCATCATTTGTACCGCGATGATGGTCAGTATCAGGCCCATTAGTCTCGACGCCACCTTGATCAGGTCCGGCTTTAGCAGGGCCATGATCTTCTCGGAGTAGACGAAAGCTAGGTAGGTCAGCAGGCAGACGAAGGCGAAGACTCCCACCACCACAGCGACGTGGGATGGGGTGGAGTTAGTGGCAGTGAAGGAAAGAGCTGAGGAGATCGTCCCCGGCCCGGCGAGGATCGGTACCGCCAAGGGGGATATGGCCACGTCGTTTGACCCACCTACCTTCTCATTGGGGTTGGGATGGTGCATCCTCGACTCATTGCCATGAAGGAGCTGATATCCGACCAGAAACAGCAGAATGCCCCCTGCTATCTGGAAGGCCTGGATGGTGATCCCAAACACTTTAAAAATAATTCCACCTAGAATCACGAATATTGACACGATGATGAAAGCAAATAACACAGACTTCCGGGCGATCCTGCCCTTCTCGGCGTCGGAGTAGCCCTCCACCAGGCCTATGTAGATGGGCGCATTGCCTATTGGGTTCATTATTGCGAAGAACCCCATCAGCACCGTTATACCGAAATTATATAGCTCATCCATCGGCATAACCTTTGAAGTCTAACGCTTACTGTACTTTCCAACTTTTTAATAGTTTTATAGTACTTTTCAAATAAATTTGACTATAAATCTGATATTAAAAATTAAAGCTTTTTATACTGGGATTTGATTTACTCCTTGGGGAGTAGAATGAT
>Ga0307379_10007725_pt1 | contig 14579 bp, 10 predicted proteins | sample UN2MG_FD_202237 | JGI IMG/M metagenome (GOLD analysis project Ga0307379, IMG submission 202237) | Soil microbial communities from Risofladan, Vaasa, Finland - UN-2 | ecosystem: Environmental > Terrestrial > Soil > Coastal area > Acid sulfate soil | place: Finland: Risofladan, Vaasa | collected... | reverse complement strand
AGGTCGCGTGATCTCGCCCTTCTGGAGATTTGCATAAAACGTATCGTACGAAATAACTTCGCTCTGAAGCGCGGTGGTAAGAGCTTGCAATTCCGCAGGTTGCATCCGAACCTTGAAGAAATCCTTGTTCAACTCACACTTAATCATGCTAAGATCCGAAGGCATTAACTCCGTACTAATCCACCATGTGTGAACTCGAAGAGCTTGGGAAAGGGAGAATTCTGTAGTCTGTGCAATGCTCCTCAGCGAAGCCCGGTCCCCTGCATGCCGCATGCTAACCGCCGTTGCAGTCTCTTGCGTTTCGGCTTGTCCTTCAAGAAGTCGCGCTCCAAGCGTTGCCATGATCTTTCGCTTATCTTGTTCTGCCGACCGCAATGCGCCAAGACCCGCTCCACTAAACTCTAACATCCCCGCCTGTCCACCCTTCTCCAACTTCCATGCAACTCCACTACCCATGTAAAGTTTTTGCTGATTCGCATTCCCCGAAAGTCCACTAATCCAAGGAGTAGGAAGTGCGGTAAAATGCAGACCATGTTCAAGCTGAGCACTAGTCCTATAATGAGAGAGATTGACATCGACAAGATCAATGAGTGGTGGCTTTTGAACTTCAGATGTAACAGACGTAGGGCCAACAAACATGAATGGGATAAAAGAAAGCGGTTCACCACGGCGCGTTGGAATTACTGGCTCCCCCGCAGCCCACTTGTCGGAATGATCATTAACCTTTCGCCAAACTGTCTGTGAGTAGAGTCCTTCAGAATCAAGTTCTAAAACTCTAAACTGTTCAACATCATCAATTTCAAAACGATCCTTTGCATCCTCCTCCTGCTCAATCTCTCGAATAACTACAAGAGTAATTACCTCTCGTCCTTCAATTCTAGTAGTCTTCCATGAAATGATATTCTCTGCTCTAACGCCAATCCAATAAGGCCGTCGCCACATTATATCAATGTACCCTCGACGGTCATTTTCCTCCTCCGAAGGCATGTCAACGAGAAGTCCGTATCGTCCGGTGATTAGAAGTTCTCGTGCAATCTCAAGACCGAAAAGGTTAAACGACGTTCCGGTAAGGGTTATATCTTCAAGATGTGGTTCAAGCGCAGGAGGAATTTCAAGACTTGGATTTGATTGAAACAACGCGCCGCCAAGTCCCTCAACCGTTCTTCCTGTAGCATTATAAAAGAGCGCACGCATCTTGTACTCTTCATACTTATCCCCAGCGCCTACGTTAAGGAGACCCTTGTGCGAGTCAAGTTTAGGAAGATACTTCGGCCCCGCTGCCTTAACCGCATCCGACCCATCATAACAATCCCTTGCACGTTCCCACTGGGAAAGCATCTCCTGATAGTCTTTCCGTGGCGTGTTAACTGGCACAGCAGTTCCTCCTGAAGTTCATTATTATCCCCACAGAACTTCTAGTTCTTGAACCTCTTGGGGTCCAATTAGTGTAGAAGGCAAACTTGCAAGCATCAACGAATCTGCATCATCCGGGCTCGGACGATTTCGCCTTCTCATTTGAATCTTGCTCTCGATAATAATTCGACCACGAGAACTTCTGTCAAACTTCAAATCCACAAGCTGTGCCGCAAGGTCATCATCCTCTGGGTCAATGTCGATGTCACCGGCACCGAAACGTTCCCTCAAGGACCAGAATCCTTCTGCTCGTATATTCTCGTACTCTTCTTTCGCCTTCGCAGGCATTCCAACGTTCACTCCAACAACCGGTGCATTCTGCTCTTGTGCTCTGTCAACAAGACCCTTGCCGACTCCGATATAATCAACTCTTGCTTCTTGTGCTCCCGTCTTCCGCAAGTCCGCAAGAAGGTTTCCACAACTCTTCATCGTGTCAGGTTCCCGATCCCGTCGAATCATGCGGAACACAGATCCTCTCCGCTCGCAGACCGTGTTCTTATCCCCACCCGCACCAACGTCAACGCCAAGGACGTGGACATGTCCCGGTTCAAGACTTCGTTCCTGTGCTTGCTTAACCCATTGCATTGGAATAAGACCGTCTGTGGTGTGAGTTGGAAATTCGCCGCGGACCTTTGCAATCCAAAGAGGATTCTCTTCCCCCCACTTCTCTCGCTTTTCTTCAACCCATGTCTTACCGACAAGAACATGTTCGATTCCTTCAGGAACATGCTCTCCAGTGAAGTTGGGAGTTTCGAATGCATCAATTCCGATTACGTTCCAGCCAGATCCGGGCTTGCACACTTCGGCAAATTCCCCAGTCGGATCATCCGGGTTGCCGATTACAAGAATTCTAGAGTCTTCATTTGCAATTAGTGAATCTGCTGACTCCCACAACGAGTGCGGATTGTCTGCACTACCACCGGGAATTCCTGCGGCCTCGTCAAAGATAACAAGCGTGTAACGAGCATGGATTCCCTGAAATGCAGTAGGATTATACTCACTGGGCTTTCTGCCTATTGCAACAAGTTCCTCTTCAACGCGCCCGTTTGGCTGCTTAACAGGCATGTGCCATTCGGTCTGATTCACACGTCCAGCCAATGCACCTTTCGCGTGCATCCGGCCAATCTCTCTCCAAAGAATTGCCTTGACCTGATCGCCAGTTGTTGCAGAGGTGACAACAAAAGCTTCACCCGGAGCATGCGAGTCAAGCCACCATCCTGCAATTCTTGATGCAATAAAAGACTTCCCAGCCTGATGGCATGAATGAACGGCAGTTCTCCTATTATCCCTAACGCTCTCCGCAATCTTCCTTTGCTTCGACCAGACATGTTCGCCAAGCTTTTCCTCAACCCACAAATCCGGCCTGCCACACAAACTTCTCCGTTTAATCTCTTCCTGAATCTCGGCAATTTCTTCAGCAATTGCCATTCGTTCCGGCGTAAACTCGTTGAACTGCGTGCTCACTTAAGTGCCTTGTCCAATCTCAGGATAGATGGTAAGAAGGTCGTAGCCGTTGTTAGGAAAAGTCATGCGTGCTGCTGCCGGTCCAAGAACTTCATACTCCATCTTATGATCTATTGCCACACTGCTAAGGGGTACAGCCGGTCCCGTTATCAGTGCTGGATCTCCCGTCCAATCTGTTGCAAGCCATGTATAAGTGACAATTCCAGAAGTTCTGTCCACGTCAAAAACCATGTCCCGTATAAGCTCGTCCCCATTCGCAAGCCGGATATGCAAGTACACTCCAGTCGCGCCAGTGCAATCGTGTACAATAGGAACTGCTGTTGTTGACCCCGGATCAAGAAGCGTAACGGACAAAATAGGACGCGTGTCCTTCTCTTTCAAGTAGAAACGTTCTCCGGCCATTCCGCCCTCCTACGCAATCAGTGACCCAGTTGGGCCGGTTAAAACGCTTCCCGTCGTGCAATCATCAATGTCAGAATCCGTTGCCGAAGTTTCTACATCCGAACTCGATGCACTCGTTGCAATGCTCGTAGAGAAGATAGATGCATCAGGAGATGCGGTTGGTGCCCACAACTGTCCTGCGTAGAGAACTACATCCGTGCCAGTGAGAGCGTACGATCCAACTTCTGAAGGAATAATATATCCTACAAGAAGTCCCGCGCCCGTTCCGCTTACTACATAACTTCCCTCTTCCCCTTCAACGATGTAGATTCTTTCGAACGTCGCATCTTGTCCAGTAAGGACATACGACCCAGCGTCAGCAGTGAGATAGGTTATTGATCCATAAATTACATCCGCTGCCTGTCCGCTTACTAGGTAAGATCCAACTTCCGCTTCGAGAATGTACGTCTTTTCAAGGCCAACTGCACTTCCAGTATACGCATACGATCCGCTCTCACTAACAACCTTGCTTCCGGTTCTAAGACTCGCTGCGCTTCCAGTAAGAAGATAAGATCCAGTCTCCGCAGCAATCGGTGTGTCTGTTCCGTAGACTAGTGCTACATCAATTCCGTTTAGAACGTACGATCCGCTCCCGCAAGTAAGTCTTCTTCCAAAGAGAAGATCCGCAAGCGTTCCACTTACTACATACGCTCCGCTCTCTCCGCCAATGTGCAGACCGTATGAAAGATCCGAGTCTTGGCCGGTAAGTACGTACGAATCCGCGTCGAGGTGAATGATTCGCGTTGCCCGAAGTGCAAGATCAGATCCAGTAAGTACATACGAACCCGCTTCACAATCAATGGAAGTATCTGCACCGTAGATAATATTCGCAGAACTTCCAGTAACATCGTACGTTCCGACTTCCGCAGTTAGAATGTATGTTCTGTCAAAGAGTGCTGAATACCCGGTGACAACGTACGTATCAGACTCGCAGAGAATGTACTTCGATGCGATAAGACCAACGGCTTGTCCAGTTAGTGCATACGTCCCACTCTCAACTCCAACGCGCCGCCCGTACTCTGCACTTACCGCGCTTCCGGTAAGGGAGTACGATCCGCTTTCGCAAGTAACGATCCTTCCAACTTCAAGCCCAACTTCGGAACCCGTAAGAACGTAAGTTCCGCTCCCCGCTGCAAGGGTAAGAACTTCAAGATGCTGAAGTGTTGCAGCACTACCTGTAAGATCATACCCCTGAGTCTCACAAGTAAGAACGTACGTCCTTCCAAACTCTGCTGCTGTTCCGGTAAGAGAGTACGCGCCAGAGTCAGAAGGAAGAACGCGAGAATACGTAGGGTCAGCAACGAAGCCAGTGAGGGCGTAGGAACCAGTGTCAGATGCAAGCACACGTCCTACCACCAACTCCGCTGCTGACCCTGTTTCTGAGTACGCACCGCTTTCGGCGGTTAGGACATAGATCCTTCCAAACTCACAATCACTACCAACATACGCATACGATCCACTAGCAAGTGGAATGGAGAATCCAAACTCCACACTTGCGGAAGTGCCCGTAAGAACGTACGTAGTACCACTGGCTGAAAGAACACGTCCAATTTCTAGCGCAAGCGGCTGGCCGTTAAGCGCGTACGATCCTGCGGAAGCGGCAAGTACTAATGCTTCAAGATGATTTAGATCTGCCGCTTGACCAGAGATTACATAAGAACCTTCCTCGATTGTAATGTTGTACGTACGGCCAAATGCAAGGTCGTACCCGGACAAAAGGTACGAGCCATTCCCAGCCTCAAGATTTCTACCAAAGAGAAGAGTTGCGTCTGTGCCAGTAAGAAGGAAAGAACCGGATTCGCAGGTAAGAGCGCGGCCAAGGAAAACAGAAGCGCCCGTACCGGAAATGGAGTACGAACCCGGTTCTAGAACAAGGACGTATGTCTTAAGAAGAGATGCAGGGGAGCCAGATACAACGTACGTATCTGAGTCAGACGAAATGCGAAGGCCCTGTTCGAGAGAAGCGTCTGAGCCTGTAAGAACATACGCAGCACTGTTTGCACTGAACGTTCTGCCAAGTAGCAGATCGGTTGCTGATCCGGTAAGATCATACGTTCCAGATCCAGCGCCCAGAACAAGTGCTTCAAGATGTGTAAGTACCGCAGAGGCGCCGGTAAGACTATACGTTCCATTAACGGGGATAAGAATGTACGTCCGGCCAAACTCAAGATCAAATCCGGTAAGCGCGTACGATCCAACGGTAGCGGTAACGACATACGAGCTTGCGAACTCAACGCTCGTTCCTGTCAGTGCGTACGATCCACTTTCAGGAACAAGAATGTAGGTACTGCGAAGCGTTGCCGCAGAGCCGGACAAAGCATATCCCGTGCTATCCGCAAGGATATACCGTCCGTGTTCTAAAGCACTTACCGTTCCAGTGTAGGTATACGAACTAGAGTCTAGAGTAAGAGTATATGTTCGATCAACCGCAATCTCCTGTCCAGCAAGAGAGTACGATCCGAACTCAGCGTTGAGCTTAAACGTCTCAAGATGGATAAGACCCGTATTCTGGCCGGTTGTAGTATACGTTCCACTTGCTGTGGTAAGTGTCCTGCCAAACTCTGTGCTTGCATCACTGCCAGTAAGGATGTATGATCCAGACTCAACATCTACGCCTGTTCCGAGAAGCGTGCCTGCAACACTTCCAGTAAGATCGTACGCTCCAACTTCAGGAGTAAGTTCACGCGCAAAACGTAATTGCGTAACACCTTCCGAGTAAAGGTAACTCCCTGAATCTGGTATTAGAACATACGTACTTCCAAAGTCAACATCTGTTCCAGAAATCGTGTACGAGCTTGATCCTGCGTTAAGAGTAAAGACTTCAACATGAAGAAGAGTTGCATCTGTTCCACTTATCGAATACGACCCCGACTCTGGAACAATTACATACGTAGTCGCAAACGTAACATCTTGACCGGACAATACGTACGAACCGGAAGCAGGTTCAATGCTTCTTCCGAACAGGGTACTTGCATCCGACCCGGACAGGATAAACGAACCGCTTTCCGAATCTAGCGAATACCCTTGCTCTAGACTTGCAGCTACTCCAGATATAACGTACGAACCGCTTTCGGCGGATAGAATTCTCGTCGCACGAAGCGCAACGTCCGTTCCAGACAAAACGTACGATTCTGCATCCGCCGCAAGCTTAAACGCCTCAACATGCGTTAACGTTGCTGACGTTCCTGTTACTGCATACGAACCCGCTCCACTCTCAACGAGTCTTCCGTACAACGTTGACAGGGCAGTTCCGGTAAGGACGTACGAACCGTTTTCAATAGAAAGAACATATCCCTGTTCAAGACTTGCATCTGTTCCACTAACTACATACGAGCCACTTTCAGACGTAAGAATATACGTTGCACGAAGGTTAACGTCAGTTCCAGTAATTGAATACGACCCAACGCCTGCAACAACCTTAAACGCTTCAACGTGAAGAAGCGTTGCCGCACTTCCAGTTACCGTGTAAGAACCGGAATCGGGAACAATGACGTACGTACTTCCAAAGTCAACGTCCGTACCGGAAAGAGCGTAACTTCCGGCTTCACCGTCAAGACCATATCCAAGGTAAAGACCTACGGCTTGGCCGGTAAGACTATACGTCCCATTCGCAGCGTCAACGACTCTACCATACTTCGCACTGACATCATCACCGGAGAGGACGTACGATCCGGCAGCAGGAACAAGAATGTACGTCTTGCTGAATCCTACATCCTGTCCCGTTAGAACATACGAACTTCCATCAGCGGCTAGGACAAAAGCTTCAAGATAGGAAAGAGTTGCAACGCTTCCTGTCAGTGCATACGCACCGCTCTCCGCGTCAACTTGTCTTCCATACTCGAGTGCTGAATCGGTTCCCGTAACTACATACGTCTCACTTCCAGAATCCAGTTTACGCCCAAACAACGCCTCTACAGACTGTCCAGTTAGAGCGTACGCTCCACCCTCTGCCTGAAGTATTCTCGTAGCACGTAACGCAACGTCAGATCCGGTAAGAGTGTAAGAGTCTGGATCTGCGGAAAGATTTCTTCCCCGTGCAAGTAGTGCATCCGTTCCACTTAGTACGTACGTCTCGCCAAGTGCGGAGAGGACGTAAGTCCTTTCAAACTCTACGTCACTTCCCGTAAGACTGTAAGAATCAAACTCTACGTTAAGGTTAAACGTTTCGAGGTGAATGAGCCCTGCGTTTTGCCCCGTTGTAACATACGATTCACTACCCGCAGGAAGAGTACGGCCAAATTCTACATCCGCCGAAACTCCACTTACTGCATACGCACCCGCCTCTACGTCAACCTGCTTCCCAAGAAGTGTGCTTGCATCACTTCCGGTAAGAACATAAGACCCAGCGTCCGCCGCAAGGTCAAAGACTTCAACATGCGTAAGGTCCGCGATACTACCGGTTAGAGAATATGCACCGGCCTCTGCTCCAACAGTGCGCTTATACTCAAGACTTGCCGCACTACCACTTACCGCGTACGCATCACCTTCTGCATCAAGACCATACCCAAACGCTGTCCCTACTTCTGATCCGGTAAGAACGTACGATGATGCTTCAGGAACAACAACTCGTTTGAACAGGGTTCCTGCAACAGTACCAGTAACATCATACGACCCTGCCCCTGCATCAAGATCAAACACTGTGACAAGCGTTACATCCGTTCCGCTTATCGCGTACGACCCTGCTGCTGGAGTTAGGACATACGTTCGATCAAACGTTACATCCTGTCCGGTCAGCGTGTACGTTGTAGTATCTGTATCTACATGACGACCAAACTTGAGAAGCGTTCCACCCGCTCCGCCTGATGCTGCTGTATACGCAACACCAACCATCGCAGCATTACCATCTGCAGGATACGTCCATTCGGGATTATCTGTTAACCCACCAGATCCAGAAATACGGTAGATGCAAGATCCAGACTGAGAAACTCCTTCCGCTTCTGCTGTAAGCGTCCACGCACCGTCTTCGGTAATCGTCCCCGTACTCATCCCAGTCGCAAACATTCCAACTAGGAGACCATCTCCCGCTGCGGTAATATCCCCCGCTCCGACCTTTGCTTCTATAGATGTTGCAACATACTCTGCGCTATTTGTATCTTCAACTCGAGAACCGGTAACGTCAACGCCGGTAAACTCGTCGAATGTTATGAACCAACCTAAAGTAAATGTTCCCGGTTGATTTAACAGTAGAGTAAGAGAACCAGATCCGGTAACAGGAATTGAGAACAGTGCCGACGTATGATACTGTCCCGGTGAGGTGAGAAGTTGTTCATCAACGGTGATGGTTCCAATAGTCGCCGTTCCAGAATCATGTTCAAGATCAGCAGGAACAAACGCAGACGGGGAAAATAGAGAGTTCGAATAATGAACGCCAACAACAACGAGATTTCCTTCTGTAACATCTGCTGGGGCTGAGATCGTAATTGTTGAAGTCACAGCGACTGCACTTGTGTTCTGTCCAGATACCGCCGAGACAGTTGCCGCGCCACCTACCGTACCCGTCAACGCAAAGACTCCTGCTGCTGCAAGAGCGAGGAATCCGCGGTACAAGCCCGTTGCGACTCCCGTCAAACTATACGAATCGGCCTCTGCATCAAGAACATACGTTCGATCAATATCAGCAGCGGTTCCTGTTACATCATACGAACCGCTCTCGGCATCAATCGAGTACGCATTAACATGAGTAAGAGTTGCAGAACTTCCGGTAAGCGCATACGCATCGGTCTCTGCATCAACTCTACGCTTAAAGAGAAGATCAGAAACAGTTCCCGTTACGCCGTACGAATCAACTTCTGCATCAAGTTTCCGTCCAAACAATGCATCAACAGGTGTCCCGGTAACAGCGTACGAATCTACCCCTACGTCAAGGATATACGTCCGGCCAAAATCAACGTCCGTTCCGCTTACCGCGTACGTCCCACCAATTGCATCAATCAGTCTATTGTCAAGATAGCTAAGCGTAGCAAGGGTTCCGGTAACGGCGTACGACCCGCTCTCAGCATCTGCACCGCGCCCGTGGAATAGGTACGTTTCTACATCATAAAGCCGGAAACAAACGTCCTCAGCACTATCCGCTACCCAAGATCCAGCAGTTCTAGACTCATTACCGGGCGCATCAGCAGCAGTAGTAGGATTAACCCTGACCTTGACATAGTCCCCCGAATCAACCACCATCGAGGTTCCGTCGATAACGATAACGTAGTTCGCTGCTACTAAGGTATAGGGCGTCGGGAACGTAAATGATACCCAATCATCACTAACGCTTAGTGTTGATGTCGCTACGGTGTTCGACGTGGAAAGAAGCGCGCTCGGGACACTGCTCGTTCCAAATGTTCCACTATGACTGTAGAGCCTTGCTCTAAGGTCGCCTGTTGGTGTTCCTATCTTCTGAAGATAGAAGTCGGCAGTGACGAGTTCGGCTGCTATACCAACAAACGACTGGCCCGCTGCAATATTAAAGTTTGTGCCACCGTCGATAGAAAGGCTGCGCGTGCCGGTCGTGTCTACGTTTCCGCTTATCCACCCTGCTTCATTTACTGTGTATGTCTCACTTCCCGCGTCGAGCCTACGCCCATACTCGAGACTTGCGTTTTGTCCAGTAAGACTGTACGAATCTGAATCTGCAACAAGCTTGAACGATTCAGTGTAGAGAAGATCCGCTGCTGTTCCAGTTACGTCGTACGTTTCGCTTTCTGCATCAAGGTGCCGTCCAAATTCAAGACTAGCATCAGTCCCACTTACTGCATACGAATCAAGACCAGCGTCAAGAACTCGACCGTATTCTAGATTTGCATCCGTTCCAGTCAGAACGTAAGAATCAACACTCGCGTCAATTTCTCGACCGTATTCCGTGCTTGCTGCTGTTCCAGAAACCGCGTACGAATCTATTCCAGCGTCAATCCCGTATCCATACTCAAGACTTACACTCGTTCCAGTAAGAGCATACGAATCCGTATCCGCGTCAATCGCACGTCCGAATTCAAGGCTCGCCGCTGTCCCCGTTACCGCATATGAATCTGCGGCACACGGTAGGGAATAGGCACCCCCTGCGCTCTTGTCAGCATGCGAACGCAAACGCAAGTCGTTATCAGGACTCGTCTCGCTCTTGTCAGTATCCGAACGAAGGTATGTCGTTGCAGCGTCTTCCGCTTCGGAAGATTTGAGTGAGACATCAGATCCGGTAATACCATACGTTCCAGGCGTTGTCGCGTCCAACGTGGCTTTCAGTGCGGTGACCTCGAACCAATGAGATACGCCCGCCTCGGCGGACTGATGCTCTACGATCCAGTCTGCCTCGCCGCTTACTTCCTCCCCGATCTCCATGTGCGAGATCGAGATTTGCGCATCGGACCCCGACGCCGTTCCGCCTTGGCTGTCAATTGTCCCCGGCCCTGAGGCAAGTCCGGTGAAGTGGGTGATGTCGTCGTCGGTCCCGTAGATCCCGACCATCCAGTTGCCGTTAGTGCCGCTGCCTGCGAGGTTGACTCCGTTCAGGTTGCCGAACGAGACTTCGCCGTCATACCGGGGCGCGGTTCCGGCATCGCAGCCCGCATAGACTTGCACCATCGCGCCGGAGTGGTATGAATCATCCCACGTCGCCGTTGGGTCAGTCTCGCTAGCTCCCGCGAACTTGTAGAAGGTCGCGACGTTGATCCCGGCCGTGCCCGCGTCATAGAACGTGCGCCGTATGAGCGTCCAACCCGATGCGACCGTGATAGAGCACGTCGCCTCCGGGCTATCCTCGCGGTGGTAAGTAAAGAGAACGAGGAGGTCGCCCTCGGAATGCGACGGCAGCGTGACGGCGCACGAGCCACTGCTGCTATAGACGAATGCGCTTGTTGCGCCTGCTGCGAGGGCCATTAGGTACCCTCTGGCGTTAAGTCACGGTCGGTGACATCGAAAACGTGCGGTGAATTGTCTTTAACTGTATACACTAGATAGGCAGACGTATTATCCGAAGTGGTGATTTCGTAAACCCCTGTCGAAGCATCCGACGTATCGAAGCCGACAAAGGTTAGCGTGTTATCTCCGTTGTCCTTAAAACAAAAGCATTCCACGGAACCGAGAACGTCCCCAGCAGAATCTCGTGTAATGCCCCTGACCATTCCCATTAGAGCACCGGCTGCAAAACATGATCCGTTGCGTCCATTCGCACAGGGGAACCGCTCTTGTATGCGATACAGAAATACGCAGCATCGTTGTCTGAGATAGCGGCAAAGGAATATGCGCCTGTCGTGACATGTGAAACTTGGTAATCGACAAAGCTCGCCGTGTTGTCGCCGTTGTCCTTGCACAAGAACACATCACAAGAGCCAAGCGCCACGCCATCTGCATCCTTCGTGATCCCGGCGAGACTGTATGCTGCGTTGGACGGTTGAATCCTTAGTACGTGATGCGAGCCCCACGTAACATAAGGTCCGTCAATCACCGCAGGCGCGCTGCCGTTGTTCGTCAGGTCGATCCCATTGCCGCTATAGTCGAGCAGCATTGCCGCTTCGGTCGTTCCGACGAACGGATACCACGCGAACAGCGTTGAGTCGATAATCTGTGGCCTAAGCGACATCGCCTCTGCACGTAGCTGATCAACGGTCAAGACTTTCTCGAACCAAATCTTCAGGCCACTAATACGCCCATCAATATACTCGTCGTCGAAGGCCGGCTGGCCGTGCCCAACGGTCATCCGCGTGATGCTGGACAGGCCGCCCATCCCGCTCGCGTTGTACGAGTCCATCGTGCCCGTGTAGGGGTTGGTCGAGCGGTAGGCAGTCCCCGATCCAGAGTCGAGCGTGCAAGCGATGAAGTACCACGCGCCGGTGGTGTTGTCGCCCGACATATTGTTGGCTTGGTTCCCGCTCGTGCCAATCGTGATCGGGTGCTGCGCCTTGCTCTCGTCGTAGGCGAACCAGAGGTTGTATGTGCTGACCGTACCAAGCGTAACGACGTTGTGCCATCCGCTAGCGGCAGGGTCGTAGTCGTCAATCCAGATCCAGCAACACATCGACAGGTCGGTGATCGTGGACGGGAGCCCCGTCGTGCGGATCAGGCCAGTCGCGTCACTGGAGATATCGACGGCCATCTACCCGCAAACCTCAACAGCCAGCAACATCGTAAAGGCAGACGTAGCCGGGAGACTAGTCGTGCGAATGAGTTTCTCGCCGCTTGCGTTCAGCCGAATCGCCATCTTTAGGCTTCCCGAATCTCCACGCACAGCAACGCGAGATCGTTCGCAACGCTGTCCGCGCTGATGTCACGGTTCACGGCAATGCGCACGAGATCGCCAGCCGCGATGCTGTCGTCGTTGGTCAGGGTGACGCTGATCTCGTCTTTGTAACCGTTCGTCCCCGGAACCGTTCCTGTTCCCGCCGTATTGTTCGTGTCCCAGCCCGTAGCAGAGTCAAGGTCAAGCGCGTCCGCGTCGGTGACTGCCTCCACTGCCGACTGCCATGCTGCGGTGCCGCTGACCGCGTTCGTGCAAATATAGTGGACGATAGTAGTCAACGCGCCGGACAAGCCCTGCGGCCCGACCACCGTCCAGTGCGCCGTCTCGTCCGTCGAGGCGTCGAACAGGAGCACGAACCGTCCGTTGATCTTGCTCAGCGCGGGATAGTTGGTCGAGGGGAAGTGTGCTGACTCTGGAGTCAGAACAAACCGTGTAGTTGCCATTAACTCAACTCCCCAAACAGCTTCTTCGCAAACTCTCCCGTACCGTCAACTCGATACGCAGAGTCTAGGCAAAGAAATAAAGCTTTCATATTCACTCCAGCCTCCGTTGCAAATGGCTCGGGAAGACTGCCGTTAATCGACGCCAATGCTGCATTAAGACCATCGTCTATCCCATCAAGCCCGGCACGGCCCTCAGCCTTTGTCATTCCAGTATACGGAAACTCTACAGGCTTTTTAGAAAGAAACCGCATCATCCCCCGCCACATCTTTGCCCTGTCCGCTTCTGCTAGTACAGCCATGACTCCTCCACTCTCCTACGTACACAAATCTGAACAACACAAACAGTCGGTACACCGAGTCATCACTTCACCGAAATGACATTCACACGGGCAGATTCCTTCAAACACTTCAACAACTTCTCCAGTTGCTCGTGTCACTGCTTTCCATACAAGAGGCTGTGCTCTCTGAGCGAGCCAATGTTGATCCTTTTTAGAGAAGTCTTTTTTCACTTCGACTAAACAACGAGAGTTGCTCCGGTTCTGCATTTAGGATATACGATCCGGGAGTATACTTATCAACTCCATCTGTTGCAACAAGAGCAAACACTCGATTCTTTTGCCAATCAGGCAAATGGGCAACTAGCGCCGCTAGAAGCATGTGGGCAGATCCCGGCTTCGTTACGTAATCAACGACTCTATCTTGAATGGGTTTAGGTAAGGCAACTACAACCGCTGCAAGCCAAACCTCGCTCCTCGCAACAACTTCCCTTCCACCGGAAAGGCGAATACCAAGTTTCATTTCGATTCCCTCCGAAGCACCGCTTCGATGTGCGCTGTAGTTTCAGATGTCGATCCTTCGATATGTCGCGCAAGTGCTTGGGCTGCAACCATGTAGTTGTTTTGATACGCCTTGAGCACCGCTCGTGCTATCTTTGCAGTCTTCTCCGTTGCAACGGGAGCGAGCAAGATCTTTGCAGCCTCCTCTGGAGTGACCTTCGTTGCTGCCGCTTTTTGCACTCCCGTTTTAATCATCGTCGCGCCAAAAGTTCCAGGCTCAGCCTGTAGTCTATACTGACGCTTAGGACTGGCCCCACAATCCTTTTCGTTCATTTCCGTAACCTTCCTTATGCTAGGGTAAAGGTTGATGCACCAAAATCAACCGTGAACGTTTCCCCAACCGCTGGGCTAACAGCCGAACCGTAGTCCCACCAGCAAATCAGAGGATCAACAGGAGTTGTCTGTGTATCGTTGTACATGGCAACGTACTGAAGCGGTCCAAACCCACCGGCACTTGCTGTCCACACAACATCCTGGCAAGCAAGCGTTGCGGTAACCGTTGTACGAGTCCACGTGTTTTGGCAATCCGATCCACCAGACGGATACCCGTTCTCAGGAGTAATCTCTGCAAAATCCGTCTTAATTGCATCCGCCTCGGCATCCGGCGTACCATTCGACGCATAGACATTTAGAACGTCCGCAGCCGCATCGAGATCGTGAACGCCAAGACCAAGATCTTCGATGAACTGATTGAACTTGTTATAGCTAGCCATCTACTACTCCTCTTTAGGTTCTTCGTCAATGGAAATGTCATGCCCTTCAGGA
>Ga0307379_10007723_pt1 | contig 14580 bp, 7 predicted proteins | sample UN2MG_FD_202237 | JGI IMG/M metagenome (GOLD analysis project Ga0307379, IMG submission 202237) | Soil microbial communities from Risofladan, Vaasa, Finland - UN-2 | ecosystem: Environmental > Terrestrial > Soil > Coastal area > Acid sulfate soil | place: Finland: Risofladan, Vaasa | collected... | reverse complement strand
TGCCACCCCCCCTGCAAGCTGCAGTCCCCCAAAGCCTGTGATGCCGCCAGTTTCAGCGCTTAACTGCTCCAGCCTGTTTGAGCAGTTTGACAGCCTCATCATTCCCTTCTTCCAATGCCCAGTCCAATGCGGTTTTGCCATCCGCGTCCCTTGCATTCAAATTAGCTCCCGCCTGGAGCAATAACTCGACAATCTCCAGAGGCTCTTCCCTGACCCTTACCGCACCCATAAGCACAGTCCAGCCCTTATCCGTTTTTTTGTTGACATCCGCCCCGGCCTCGAGCAACATTTTCGCTGCCTCAACGTGTCCACCCATCGCTGCCTGTTTCAAAGCCGTATGGCCGTGTCTGTCCATGGCAGCAATGTCCGCGCCCAGGGAAACCAGGGCCTTTACAGTCTCAGGCTGGCCTGAGCCTGCGGCCAGCATCAGGGCTGTCAGGCCTGCCTTTGTTTTCGCATTTGGATCCGCTCCTGCCTGAAGCAGGGTTTCCTCTGCCGGAACCAGGCCTTTTCCAGCGGCCAGCATTAAAACCGAATACCCTGTCCTCGAGTTTGCGGTGTTGGGGTCTGCTCCGGCAGCCAGGAGCTCTTTCACTTTTTGGTTCTCGCCTCTGCCCACAGCAGCGAACAGTGCTGTCCAGCCGTATTTTTCCGCTTTCAGGTCGGCGCCTCGTTCGAGCAAATCCCGGCCCAGGTATTCCTCAGCCAGCATGAGACTGCCGGCCAGCTCTTCCAGTTCTTCAATGCTCAGCGGACCGTTGATCGCCAGGGGGAAATCAGTCCCCACCGGCGATTGGACAATATAGACAGTGCAATCCTTCGCAGGCGGTTCCCTGGAAGGCCGCAAAGAAGGTCTTAGCAACATATTGGCCCAGGATCTTGTGTCGCGCTCTTTCCAGAACTTGAAGCCGCTTAGGGAAGCATAGGTCAGTTCCCCTGTTGCCACCAGCCAATAACGGAATCTTTGACCAGGCTGGAACAGGACAACATTGCGCTTGTCCTCTGCCAGGTAGGATATATTTACAACCGGCGTGCCCCCCCTGGAAAAATTTATTTTTCGCTCATTCGTGCTCAAGGGGTTCGAGGAGAAAAGGAATACCTGCATATCTACATTGGCGAGGATATCGCCTGCCGAAAGGTCCTCTAGGAAAACATCGGACTGCAACTCGAAGCCCAGAAAAAGAAAATCGACAGTACCTGCCAGGAGACTGTCTATTCCCTCCAGGCTCCACGGCACACCTGTATCCGGGACCTGCTCGTCGAGCACGTAGCGGGTTACCTCCATGGATATACCCTGAAACACCCATTCCATTTCGGCAATCAGATTGTTATCCTGGCGAATCCTGAACAGATGGTAGCTGATAACCTGGCCAGCGGAGTCCGGTTTCTCCGTAGTCCTTGATTTGCCGAATGTTTTGATAATCCGTACCGGGGTCCCGTCTTCCAGCCTCCCTGGACCAAGGTCAATCACTCTTTCCTGGTCGAGTTTTTTAAAAACGCTGTCATGACCGGCCACGAACCCGAAGAAATGGAGCGGTTTCTCGGGAAGCGTGAAAGTTTCCGCGGCCTTATCTCTTACTATTTTAATAGAGCTGTCCGGCAACTGTTCGGTCATGCAGACATACTCTCCATTATAGGAATAAGCGAAAAGCACTTTCCCTTCCAGCCACATCAGGCGCGCAAGCCGGCCTGTACTTTTATCGTACCAGGCTTCATCGCGGATAGTGTATTTCCGTTTTGGCTTAGGGGGGTATCTTAAATCGATATGAATGGATTTACCGTTTGCCCTTGTCAAACTCAGACCCAAATAGCGATTCCAGGCATGTATACTGTCCGGCACAAGGTTGATAACCAGCTCTTTGATAATATGCTTGATACCCTCCCCGGCCAGAAATTCCTCCTGCGCTGCCAGGGCTTTGCTAAGCAGGGCGAACGAGGCATCCTTCCCGGTACCGCTGCCGCCGCTCTCCCGGTAAAGGGAGCGCCAGTCGACTGTCAGCACAATAACGAGCAAAACGGCTGCAATTGCGAGCACAGCGGCCGGTTTCCACCAGGAGATACGGGAAAGGCCCGGAAAATTAAGCCGAATGCCCGGGCTTTCAGCATAACTGTCCATACTGTTTAGCACGCGCTCCTCGAAATCAGGCGAAACCTCCACCCGGTGCCTGGGCTCGAGTTCTTTAATGAGTTTCAGCAAAACCTTATATTCCTCGGCGCAGACCGGGCATGCTGCGAGGTGTTTTCCCAACTCGCCCTGCAACTGCGGGCCTGGATGCAGGTCGAAAAGGTCTGCTATCCGTTTCCGGAATTCCCGGCAGTTCATGGTGACACCTCCTGATTCCTTGAGATCCGGGTCTTGAGTTTTTGAAGGCCGTAGCGGAAGCGGGACTTGACAGTGGCCGCGGAGCAGCCCAGTATTTGGGCAATCTCGGCGAAACCGAGCCGGTCCAGGACCCTGAGCCTGATCACCTCTGCCTGGCGCCCGGGCAGGCCCTCGATAAAAGACTCCACAAGCCTGAGTTCCGCCCAGGCGAGAGCTTCTTGTTCAGCCGCCGTGCAGTCAGGTTTATTTTGATCCGCCGCCAGTTCAATAAGCCTCGTTTCCTTTCTTTTCCGGGCGCGCAAGCAGTCCTTGCAGGCATTGGCTGTCATGCGGTAAAGGTATGGTCCGGCGGGAAAAACCCTCTTGAGCCTCTCGCGATCCTGATAACTCCTGATCAATACGCTCTGGACCACGTCCTCTGCCTCATCCAGGCTCCCCAGCCTGCGGAAAGCATAGCGCACCATCCGGCGCACGAACGCCCTGACAAAGGCCCTGAATTGATCGGCAGACTGCGGCCATGCGCCCTGCCACAACTCGTGGAGGCCCGGCTGATCAGCCTCCATGGCCGCTTCCTCGCCGCCGGTCGATAAATCACTCATCTTGCAGCAATCCCCGGAGAGTCTGGCTGGATATTTTCATGGTGAAATTGTAACGGTCTCTTGATAAGCCTCATTAAATATAACGAATCAAGAGGAGCTCGGGATTTATTTTGCAAGAAAAATCATTTAGCGTGTCGAAATTTCAAATGAGCTTCTTTGAGGAGGGGGGAAAAAAAGGGGGAACCCGAACCTGACGGAGCTCCCCCTTTGTGTCGCTTTTAACCCGAATTATTCATAAAACTTGTCGCTGCTCCTGACCATTATGAACAAATGGCAACCTGAAATTTTTATAATAACCTTTTGGAATTCAGGAGCCAGGAGTCAGAATTCAGAATATTTTTGGAAATGATCACCAGAGTTTTTTTTAACTTCTGACTCCTGGCTTCTGACTTCTTTTCCGGTCTGTAGCAAATGTTTGAAAGACCGAAATACTGTTCCTTTCTACTAAATATTGTGTATAATACAGGTTAAATACCTGTTCTTTTATCCTGCTCACTATTTCTCTAAAGTTTTCAATATCTCGCGAATCACGAACTCCCGCAGGCGCTCGATATCATCGTTCCTGGTAGTGATAAAGAAATCCCGGTCCGAGTAGGTGCGGTTGTCCTGGAAGATGCCGTTGAACATCCCGGCCTGGCGGCTGCGGATCTCGCGCTCGAGGCTTTCCCAGCGTCCGGGATCACGCCCTTTGACCAGGTTCTCCAGGGTCTTGATATACCTCACATCGTCGATCCCCTCGCGCGCTGCCTCGATCGCCAGGGTGCGCACAGGCTCGACCCCGTCCACCGAGGGATAGACCGCCACCCAGTCTGCGTCGCTCTGCGCAGGACCGCCCACTGTCTCGCCCCTGCCGTCGAAATCGTTCCAGGAGTTGTTTATCCAGTAGTTCCAGCACCAGAACCACATCACCTCGCTCCCGTAGTATGAGGGTATCTGGCCGTAAAGGAAGCGGCACTTGCCGAACGACTGGTCAGCGCAAATGTTGTTGTAGGTCCAGAAGCGCTTGCCGTGGTTTTTGGCCAGCATCTTGATATACTGGAGGTCCCGGTTGGCGACCATGATATCGCAGGATTTAAGCAAAGGCCCGGGGTCTTTCTCAGGCTGGAAGAACACCCCGTAGACCGGAATCTCGGGAAAGTGCTGCTTGACCAGGTGGTATTTGTACGGGTAGTAGGCCATAATATGCTTGGTGGGCTCATCGTGAATCAGCAGCGCCAGCTCGGGCCACCCGGCCTTTTTCGCATGCCCGAAAATGATCCTCAGACCCTCGACCCAAAGCTCTTCCCAGCGCGGGTCAGTGAAATCGGCAATGGTGACCATCTTGCCCTCGTAAACCCTGTTCAACAGGCGCAGCCCGAAAACTTCGGCGAGCTTCATCTCGTAGTGGCCGAGCCAGGCATTGCCGAGCGAGAGCACGAGCGGGCCCCGCATGCCCGCCTCCTTCATCCCCTGGACAAAAGAGTCGTACTCGCTGAAATCCATCGCTATCCGGCCGCCTTCGTTCCTGATCTTTATCCCGTGCGAATCCCAGAACCACTGCAGGGCATCCATGCCGTAGCGCTTCATGAACCTCCACTCCCCTTTGGCGAATGGCTCGCCGCTCAGGAAAGCCCCGAAGCGGGGCAGGTTTTCCGTTGTGAGCTTGAAAGGCAGCACCCGCACCTCGAGAGGAAAGTCAGCGCTCGCGCCCCTGTCATCTGTCAGGCGGATCGAGGCCCGGTAGGTGCCGGGCCCGGCCTCAGGCGGCACAGTGACAGTCACCCAGAAGAGGCGGCTCGTGCCTGAAGGCACCGGGTATCCCGCAGCGGGCCGGATGAAAACAGGGTAGCGCAGGTAGCTCAGGGTGGGCCAGGTGTGGGGGGTTTTGAGTTGGTACTGCACCGGGTGAAACAGGACATCCTCGATTGCCGCGGCCCCGTAAAGCCAGGCGTTTTCACCCTCCGCTCCCTGAACTTTCGGCGAGGCCGAGAGCTTACCGACATCCCGCAGGGCGTAGGCGCTGAAAGGCTCGGATTCGATCTCGCCGGGTGTGGCTGTCATTATGAGTTTCTCCAGGGCCTCACCCGGAGCGGGCTTCGAGTTCGGGAGCACCTCGAAATTCCGGTCGCGGTGGTAGAGCAGCCAGCCGCGTGAGAGGTCGGTATCGGCAGGAATAAGGGTGTCATCCTGCACAGGCAGGAACTTTTCCACTGCTCCCAGCTCGAGAAGGGATTTCTCGTAATCCGCAGGGACCGGCAGGTCGCCGCGCTGTGCCAGGGCGGAGGAGAGGGCGAGGAAAAGAACGAAATTAATTAAGAAGATCGGTTTCATAAAGCAGTCCTTTATAAGTTTATATTTAGTCCGGAGCCGGACAAGGATGTGGAATGTTTAAAACATCTCAAGTGTTTCTATCTTCCATCTTTTCAATAAATCCATTATTTACTACTCAGGGCATAAAATTGTTTACATCTATCCTTAAAGGTAATTTTATTTCTTCTTTTGGTGGCAAAAGAAGCAAAACCATTTCTTTTGTAACCAAAAGAAACAAAAGTTAATCCTGGCACTTTAGTCCTTTACTCCGCTGCGACAAGCTCGCCTGGTGCGCAGGAAGCCTGCGCAAAGGCATGCCTGGACGGTGTACATCTAGTATGGCGATGATGGAAATTACTTGTCTTCTACACGCTCCAAAAACAGGGGCCCCGGACTTCAGGGCTTCTTATAGTCTTCAGTCTCACCTGGGATGGCTTTATCATCCCAGGTAGTGGCACTTTAACCTCTCTTCAGCAGTTGTAAAAGTTTTCTCCCGGAGTATTTCAACCGTTGTCAGGTAAAGTAAGTCGCCGGCGCCTTAAATGTAAGAATCGACATCCGGTAAATCATTCCTGTTTACCCAACTTATATTAATAACCAAGGCTGAAGCAGATAAAAACAATATAAATGGAAACTATTTAATGCTCCCTGTAGTAAATCGCCGTGTTATATTTAATAATTTCTTGAAAAAAGTTTCCAATGGAATCCTGAAAATTTGGGTAAAACGTTGTTTTTTATAAAATTTTAACGCATTCAGGGTTGAACGGCGATTTTTTTGTAACCGACAACCAGCGCTGCCTTTTAATCCGAATGGCATGCCGGGCAAGTACTTGCAATTGGTATCTGCGGGGAGTGTCTTCTTATTTTCTTATTTATCAATGAGTTACTGTCACAGTAAAACATCTCCCCGAATGGCAGTAAAACACTAACCGATTAGAAATCAAGCGGTTCAGAAATTTTTATTAAAAAAAAATTTAAAATTTCTTGACATAACCTGTTATCTGTGTGTTATAATAAGGGCGTCTTTAACAAGGAGGCGCCTATGGAGCATAACTTTTTCTTGAAAATTTTTGCCACTTAGTGGTAAATCCCAAAAAATACCCCGCGATAAACCCGTTTTTCAAAGCGAAAAGCGGGTTTTTCGTTTTTATCCCGAATTATTAATACACTAACAAACTCTCCTGCCCGCTTTGCGGCCACAACGAAGCATGAAAATCAAAAAGGCACACCCCGTCCGCCTCGCGCCCCACTCCTCTCAAGATGGGATTTTCATGTAAAAGGCCGATGCCTTGCTCTCAAGCATGCCATATCCCGTACATATTCTTGGTTTTTTCAAAAAAGGGGTAGGCCCATGCTCCTAATACTGTCAGCCCTTGCCTGTAACTATTGAATTATCCTTTCCCAGCCAGGATACTCCTATTCGATCACCACTATTCCATAAGTTTTCACCTCCGGCACAAGTACCATCCAGCCGCCCTGGAAAGTCCCCAGGTCGAGTTTTATCTCAGCGTGTTCAGGGGAGAGGAGCCTGGCCCGCTCAGGCTTGAGGCCCTTCTCGGCAAAGATCACCGGAATATGTCGCGCCGGGTGGCCGGGCCAGTAGTTCACCAGGTGCACCTGGCGCATCCGGCCCTTTTTGTAATGGGCAGCCGCCACGCAGGGTTTTGTCTCCACTGTCACAGTGAACTCCCCGGCGCAGGCCCAGACAAGACCTTCCATGAACTCTTCCCAGTTAAGCGGCAGGTACCAGTAGTCAGGGTGCACCTGATCGTCTTTTTCAGGCACGCCGGGGTGGGACTGGAAGCGCGGCAGGTAAAAGATGCGGCCGGCGCCCAAACTCAAGCGCACCGCCCTGCCCGGCTCCTGGTCAGGCCCTGCTGCGCCCAGGAGATTCCAGAATCCATCCGCTGCCCTTCTTCTGGCCCTGCGCCAGTCATCGTAAGCCCCTGTACTGCCCACCACCACGAGAGCACCTCCACGGGTGACATACTCTTTCAAGAGGCTGATTTCCTGGTCTGTAAGATTCTCCTGGGCTGCCAGAACCACCGCTTTATAATCGGACAGGCGCTGCCAGTCGCAGTCGAAAAGCAGCGTAAACGGCACACGGTTCTGAATGAGCGCCTGCTCGGCCTGCACAGTGGCGAGGAAGGGCACCCAGCCGCCATAGGTCAGGGAGGCGAAATCGCGCATTACACCGACATCGGCTATCGTCTCGAGACCGCGGTAGAGCTCCTTGTTCTCGTGGAAAAAGCGGAGGAAGGAGCGGTTCACTGACTTGCCCTGTCCTTCAGGCGCCGGCTCGAGGATCGGCCAGCCCACATCACCCTGGCTCATGCGGTTGAACGCCATGGCCTCTGCCAGCTCGAGCGGGCTGTTGTTGTAACTGAAAAGGGCGTTGCCGAAATGACGGGCGAGCTTATAGGAACGGATCTTTGAGACCAGCCTGCTCTGTTCCGGGAAATAATGCGCATGATCCGGGTCCTCGCTCCAGAAAATGTCGCTTTGAGCCAGCAGCCTGGCATGGTCCATCCCGTTCGAGTAGGCATTGTTCTGGCCCCAGATCCCGTGCGGGTTGAACTCCACGATTGTCTCCGGGTCGAGTGAGCGGATATGCTCCGAGAGTTCCTTGACAAATCCGGTCAATACCTCGACCCGGAACTCGATCCACTCCTGGACGAGAGGGTCTGTTACCGGCTCCATCGGGCGGGCGGCCACCCGGGGCGGCCGGATCAGGGAAAGATCCTCGAAACCCAGGCGCACTTTCCGCTTCTCGGGTGTGTATTTGTCCTCCAGGTACTTGCGGAAAAGCTTCTGGATCTGATCGGTATAGCCGGCATCCAGGGGGAACATGGTATAGAAATTGTCAAAATGAATCAGGTTCATGCCGTATTCGCGGATCGCCTTCGTTACCACAGACTTGATCAGGCTGCGGTAGCCTTCCCGGGTGAAGTCCGCCCGCTCGCGGAAATACTGGTCGCTGTAAATTATCGGCTCCCCGCGCCGGTCGAGCTGCATCCAGCCCGCGGCTTCGGGGATTTCCCGGTAAAGCGTCTCCGAGAACAGGGTGCTGCCGATATAGGCCCCGGCATACATCCCGTGCTTTTTCAGGTTATCGACCAGCTTGCGCGTATAGACCAGGTCCTCTTCCTCGAGCTGGGGGCCGAGTCCCTTGTAAAAGTGGGTGATGACCGTGTTGACGCCAGCCTTCTTTAGCTCGATAACCGTGCTTTCCTGATGCTCGAACTCGTAATCGGTGCACCAGTCGCGCGGCACCCGGCCATTGCGGATGCGAAAGCTCAGGGGCTCCCAGTTTCCCACGAAACTGATACCCTCCTGGAGCCACCAGTCGGGTTTATCGCTCCTGGCATAACCAGACTCCGGAACTGAGAAAAGGCCAAAAGCAAAGCTCATTATCAATATTGGTGTCATTTTTCTTCCATATCTCATTTACGACCTCCTGTCAGTTTTTTACACATTTCACTCTGAGAGATTATTACTCACATTTTTCTATATCATTGATATATAATAGATTAGACCAATAGTACAAAGAAAGCCTGTAAGATAAAACATTTTAGTAAACCTCTGTTCCTTTGTGCCTTTGTCCCTTTGACACTTTATCAGTCAGCAATAAATGTATCGAAATTGAAAAGAAGCTTAAAATCTCAAATTTTTTTGTTGTCCTATAGTGTGTTTATAATACCGGGTCTAAAAAGAGCACTGCGGCTCCTTTGAAATCCGGAAGATCGAGCTGCAAATCGCCGCTTTCATCGTATTCAGGCTCGATGATCTTGCCTTCATGATCAAGGGGTGTCAGCACCCTCACCCGGCTGATTTTTTTCTCCAGCCGCAGGGTGATTGCCGGATTCGCGCTGTTTGCCGGATCGAGCACCGACATGCCCTCATGGATCAGGGCTACTGCATAGCTCCCCCCAGGCATGGTAAAAACCTCCCCGCGGCAGCCTAAAGGCACGCTCAGCGGGTCGGGCTCGAAGCAGAGCACCCTTCCCCGCAGGGCTTCATAAAGCGGGAGATAGGGCTGCCAGAGGGCTTTGTCTTTTTCAATCCTCAGGCTGTCCCGGAAACCGGCCCGGGCTGAGGGCGGAGCGCTGGGAAAGGCGCCGTAGACCAGGCAGCGCTGAAGGAAAATTTCCATTCTCTGTGCCGGTCTGCCAGGAAACAGCCAGTACATGGGCCGGGAAATGCAGGAGAGAAATCTTCTGTTCTCGAACTCGTACTCCCACTCAGGCGCGCCCTGCCCCTCGAGCATTATGGCATCCACACCCCTTACATTGCGGATTGCCGAGGGACCGTTAATGAAAAGGTATTCGCGGCGCTCGTGCAGTCTTTTCGAGATATAGTCCAGAAAGAAATCGTAGCAGAAATTTATGCTGTATGCCGGTACGCTCTGACCGTCAAGGCAGACCAGCGTGATCCCGTCATCATGGGCGAAATCCAGGTCATTGTGATGGATCGTGTCAAAGAAAATGCCCCCCAAAGGCCCTACCTGCTCGATTACGCCATCCGCCTGGCGCATCAGCTCCCTGCCGAAAGAAAAGGAGGGGTCCGCATTCATGCTGCGGTATTCGATCCCGCCGCCCCGCCAGCCCGAGAGCGCCTCCCTGCCGCCGGGCCAGCAGGCGACAGCATCCTTCCAGCGCTTGTGAGCCTCCGGAGGGTACCCGTCGTTTATGGCGTAATAGTAGAAAGTATGAAAGCCTGCCTTGGCCAGGTTGCGCAGGCGCCCGCAGATCAGCCTCACGCTAAGGCTGTCCTCGCGCGGTCTGCCATGCTCTATTTTCAAGAGATCGGGCCAGGTATCGGTCTGCGGGTTTTCCGGAAAGTAAAGCCCGTACCAGGGGAAGTGGGCGTGCATTTCGAAAAAGGCGGCGCCGTATTCCAGCTCTCCCTCGTAGTTATAAGAACCATCCAGGTTACGGGCCCCTGTACCCGGGTTCCCGATTGAGAAGATTCCTTTCTTTTCATAGATTCCCGGATCGGGCAGGAAGTATTCCGGCCACTTGTCGAACATCCACTTGAGTCCCGGCCTGTAGCAGGCGCGGTGGGCAACCAGGTAGCCGGTCACCTGGAGGCTTATCCTGCTGCGCAGGCCCACGAGAGCTGTCACAGACTCAAGGACTGTTGAGCCATCCTCAAGCCGCCGGGTGAGAAACCCTGCGGACGGTTTGCGGTCATCCACAGGGTGCGAAACGGTCAGACCCAGATCCCGCTGCCGGTCCAGGAGCGTAACCAGAGGCAGGGTCAGGTCGTGCCTTGGATACTGGTCGTCGAACTTGCCGACACCCTCCGGAGCGCGCAAATACCAGAAAGAGAGCGGCCCATCTTCTGCAGCGGGTCTAACCATCCCGGCCCTGCTCTGAACCCACAGCAGCCAACTCTCGCCCAGAGGAAGCTCGAACGCGACCCGCAGGCTGCGGTTCCCCTCCCCATTGCCGGTGATAGTCGCTTTCCAGCTAAGCTCGCTTCCATCCAGGCGATACTCCACCACCAGGGATACAAACCGATCATCCAATTTCAACCTGTGGCTGACCAGAGCCCGTGCACCGCCGCCCTCTACAGACACAAGCTCCATCCCAGGGCTTCCCGCACGAAAAGCCTTTTCTCTGGCGATATCGAAAACCTCAATTCCGGCCCGTCTTCCCAATCCGAGGTCTTTTCCCTCTTGTGCCGCCAGGATGTCAGTCCAGACACTGTCCTTGCCGTTTCTGGCGGCCAGGGATTTGACAGCCCCGTTTTCACTGTCCAGCTCGACCTGCCAGAAATCGTTCTGGATCTTTGCAGAGCGCCCATCCACAGGCGCTGAAAGGAGAAAATTCCCGCACAGGAGGCTTACCGGAATAAAAGAGAGCGGTTTGAGCATGGAATCCTCCGTATTCAAGCATTTGACCGGATTTTTCACATAAGTCTGGTAAGCAGGAATGATTTACTATATGCCGATTTTTACATTTAAGGCGCCGACGGTTGATTTTCATGACAACGATTACAATATCCCGAGAGAAAAGCCCTTACAACTACCGAGAAAAGGTTTAAGCACAAATACCCGGTACGATAAAGCTGTCCCAGGTGAAACTAGCGGCCATAAGAAGCCCTGAAGTCCGGGGACCCTGTTTCTGGAGCGTGTAAAAGACAGGTAATTTCCATCATCGCCATACTAGATGTACAACGCCCAGGCAGGCCATTGCGCAGGCTTCCTGCGCACCAGGCGAGCTTGGCGAAGCGGAGTAAAGGACTTAAATGCCAGGATTAACTTTTTTTTCTTTTTGTTTAAAAAGAAATGGTTTTGCTTCTTTTGCCACCAAAAGAAGAAAACAAATTTCCTTTACGGATAGATGCAAACAATTTTATGACCTGAGTAGTAATTTCCATGCATGCCTTGATAGATGTATAAAGCCCATTAATGCCTTTGCGCGAGCTTATCTGCGCCAGGCGACCGCTGACGAAGCGGAACCTCGTAGGGGCGGACCAATGTGTCCGCCCGAAGGTTGATATGTTGTGATAATGTCATAGCGCACACACAGAAAGAGCTTCCTGGGATTATGCAAAACAGGGTCATTTATTGAGCGGTTTATGCCATAGTTACAAAAACTAAGAAACACCCTGTAATTTAATTCAACCATCAGGTCGAAGCTGCCGGAAAATTTGCGTTTTCAGCGCATGTAATTTCTTAATCATCAATTGGTTAAAATTCCAAGAAACCATATTTATAAATGATCCGGGTTAAGAGACCGGCGGGAAAAATGATTCAGCGACAGGTGATAATACAAACCGCCCTGAGATCGAGTTGCTCCCGTAATTCAACCCAGTTTGTCGAGAACCTGGCTGGCCAGTTTGTCGGCCCGGCTGTTTTGTTCGCGGGGTATATGTTGGATGCGAAAAGAGCTCAGGGTTGAAATTACCTTTTCAGCAGCCTCAATCAGCTCTCTCAATGCCGGTGCCTTTATACGGTAGGACCCCTCGAGCTGACGGACTAACAGTTCACTGTCTGAATAGTGGGCCACCCTGCGCACCCCCCGTTCCAGCGCCAGATGCAGGCCCTCGACAAGGGCTGTGTACTCGGCTACGTTATTGGTCGTTGTGCCGATATAGCGTGATAACTCCTCTTCGTAGCCTGTCACCGGCTGCTGCATCAATACCCCGATGCCAGCCGGACCGGGATTCCCCCGGCTTGCACCATCAGTAAAAAGTTCGACTTCATACTCCGGGTCAAGACCGGCCCCACAGGAGGAGGAGCCCGCACTGTCAGCAAGCGGGAACCATGAATACTCCTTATCCAGCACTGGCGCTTTTCCAGCGAGTTGGACCTTGACATGGATGAGCACTGCAGGCTTTGACCCCCGGAGCGTTTCCACTTCCACCAGATCGGCCCGGTAGGTCTCTTCTCCCAGAACCCTGCGGATAAACGCGCTCAAAGCATTCTGCCAGCTCTGGCCGGGATCTAGCTCTGTTACCGGAAAACTCCGGCTTTCACTCTCCTTGAGGCGGAAACCCTGGGCTTGTATCTGCATCTCCAGGCGAACATCAAACTGTGCCACCTTGCTGCCCCCTGTTTTAAGTTACCCGGCGGTTAATTTACCGACCGAAAGAAAAAGAAGCAACCCTCCCGCTCTTTGAAACAACCACCTTGACCCTGGCTTATAAACTCGTTACCTTCAGAAATAAGTCATTTATACTTTTCTTAAGTTGTTATCTTACCGTTAGTTGTGGATATTACAAGAGCTTATGCAAATCCTGCTGAATTACAGGCCATGAGTTTTAAAAAATCTTATTTTCAAGGAGGGCTGATGGGAGCTTTTCCTTACTTGCGATACCTTCTCATTCTTACATTTTTCTTTTCATCGCTTACCCTATCCGGCTGCGGCGATTACAAAATCGAGAAGCCCCGCGCATTCGGCAGAGAAAAGGAAATTCTTGTGATCTGCGAAAACAACATCTGGGCGGCTATTGAGAATGATTTACGCAAAAAGGTTGAGGTGCCGATCCATGCCGTACGCTGGGAGCCTATTTTCGAGATCTCACAAGTAGAGGAAAAGTTAGTAAGCCATTATAAGGAGTGGGACAAGATTATCCTGATTGAATCCCTGGAGAACATGAAACTGCTGCCACAGGTAGTGGATGAGGCAACTTTGAAAAAAATAGGCGAGGGCCAGGGCCTCTTTTTCAGCAATATCGATATCTGGGCCAGAGGCCAGCGTGTGGCTGGCCTTGCCGCTGCAAAGGACGACCAGCTCCATCCGCTGGTTAAATTTTACGGGAGCCGGATTTTTAAAGACTTTCTGCACCAGCTCGAAGAGCAGGAAAAGGTGCGCATGTTCTCAAGCGGAATTAACAAGAATCTTAGCGATTCCCTTCTCCAGTGCTGCGGCTTCTCCTTTACGCTGCCCAATGTCTACGAAAGGACCCTCCAGGACTCACTGCCCGAAAATAAGCTCCTTTTTACGCACCAGGATCCTGTGCGCAGTATTTTCATTGGCTGGTCCGATAGTCCTCCGATCATCACCGATTATTCTCAGGAATCCCTCGCCGGTATGCGCGATCAAATGCTGGCCGATATTTATCCAGGCAACTTCACCCTGCCTGAAAGGGTTGATACCTCGACCGTTATCTCAGGCGGCCTGTCACGCTTAAGGGTTTACGGTGTCTGGGAAAACCGAAAGGAAATAAGCGGGGGAATCTATATTTCGCAGATCATCGAGAGCCCTTACGACAAGCGCCGCTACTATATCGATTGCCTGCTCTTTTGTCCGGATGCAAGGTTAAACAAGTACCGCTTCATCTTTCAACTCGACAGGATCATGAATTCTTTCAGTCTTGCGCAAAAAGATTCAACAGCAGCCCCGGATCAGAAATTATAAACATGGAAAAACCTTTTATTCATCTCCACAACCATTCTGATTACAGCCTCCTGGACGGCGCCTGCAAAACGAAACTGCTCGTGGCGCAAGCTGTCAAGTTCGGTATGCCGGCGCTGGCCCTGACCGACCATGGCAACATGTTCGGAGCCCTCGAATTCTACACCGAGGCCAGACGGGTGGGTCTTAAACCCATTATCGGGATGGAAGCCTATATCACTACCGGCGACATGAAAAGCCGCACGGCGCAAGATGGAGCCATTTACAACCATCTCACTCTGCTGGCCCAGAACAAAGAGGGCTATCATAACCTGGTCGAGCTGACTTCGATCGGCTACCTCGAGGGTTTCTACTACAGGCCGCGTATCGGTCTCGATATTCTCGAACAGCGCAGCAAGGGCCTGCTTGCTTTGAGCGGCTGTGCCAAGGGCCCGGTTGCAGATCTGATCTGGCGGAACAAAATGTCTGAGGCCCGCCAGATGGCTGCTGACCTCCGCGATCT
>Ga0307379_10007721_pt1 | contig 14582 bp, 8 predicted proteins | sample UN2MG_FD_202237 | JGI IMG/M metagenome (GOLD analysis project Ga0307379, IMG submission 202237) | Soil microbial communities from Risofladan, Vaasa, Finland - UN-2 | ecosystem: Environmental > Terrestrial > Soil > Coastal area > Acid sulfate soil | place: Finland: Risofladan, Vaasa | collected... | reverse complement strand
AACTTTGTCGCCAGGGCTATCCTATCTTTGTCGAGTAAGCCCATATCAGGCTGGTTAATATCGTTCAGGGTTAAGGCAAAGGAATGGTGTCTACCCAGGTCGTATATAAATCCAATGTCGGTACTGAAGGCCGTATGCGAATAGCCATTTTCAAAGACAGGGTCTCTTCCTCCCCTAAAGTCACCTATATCCAGATTGATTGCATTCTCAGTGTACAGTGTCTTTTTGAACCCTTTGTAGAGGACCTTGAGGTTCAGCCCCGCCGCAAGCGAGCCTGCCCTGATGCCGGGAATTCTCTTCCCGAAAGCAAACATAAAGGTATCCTCTCTGTAATAGCGAGTCAAAGCAAAGTTTAGCCAGCCGAATCCAAATGTCCCGTCTATTTTCAATTTTCCCAGATTATCGATATGATGAGCGTAACCAACAAAACTTTGTCCTAAATTTGAGTCATCATCAAGTCCCCAATAGAGCTTCCCATAGTCCAGAACCAGCTCCTTCCAACCAACCCTTTGCAAACCGGCCGGATTATAGTAAATGGAGTAACCATCATCAGCCAAGCCGATAAAGGCATTCCCCATTCCAATTCCCCGGGCTCCCACTCCCAAATCATCAAATTGAGCAAGAACTGGCGGCAAACCACAGGTGAAAGTAAGGAACAGTATTAAGATAGCCTTGCATATCGACCTTCTCATTTTTCTTCTCATTTATCTCACCGAAATTATTGTTCCTTGAATTACTCTATCCCTTATCTTGCTACTACCACTGTCCCGTTAATTACCTTGTTCTCAGCACCTACTGCTTGTATTTGATAAATATAGACGCCGCCGGCCACAGTATCGCCATTCGTATCTTTGCCATCCCATATTAGCGTTCTCTCCTTTGCTCCTTTCTCCATCTCTGCAACCAGAGCTCCTCTGAGGTCGTAAATCTTACCGTTCACAAAAGCGTCCTTAGGATTGGCATAACGAATCTCAAGATAATCATTCCAGCCATCTCCATTGGGAGTGAATATCTTATCCGGTTGCATAGATTCGATACCAAACGAGCTTCCGCGGAAAGATATCTTAATCATATACTTGCCAATTCGTTTCGACATTACACTTACCAGATGAAAATATTCATCTACCTCACCGCCCAATTTAATCCATTCCAACCCATTAAACCAGAAGAGAGCCAATTGCTCGGATGCAAGCTTTTCCGGAACTGATGAGGCTTGTTTTACATACCCATTTTCCACTTCATAGGCAAGAGCTATTCTGGCCAGCGGTTTGGCAAAAACGAAGTCCTTTATCTCCTTTCCGCTCTGTTCACCCCTGGCTATGAAATTGAAAGATTTGATTACCCTTTCATCTTCTTCTTTCTCTCTCAAGATTTCCATTATGACGTCCTCGCCGTAGGGGTTAGTCTCCTTGTAAAGAATTTGCCCGATTTCTTTGGGAATGACTATACGCGTTGACCCGTCTTCGCCGCTAACAGCGATTATATTCATATCTACCGAAGAATCGGCAATCATTGAACTCCTGCTGAGATTGCCAGAAGTATCCTTAGCCTTAACCTTGTAGTAGAAGATTTGTCCTTTGATATTTTCTGGATCTGTCCAGACTAAAGACTCTCCCCTGGCAACAAAATCCCTCTCAACATAATCGCCATCGACAATCGGAGCCCGATAAATATTGTATCCCTTCAGGTCCTTGCAGGGCGTCCCATCTACATTTTCAGTTACAGCGCGCCAGCTTATAGTCATCGTCTCTCCATTGGCGCTTAGAATTCCTCTAATGCCCACAGGCTCTCTCGGTGGCAGACTATCCTTCCCGGTCTCAGCACTGGCAATATTGGATATACCCGAAACATTGCCAACTTTGTCTTCGGTTTTTATGACAAAGTAGTAGGTAGTATAAGCCATTAACCCTATTATCGTCTCACTGTCGGGACTGCCTCCGCTCACAGTGACGCTTCTCTCCTTAACGTCCGCTACAGCCTCGAAATTACCGACATTGATTTCGTAGGTTGCGTACTTAATGGTATATTCTGTTGCCGTCCCCTGCCATCCATCATCCCCGGGAGCTGTCCAGGACAAGTCTATCCTTTCGTATCCCCCTGGTTCGGCTACAAGATCGGTAATAGCTGCCGGAGGAATATCATCAGTGGCCGCCACAGCATTGGCCTGGTTGAAACTGGCAGTCTTAGTATCAATGGGTGAAATAGAGCCGAGATCGTCTCTACTTTTTATAGCAAAGTAGTACCTTTTGCCAGGAGATAACCCTCCGATGACGAAGGTTTCAGTTTCACCTGGCTCCTTTGGTGAACCTCCGTCTAATCCGGTAAGAGTCTGAGGATGATTCCACCAAACGGTTGTATCTCCTACATCATTAACGCTGAAGGTTGAGTACTTCAAAATGTAGGAAGAGACTTTACCGCCTATTGCGCCATCTTCTGTGGGCGCAGTCCAACTTAAGCTGATTGAACCTTCTGTCGTGCCGGAGATGGCTTCTAAATCTACAACTGCGGCAGGAGGAATAGCCGGCGCCGATGTGGTTGCCTCGTTGGATATATCCGACCAATGAGTGGGTACCTCATCCCTTGTCCAGATACGGAAATAGTATGTAGCTCCCACGGTAAGGTTTGATACTTCCCGGTATTGGTCATCTCCGGGATTTACATTTGAGGTGGGAATAGAAATCTCATAATCGGTGGGATTCCAGGTCTTGGTATAAGTAGCGTAATCTATTCTGTATTCACCGGTTAATATGCCACTGTTCCCGTCATCACCAGGCGCACTCCAGGATAAGTTTATCTTCTGGTCTATCTCTCCTGGTGAGGCGGATAGATTGATTATTGCTGCTGGACGAATATCCTGCGCCCAGGTTGTTGCTCCGTTAGATATTTCACTCCAGTTGTTTAAGTCGTCTGCCGTCCAGATTCTGAAATAATAAGTCGCTCCCTCTTTCAAACCTGTGACTGTAAACGATTGAGCGTCCCCGGGGTTAACGCCACTGGCTAAAGTGGATATTTCATAGTCAGTAAGATTCCAACTCTTGGTATAAGTGGCATAGTCTATCCTGTATTCTCCATCCAATGTGCCCGTGACCCCGTCATCACCCGGAGCTTTCCAGGAAAGGTCAATAGCCCCTCCTTCAATTCCGGGTAGAGCCGCTAAGGTCGTAATTGCCGCCGGAGGAGTATCATCACCGGGGGTGGTAGCATTGGCCTGGTTGAAACTGGCGGTCTTAGTGTCAATGGGCGAAATAGCCCCTACGTCGTCTCTACTTTTTATAGCAAAATAGTAAGTATTGCCGGGAGATAACCCTCCGATGTTGAAGGTTTCAGTTTCACCTGGCTCCTTTGGTGAACCTCCATCTAATCCAGTAAGCGTCTGAGGATGATTCCACCAAACAGTCGTATCTCCTATATCATTCACGCTGAAGGTTGAGTACTTCAAAATGTAGGAAGAGACTTTACCGCCTGTTGCGCCATCTTCTGTGGGCGCAGTCCAACTTAACTTGATTGAACCTTTTGTCGCACCCGAGATGGCTTCCAAATCTACAACTGCGGCAGGAGGAATAGCCGGCGCCAATGTGGCTGCCTCGTTCGATATCTCTGACCAATGCTCAGGTACCTCATCCCTTGTCCAGATATGGAAATAGTATGTCGCTCCCACGGTAAGGTTTGGTACTTCCCGGTATTGGTTATCTCCGGGATTTACATTTGAGGTGGGAATAGAAATCTCATAATCGGTGGGATTCCAGGTTTTGGTATAAGTAGCGTAATCTATTCTGTATTCACCGGTTAATATGCCACTGTTCCCGTCATCACCAGGCGCGCTCCAGGATAAGTTTATCTTCTGGTCTATCTCTCCTGGTAAGGCTGATAGATTAGTTATTGCTGCCGGGGGTGTTACATCCTGGGACCAGGCTAAAGCAGGGACGCAAACTACAAATAAGAAAACAAGAAACAGTGCATAGCACGGGCGCGTAAATCCAGCCAATATGCGGTATGAACTTGAAAAGACTCGCATGACCCCACCCCTATATAAGCAAAAGCGCATTTTAATCGGGCCGAACTGGCCAGGGCAATCCCGATGACCGTGTTTTCTGCCTCTTTTTCTTGGATTATCCTCATCTAAAAAGTGCCTATGAAAGTATCTATTAAAATATCCCCCAATACTGAAATTAACAAAAATCCACAAACAGGTCAAGTACAAACTTCGTCATTTTTGTCATCGGGAATTTACTGTTCAGGAAGGAAACCCTGGGAAAGTTTTCTTCAGCTTTTTCCTTGCAGCTATTTTTCGCTCTCCAGTCGCATCCTCTTTTCCCTGTAGGCGGCTGCTTTCGGGCATAGTGACAGCCTGCTCCGCAGTGGTACGTTAGAGGCTGAGCCTCTTTGCGGAAAGGCCTTATTCAATTTTCAATTAACGTCTACACTTTTTTACCAATCGCCAAACTTTCCATCCCTCAATTCCTTTCTAATACTGCCACAAAAACCCAAATTTGTCAAGCAAAAATCAAAAGTCCTGTCCTTCAATGCTTATATTCAAGGACTGTTAAATCCAGAAATCTACCCTTTAAAAAATCAAGCTGCTACTAAGGATTTTTTTAAGGTTTTATGGACAAGACTTCCAGAAACGTCCATATCTTCCAAGGGCCCTGACAGAGGAAAAATAGTAAGCGTTATATCCCAATGATTTATTTGATAATAAAAGGCCCAAATAGGTCTAGAGCTCCAGTGAATCACGCCGGTTAAAGGGAGAGACCCTTCTATATCTAACCAATTTGAGGAGAAAACTCGGGATAGTTTGAAGAATATGGCGTGGGTGGATAGATTACAGGAAATTTTAGATGGTGCGTACTACATTTATGATAATTCCAATAATAAACAATATGTTTGCCACCAGTAAGATGCGAAATGACCAAAAAGCAAATCTGTTTGCCCCTAACCTCATATGCTTTTGCACAAAATCTTCGGAAGTCTTAAAACATGAACGACTTTCAAACCAACGTTCTGGTATATAGTGGATATCGTCGGGAAAAGGTATTGTCCCCTTCTTATTGGGTAGCATAGACCTTTTTTCTGTGACACCGACTATGGGTGCCAATTTTGCGTGAATAGTGACACTCTCAAGGAAACTTCGGTAGAAACGGTCGCACATCCCCACAGCAGTGATTGAAAGCAGTGCCCCAAGGAGTGGCCCAACAATAACTGCAATGGTAAACCAAGGGTCATGCCGAAAGTGGTAGATAGCTCCAAGGGAAGCTCCAAATAAAGCAGCGATTAAGACAAAATATTGCTGTAAATGCTGTCTATGTAAGTTCAGCCAAGAGATTTGATGTTGGTTAGCCAATTTATATAGTTCAAAAGCCCTCCCATCATCCATAGTACTCACCTCCTTAAATTCTATTCACGGCACTAACTTAAAATATCCCAAATACTTCGTTTATGCTGGGAAAATAAAAAAAGCAAGGCGACCTCCACTTTTTAGAGAACCCGGCTTAAATGGTTCCTATTCAATTGACTCAGTGGAGGTCTTTATTTCTATTCTTTTTTTGGTAACCTCTCCACGCCTAATATAATGTCCTTCAGAAAAGGTGACTCATCTTTCCTCAAGTCCAAAACCGTATACCCCTCTTTTTCTACGGCATCACAAAATTTTCCATCAGAGGATACAAACAAAAAACCACGCTTTTGGGGAAAGATTTCCAAACCAGACAACAATGCTGTTAAATGCCATGCATCGCCAAATTCAAAATGATACCTGTTAACCATATTAAATAATTCAATGGAAGTGATATAATCAGAGAGGGGTAGTAGTGTTATAACGCGACTGGTAATTGAAGGTAATTTTCCCTGGAAGATTTCAATCGCTCGGTGCACATTCTTTGCAATGGAACTTTTTTGTAAACTGTCGATAAACTTCTTGCAAGCATCGTCGTAGGCTGTTGGTAAAAGACAATTACATCTTTTCTTTTTGGCAAAAACCGAAAGCACTTCCCCTATAGACACTATTGAACCATATACTTCTTTCCTCTTATTCCATAAACGTCTCGCTATTGTAGTTGCGGGTTCATCTTCGTTTACAAATAGTTTTACTAATGCACAAGAATCAAAAAACAGCAATGGCTTCATACCGGTTCTGGGAGAAGTCTTCATATTACTGTGCTTTCTTAAAAAGTGTCCATAAAGTATCTATTAAAATGTCTAAAAGGGCATAAAATTGACAAGAATTTATGAAGATTCAAACGTCCCTTTTTTCTTTCTATTGTCGGGGAATTGGTGTTCAAACGAGAAATGTTGGGAATTGTTTTTTAGTTTTCCACCATTTTATATTCTTCTTCAAGCGGATGCGATATAGCGCTTCTATCATATGCGATGCTTCAATCAAGTTAGCAATGTCTGAACGGCAAGCATTAGCCTGCAGCATATATGATGTGTTATTGGACGCAAAAAATCTTACTTTGGCCACTAAAAACCAATTATTATACCAACTATTGCTAATGCTATACCTATTAATGCCACAGACCAAAATAATATACGTTCTATTGTCGGTATCTTGAATATACTATTAAGGTTTAACGCTGCTAATGAATTTTCTCCTGTCGATTCCCAAATCCCTACCGTATATTTTTTGTTTATAGGCATGTCATAATAATATTCAATAGGCTTTCGAATAGCATCATCAATATTTTTATCTCTTATTTTTTTTAAATCCCATCCATGTTTTGTATTAGGCCATTCTTTAATACAATAAAAATGTCCTTTTAGTACATAAAAAAATTCCCATCTGTTAAAATCCACGTACTTTTCCTCAATTTCATGAATTTTTAAATAATGATAAAAGGCATCAGAATAACTTAGATAATCAGTCGGTGAACGATAATTTATGGGTAGCGATATATTAAGTGTGGCTCCGAAATATAAAGGCCATTTGTTAAATTCCCTATTTTCCTTAAATATCTTAAATATAAATGCATAAGTTATATCGTTTTCATCTTCACAACTAAAGAATACTTTTACAAAAGTAGCTTGACCAACGACCTCTAATGAATAGGTACACTCTGGGATTATATACTCTGCTTTAAAGATAGGTTCAATTCTTTGAGCAAATAAGAATTTGTTATTACCGATTTTCTTAAAATCACCTGGCCTTCTCATGACATTCTCCTCGGAAAGAAGTTTGCTCAAATCAGTCAACTCTGGCTCAAATTTGCCGTCAAGGCATATACCCAATCCTTCAAAAACTCGCCTATCTACTATTCTAATAAATGACCTAATGACATAATATATTCCATCTTTTTGATAGTTCATAGCAGAAATTTTAGCATGTGCTACTTCAAAAGATGGTTTTTTATTAACTAAATCATATATAAAGAGGATGGACATTTATGTTTCCTTTACTTATTTGCTTTATGTATTTCCATGGTCGACACATTCTTGGTACAAAAGAAGTTCTGTGAAACAGAAAGTTCTTTTGTTCTCTGCATCTCTTGGGATATATGTGCAAGTTTTTTGTAACTTTCTCCATAAAGTCCAATATGATTACCATTGTGCTTAAAATACTTCGCGATTTCGACCCCCTCGCGTTACGAAACCGATGCTCCCCCTATCCGCGCCGGGCTCCTATGTTGATAAGCAATTTAGCTTAAGCAACAAATTATATTCGGACTAGAATTTTACGTTGAGTGAAATTCTGTGTGTATTGCCTAAATCTCCAAACGGCAGAAAACTGTAGTCAATCTGATAATTTCTGTACCTGAATCCTAACCCGGCAGAAACGCCTATCCCTGTATGTTCTTCCTGGTTAGTCTTATAACCTACTCTTAAAGCAATAGTGCTGGCAACCCAGTATTCGCTACCCATTCTAACATCAATCTCATTGTCCATCGGTATGTTCACATCCAAGCCAAGCTCCATATTTTCAATTAATTTATAACCCAAGCCAAACTTGAAATTTAGCGGCAGAGAAAATGCTTCCTCATAGAGTTTAATTTTTGTGCCTAAATTTTGAACCGCTATACCTAATTTCAGCTTTGTCAATCTGTATAAAAATCCAATATCCATAGCATAAGCAAGACTATTTTTGTCTTTCACGGCCTCACGGATTATCTTAAAATTGGCTCCTACTGAGATATTATCCTGAAGTTTCCTACCCAACGCTAAAGCAAGTACACCATTATTTCCGCCAAAAGTTTTTCCTGATTCATTTCCGTAAACATCCCTTTCCACCAGACCCGTTATGTACAAATAATCCAATGTTAACCCAAGAACCCAGTATTTATTAACAGGATGAGCATAGCCTAAAGATTCAGTTCTTATTCCTTCAATCCATTCATTATGAGTTACAATAATTTCTTTCCGCTTCAACTGAATTATCCCTGCTGGATTATAATGAATGGCATTCACGTCATCAGCAATCCCACAGAAGACGCCACCCATACCTACAGGTCTTGCACCTGTATCAATTCTTAAGAAAGAGACACTACTTGTTCCCGGCCCTCTACCAAATAATGGGAAGGGATTAATTACGATAATAACAAAAATGAAAAATACGATTCTTCTAAGCAATTTCATTTTAATTTACCAAAATATCGCTATCTTTTCAGCTTTCTTAGTACCTCGACTCTTTATCAAATAGACATAAATTCCACTCGCCACCATTTCATCGCTCTCATTCCTACCATCCCATTTCCCTATCTTTGACCCTGCCAGTTCTTCTATTCCATCTCCCTCTTCCAAAGTTCGTACCAATTCTCCAGCCACATTGTAGATATAGATTTTAACTTGTTTTGCATCCAGCGGAATATTGGAAATTCTTACATATCCATCCCGTTTAACGTAACAAGGATTCGGATAACCAAATACTTCTGAAAGATTGGAAGCCAGGGAGAGTTGCATTATTGTATAGATTGAAAAATGACTAACCCTGGCGGTCACATTATTCCCATCTGGGTCAACCTGGGAATCTGGCACCAGGAGCCATTTTGCCTGATTTTCATCGAGATAAAACATTCTCAGAGACGCTTCTCTTATATTTGTTTTATCTACTATGCCATTTTGGTCACCGTCTGGATAAGGAATAGAAATGGCTATTGGCTTATCAAACCTCTTAATTTCAGCATCAGATTCACCTATTGCCATGATGCTACGATATAGATTTGTCGTTTTTATGGGATTTATCCCTTTGTCATCAACGAGGTTATTATCCGCTTCTCTAATTATGGATAAATTGGGGTCTGGTACTGTGATTCTGATATTTATTTTTTCTGAAACAGCATTTTTAGGTACTTCGACTTTTGTGCCATCACTATTAGAAGAGGTTCCGCCCTCAGCAACTTCAATTGCTGTATCTATTTCAAAAGTTTTTCCTGAAGTAATTGTCGTCCCCACGTTGCCCGCAGCATCAACAGCAGAAAAACTGAACTCTGCTGTGCCGTCAGGTGTTGTGGATTCAATGAAGAAACTGCCTTCCCATGTATTGCCTGAGCTTGTTAATGGAATATCAATAGTTATATTATCTGAGAAAGTGCATTTAAGTTCAGGGTTTCCTGTAATGCCTGTTGCATCTTCAATCTGTAAAGTTATATCTGCCATACCTGTTTTTAAAGGCGTGGGCTTGAAAAGAGATATGAAGGCTTCTGGTGGTGTTGTGTCAGCGACAAAAGAACCAGAGCCTGTTCCTATGTTTCCTGCCAAATCCTTTCCTGTAACATTGATTGTTGCTTTACCATCGTGATCAGCTATTATTACATAACTGCCAGTCCATTTTTTATCAGAACCAGCAACGCTAATAGTACTTCCAGAATGATTATACTGTTGAACAAAAACAGTAGGTGGTTCTTTCAGCTCTTCATTTGCATTTACTGTTATGGTTAAATTGCCAGTTTTGCTTATGCTCAACGACGGAGAAATTATCGGAAATGTTGGAGCTGTGCCATCATAATAAATTGTAGCACTGCTTCTATTGTCATAATCTACGTTTCCAGAATTATCTTTTAGCCATACGTATATTATTTGTCCTCCTTCCATTGTAGCTGATACAGAAAATGGTTTTACAACATAAGTGCCGTCTGTATCATGCGTTGGTGCAGAATTTAACTTATAATACGCTCCTATTATTCCGGAAGTATCATCTGGATTTGTCCAATCGATTGTGAAAGAATTAACATTTGTCCACGTAGCAGGATTACAAACCAAATTAATAGGCGCTAAAGGGGCAACAGCATCAATAATGTCAATGGAATCATACCCTGTATTATTGTCTTCTTTTGCTTCTTTCACAGCTTGAGTCGAATCTGCAATAGCTCCTATATAGTAAGTACCTATACTTAACGAAGAAGGAATCTCTACATTTGTGATGTGATTTATGGTTTCGTGTGCATCCAAACCATCTATATGACGCGAAACAAGAGATTTGTCATCATCTGTTATAATATTGTCAGTTGATAGATAAAATTCGAGAAAGAAACTTTTTGCTGGATAATCACTCTGGTTTCTGACAGAACTGTATACTGTAACATTATCACCGGGACTGGCTGAACTCGGGGTATCAATGTTGCTTATTATTAAATCAGGTGGTGGTGAAGTGTAGTGATAATTAATATAACCAGACCAAGGCTCATAGGCATAGACTCTTAAATAATAAGTCTGGGTGACAGTTGGGGTATATGAAAAACTGAATTGGCCATTTCCGCCGTTATCATCATCCTCTGCAACTGCATTCCCTATATGGGGAACATCGAAAAGCTCTCCGTATGTATCCCCATTTCCCGTGGAATAAAAATAATAAGTGTATTCAGCAGTCATATGTATTTTGTACCAGTCAAATCTATCCGATATGTCCGGGTCATCGTAAACACTATCAAGACTATGTAAGCCATGAGATTGAACCGTTAAACTCGGAACAAGAGTTGTTCCATTAGAAGCACTATCATCCATTGGATCCCAAGAGTCGCCTCCACCAGAACCTATTCCATAGTTATAGTAAATTGCCCTCATTTGGTGAGAATAATTATAATGATTAAACCAATAAGTCAAAAAAGAGTTGATATCATTTGGATTATATTCCCTGATTATGTGCCATATTTCGTCAAATCCTAAGTAAAGGTCGTCATCATTGACAGGATCAAAAATATCCCAAAAACTACTCGCCACAGATCCTTCAATAATATCTCCATCTAAGTCCCCTGTATCTATGCAATTATACCAATCATTATCTTCAATATTTCCACCGTGCCCATTATAAAAGCTCCATAGGTTCTGTGGGTTATTATCAATAGTGCATTGCATGAACTCCGCCCATCCTTCAAGCAAGGCAAAACCAGGACTTGATTCACTATATATATAATGAGGTGAGGGGCCACTTCCTGAAGGGAAAGAATTTCCGTACACCGCATACATAACACAATGTCCGTATTCATGTAGAACAGTTACTCTGTCCCAATAGGCAGTTGCTTTATCTGGTAAATATATCACATTGCCATTTGTCCGGGGCCAATTTCCGGTTGGCCATTTGACAAGTACTTGAGACCTTGTCCAATCAACTCTATTATTAATCCATTGATATTCATCTATAATATCATCCATTGCCTGCCAATTTGCATACCCGGAACCGAAAATGTACCAACCTAAATCCCATGTGCTTGGATCAGATTCATTGATAATCTTAGTATCAGTTTTTACCCAATAAGTAGAGCCGAGCGAATTCCCAACTCTAGCGGCACTACTTTCACAAAAAACAGAAACATAAACATTTTTACTCCCAGACATGCTTATAGTAAAAGAAAAATACCCATTTGAATCTGTATTGCCTCTTGCTAGCTCTGTGTCCCTAAGTAATCCATCTTCGTACAATATTACGGTAGCATACCTGATTGGTTTTGGTGTTCCGTCTTCCATCTCGTATTGTCCCCGTCCCGTGATTGTCACACTCCCTGGTGAGAGCAATGTCGAAGACCTTACTAACTCTTGTTTAGAACCAAGATCAAAGGTAGGAAATTGCTCTACAATCTTCTTAGCTTCTGTTTCTGACTGGGGTTGTGGTTTCTCAAAAGGTTTAGGGACTTCACTTAATTTTATAGAAGTAGTTGTTGCATCGACGAAAAGATAATAGGACCGATATTCCCTGTGATTACCTAGAAATGTGCCTTCTACATACGCCCGTATCCGCCACTTGCCTGATTTGACAACTTTGACATTAATATCAAATTGGGCGCTTTCTTCACTTTTGATATTCCCAGCACTTATTTGCAGAGGACCTGCTAGATGTTCGACCCCTGTTGGTAAGAACAATTTAACTGTAATATTCTCTATATCAATTAGCGGGTTAATTGTGAAAGAGAGATCGAATGCACTATTAAAAGAAGGATGATTATTAAGGATAAATTGCCCCTGAAAAGGATCTGGTCGTTTATACATTGAAGCATCGGTAGTCGCCACTTGACCCGTTGAAGTTTCCGAGTAGCCTATGGAGGTACCTGTTAATAAATTGAGAAGGAAAATAAGAAAAAAACTAAATCCTAGATGGCCCCAATATTTTTTCATTATCTTTCTTCCTGTTTTTTCTAGTCTATTTGTTAGTTGGGCTTTTTTTCTGTTGACTCAGTATCTTCAAGATTCAAAGAAGTAATGTAGGTTCTCGTAAGATGTGAAGAATTTATGGTCGGCGAGCTAAAAATAAAATTAGTAAATCCCTGCAAAATGAACAATTCCATCAAATGTTACAATATATCTCAATTTCTTAACTTCCTTTTTAGTTTCTTTAATTCCACTGTTACAATATTCCTCTCCTGTTTCTGAATTTATGCTTATGCTCTCAGTTGGGTCATTGCATGTTTTTACGATAACTATAACTTTTCCGTTTTCATAAATCCAATTTTCGTCTTCAGAAACCAGTGGAATTTTAACAACATAATTTTCATCTGTATTTGGAATCCAAAATGCCTCATCCGACCATGCTTTATATTCAACTGTTAAATATTGAAACAAACTTCTTTTTGTTTCTAATAACTGTTTATATCTTCTAAATTCATCATTTGGAATTTTACTTACAAATTCAATTGTTTTTGTAACAATTTCTTCGGAATTTACATCAAATATCACTTTTACATCATCTTCAGAACCCACAGCTATTTTACTTTGAAAAAGAGGTTGTGCTGTTTTTGTGTATATTTTTCCACGATTCTCTCGAATATATTGATTCACGAAAATTACACTTATTGCGCCAATAATCACAAAGATTAAAAAATATTTTTGTTTCATATCTCCTAGTTAATATTCTAGCTAACCTGATTTTGACGGACGCATTTTTTAAACCCGGGGCGACCTGACGGTAGAGACCCCACTTTGATAGTTTCTATTTAGCTGCCTATATCAGGTCGCTAACCTCTATCAAAAAGTGTTCGTGAAGGTGTTATTAGTATGTCCAAAAAGAGAAAATTGAAAGACTCTCAGATTGACTCTAGTATTGAATTCTATACTTCGAGTAAAGAAAAAAAATAATTTCGTGGTGTATGAACGATGGTTAAGAAGTGCCTAAAAGAGGTCTATTTTGGGGATTTTTGAAGTATCTATTAAAATTTCCAACTTACACTAAAATAACAAAAAATCACAAGGACATCAAGCAAAATTTTTTGTGCCTCTATACTTCCAGCGGGTTCCTGCGGGAGTATCTTCCAGAATGATTCCTATCTTTTCCAAATCACTGCGAATCTTGTCTGCTTTCTTCCAATCCTTTATTTCCCGGGCAGCATCCCGCTGGTCAATAAGCTTTTCGATTTGGAACTCATCCATTCCTGCCTTTTCTATAGCCTTCTCTTTCAGAAACCCCAAAAGAGAACCCATGCTTCTTAAGGCTCTATCCGCCCCGAGAAGAAAGGGGAGGTCAGGATTCTTTTCAGAAATTTTTTTGTTTGCTTTACCTACCAAATCGAATATATAACCTAAAGCTCGAGCTGTATTAAAATCATCATCCATAGCTGTGGTGAATTTTTCTTTTGCCTCCGATATACTACTATCCTCTCTTTTAGGAGGACTCGATTTCTTTCCAGCTTTCAATCCCTTTAGCAGAAATTCAATGTTCTCTAAAGTATTGTGAAACCTTTCTAAACTCTTCCGGGCTTCTTCCATCTTATCGTCAGAGAAATCTATGTGGCTTCGATAGTATTGGGAGATAAGAAAGAACCTGACCACATTGGGAGAATATTTTTCATAAATCTCCTGCAAGGTAAAAAAATTGCCCAGAGATTTAGACATCTTTTCCTGATTGACCGTAACAAAGCCGTTATGTAACCAGTAACCCGCAAAAGGTTTTCCTGTAGCTGCCTCGGATTGAGCAATTTCATTCTCATGGTGGGGAAATATCAAGTCCTGCCCACCACCGTGAATGTCGAAGGGAACTCCCAGGCGCCCCATGCTCATTGCACTGCACTCAATATGCCATCCCGGCCTGCCCTTTCCCCAGGGGCTTTCCCAGTATGGCTCACCGGGCTTGGCACTTTTCCATAAAGCAAAATCGAGAGGGTTCCTCTTTCGTTTATCCACTTTTATCCTGACTCCTGCCTGCATCTCTTCCCGGGAGCGATGGGAAAGTT
>Ga0307379_10007720_pt1 | contig 14582 bp, 10 predicted proteins | sample UN2MG_FD_202237 | JGI IMG/M metagenome (GOLD analysis project Ga0307379, IMG submission 202237) | Soil microbial communities from Risofladan, Vaasa, Finland - UN-2 | ecosystem: Environmental > Terrestrial > Soil > Coastal area > Acid sulfate soil | place: Finland: Risofladan, Vaasa | collected... | reverse complement strand
CATCGACTGGCCCTCCAGGGCGGTCACGATCTGGAGATCGGCGGCCGTCTTGCCGGCCAGCAGTTCCAGGGCCATCTGCCCTGCGCGCAGTCCGTGCTCCACACCGGACTCCATGTATCCGCACAGCGCTCCGTCATCCACGGCGAAGACGAAGAAGCCGACGACCGGTATTCGGCTGTTGTCCGCTGTCCACGCCATCACCTCCTTGGGCTCCATGCTTTCGGCGCCGGGGTGCGGCTTGACCGTGTGATACATGTAGACCGCAATGGCATCGGCCGACTGCTGGCACTGGCGGATAGCGGCCTGCCATTGCTCGAACGTCGAGGGGGTTTCGCAGGAGACGATCTCGAAGTCTCTCCAAGGCCAGTTGATGAACTCCAGCGCCCCGGCTGAGGTGGGCGAGTGGTCGGTGACGATGGCGATACGCCTGGCGCCGGGCTTGAGCTTCCGCAGCAATTGGAAGCTGGCCTCCGTGTGGGGCCGTTCGAGGATGCCCGTGATATTGCTGGCCGGATAGCCGTACTTCTCCGGCTGGGCGTTGACGCCGCAGAAGACGAACTGCGGCAAGGGCATAGCGGCGAAGTCCTTGGCGAAGTACTGTTGGGCGTTGTCGTCGGCGGCGATCACCACGTCGGGCTGCCAGTCGGCGACCACCTGCTTGGCCGCCTCGCCCGACTTGATCTTCCACTGTTCTGAGGTCTTGCGCTTCGTGTCCATGTAGTACAGTTGCAGGTCCGCGGCGCTTCGCGACAGGGCCATCCTGACGCCGCGCGTGATGGCGTCCACCCACGGGTAGCCCTTGTGATAGCTGTGCACCAGCAGCACCTTCCTCCCGGCGATTGGCGGCGCATCGGTCGCCGACTGTCGCTGGTCGTGCGTCTCGGCGCGGCCCTCGCGCGGCGTTTGGCTTCGGCACCCCGCGAGCAGCGCGCCGGCAGTCACCATCGTCAGCGCCGCTGCCATTACGCCCAGGGCCCTCAGCCCTGTCGGTTTGGTCGCGTCTTGTCGGCAGCCGCTTGGTTTGCACATACCTGTCATGTCGTAATCCCTTCGTGCGGCCGGTCGGTTCCGGTGTCCGCCCAGGGGCCGGCTGGGCCCCGACGGGGCCGCATCGGGAGCTGGATGCACCGGCAGTGAGAAGCCTCGGGCACTGCCCGCGGGCAGGGATGTTGAGAGTGGGGGGCTGCCCAGGGCGGTCGGCGCGATGCGGCTGGACACGCTAGTCTGCTCCAGCGTCCGCCTCCGCCGTCCGGGACCAGCAGCCGGACGGTATCGGTGACGGATCGACACACCCGACCTCTATCTGAGAATCGGACATAACGGACGCCGCCTTGAGCAGCCGTCGGCGATGGTCTTCGCCGTGCCGGCCGGGCGAATGCGGGCCGATGGAAAAGGCCCACGCGGCTTGCCGGCGCGGGCCTTGTCAGTTGGCGGTCGAGTCCGCCTGTCGCGCAATCAGTGCGTCTACCTTGACCGCACCTTGTCCAGCTTGGTCTGCCTTTCGGCGTCGCCGAGCTTGTCCCAGGCGACCGGACACCCGGCGCAGCAGAAGGCCACCTTCTGGCCCTTGTACTCGCGGATGAGGTCCGCCGGGACATTGGCGAGGTCGACCTCCGAGCCCATTATCGGGCAGCGGTCGTTGACGAATTCCGACTTCGCCGGGGAGGCGGGCTTGTCCCTGGAACAGCCAGCTACGATCCCCGAGCCGACAACGATCACTGCAACCAGCACAGCCATGGCCGGCAGAGTCAGCCTTTTCTTTGACATGTCCAATTCTCCTTATTTTCGGCTATAGGAGGCCGCGATCGGCGTGCGGGTCGTACGTCCCGACCACCTCCGCGCCTGCCGCTCCATTGTAGGCCGGCACGAAGGTGTACACGCCGTATTCGCCGGGTGCGGTTGCCACGGCCGCCCTGGCGGCTATAATGGTGCGAGGCCGGCAACAGGCCTCACAGGAAGACCACATGAGCGAACAACCGAAAACGTCCGGCGGAATCACCGAGAAGGTCCAGGCAGTAATCGACACCATCCGCCCCGTCCTGCAGGCCGACGGCGGAGACATCGAACTGGTCAAGGTGGACGAGCCGACGGGAATGGTTTCCGTGCGCCTCCAGGGCGCGTGCAGGGGCTGTCCCGGAGCGGCCATGACGCTCAAGATGGGGGTCGAGCGGCACCTGAAACAGCAGGTCCCCGAGGTTCAGGGGGTCGTGCCGGTCCAGTAGGCTCGGTCGCGGCCGCGGAGGACGTCATCAGCCCGCGAATCCTGACCAGCGGACCCACCCACTCGCCGCGCCGGTATCGTGACATGACTTGCCTAATCGCCCGCCACTCCCCGCTGTTGCGGGCCGCGCGCCGCCAGGTCTCTTCGTCGAAATAGACGAAGACCTGCTTGCCCTCGGCGAGTCTGCGGGCGAACTGGCGGTCGGGGTCTTCCGGCCAGGCCCATCCGCTTGCGATCACGTCGAAGTCCTTGACCCTCAGCCGCCTAAGGAAGTAGGCCGCCGGCGTGCCCGGGCCGGGAACGACCGCCGCGTCCGTGGGCAGCCTCAACAGCGCCCGGTAGGCGCGGTCCACGCCGCGGACGTAATCGAAGTATTCCTCCTGGATGATCGTCCAGCCCAGGGCCAGGACGACGGCGTTGGCGGCCAGCAGCACACCGGCCGCCGCGGGTAGGCGCAGGCGCGGCCATCTCAGCCGCCCGGCCAGCCGACGAGACCAGCAGTCCCACGCCCCGGCCGCGATTGGCGCCAGCACCCAGATCAGCGGAATCGCATGGCGGGCGTTGACCGCCAGGGTGTGGTCCATCAGCAGGCTTATCGCCAGTGGCGCCGCGCTGAGAGCCAGCCACACCCATCTGCGGCGTGCGAAGGCCGACCAGGCCAACGCCGGTACGATCAGCAAGGCCGCCGTCGGAATCGCCGCGAAGCTGAACTTCGCCAGCCACCCCAGGTTCGCCGCGACCGACACGGGGAACATGCCCCGCTCGCGGGCCATCTGCCCGGCCCACTTGGAGATGCCCTCGAGGTAGCCGGCGTCCGTCCAGGGGTACCACGCCCACGCGCCGATGACGCCGATGCCGAGCGTCAGCGCCGCTGCGCCGACGGCGGTCGCCAGCAGCGTCCACCTTCGCGCCGGCCTGTCGATCAGGCACGAGAGGATCGGCCAGAGCCCCAGGAGCACGACCGGTTCGCGTATGCTCACCGCCAGGCCGAAGGCGGCCCCTGCCGCCGCCGCCCACAGCCGCCTGTGGCCGGCGCCCCCGACGGCCAGCTCCCAGGCCCACAGCGCCGCCGACAGCATCAGCAGCGTCAGTCCCTCGGTCATGACCGAGAAGGTGTAGATGCCGATCGTCGGGCCCATGACGACCATCGCCGCGAAGACCACCTCGGCCGAGGCGCTGCGCGTGAGCCTGCCGGTCCAGGCCATCCCCACGACCACCGCCGCCGCCATGGCCACGGCGCACGTCACCTGCATCGCCAGCCAGCCGTCTGACAACGTCAGCCCGAACAGCGCCGACCCCACCCAATACGACGCACGCATGACCGCGATGAACCACCAGCGCCCGAGGCACAGGTCGCTGCTGTGGCCCATCATCGCCTGGGCGGCGTAGTCCCAACTGTCCCAGTCGGTGAGATGGTCGCATCGGAAGATCAGCCCGGCGGCCAGAACGGCCGCGAACGCCAATCCGCGGCGCAGCAGGGCCCGCCGCCGGCCCGTGTGCGTCTGCTGCAAATCGGTCATGGCCGCTCGCCCCGCGCGCGATAGTGCGCCTCTGCGCTGGTGGATGGTTGCGTCGCCGGTTCGTCCGGCGCGGACGGCCGCGTCCGCGCGGTCGTCCCGACCCTGGGAAGGAGCTGCTCAAACGGCCAGGGACCGGCGCGCCGCCGGTAGAACTTGGCGACGGCCTGGAGCTCGTCCCATTCGCCGCTCTTGTGGTCCTCGCTGCACCAGTAGCCCGGGTGGAGGTTGGCAAAGACCGGCCGGCCTCGGCGCATCCATTTGTCCAGGTGCTCCGCCAGCCGACCGCGGGGCCAGTACCATCCGCTGGGGATGTTCCGCAAGTGCCTGCCTCCGAGACGGTTGAGGTAGCCTACCATGGGTGTGGCCGGGCCGCCCACCACCACGGCTTTGTGTGGCAGGGCCTCCACCGCGCGGTAGAGGCGACACTGGCCCTCCGCGTAGCCCATGAAGAACCAGTGAGCCATGCGCCACTGGACCGCGAAGAGCGCCCCGCACACCAGCGCGGCGGCCGCGACGGTCCTGCCCGGCGAGAAGTGCCGGCGCCAGGCCGGCTGCGACAGCAGCGCCGCAGCCGCCGCAGCCACTACCGGTGCCGCGACGTACATCAACGGCAGTATGAACCGCGGGTTGACCGACAGGTCGTGATTCAGCAATAGCCCCAGGAGATAGGGCACTAGGCTGACCGACAGCCAGAACATCCGGCGCCGCCGCAGCAGCGCCCAAACCGTCGCCGGACCCAGCGCCGCCAGGGTCACCGCCCCGCCCAGCGTCATCCACAACAACAGGTATCGCAGGTTCAGCAGCAGACTCATGCCGATCAGCTCGCGCTCATCCGCCATCGCGTCGATCCATGCGCCGACGGAGCCGGCGTAGCCCTGCCACCCGGCGGGCGTCCACGCGGCCGCACCGACGACGCCCGCGCCCAGGCTCAGCGCCGCGGCCGCGAAGGCTGCGCCCAGCAGACGCCACCGGCGAGGAGGACCGCCCACGAGGCACGAGACGATCGGCCAGGCGCACAGCAGAGCAGCGGGCTCTCGCATGTCGATCATCGCCCCAAAGGCCAGGCCGGCCGCGACCGCCCAGGCCAGGCTTCCCCGCCCGACCGTTGCCTGCTCCCACGCCGCGAAGGCCAGCCCGAGCATCAAAAGCGTGAGGGCCTCGGTCATCACGGCGCAGCAGTACACGCCGAAGGTCGGCCCCAGCACGATCACGATCGCAAAGAGCGCCTCGGCCGCGACGCTGCGGGTGAGCCGGTACGTCCAGGCCATCCCGACCACCACCGCGCCGGCCATCGCCAGCCCGCCGGCGGCCTGCATCGCCAGGTGCCCTTGCAGCGGGTCCAGGCCGAACAGCGCGTGCCCCACGCCCCATGCGGCCCGCATCGCCGCGATGTACCACCAGCGGCCGAGGCACAGCCCGCTGGTGTGGCCATGGATGGCCAGGGCGGCGTAGTCCCAACTGTCCCAGTCGGACAGGTGCTCGGCCCGCAGCAAAAGCCCCACGGCGAGCATGGCCACAGCCGCCGCGCCGCGGCGCAGCCAACGCGCGCGCCACGAGTCCGAGAAAGATGGTCCGCCCGAGGGGTTCATGGCCCGCCGAGACTCTACCATCGCCAGCCGCCGCGTGGTAGGTGCTTGGCGGTCGGCCTTGAACGCCTCAATCCACCCCGATACGATATCCGCGTGATCGTCCTGATAGACAACTACGACAGCTTCACCTACAACCTCGTCCAGCGCATCGGCGAGTTGGGGAGTGGCTACGATATCCGCGTGGTGCGCAACGACGTAGCCCCGCCCGGGCAGGTGGAGGCCGAGTCGCATCCGACCCACCTGATCATCTCGCCGGGCCCGTGCACGCCCAACGAGGCGGGCCTGAGCTGCGAGTTCGCGCAGTACTTCCACGGCAAGATCCCGGTCCTGGGCGTGTGCCTGGGGCATCAGTGCATCGGGCAGGCGTTCGGCGGCAAGGTCGTGCGGGCCGGCCGGCTCATGCACGGCAAGACCAGCAAGATACGCCATGACGGCAGGACGATCTACGCCGGCCTGCCCAGCCCCTTCATCGCCACCCGCTACCACAGCCTGATGCTCGACCCCGAGGGCCTGGACGAGGACTTCGAGCAGACGGCCTGGACCGTGGACCAGGACGAGCTGATGGGCATCCGCTCCAGGACGCACCCCACCGAGGGGGTGCAGTTCCATCCCGAGAGCTTCCTGACCGACGTGGGGCACAAGCTGCTGGCCAACTTCCTGGCCCTCTAGCGTGCGACTGACCGACGACGAATTCGGAGAGCTGGTGGACGAGGCGCTGGCCTCCATGCCGGGCGAGTTCGCTCCCTACATGGAGAACGTGGTCGTCGAGGTGCGCCCGCGGCCGGATCAGGCGATGCTGAAATCGCTCAGACTTCCTCGCGGCTCGCTGCTTCTGGGGCTGTACAGCGGCGTGCCGCTCACCCGTAAGAGCGTGCGGGCGCCAAGCGAGATGCCCGAGAGAATCATCATCTTCAAGGACAACGTAGAGTCTGTCTGCCGGACGCGGCGGCAGATCGTCAGGCAGGTCCGCAAGACCGTCCTGCACGAGGTGGGACACCATTTCGGAATGGGCGAAGAGCAACTCAGGAAGCTGGGCTATGCTTGAGGCCCGCCCGCGCCTCGCCGCGGCGATCGGTCTCGGCGTTGCCAGGCCCAGGCCGCTCGGCGATACTACTCCCGGGCGTCTGGGACTCTCCGCCCGATTACAGCCTTCTTCGCGCCGAGCTCGTATGGGCCTATGTCCGGCCCCGCGCCATGGTAGGCGAGGTTGACGGAATCGCCCTTCTTCCAGGCGATCTCGCGCTCGACCTTCAGCACTTTCCGGTCGTAGTCAACCTGGGTGATGCGAACGGGCTTGTTCGTGCCGACCGTGATCTCGTCCGCGGCAATCAGGTCGAAGCCGTCGCAGAAGTAGAGGGCGTCCTCCACGGGGACCTCGGCGCCCAGGCCGTCCGACGTGGTCTGCGTGAGCGCCGCGCCCTTGTCGACACACGGCGAGCCGGGCTTCAAGCGGAATTCGCCCTTGGCCGAGTTAACGAACTGCGGGTCGGCCTCGAAGTTGTCCCGGTATAGCTCGTTGAGCTTCTGCTGGACCTCGGCCAGTGTGAACTGGTCGTTCTCGAGCTGGACCAGCTTTGCGCCGGGGGCGACGCCCTGCATCAGATTGTTCACGAAGAAGTTCCGGTTGGCGCCGGTGTAGTCCGGCGCCGGCAGGAAGACGGTCGTCTTGTTCTTGTAGAAGATGTTGTTCTCGAACAGGTTGTCAACGATGGGGGCCTTCCAGGAGAAGCCGGCCGTGCATTTATCGTTGTCATAGAAGAGATTATTATAGATGCGGTTGTGCTGAGCGTACTCGGGGGTCGTCCCCTGGTAGTTGAGGTTCCGGCCTTTGACCGACGAGAGGCTCATCGCCGAGTGGAGGTTGACGTGCGCCCGGGCCTGCTTGACCTCGCGGTAGCCGACGAAGAGGTTCCTCCGGACGATGGTCTTGGGGCTCTGGAGTTGGATGAACATCGCGGCCACCCCGGTGCAGAGGTTGTTCTCGATCAGCGTGTATTCGCAGGCTCCCAGGCCGATGCACTTCCAGACCGGGTCCTTGAAGGTGCAGTTGCGGATGACGTTTCGCGTGGCTGTATGCCCTGGCTGGAAGGCCGCGATCGATACGGCGACGTGGGCGATCTCGCCGAACTGGCAGTCCTCCACGAGGTTATGGTGGGAGTTGAAGTAGATTTCGATGTAGTCCGCGCCCCGTGCCGGCTGGTGCCACCAGTCGGACATCTTCTTCCACTCCTTGATAGGAATAGCCTTGAGGAACTTGCAGTTCAGGAAGCGGTTGTAGCCGGCGTTCTTTAGCTGGATGCCGTTGTACATCCGGCAGCCGTCGAAGACGCAGTTGCGGATGGTGGCGTGATTGGTGTCGAACATGAACAGCCAGGCCCCGCAGTCGCGGAAGGTAATGCCGTCCAGGATGATGTGCTCCCGGTTCTGGAGGCTCAGCGCGAACCTCTCGGCCCAGTTCTTCGGATCGGGCGCGGGCACGGTCCAGACCGCCTCGCCGTCCCCGCGCTTCCTGAAGACGATGGGCGCCTTCGCCGTGCCGGACTTCGGGAGCACCACCCGGCCCTGGTAGGTGCCGGGGGCGATGTTGACCACTGTCCCAGCCTCGGCCAGCGATGCCGCCCTGGCGATGGTCTTGACGGCCTTGTCCGGCGAGGTGCCGGGGTTGGCGTCGTCGCCGTTAGGCGATACGTACAGCTCCGCGGCCGTCGCCGCAGCCCCGAGCCAGGCCGGAAGCAACAGCCCCGCCAGGAAGAGCAGCCTTGCCATGTCTGTCTCCTTTCCCTCTAGAGCCCACTTGTTCAACCGTTGCAGGCGCCATCATGCTTATCGATGGGCGCCTCTGCAACCGTCTGATTGACATTGAACTCGCGCGGAAATCCGCTAGACTGGTCCGCTCGCCGGATTCGGGCGAAACACTATGGACTCGTTCAGCCAGGACACACTGAAGCGAACGCACCACTGCGGCGAGCTCCGCGAAGGCGACATCGGGGCGGAGGTTCGGCTCTGCGGCTGGGTGCGGAGCTACCGGGACCACGGCGGCGTGGTGTTTATCGACCTCCGCGACCGCGAGGGCATCACGCAGGTGGTGTACGACCTGCCCGATCCCTCGGACGGGGCGGCCAAGGAGATGTACGCGCTGGCCCGCGCGCTGCGAAACGAGTGGGTGATTGCCATTGCCGGCACGGTCCGCCACCGCGGGCCGGATCGCATCAACCCCAAGCTGCCCACCGGCCAGATCGAGGTGCTAGGCCGCTCGCTGACCGTCTTGAACCGCTCGGACGCCGTGCCCTTCGAGCCGGACGAGTACTCCAACGTCTCGGAGGAAACGCGCCTCAAGTACCGCTACATAGACATCCGCCGCCCGGAGATGATCCGTGCCCTGCGCATGCGGCATGAGATCTGCCGTGCGATGCGACGCGTCCTGGACGAGGCCGGGTTCATAGAGGTCGAAACGCCATTCCTGACTAAGTCCACGCCCGAAGGGGCGAGGGACTTCCTTGTGCCCAGCCGCCTCCAGCGCGGCAGCTTCTACGCCCTGCCGCAGAGCCCGCAGCTGTTCAAGCAGATTCTCATGGTCGCCGGGCTGGACAGGTACTACCAGATCGTCCGCTGCTTCCGCGACGAGGATCTCCGCGCCGACCGCGCGCCGGAGTTCACCCAGCTCGATATCGAGATGAGCTTCTGCGCCGAGCAGGACGTGATGGACATTACCAACCGTGTGATGCGCGAGATATGCCGGGTGGCCGGCCGGCCCTTCCCCGACGATGTGCCGGTCATGACGCACGCCGAGGCGACCGGCCGTTTCGGCACCGATCGGCCCGACCTGCGGTTCGGCATGGAGCTGGTGGACATCGCCGACCTGGCCGCCCAGACGGACTTCGCCGTCTTCCGCGGGGCGATGGAGGCCGGCGGCATCGTCAAGTGCATCTGCGTGCCCGGCGGCGGCGCCATGACACGCAAGGAGACGGACGGCCTGACCGAGTGGGCCAAGGAGTTCGGCGCCAAGGGCCTGGCCGTTACCAAGGTCGCCGAGGGCGGGGCGCTCGAGACGGGCATCGCCAAGTTCCTGGCGCCCCTGGCCGGGGCGATGATCGAACGGACCGGCGCCAAGGCCGGCGACCTGCTGTGCTTCGGCGCCGACAACCCCGCGATCGTTCATCGCGTGCTGGGGGAGCTGCGATGCAAGCTCGGCCGCGAGCGCAAGCTGATCGATGCCGATCGCTTCGAGTGGCTATGGGTGGTGGACTTCCCGCTGGTGGGATGGAACGAACGCGAGCGTCGCTGGGACAGCCTGCACCACCCCTTCACCTCGCCCCGCCCGGAAGACCTGGACAAGCTCGAGACGGCCCCGGCGGCCGTCCGGTCGCGGGCGTACGACATCGTTCTGAACGGCACGGAGGTGGCCGGCGGGTCCATCCGTATCCATGACCTTCAGGTCCAGAAGCGAGTGTTTGGTCTTCTCGGCATCGCCGAGCAAGAGGCTCATGCGAAATTCGACTTCCTTCTGAACGCCCTGCGCTATGGTGCGCCGCCGCACGGAGGCGTCGCCTTCGGACTGGACCGCGTAGTGATGATGATGATCGGCGGGCAGTCCATTCGCGAAGTAATCGCCTTCCCAAAGACCCAGCGCGGCACCTGCCCGCTTACCGGCGCGCCAACGCCGGTAACCGAAGATCAACTCACCGAGCTGGACCTGAGGATCGTCGCGCCCCCCAAGCCGTAGCCGCCGGTTGGCTCATCGGCCGTTTCTGCCGGCAGTCTCAACAGCAGGCGGCACTGCGGGGCGCAGCCGGGGACCTGCTGATGGGCCGCTCCTGCGGCGAGCTGCAGATTGCAGCATGACGCCCCCCTTCCTCCGGCAGCGCATCTTCTTTTAACAGAGCGACTTGTGGCTAGCCGTTGCCTGTTGATAGCCTCCCGCCTGATTGTGTCTTGACCCCTTCGGGCCGCCGGCGTACAATCCGGGTAAGGAGCGGGCGAGCAAAGCCCGCCCCGTATGTGATTAGAAGGCTGGTTTTTCCCGATACGGTATATATCAGGTGTGACGGCCGAGGAAACCTGACAAGCAGGCCGTCCTTTTCAAGCGGCATTCAAGACCGCCGGCTGAATGTGGCGGTCTTCGGGTTGCTGGCATCGCCCCGAATGGGGAGCAAACGTGTTGTCGAAAGGATGCGGCGGCCGGGAATGTCGATTATTCGTCCCGATGGGACGAGGCCTTCGGGTCATAGAATTCACACAAGCTATTGGAGCGAAGCTTCAAGGGCGGTAGAGGCAAGGACGCAGCCGGCAGTGGGCGTGGTTTCCGCGAGGTGTAGGGAACCGACGCACAATGGCACGGATGCAGATCGTCGGGCTGCTGAGTCCGCTCCGTGCCTGAAACTGGCGCGGGGGTGGTGAGGCGCCTGTTGCACCAGCGAGCTTCTCGAGCCCGGCGGAAGGTGAATCAGACCCGAACTTGAGCGAAGCGGACGTCCCGACGGGGTCGGGGCGATCCCCATGCCTGCTTGTCTCCCGTAACCCTCCTCGGCGCGGCGCCTGTTGAAAGGAAACGTGCCATGGAAATCTACATGCCCCTGGCAGCGGGAGATGGTCTGATAGTCGCCCTGCTGTTCGCTGGTGCGATCGCCCTGGTCGCCGTCACGGCGTTCGTCATGCGGCGGCTGGAGCGCTCCCGCCAGCAGAAACTCCAGAGCGAGATGGAGGCGCAGAAGGTCGCCGCGAAGGCGGAGGCCGAGCGAATCGTCGCCCAGGCCCAAGCCGAGGCCAAGAGCGAGTTCCTCAACCTGCGGGAGAAGTTCGACACCGATACCCAGGCCGTCCGCAAGGAGCTCCGCGACGAAGAGAAGCGTCTGTCCAAGCGCGAGGACATGGTTGACCATAAGATGGAAACCCTCAGCGCCAAGGAGCGGATGCAGGAGGTGGCCGAAAAGGCCCTCGCCGAGCGTGAGAAGGCATTGGCGGGGAAGGATCGACAGCTCAACGAGCTGATCGCCCAACAGAAGGGCCAACTGCTGAAGGTGGCCAACCTCTCCATGGAGGAGGCCCGGAAGATCCTCCTGACGGAAGTCGAGGAGGGGATGCAGAAGGAGACGGCCGAGCTGATCAGTCGCCGCTTGAACGAGGCCCGAGACACCTCCGAGGCCGAGGCCCGCGAGATCATCGTGCAGGCCATTCAGCGATACGCAGCCGAGCACACGTGCGAGTCCACCGTGTCGACCGTGGACATCCCCAGCGACGAGATGAAAGGGCGCGTGATCGGGCGCGAGGGGCGCAACATCCGCGCCTTCGAGAAGGCCACCGGCGTGGACGTCATCGTGGATGACACGCCGGGCGTCGTGGTCGTCTCGGGGTTCGACCCGGTCCGCCGGGAGGTCGCCAGACGCTCCCTCGAAAGGCTTATCCAGGACGGGCGCATCCACCCGACTCGCATCGAGGAGGTTGTCGCCGACACCGAGAAGGAAGTCAGCAAGCAGGTGTATGAGGCCGGCAAGAAGGCGCTGGTAGAGGCGAACGTTCGAGGCCTCCACAACAAGCTCGTCGAGCTGCTGGGGCGGCTGCACTTCCGTACCAGCTATGGGCAGAACGTCCTGAGGCACTCGATCGAGGTGGCCTACCTCGGTCAGGTGATAGCCGACGAGCTCGGCCTCAACAGCGCCCTGGCGCGGCGCTGCGGGCTGCTGCACGATATCGGCAAGGCCGTTGACCACGAGGTTGAGGGCAGCCACCCGGACATCGGCGCCGACTTGTGCAAGCGATACGGAGAGAAGGAAGAGATCATCAACGCTGTCGGCGGCCACCACGGCGACATCGTGGCCAAGAGCATCTACACGCCCATCGTGGCTGCCGCCGATGCCATCAGCGCATCGCGCCCGGGCGCCCGGCGCGAGACACTGGAGCGGTACGTGCAGCGGCTCCAGAAGCTCGAGGAGATCGCGCAGTCGTTCGAGGGCGTTCAGCAGGCCTATGCGATTCAGGCGGGCCGGGAGGTCCGCGTCATCGTCTGCGCCGAGCAGGTGGACGACCGTTTGTCGGCCAAGATCGCACGCGATATCGCCAAGCGCGTCGAAGACGAGATGGAATATCCCGGCGAGGTCAAGGTCACGCTGATCCGCGAGCTGCGCTGCGTGGAGTATGCAAAGTAGCGTGAATCCGTGGGTACGTGAACTCGCCGGTGCGCCGATGCGTGCAAGAATACGGGCGACGGTACCTCACCGGCACCGTCGCCCATTTCGGCAGCGCCTGAAGCCGATCTTGATGAGTCAGCTTCTATCTTCGGTCAGCCCCTCGGGAAACTTTAGTCTTCGGCCTATTTAGCCCCCGGTCGATCGCGACCGGGGGCAGGCACGCGCGCCCGGAAACCCCCAGCCCCGGCGGGCCGGTCCTCGGGAAGCCGGCCGGTGCGCTCTGCGGTCACGCGCCTCGGTTCTCGGCGGAGCCCTGCGGCCGTTTGGCGAACACCCGCAAGACCTCCACGACCAAGCCCAGCGCCACCAGTCCGGTCACGGCATTGACCACGACCAGCACCCACGGCCGATGCCCTTGCCGGTCCGGCGTCATGAACGACACCTGGTTGGCTACCATCGCCCAGAGAGTCATCACGAGCATGAACAGGCAGGGGACGAGCGTCAGGCAATACGCCCAGGAGCCCTTGCGCTTCAAGTACACCGTGGCGATCAGCAGCGCAAGTGCAGCCAGGAGCTGGTTTACCGCGCCGAACATGGGCCAGAGCACCATTGCCCCGGTGCCAGCCCCCTTGGGACTGGCCGCGAAGGCCAGGGCGCCGGCCGTCACGACGGCGACGGCGGTCGCCACCCACCGGTTCGACAGTGGCTTGATCTTGAAGTCCGTCGCCAGTTCGCTGATGACGTACCGTTGAATCCTCGTCGCCGTATCCAGTGTGGTGCCGGCGAACGAAGCGATGAACACCCCCATGATCACGATCCCCAGGCTGCGGGGGATTCCCAGCGAGGCGATCATGTTTGCCGAGCCGACCACGACGGCCTCCACCTTCTGCCCCAGCCCGCCGGCGGCCGACCACGAGGCATAGTGATGAGTCCACGCGGCCGTCCCGTTCAGCGTTTCGATGACCTTGCCTCCGGCCTTCACTTCGTAGGCCATCCCGATGCCGGCGGCCACCGCCACGATGACCAGGACGGCCAGCGCGCTCTCCATCAGCATCGAGCCGTAGCCGACGAACAGCGCGTCGCCCTCCTTGCTGATCTGCTTGGGCGTCGTGCCGGAGGCCACCAGGCAGTGGAATCCGCTGATCGCCCCACAGGCAATCGTCACGAACAGGAACGGCCAGATCGGCGGCGCATCGGCCGGGGGCGAGAGGTTCACAGCGGGGGCGGCCAGGTGCAGGCCCTGGCTGCTGAACGCCGCACCGGCGACGCCCGCGATCAGCAGCGCCATGGCGACGAAGAGCTGCCAGGCGTTGATGTAATCGCGAGGCTGGAGCAGCGTCGTGACCGGAATCGTGGAGGCCACGAACGCGTAAGCCAGCAAGATCAGGATCCACAGTACCGTGGGGGTCAGCGTCCACCCGCCGAGTGTCAGCGTGCCCATTTCGAATCGGAAGGTCTCCAGGTGCCCCAGATAGACCGTGACGTACATCGCGAAGACGGCCACGACTGTGGACAGCGCCAAGTTGCGCTTCCACCTGTAGATCGCCAGCCCAAGCACAACGGCGATGGGGATCTCGCACCAGATCGGGAAGACCGACTGGGGATACATGTTGAAGATCGCCGCGATCACCACGCCGAAGACCGCAATGACGATCAGCAGCTCCAGGAACGCGATAAGGAAGAAGATCGTCCGCGCGGGCTTGCTGACGTAGCGGGCGGCGATCTCGGACATGCTCTTGCCCTCGTTCCGGAGGCTCATCACCAGCGCGCTGAAGTCGTGCACGGCCCCCATGACAATTGACCCGACGAACACCCAGATCAGCGCCGGCACCCACCCCCAGATGATGCCGATAGCCGGGCCGACGATCGGACCCGTGCCCGCGATGGACGTGTAGTGGTGCCCGAAGATGATCCCCTTGCGCGTCGGCACGTAGTCTATGCCGTCCTGGAGCTCGCGCGAAGGAACCGGTGCGGCGTCGTCGAGGCGGAAGATCTTCCGGGCCAGGAAGCGACCGTATGTGTAGTACGCGATCAGATAGCCGACGAACGAAACGACGACGATTAGCAGCGCTTCCACGCACCTTCTCCTTACCTAGCTGATCCTCGTGGTGCAAACGCAGCCGCGCAC
>Ga0307379_10007719_pt1 | contig 14584 bp, 8 predicted proteins | sample UN2MG_FD_202237 | JGI IMG/M metagenome (GOLD analysis project Ga0307379, IMG submission 202237) | Soil microbial communities from Risofladan, Vaasa, Finland - UN-2 | ecosystem: Environmental > Terrestrial > Soil > Coastal area > Acid sulfate soil | place: Finland: Risofladan, Vaasa | collected... | reverse complement strand
GGACTGTAACATGGTCACCCTACGGGATGACCATGCTCTCACGCTCCCTCGGCGCAGGGACTGTAACATGGTCACCCTACGGGATGACCATGCTCTCACACTCCCCTGGCGCTGGGGCTGTAACATGGTCACCACCCAAGGTGTGGCTCGGCCACCTTCGGGATGACCATGCTCACGCGCTCCCTCGGCGCTGCGGCTGTAACATGGTCACCCTTCGGGATGACCATGCCACCCGGCTGGGGGGTGTTGCATGAAAGAGACGCGGCGGGCAATCTTGCCCGCCGCGCGGAATCGACGCGTGGCGACGCGGCGGGTCCGGAGACCCGCCGCGCACGACGTCATGCTATAGACCTACTTCTTCGGCCCGCCGGCTTTCTTCAACAGGTCGTCGGCGTCTTTGCGGAGGCGTTTGTCTTTGGTGATCTCCAGCACCTTCTGCATGGCGGTGCGGATGTCGTCCTTGCCGCGCGCGCCGAGGTTCTTGGCGATGTTGACGGCCGCCACCGCGGCTTCGCGCTCAAGTGCCTTGTCGTCGAGTGCCGGGATGACCATCTTCAGGGCCTCGACGGCCTTGACGTTCCCCAGGCCGCCGAGCACCTGCTTTTTCTCGTCGGGGCGTTTGGCGGCAGCCATCGCCTGCGCGTACATCTTGAGTTTGTCGGCCGCGGAGACTCCATCGAGGCCCGCAATGCGGATGTAGCCGCGAAGCGCCAGAACCTGGTGTGTTGTTTTCTGAGACGTCTTGGCGATCGTCAACAACTGAGCCGCCGCGCCGGCGTCGGCCCAGTCGGCGAGCGAGCGGACGGCGGCGTCCTGAACGCTCTCGTCGGCATCGCGGACGGCGTTCGAGACCGCGCCGAGCGCCTTCGACCCACCGGCCCGCCCGAGGGCGCGGATCAGGGCGCACTTGGCCTTGGTCGGCGCGCCGCCGACGGCCGAAAGGATCGGCGTCACGACGGCGTCCTTATTCTCGGCCCGGCCGGCGAGCGTGCCGAGGGCCTTCTCGGCTGCGGCCAGGTCCCCATCATCCTTGGCCTTGACGACCAGGCTGACCATGGCCGGCGCACACTTCTCGTCGGCCACGATTTCGAGGGCTTTGACGGATTCGACTCGGATGCCGCTGTCGGCGTCGCCGGCGGTCTTGAGCAGCACGGGCACCGCCTTGCCGACGCGGCGGACGCCGAGACTGCGGATAACCTCCTTGCGGACGTCCGTGTTGCCCTGCTCGGCCAGACCGATCATGGCATCGTTGACGTTGGCGCCGGGCAGGATGTCGAGGCTGGCCCGGGCCTGGTCGGCCAGCGGCCCGCCGCCCGAGGCCAACGACGTGAGCAGCGGCAGGGTCGAGGCGTCGCCGACTTTGCCCATGGCCTTGACGGCGGCCTCCTTGACGGCCTCGTCGTTGCTCTTGGCGGCGGTCATCACGGCCGGCAGGGCCGACGCGTCGCCGCGCGTGGCCAGGTCGTCGAGCAGCATGGCCTGGGTGGCGGCGGGCAGTTTCGGCAACAAGCCCGTCAGGGCCTTCGTCGTCTCAGGGCCGGAGACCTCGCGGACGAACCGCAGGGCGGCGGCCTGCATCTCGGTGTCGTTCCCGGTCAGGAGTTCGGTGAGCAGGGGCAGCGTTTTCTCACCGCCCGACGCCACGATGCCGCGCAGGGCCGCCATCTGCACGTGCTTCGCCTCGGTGGGTTTGAACATGTCCTGGTAGATGGAGGCGGCCTCGGCCGTCTTCTTCTCGGCAAGCAGCCGGTCGGCGCACAGGAGATACGCGTCGGCGGCGACGGATTTGAGTTTGTCATCGGCGCTGCCGCGCGCGTCCGCCAGGGCCTTGACGGCTTCGGCGCCGCCGATCTTGCCGAGGGCGCCGGCGGCGGCAATCGCGATCGGCACGTCGCTGCCCTTGAGCAGAGGGATGAGCGCGCCGACGACAGCCTTGTCCTCGCGGATGCCGAGAGAGTTGATGATGCCGATTCTGACGCCGGGTTCGGCCTTCGGCAGCGCGTCGCGCATGGCCTTCAGCGCAGCCTCGTCGGGCGTGCGTTCGAGGGCGTACCGTGCGATGTCCGAGAGTTCCTTGTCCAGCAGCAGGGCGGCCAGGGCGGGGACCTCTTGGGCCGTGCCGACGATGCTGAGTTGCCGGCACACGAACCGCTTGGCGTCGGGTGTCGCGTTCGATCCCAGAACCGCCGCCAACTGTGTCCGCAGCCGCGCGCGTTCGGCGCCCTTGGCGTCACGGACGGCGTCGGCAATGCGCGTGAGATGCTCGCGGCTCTGGCCGAACGTGTACTTGGGCAGTTCCTTCAAGTCCTGCCCGAGCGACGGTTCGCCGGCGCCGGCCGGCAGGGCGGCAACCGACACGATGCACGCGGCAACGCAAGCGGCGATCAACCTTCTGCAGCACCCCATGGTGGGCTCCTTCCATCGGTTACAGGTGCGGCGGGCGTCAGGCACACCCGCGTTCTATTGAGGTCCGCCTCAAAGCGGCGTCATTCTAGTCGGTCGAGGCTGCTGCTGCAATCATTCGCACGGCCCGCGCGGGCGAGCCCGGCGGCCAATTACAATACCCAGGGACTCCGCATGGGGCGATTGACCATGGCGCTGGCCTCGTCGTCGTTGATGAATCGCTCCTTCTGGAGATCCCAGATCAGTTTTCGTTCCGTCAGGAGGGCGATGATCCCGAGGTGGCAGAAACTGGCCGTCCGGTGACCGTCCTCGGCCGGCGCGACGGTCTCGCCCCGGTCGAGAATCGCGCTGATCCAGTCCCGCCGATGATTGCCGCGGCTCTGGTGCAGGTGGATCTCGTTCGGCCCGATAACGGACTTCAGGACCGACGGCGGGTCGGCGGTCAGGCGCCCCCCGTGGATGGCCACGAAGATCCAGCCCTCGGTGCCCTCGAAACGGATGCCGCGCTGGCCGCTCGATTCACAGATGATCTTCAGGCCCCCCGCGTACGTGTATTCGATGTGGAAGTGGATCGGAACGTCCCACAGCGTGTCGTTGCGGAACCTGCCCTCGGTGGCGACGATCTCGACGGGCCCTTTCAGCAGTGGCCCGGCCCCCCATAGGGCGATGTCGTTGACGTGGGCGCCGCGGTCCGTCAGTTCGCCGTCCGAGTAGTCGAGGATCCACCGGAAGTTGAAGTGGCACCGTTTGGGCGTGTACGGTTCCCACGGCGCGGGGCCGAGCCACCTGTCGTAGTCGAAGCCATCCGGCACCGGTTGGGGCGATGCGTCGCCCTGCGGCGCCAGGCAGTGGGCCTCCATCGGCAGGAACGTCCGGATGGTGTGAAGCCGGCCGATGCGACCGTTCCGGACGAGTTCGCAGGCGTAGCGGGCCTGGCCTGAGCGTTCCTGGCTGCCCGTCTGGAAGACCCGTCCATAGCGTGCGGCGGCATCGGCGCTGGCGCGGCCGTCGCCGATGGTCGAGGCCATCGGCTTCTCGCAGTAGACGTCTTTTCCGGCCTTCATGGCCCACGTGCTGATGAGGCCGTGCCAGTGGTCGGGCGCGGCGACGAGGACGGCGTCCACGTCGTCGCGGTGGATGGCGTCGCGGAAGTCGGTGAACTCCAGGCATCCCTCGTACGTGCCGCCCGGTGCCGATTTGGCGTAGTGGCCGTTGACCCAGTCGCGTGCGCGGTAGCGGTGGTCGCGGTCCACGTCGCAGATGCCGAGGACGTGCACGTCGCGGTCCTGCAGGAGCCCTCGCACGTGCCCGCCGCCCTGGCCGCCCACGCCGACGACGGCCACGTTGATACGCTGCGACGGGGCAGGGCGGTCGGCTCCAAGGGCCGAGCAGGCGACCACGTACGGCCCCGCGAGGGCTGCAGCCGTGCCCTTAAGGAACGTGCGGCGCGTGATACGTGTGGATTGGGACATCGCCTCGTCTCGCGTAGTGCCGGCCTCGGCTAAAGCACCCACGGGCTCTTCGGGGGACGGTGGACCATGCTGTTGGCTTCGTCGTCGCCGATGAACTGCTCGGTCTCGAAGTCCCACTTCAGTTTCCTCTGGAGCCGACACGCAATGAGCGTCAAGTGGCAGAAGGTGGCGGTCCGGTGTCCGTCCTCGGCCGGCGCGACGGTCTCGCCGCGCGTCTTGATGGCCTCGACCCAGTTGCGGCGGTGGTCGCGCGAGCGGCCGAAGTGAATCTCGTTCGGGCCGATCCTCTCCTGCAGGAGCGACGGCGGGTCAGCCGCCAACGCCCCGCCGTGGATCGCCACAAACAACCGCCCGCGGTCGCCCTCGAACAAAATGCCGCGGTGGGCGCGCGTGATGCTGCATATGGTGTCGCCCGGCGCGTTGCCGCTGTCTACGATGAACCGGACGCCGTTCGCGTACGCAAACTCGATGTGGTACGCGTACGGGGTGTCCCAGAGCGGGTCATTGATGAACGTGCCGCGGCCCTCGATGGTGGCCGGCCCTTTGAGGAACGGGCCCGCTGCCAACAGCGCAATGTCGTTGACGTGGGCGCCGCGGTCCGTGAGTTCGCCGTCGGAGTAGTCCTGGACCCACCGGAACGAGCCGTGACACCGCCGCGGGTGGTACGGCTCGTACGGGGCGGGACCCAGCCACATGTCGTAATCGAATCCGTCGGGAACGGGCACCGGGCCGGTGGCGCCGGAGTGCTTGTCGCCGGTGGGCAGGAAGGTCCGGATGGTGTGGATTTTGCCGAGGCGTCCGTTCTGGACGAGTTCGCAGGCGAACCGGCAGTTGTCGCGCGAGCGTTCCTGGCTGCCGGTCTGGAAGACGCGGCCGTAGCGTTTGACGGCGTCGGCGGCGGCGCGGCCGTCGCCGATGATCGAGGCCATCGGCTTCTCACAGTAGATGTCCTTGCCTGCCTTGGCGGCAAAGACGGTTCCGAGGGCGTGCCAGTGGTCGGGCGTGCCGAGGACGACGGCGTCGATGTCGGGCCGGTCGAGCAACTCGCGGAAGTCGGCGTAGTCGTCGCAGCCGGCGTAGGTTGTGCCGAGGACTTTGGAGTAGTGCCCCTCAATGGACTGCTTGTTCTTGAGGCGGCGGCTCTTGTCCACGTCGGAGACGGCCAGGATCTGGACGTCGGGGAACTGGGCCTGGGCCTGCATGTGCCCGCCGCCGCGCCCGCCGACGCCGATGCCGCCCATACCGACCCGGTTGCTCGGTGAGGGACGGACGTCGCGGCCGAGGGCGTCGGACGTGATGACGTACGGGCCGACCAGCGCGGCCCCGACGGCGCTCTTGAGGAACCTGCGACGGGTAACGTGGCTCTTTCGGTTCATCGTTTCTCCCCAATCATGCTTGAGGCCAACCATGGCGGGAGCGGTGCCGCTCGCCCCGGCCGCTATGGTACTGAACCGCGCGGCCGGTGGCAAGTATCGCGCAGAAACAGGTCACGGCCCGCCCTTTTTTCGACGGGCCATGACCCGATCTCAGTCTGCACCTGCGACGCCCGAACGGTCGCTTACGCTTGCTGCGGTGCTTCCGACCCGGGCATCTGGAGGGTCCTCGACTGGAGGCCGATCTTTGCCAGGATCACGTAGAGGATGAAGCCGACGATGAAGGCGGCCACAGGCGGGCAGGGGACCTTCCCGGCGAGGCCGGGGATGAAGTCCGCTGCTCCGACGGCGAAGCCGATGATCCACGAAATCCAGCCGGCGGGGTTGAACCCGGCCCGTGGCCCGGCCCACTTGCGGCCCGCCAGCAGGTAGTCGGCCATCATGGCGCCGCACACGGGGCCGAACGAGGCGCCGATGATCTGGAACATGCCGATCGCGTTGCCGGCCCAACCGGTGACCGCCAGGATGATGGCGACAAGCGCCCCGGCCCCGACCGAGATCCAGGGATTCACCTTGGGCAGCGTGGTCTTGAAACTGTTGGCCGCGATGAACGACGAGAAGCACGCCGGCGGGAACGCCGCAATGGCCAGGAGATACCAGAAGATGGAAGCCGTGGGTATGCCCATGATGGTATGCGTGCCCATGATGTCGCCCATCAGGCCCGTGGTCTGCATCACCCCGCCATCGCCTGCCTTCCCGGCGCCGTAGGCCCCCGCGACGACCAGCAGGGCCAGCCCGCCTGCGACAACCGTGGCCAGGGCGATCCCAACCAGCCCGCCGAGGTGCACGTCCTTGGCGTTGCGGTTGTTCATCCCGAAGTCAGTGCCCGCCGCGCCGGCCGTCGCGAAGAAGCCGACGACGTACGTGCACAGCAGCACGATGATCGCCCATGCCCCGAGGGGCGCGCCTGCTGTCTGGCCATCCACGACGACCTTCTGCCCCGCATCAATGACCATCTTGGGCTCGAAGTTGCCGAGGCCGCCGATCGTTGAAACGAGCAGAATGGCGAGAATGGCCAACGGAAGCAAAGGCAGGAACGTAGCCACGCGCGCCACGTACTTGATGCCCTTCAGGCCCATGAAGGCGCCGAGGATGACCCACGCCGCCGCCACGATGGCATGCGGAACCGAGGGGAACCCGTACCCGAACGGCGCGCACAGCAGAATGCCCGCGAAGAAGGCGTTCACCGCGAGCCAGCCGAACTGAAGCAGGCCCATCAGGAAGCCGGGCATCAGGAACCCCCCGGTGGCGCCATAGGTGGAGGTCCCCACGATGTAAAGGGGCAGCCCCGTTTTCATCCCCAGCATGCCGGGCACCATGTAGAAGAGGAAGTGGCAGATCAGGGCCGCCAGGATCAGGCCGAGAAACGCCACGCCCAATCCCTGGGCCAGCGTACCGCCGGCGGACGCGCTGTGCCCACCTGCGCCAAGGCCGCTTCCCATCGGGATCTCGTGCCAGAAGACGAACCAGAGCATGATCCCCGCATACGTCTGCGCGGTGTTCTTGTACCACGGAGTGCGATTTGCGGCGGGATTCGGCACGGCAGATGCAAGGTAACCTGGCAATTTCCCGTTGGCCATATCCGTTCCTTTCGCGTAAGAGATGAGGGTGTCCGATCAGGTTGGGCGGGTTTCGCCACGACAGCCCTCCCAACCGCGACCGTGCTCGGTCGCCACAATGATGATGCGTTTCTACCCCGGTTGCCCGACAGGTCAAGCGAAAAATGGGCCGCTTTGTAACGCCTGCGTTGGGGGAGGAGTGCGTGCGCAGCCATCTGAGCCGCGCCCGTGAGCCGTGCCCGTGAGCCGGGCCCGTGCGCATCTATCCGAGCCGCGCCCGCAAGGAAGCGGCCGCTCCCTGGCGGTCGCGGCTCTGCTACGGCTCGCGACGCCCCGACATTCTGTGGACGTATCCTCTGCGTGCACGTATGATGCGCGTGCTGTAGGGCGCTTGGGCCGAGCGGCTCCGGCTCCAGGGTGAGAAGAGCGTGCGCGGCCGACCGTGCGGGGGGGGAGGAACACCAAGACATGGGTTCAAGGCGACGGCGGAGGCGACTAAAACGGTCCGAGAGTTTCCTGGGCATCCACTTCGATTTTCACGCAGGCCCCGACTGCAAACGCGTCGGCAAGAACGTCACGCGCGAGATGGTCCGCAGCATCATCAAGCGCGTTCAGCCGGATTACATTCAATGCGACTGCAAGGGGCACCCGGGCTTCTCGTCGTATCCGACGAAGGTCGGCCACCCGGTGCCCGGCTTCGTGCGCGACCCGTTGCGGATCTGGCGCGACGTGACGGCGGCGCGCGGCGTGGCCCTGTACATGCACTACTCCGGCGTGCAGGATCACGAGGCGGTTCGGCACCATCGCAGTTGGGCCCGCGTCGGGCCGAACCGCCGGTGCGACAAGAAGAACACCTCCGTCTTCGGCCCGTACGTGGACGACCTGCTTCTGCCGCAACTTAAGGAACTCGCCGACAAGTACGACGTGGACGGCGCGTGGGTGGACGGCGAGTGCTGGTCGCTCGAGCCGGACTACGGCCCGCAGGTCCTCGAAGCGTTCCACCGCGCGGCGCACACGCGGGCCGTTCCGCGCAAAACGACCGACAAACGGTGGCTCGCCTTCGCCAGGTTCTGCCGCGAGGGGTTCCGCGAGTACCTCCGCCACTACGTGGACGAGATGCACGCCCACGACCCCCGTTTTCAGGTTGCGAGCAACTGGGCGTTCTCGTCGTTCATGCCGGAGCCGGTGTCGGCGGACGTGGATTTTCTCTCCGGCGACTTCTCGCCGAACGACAGCGTGAACTCGGCCCGCCTGGAGGCCCGATGCCTGGCCGGCCAGGGGGTGCCGTGGGACCTCATGGCGTGGAGTTTCAGGTGGAAGCCGGGCGAGACGTGCCACAGCACCAAGTCGGTGGCCCAACTGCAGCAGGAGGCGGCCGTCGTGCTGACGCTGGGTGGCGGGTTCCAGGTCTACTTCAAGCAGAAACGCGATGGATCGATCTACGACTGGCAGATGGACGTCATGGCCGAGGTCGCCCGGTTTTGCCGCGAGCGCCAACCATTCAGCCACCGTGCCGAGCCTGTGCCGCAGGTGGCCCTCCTGTATTCTGGTGCGGCGTATTACCGGATGGGGCCGGACCTGTTCAGGCCGTGGAGCGGGCAACTCGACGCGATGAAAGGCATCCTGACGTGCCTCCTCGGGCTGCATTATTCGGTTGAGATCACGATGGAACACCACCTCGCCGGCCGCATGGACTCCTACCCCATCATCATCGTGCCCGAGTGGGAGTACCTGGAGAAGGAGTTCAAGGAGGAGTTGCTGGCCTACGTGGAGCGCGGTGGGAATCTGCTGCTGATCGGCCCCGGCGCGGCTGCCATGTTTGCCAAACCGCTCGGTGCGGTGTTCAGGAGGCGGGCCGAGACAAGCGACCAGTGGCTGGAATTCGGCGGGAATCTGGCCGCCATGAAAACCGTGTCGCGGCGGGCCTCGCTCAGGGACGGCGTCCAGACGGTCGGCCGTCTGTTCGCCGAGAACAACGTGGCCGGTCCGTCGCGGCCGGCGGCCTCCATCGCCGAGTATGGCGAAGGCAGGATTGCGGCGACGTACCTGAATCTGGGCGAACGATTCAACCATGCGTCCACGAGCGTGGCCCGCGATTTTCTGGCGGCGCTGGTGCGGGAGTTGTTCCCGGCGCCTATCGTATGCCTGGAGGGGTCGGACGCGGTGGACGTGACCGTTACCCGCATCGACGGCCAACTGGTGGTGAACCTGGTGAACACCGCCGGACCGCACGCCGATCCGACCGTCGCCGTCTTCGACCGGGTTCCGCGCACCGGGCCGCTCGACGTCCGTATCCGGACGGCGAAGCGGCCGGAGCGGGTCATCCTTCAGCCCGGGACGCGACACCTGCCCTTCCGGTTCGCCGACGGCGCCGTGCAACTAACCCTTCCAGAACTCGACATCCACGAGATCATCGTGATCGAAGACGCCAGCGCTTAATACTACTACGCTACGTTCCGCGCGGCGGCCTTCCCAGGCCGCCGCGAGTGCAGTTCATGCCTGTTCCTGGTGGCCTGGGAAGGCCACCAGGCGGACAAAAAGGCGAAGTAGCGTTGTAGGATTAGGGGCGGCGGAACTTATGGCAGGGTGCCCCTCACGCGCTCCAGACGCGGCGCGTGGGCGATCGGGCGGCCGTCGCAGAACACACGCAGCCCGCTCCCCTTGGCGTACCTGGTGCCCGTCTTGTCCCAGAGGATCGTGAGGGCGCGGCCGTGGTAGGCCACGGCGTCGAGGCAGAACCAGTCCCAGGTTTCCGGCGGCACGAGCGGGTTCACCTCGACCCGGTTATCGTCCCGCGGGCGCAGGCCCACGAGGCCCGTGATGACCAGATCGCAGAACGTGGAGTGGTTGTAGTCTTTGCCGCGCTCGCGGCCGCCCTTGCCGCGGTCCCACGTCCCGTTCTTCCAGGTCTTTAAGCGCGTGCGTGAGATCCAGTCGCCGGTGTGCGGGTTCAGGTTCTCGTCGATCCAGGGCACGATGCGGCCGTCGTCGCGCCGGAGGCGGTGCGACTTCGCGTAGATCTTCAAGAGGTCGAAGTAGTCCTTCGCGCCGATGTGGTCCTGCGGCGGGCCGTTCAGGAGGTTCGCCAGGGCCGTCAGCGTTACGCTGGTGGCGTACGGCCAACTGGGCCCGTTCCACTGGCACTCGTGGCCTTTGTAGGAGACGGCAAAGCGCGGGTGCCGCTGCTCGGCCGTCGTGGGGCCGAAAGGCGCGTAGAAACCCTTCGGGTCCATCAGTTGCCGCCACGCGACGGCCTGGGCCGGGTCGGGCAGACCGACGTACCACGGCGTGTAGCCGTGGAGTTCGCGGACGTCGGCCGGCGTTTCGGCCACCTTGCCCCCCTTGTCTCGCGGCAGGACCTTGAAGAATTCGGCCTTCGGGTCCCAGAGGCGGGTCTGGACGAGGTGCTTGATCCTGGCAGCCTTGGCCTCGTACTCCTTGACGAGATCGGTGCGGCCGGCCATCTGGGCGATCCTGGCGATCGCCACGGCATCGCCGTACATGTAAGAGTTGATCGTCGCGCGATACCCGCTGCCGCCGATGGAGACTTCCATGCCGTCGCGGTCGTCGATTTGCCAGAAGAGTCCCTCCGGCCCCAGGCGCGACGTCTCCCATGCCCGGTAGTTGGCCACCAGGTCATCCAGAAGAGAGGTGATGAGCGCTTTGTCGGGCCGGACAAGGTGCCGGGCGTACAGCGCGTCGGCGGCCCAGAAACTGTAGCGGCGCGGCTGGCCGCCCTTGCGGAACCAGAAAACGGCGTAATCGTCCAGGAACGTCGGGTCGTGCAGCCACCGGCCTTCGTAGAAGTGGTGCCCCGCCGGGCAACTGATCGTGTTGTGCTTGCCCGACCAGGTGACTTGGGGCAGGAATTCGGTGATCACGAACCCGTCCGGCGTCTGCTTGACGTGCTTGCGGTACGTCCACCAGCGGAAGTAGTAGATCTCCTCGAGGTCGGCGTCCGGGCAGTCGAGCAACGGGACGTTCTTCCGCAGGAACGCCTTGGCCGCGGCGTTCGGGACGTGGTTGACGATATGCTCCTCGTCGTAGCCGTTGAACTGGTCCACGTAGCGGTCGAGATCCTCGGTCGTCAGCACGACGTGCTTCTCGGCCGGGCCCGCGGGCGGTGCCGGTGCGGGAGCGGCGGCAGGTGCTTTCGTCGGCGCCGCAACGCCGATGACGGCGAGATAAACGCCGAACGCTACGGCCGGCCCACACCGTTTCATGGTCCCGTTGATCCTCATGGCTTCCCGATTGCGAAGACCCGTTACTGCCGCCACGATTCACCACGGCGGGCGAAGTGCTCGTTCTTCTCGGCCACCGTCTTGAACCGGTCGCGTGCTCGGTCGCCGAGGTAGCCCCCTTCGCCGTCGAGGACGGCCGCCGTGTGGCCCACCAGGACGGCCGCACCACGCAGGAATGAGTTGATGACGGGTGCGAGTTCGGGGGCGTCGAAGTCGTCCACGAACTTCAGGCCCGGGGCGTTCATCTCGGTGCCGATGACCAGCGGCAAGTCGCGCGACCCCGCCAACTCGACGATCCGGTAGAGGTTCTTGACCTTCAGGTCCCTCGTATCGGGGTCGCTGACGTTCCAGTTACGGTCGGGGATGATGTTGAGGGCCGCCGCCCCGGCCGCCATGTGCAGGTCGAGCAGTTCGTCGATGTTCTTCTCGCCCTCGCTGGTTCCGTCGAGCCAGGTGGCGGTGGGGATGCCGCCGACCGCCAGCGCGAAACGGTTGACGTCGCTGGCGAGCGGAAAACTCTCGGGCGTGGGCTTCTGATAGCCCACGCCGCCGCGCTTCATCGTCTTGGCCCGGATGAGGGCCTGGAGTTTGCGGCTGTCGTCGAGCAGTTCGGCCACCTCGTCCGGTGGCGTGCTCAGCCGATCCGACCAGAAACGGACGCGGTCGTCGCGCTGGGGATACACGGCCCCGGCCTTCGTTTCGTACGCGACGCACAGGTGCCGCTCGGTCGGCGTCGCGGACGGCGAAAGCGGCAGGACGTCGGCCTCATAGTCGAGCGCGACGGGGTCCAGGTAAGCGTTCACCCGTTCGACGACCGATTCGTTACGGTGGCGGGCGCCGGCGCGGAGCATCGTGGCGAACTCGCACGCCGCCGAATCGTCGATGGCCGACCGCGTCATCCCCGTGACCATGTGGTAGGTGATGCCGGGCTCGCCGGGTGAGTTGATCTCGCGGGTGGCGAACTGGGGGACGTAGGCCCGCGTCTCCATGCCGGCGACGGTGGGAATGCCGAGGAGTTCCCCCGCCCGGAAGAACTCGTCGATGCCGTCGAAGACGTCGAAATCGATGAGGCCGACGGCCCTGAGCCCCTCCCGCCGGGCGCGCCATACGATGTGCGTCGGCGAGTAGCCCATCGCGTTGTACGAGTAGAACGAGTGGGCGTGGAGGTTGACCTTCGGCTCGGGGTCGGGCAGCCGGATGGCGCCGCCACGGACAAGGCGCACCAGGTCGTCCAGCGCCTGGTCGCGCTCGGCCCGGTCGAAACGGTCGAGCCGCGCTTCGAGTTCCGCGATTCTCTCGTTCACGCGGGATCTTCCTTCGAACCAGGGCCTGCTGTAGCGCGGCGGGTCTCCAAACCTGCCGCGCGGCGCGCACGCTCCATACGTTCTATAACAGGTTTCCCCGTGGGAAGCAACACGCGGAACCGGCGACCGGATTCCCTCCGAAACCACCCGCCGCACGGCGCGTTTGAGATAGCGGCGCCGCCGGGGCGGCCTGATGCAGACTGTGTCCGGCGGCCGTCCTCGCCATTGGAATCCTTCCGTAAAGGAGATGTGGTCATGTCGAAACGCCGAGCCGTGACGAGACGCGCCTTTCTCAAAGGGATGACCGCCGCCGCGTTTGCCGCGCCCGCCGTCGTCGGCTCCGAGGTCTTCGGCGCCAACGACCAGATCACCATGGGCTGCATCGGCATGGGCGGGCAGGGCCGCGGCGACATGGGAGGCTTCATGGGCCACCAGCAGGTCCGCGTGCGGGCCGTCTGCGACGTCGTCGGCACGCACCGCGACATGGGCAAGGGCATGGTGGACAAACGGTACGGCAACACCGACTGCGAGACCTACGCCGACTTCCGCGACGTCATCGGCCGCAAGGACATCGACGCCGTCCTCATCGGGACGCCCGACCACTGGCACGCCATCATCGCGTGCGAGGCGATGAAGAGCGGCAAGGACGTCTACTGCGAGAAACCCGAGACGCTCACGGTCCGCGAAGGCCGCATCATGACCGAGACCGCCCGCCGCTACGGCCGCGTCTTCTCGGGCGGCAGCCAGCGCGTCTGGGGAGACTACAACTGGTTCCACCGGATGGTCTGGGGCGGCGCCATCGGCGAGCCCAAGGAGTGCTGGGTCAACGTCGGCGGCCCGTCAGGCGAGTGCTACCTGCCGCCCGTCGAGACGCCGCCCGACGTCAATTGGGACCAGTGGCTCGGGCCCGCGCCCTGGCGGCCGTTCCATCCGCAACTGATTCGCGGGGGATTCCGTCCCTTCCGCGACTACTCGGGCGGCGGCATGACTGATTGGGGATGCCACGGCTTCGGCGGCGCCCTGTTCTGCCTCCAGTTGCACAAGACCGGCCCCGTCGAGATCATCCCGCCCGACGGCAAGGACGTCAAGCACCTGACCTACGTCTTCGCGAACGGCGTCCGCATCTACCACGGCGGCGGGTGGGGCGGCATCCTCTCGTTCAAGGGCACCGAGGGAGAGATCCCCGCACGCGATCGCTCGAAGCAGACGCCGCCCGACATCCACATCCCCAACTACAAGGGACGCGGGGGCATCTTCGGCGACTTCCTCCATTGCGTCCGCACGCGCGAGCGCCCGTTCCGCGACATCGAGATCGGCCACCGCACCGCCACCCACGCGCACCTGGGCAACATCGCCTACTGGCTCAAGCGGCCGCTGAAGTGGGACCCCGTCAAGGAAGAGATCGTCGGCGACGCCGAGGCCAACCGGTGGCTCGACCGTCCGAAACGTGAACCGTGGCGCCTGTAGGCGGTCCAACCCGGCCTTGGCGCGGTGGGTCTCCGCACCCACCGCGGCCGATAACGCAAGCCCCGCGCGGCGGCCTTCCCAGGCCGCCGCGCAGTCAGCCGGGCAATCTGCTGGTGGCCTGGGAAGGCCACCAGCCGGGGAACGTGAGAAAGCCTTCCACCAGCAAAAGGGAGAGTCCATGAGGCGTCTGCACGCAACTGCCTTGCTTGCCTTGACCCTGACCTTCGCGCCGACCGCGCTGGCTGCCGACGCCGACCAGATGGCACAACTCGACAAGGACCTGAAGGACGTGGCTGCCTTCGAGCACGGCAAAGACGCCGGCCCCCTCGCGCGCGTCGAAGATGTGGTCATGGCCGTGGCCAAGGATCCGAAGGCGCGAGATGCCGTCGAGCAGCGGCTTCTGGGTGTTCTCGGTTCAACGGCCACGATCGACGCCAAGATGTTTATCTGCCGCCAACTCCGCACCATCGGGACGGCCCGCTCGGTGCCCCACCTGGCAGCGCTGCTGACCGACCCGCGCCTCTCGCACATGGCCCGCTATGCCCTCGGCCGCATCGAGGACCCGGCCGCCGTGCAGGCCTTGCACGGTGCCCTTGCCAGGACGTCGGGCAAGGTCCAGGTCGGGATCATCAACACGCTCGGCGACCGGCGCTGCGAGAAGGCCGTGCCCGACCTGGCGCGACTTCTTACCTCGGTGGATCGTGC
>Ga0307379_10007716_pt1 | contig 14586 bp, 14 predicted proteins | sample UN2MG_FD_202237 | JGI IMG/M metagenome (GOLD analysis project Ga0307379, IMG submission 202237) | Soil microbial communities from Risofladan, Vaasa, Finland - UN-2 | ecosystem: Environmental > Terrestrial > Soil > Coastal area > Acid sulfate soil | place: Finland: Risofladan, Vaasa | collected... | reverse complement strand
GGTCCTTAAAGTTCGCTTGATTTGCCGGGCGGGATGCGTAAGATGGTCGTATGAATATTCTGGCACTCGAACCATATTACGGCGGCAGTCACAGGGCCTTTATTGACGGGCTATCAAAGGCGAGCGGACACACATGGACGCTGCTTACGCTGCCGGCACATAAGTGGAAATGGCGCATGCGCCACTCGGCAATAACTTTTGCTTCTCAGGCGGCGGAGTTAACAGACAAACGCCAGAGCTGGGATTTGTTGTTTTGCAGCGACATGCTGAATCTTGCCGAATTCGCCGCTCTGGCCCCTGACGGGATCGCCGGGCTGCCAAAAGTCATTTACTTCCACGAGAACCAGTTGACCTATCCGGTACGCGCCGAAGACGAGCGAGACTATCAGTTCGCTATGACCAACCTGACCGGCGCCCTCGCAGCCGACGCCGTCTGGTTCAATTCACAATTCCACTTGGACTCGTTCCTCGATGCACTCGCGAGGTTTCTCAAATCCATGCCGGACCATCAGCCTTTCGAAGCGATTGAAAAAATTCGGGCCAAATCATCGGTCTATCCGCCCGGCATAGCGGATTTTCCCACCCGGAGGCCGCGAGAGCCGGGGCCTCTGCGAATACTTTGGGCTGCGAGATGGGAGCACGATAAAAATCCGGAAGATTTTTTCGAAGCTCTCGAAATTCTCAAGGCCAAGAACGTGCCGTTCCGAATCAGCGTCATCGGCCAGAGCTTTCGAGACAAGCCGGCGATTTTCGAGAAGGCACATAGTGGCTTCCGGGACCAAATCGACCTGTGGGGTTATCAGCAGAGCCGGGACGGCTACGAGCGGGCACTGCTGCACGCGGATGTCATAGTCTCGACCGCAAATCACGAATTTTTCGGCATCGGGATTCTTGAAGCCGTCGCCGCCGGAGCTTATCCCCTCGTACCGAACCGCCTTTCGTATCCCGAGATTCTCGGCCTCGGGCGACTCGAAGATGCCGGGCAGTTCTTCTACGACGGCACGGCCCGGGACCTTGCCGATAAGCTAAGCCGGCTTGCGGCACGCGTTGAAAAAGATGCTCTCTGGCCCGCGACAATCAGCCCGGCGACACTTACCGACCATTTAAGATGGCAGAACCTCGCACACCGATACGATAAAGCTCTCGAACAAATCCGTGCCGGGACTGCCGAACGTTCAACGTAAAATGTGCCAGATGGGACTGCCGCAGGTCGGATGCTCCTGTGTTTGCACAAACTGTTGTGAAGGGTGCTCCATACTCGGCTGGGATTCACAGATTTTCGCAAACGTTGCCTGGAGCCGGATTTCTCTGACCAGCAGGATGAACAAAACCAAAGCGAGAACGTTGATCCCTGCCATCCAGGATTCGGTGTTGTGAATTGAAAAGTAATAGCGGCTTCCGAAAAGAAATTTAAATCCGAATCCTGTCGCATGCCGGTACAAGTTGAGGCATGCCCCCGAAAACAGGGCATAAGCCGCCGTCGGCCCTATTAGAATAGGTATTTGCATGGCCTGGAATATCGCGCTCAACCACAAGCCCAGCTTTGGTTTCTTGACAAGGGCCACGCCCGCAACAATCCCGAACAAAAATACAAAGATGAAGGCAATGTGGATTATCACTGCGGTATGCGTGAGTTGCCCTGTCAGGAAGGAGCGTCCGATAAGGCCCAACCCAAGCATGCCGCCGCCAATCTGCATAATCAACACAATTGTTTTCAAGGACTTATTCATATCGAAAAATCCTTAATTATCGTCGATTTTATTGGTTTATACTCTCGTAATTACTATATCGGCAGCAAGATTCGGTGACATAAGCCTGCCGTGCAAACTTCGTCCCCGATTTCCCCCCCTCTGCTCAAAACTTCACCCAGAGCGTAGACGAAGGGGCAACCCTCAAAATCCAAAACTAACCATGCCGGTCCTGGCTTTCAAAGGGGGCGGATACATTCGGTGTAACAAGAAAGCTTTTACTTGCCGGCGGAAAAAACAATTTCCCACATGGAAACTCCGGCCACGAAAAGTCGGGCGGTTTTGCCCGCGAGCTTATCGGTTTGACGCCCTGCCGAATCGATTCCCACAACCTGCGGGTACCATTTGGACTTTTCGAGGTCCTTCGCATCCAGGATTTTTTCAGGTTTCGTCCAGCCGGTCGCATCCGAAAGTTCGGGATTGAAGCTGATATAAATTCCCTCCTGCGCCCAGTCCTTGTCTTTTGCGCGGTTCAGCAGCATAACCCATGCATTAAGATGAGTGTTCCAGTGGATCGAAGGCCCCCAGAAGGCATCGCAATCGGGCCTGTGCCAGTCGATTCGGCCGGGGAATATAACCGTGACATGACCGCCGAGGCCGGGTTCGCTCCATTCCCCTTTATGCCATTTGAAAACCTTGCCGGAGGGACCGTCGCGGTCCTCGTAACGCATTCGTGCGACTGCGACGCCCTGTTCGGCCATGTCCTTATTATATGTGCTTATGAAAAAGTAAAGATATTCCCTGTTTCTGTCTGCTATTACGGCGAAGTCTCCGTTGCCGCCGACGAAATACGTATTGGCTGACTGAAGGTTGTTGGAGCCCTGCGGCGCTTCGAGCACGATTCCCAGGTCGCGCCAGTTAAGGCCGTTATCTGTCGAGACCATTGTTCCTATGCGAGGCGCCGTCCTGCCGGTAGCCAGCGGCGGCTCATTGTGATACCACATGTACAGCCTGCCGTCGCCGGCTTTGTGGCTTGACTCGATCCATCGGCCGCCCATAGTCCAGCCGGCTTCGTTGTCGAATTTGACTCGCTGTGAAGGCCGGCTCAGATGAAATATATCGGGCCCGGAGGAGCGAAACGGGTGCCCCGTGGAATAGAACATATACAGCGTCTGCCCGTCCCAGTGGGCCGGACTGCTGCAATCGATATCTCCCGGCGTGTTTGGGTCCATGTTTCCGTGAACCACGCCGGAAAACTGCATACGCGGTGCCTGGCGCAGCTCGATATCGTATGCCGAAAGTGATGCGGGAAGAACATTAACCATAACGAACAGGATAACGCATAGCTTAGCGACCTTCATAATTTTCCCTTTGCCACCCGTGAAAACGAGGATTTTCGGTTTTCGCCACATATCCGGCAGGCTTCATGCACCTGCGAGCTTGTGGCGAAATACAAAGAACACCGCCCCCAAGATGCACAGGCCGGCCCATAAATAGTCCAGCCGCATCTGCTCCTTCAGATACAGAATCGAGAAAGGAACAAAAACGCTTAACGTTACAATCTCCTGGATAATCTTGAGCTGACCAACGTTCAATACCTGATGGCCGATCCTGTTGGCCGGCACCTGGAGCATGTATTCGAAAAACGCGATACCCCAGCTTATGATGGCGGCGATGAACCATGGCTTGTGCGAAAGATTCTTCAAATGGCCATACCATGCAAATGTCATAAATATGTTACTGAAACACAAAAGAACAACTGTAGTTAAGATTGTACGCATATACATCCCCTTATATTAATCTCTTGAAATCAAAAGCGGCAAGAGAAGCCTTAAAACACATCCGCTCCTTACGCAATAGAAATGATTCGTTGCAACTCTTTCAATAAAACCTTAACCAGCGGGGGCAGCTCGCCCCCCTTCCGTTATTCGGCTCCGATATTCAATTCCCGCAGACTCCTGCGCAGCCAGGCGAGTGATTTTTCGATCATTGGCCCGCCGGCGCCTTCGCATTCCATGCTGAGCACACCGTCATAACCGTTATCCCGTAATATTGTCAGGACCTTCTTTATGTTCTCGGCGTTGACGCCGTCGCCGATAGCGCATTGGCTTACGGCGATGCCGGTCTGCGCACCGCGGACCGCGGCGGCAAGCGATTCGCTGACGTCCTTGACGTGTACGTGGGTGACCTTCTTTTTAAACCGCTCGCAAAAAGCCACCGGGTCCTGCCCGGCGATGAACGTGTTGCCGGTATCCATATTCATGCGCAAGTACGGCGAATCGCAGAATGCCAGCATTTTCTCCATCATCTCGGGCTTAGTTGTGAAGTAGCCGTGCACCTCGATACTAATGATCATCTCGTAAGCCTCGGCGACCTCGATGATTTGGCCGTAGCTGCGTTTCATCGATTCCATGGCTTCGTTGTCGGACAATCCTTCGGGTTTGTGCAGGCCGTCGGTGGTGGCGATTCGTTCACAGCCGGCATGCTTTGCCCAGGGGATTGTTTTCAGGACGTAAGGCACGCCGTAGAGTGGCCCTTCCCTGCCCGAAAGCGGAAACGCCGCGTCCACCTGCGAGAATCTCACGCCGTACTTCTCCATCTTCCGCCGCAGCAGCAGCGGATCTTCATATAACGCGATGTGCGGCTGGTATCCGAGGCCGTGAATCCAGCTCACGCCGTCGATCACCCCACACTCGATGTGGTGGACATCGTTTTTCTCGGCCCACTGGAGGCATTTTTCGAAGTTCCAGTAAGATGAATTGAATGCGTCGGTATGAAAGCTGATTTTCATTGTAATATCGTCCTTCCTTTCGGGCGCAGAGCTTGCCGCCGCCGCGCCAAGAAGTGTTGCCGAAGTGGCTGCCATAAACTCGCGTCGTGTAAAAACTGTGCCGCCCTGGTGCATATCAAATACTCCATATATTTATATTGCCGGGTTGATGATAATTTATCTTCCTGTTGTGTCAAAAGAAAAATAACCTCAAAAGCCGGCTTTTATAATTCCCATATGTCCTGAACTAAGGAGAAAGAGATTACCATCGGTAGCAAATTCCATATATTTTTGTTTGAAATAGGAATATGCATGTTAGAGCTGAAAAAGCAGATTATAAAGAGGCTTAAAATTTAAAAAAATAACAAAAAATATCTTGCAGAAGATAGTTTCAACTGATATATTATACTTTATAATATAAAGTACTTTATTTTTAGGAGATAATCATGAAGAAAGAAGACTTAAATCAGGTAGAAATAAAAGGCTGGGATCCTGTTGCTGACGACATCAAATTTATGCGGACGGTGGTGGAGAGAATGAGCCGGCAGGTCAAGCCGGATGTTCACATTATGATAGCGTGCGGGTTGATATGCATGATTGCTTATGCCGTACTGTATTTTTTGAAGACACATCAGTTGGACAAGTGGATTTGGCCTGTTGGGTTGACTCTGACGATAGTTTTATTCATTTATGCTTTAATCAGTCTTGTCCGAATTGCCAAAAGTGAAAGAAAGGCAGGTTTTATCTCACATCTAAAAAGACAAGTCACATGGGTGTGGATTTTCATAATGCTGCACGGCCTTGCCTGGACCATATCACCTATGGTGTTCAACAATTTCTGTGGGGGAGACCCGGCGTTTCTCTGGGCGATGTTATTCAGTATCGGGCTGGTTGTACTTGGTATTTTTCATTCGAAAGAATGGCTTTTCGGCGGAATCGGAATTTTCACCGTAATGATGTTGACGTATTTTTTGGGAAATTCCGGCTATCTGGTCCTTGGTTTGGCAATCGGGGCGGGATTGATTATACCTGCGATAATCGTCCAGAGAAATTTTCGGAGACAGGAAAAAGAAAATGAGCAAGTCTGAGAAGCCGAAGTTCGATGAGCTGATATTGTCGAAAACCCGCTTGGGTATAATAGCCGCCTTGATGGGCGGCGATAAGCTGGATTTCACTTATCTGCGAAATGCCCTGAATCTGTCCGACGGCAATCTTAGTATTCAAATCCGCAAACTGGAGGAGGCAGGTTATATAAAAGTAGAGAAAATATTTGTTGACCGTAAGCCTAAAACGTTTTGTAAAATTACCCGCAAAGGGCAGAAAGCTGTAAAGAATTTGATTGGCAAACTCGAGGCCCTAATAAATCTTGATTAAAGAATTACCGTTAGTTCAGCACAACCGCGTGGTTTATTGCACGCCTCAGGCTTTATAGATGTCGGTCTTGCGCTTAGTTAGTTGCCGCAACATTTCCGGAAGAGTGATACTTCCAATATCAAGTATGCCGGCATGGGGACCGAACAAGTCCTGAAGCTCCTTCTCCAATGCAAAATAGCACTTGGCGTACTCCTTCAGCTCCATTGGAAAAAACTCCACAAGAAAATTTATCTCGCGATCTTCAGTGCCGATGTTCTCCTGGTTGTAAGATGAGCCGTGAAGTCCGAGGTATTTCACATTATATTGCCGGCAGAGATTGGCTATTTCTTCACTATAGTCTCGTTTACTGTCGATCATTATGTTGACCTTTCACTGCAAAGTTTAGGCCTCGCTTCCGGTTGTGTCAAATGGAAATTGCCTGCAATCTGAACCGGACCAGGTATTTGCCGGCATGCGGCCGCTTAAAGACCGGTATGCTGAGTCACCTCGTACGTCGGCGCTTCGGCCTGCTCATGCGGTTAATCCTGGATAACAGATCGGTATGACCTTCCTGTTGCAGAAACTGGCTTATGAGCTTCCTGCTTCGCGGCTGGTAGTATTGCAGAAGAGCTGCCTGGATGCGTTTTTCCTTTCTCGATCGCGGGATGTGAATTTGTTTTCCCCCGGTGTCTGTGCCGGCGACATACATGGCCGTCGAGAGCGTCAGCGGGATAGGGACAAAGTCCTGCACCTGTCGCGGTCGCCAGGATCGTGACACGAGGTACTCGGTGAGCTCGAGGGCGTCGTCCGGACGGCAGCCGGGATGAGCACTGATCAGGTACGGCACGAGATACGCCTCTTTGCCGGTCCGGCGACGTGCTTCGTTAAACCGCTGTTCGAATTGCTCGAACACCTCAAATCGGGGCTTTCCCATGAGACTCAGCACATGCGGACAGTTATGTTCCGGAGCCACCTTTAAATGTCCCCCGACGAAATATCGAACGAGCAAATCAAGATATTCCGGACTTTCCAGAGCAATATCATGCCGGATGCCGGAAGCTACAAAGACATTGATTCGCTTTGGAGAGCCGGTGCTCCATCGGACAAAAGCCTCCATCATCTCAAGAATCGGACCATGATCCAGGCCGGCGTGCTTACAGGGAGAAGGTGACAGGCAACTGGGACGCGTGCAAGTCTGTGCCCGGGCGCATTCCATGCGATACATATTTGCCGTAGGCCCGCCAAGGTCCACGATTGTGCCGCGAAACTGTGGATGTCCCCGAATCGCGTCGGCTTCATTCAGTAACGACTCCAGCGACCTCGAACTGATCTGCTTTCCCTGATGACAACCAATCGAACAAAAGGAACATCCCCCAAAACAGCCGCGATGCGTCGTAATAGAGAACTGCACCGGCGTCAGCGCCGGCACGCCCTTATCGCGGTCATAACGCGGATGCCAACATCGCGAAAACGGAAGATCATACACGGCATCCAGCTCTTCGCCGCTCAAAGGCTCGCCCGGCGGCATGACGACAATCGTGCCCGGGTCCTGCTCCTGCACTACGGCCAATCCGCCCGGATGGGCATGGAGATGATACTTCTGGTGTGCATCCATGACACGCCGGGGGTCGGACTGCTGCTCGCCGAGCGAAGGCAGCGGCACGGCACTTTCTGGCATAACGATCCCCTTGCGAACCACAAACGCAGTGCCGGCGATGTCTGTCAGATCATGGACGGTCTGCCCCGCCTCAAGTCGTCGAGCGACCTGAGCGACGGCCTTTTCTGCCATGCCGTGGATCAATAAATCCGCTTTCGCGTCGATGAGCACCGACCGCTTCAGCTTGTCCTCGATGTAATCATAGTGTACCAGCCGCCGTAAACTCGCCTCCAAACCGCCAAGGATAATCGGAACATCCGGGTAGGCTTCCCGGGCCCTGGCCGAGTACACTAAAAGCGGCCGGCCCGGGCGCAGCTCCAGCGCACCGCCGGGGCTGTAAACGTCCTGCCTTCGACGGTTCCCCAACGAGGCGTAGTCGTTCAAACGCGAATCGATACAGCCGCTGGTTATTCCCCAGAACAGCCGCGGCCGGCCGAGAGAGCGGAACGGCTCGACGCTACGCCAGTCCGGCTGGGCTAAAACCGCAATGCGATAACCCAATTTTTCGAGCCATCGGCCTATCAGCGCCACACCGAAAGAGGGATGGTCAACATAAGCATCTCCCGTAATCAGTATGACATCGGCCTGGTCCCAGCCGCACAGACGTAGTTCCTCCTGTGTGGTCGGCAGGAATGTCCTTTTATTAGCGTTCTTCAAAGTCATTGAAGCATTATACCACAGTTTCCGGCTTTTTGTTCAGGATAGACAACGCAATCCGGCGGCGTTTAAGGCTATGTAGCTATAAAAAGGACAGCCCCGGCGGTTTTCACCATCGAGGCTTATAAACTTGTCAGGAGCAAGGTCGAAGTATCCTGTCAATTTAAGACAGCAAAGTGTCTGAGTTAATGGCTATTTTCAAGGGTGGTTGCTTTTAGTCGGTCTTTTTCCGGCCGGTGTTTTGAGATAATAAGCCTTACAACATCGCGATGACCTGACTTTTATTCATCGAGGATGCGTTTAATCTGATCGTAAAGTGTGGGAAGGTCGTTTTCAACAACCAACCAGACCGCATTAACGTCGATTTTGAAGTATCCATGAACCAGTATATTTCGCATTCCCACAATCTTAAACCATGGTATATCAGGATGCTGTTCCTGGAATTCATCAGAAATTCGGGCGGCTGCTTCGCCGAGGATTTGAATATGATGCAAGGTCCAGGTTTGGATAAGCTCATCTTCATTAAAAGCGTCTTTGCCATGATCAGCATACTTTTGTATGTTTTCTATAGCTTCTCGAATATCCAGCAGTCTTTCTCTGTCGTCTCTCATATAGGAACAGCTTCCTTAAGAACGCGGTCGCGGATACGAGGCCTTAATCCATCAGGCGTAATAACATCAACATTCCGGCCGAGCAACTTTTGCAATTCGTAAAGCAGCCCCCCAAGGTCAAATAAGCTCCTGCCGGGCGCTAAAGTCACCAAAAAATCCACGTCGCTGTTCTCATCTGCGGTACCCCGCGCGACAGAACCAAAGACCCGGACTTCAGAAGCTCCATACTTAACGGCCAAAGCGAGTATCTGCTCTTTACGACTGACAATTATTTCCGGTATTCCCATGAAAACAACTATAAATTGTGTATAAATCCATGTCAATCAATTTTATAGCCAAAAGACAAAGGCCAGCTTCTTCCGGTACCGGCCTTTATAATTACTGCCTGACCCGATTCTTTGGGGGTGATGACCTACTACAGATTCACACTATCTAGCAAGCTTGATAAAATCTTCGAGGTTGAGATTTGCTTGTTATTGCGAGCTCAACTATCTCTGCATTTGGTTCGAAATCGGAATCATCCGCGGCGGGTTCCAAATACAATTCGATGGCTTGTCTTATATTTTCGATAGCTTGTTCACGGCTATCGCCCTCACTGATACAGCCGGGCAATGAAGGGACAAATACCGTATAGCCGCCTTCATCACTTTTTTCCAATATCACCTTGAGTTTCATAAAATAATCTCCGGATAGCGCCGAGAGCAGATAAAGTATCTTTTGACAGATTGTAGTCTAACAGATACTGAGAACAATTACAAGAATTTTTCGGCTAAGTTGCTGTAAAACAGCAAAATCAGAGTGGAATTAGCATTAGGTCTTTATAAACTTATATCGAGCCCATTCTAAAAGCACGGGATGAACGTTACCGCTAAGATAGCGACGATACGGTCACCGATCCTTCCTAATGATTTCATTAGGCCAATATTAATCAATCGTTGCCTATATAATCAATTAGAAATTTTGCCTTTTTACTTTTGCTTTTTTACTTATTTTCTGCGTGTATTTCACGTTTTGTCACTTATTTTGATTTTTCCTTTTTTGCCTACACGGTAACAGGTGAGGTGTCCCCCGAAATCCCCTAACCGACCTGCTGACGTATTGTATTAAAATAGTGACATAAATAATGATTTTTTCCTATAGCACATATACAATAATCCTGTATAATAAATACCTGTTGGCGGGAATGTGCTTTGTATAAAAGGAATTGTCTTAAATTAATCGCATGAATAAAGGGAAAAATTAATGCCCTGTGACCCCGGCGGTGTTTAAGCATGAAACGAACTCAACAACAACGATTAGAATATGAATCACGCCTGGCTCTAAGAGCCTCGTTGCCGAATTTCTTCTGGCGTGGTCGGCAGGAATGTCCTTTTATTAACGTTCTTCAAAGTCATTGAAGCATTATACCACAATTTCCGCCTTTTTGTTCAGGATAGACATCAGAGCCGGGCGAACGGTTGATTGCCGGACGAGGCACTCAGCAGTTGAACGCAAAGAAGAGATGATAGCAGAGAAATGGGGAAACTCCAGTCTGCCGGTCGTGCTCGGACTCGTAGAGTTGGTCAAAGCCCGGCAATGGGCGTGATTTCTTGAATCCGGAGTTGCTCACGAGTTGCTTGACGCCACAGGCAACTGCCTTGGCAACGATATTGCAGTCACCGCTCCGAACATAACCAACCATAGATCCAGTACTGGTGTGTGCAGAGTATTTGCCACTCAGAAACCTGCCGATTCCTTCCTTATCGTCGAGATAATTATTCAAATGCGTTGCACACCCCTGGTCCAGCAACTTGCACTCAACTCCAAAGTACGACTGCGGGAAGAACTCGTCACGGAAGCAGAAGTCAATTGTGGGTGGACGGCCTCTTGACTTGGCTCTTCCAGTATCCTCCTTCTGGGGTATGGGGATGAGACCGAACGTATTCTCCGGTCTCCACCTCTTGACGATGTGGACAAACCATTCTTCAGTAATGCTATTCTCGGATGAATCTGCACAAACACATCGTTTAGAATATAAGTCACGGTATGCGTCAGTTAGGAGCGTGAGGAGTTTGCGGACACCTTGATACCCCAATTGCTTGGCCAAATCCCTGGGAACAGGAGCAAACCTGTCATCGGTTATTTCCATACGTGCTGTCCCCAAGCCTTCATGATTTCGGCGTATATCTCATCGGCTTCACGCATTGCGGCGGATTGAGTCCATAAGCGCTGTTGGTTGCGTTTGGCGACATAGACTTTATTGTCTATGTAGATATGTACGTCCCTCCTGACGTATACACCTGCAGAGTGCTCCTCCTGCAAAACGCTATCCATTGTCCTCAAAGCGTCTGACAACTGGTCGTCCGCCTGACGGACATCCATATGTTGCTGCCCTTTCTCTGGCAACAATGAGACTTCGAACACAACCATGGGGCTGTCACCGACATAAAATCGCGCGGGAAAATCATATTCCTTGTCCTCTCCAAGCGATTCTCTCAATACCCGGCAGAACAGTACACCGTACTTTCGCAACATTTTTGTTGTGGCAGGGCTAGCAGCTTCTGAGTTTGCCCCAAGACGAAAATAATCAAGCGTATACGTCAGAGCGTCACGAATCAACATGCGGTCAGCTACGGAGAGATCATATGCATTAGAGATCAATCGGATGAGTTTGGCGCGGGCGTTTTGGTCTTCAGTGGCGGCTTTGAGCTGCGCAAAAGGAATGCTCAAATTTTCCCCCTGCAAGCCTCTGGGTAATGGCAACTGCATGACTTCTTGCTTTGCCAGTTCGTCTCGCTCCACTAGCCATCGCGAACTGGTCATCATGGCAAAATAAGTACAAATATTAGTGGCGAAGGCTGCGCAAACAGTACCGAGAAGACCCTCCTCACCTTTTGGCCCAGCAATACCCAACAAAGACTGAGGAAAAACTGCGTCCCCCTCCAAAAGCGCGGCAACAAAACCTTCTCCAGCCTTCGGACTCTGGCTTGCAAGCAGATGCGGGCCCTGAAATATCCTCCTGTTCTTGGAGCGAGGTTCCGTGAATTGTGTCTCCGTGAGTGCTGGGAGCACGTCTTCGTCTATGGTGAACGTTTTAAGCAACTCGGGCGAAACAAAAGACTTACCCGTCAACCAGTCTGCTCGCTTGCGATTCTTCCTTCCAATAATGAAGCCTTCTCCGTCTGTCCAGCTTCTCTGGTCGGTAACCTGCCTCAGGCTGGGGAGTTCTGCAAGCTTTTCAATCAGTTCCCAGTCACGCGGGCCACCCCACATCGCCGTCTTCCATATTTGCTCATGTTCCACTGCTTTTCGCCAAGGTATTCGGCATGTATCATGCTTCTCAATGACATAGTGCCAACCATCCTCCGGGGAATTCGATGGCTTGGGGCAACAATAGACTATCCCGTCACCTTCCGCTGGTGGTGTTGGTTCATAGATAATTGGCGCCGCAGGACCAACGGCTTTTGCGAAGAGATTCTTCCGGAGCGAGGCAAAATTAACGATTGTATTGACCTTGAATGTTTCGAGGAACTTCCTTCGAAATTTCCTGTTTGGACCAGACGCATTGAACAACAAGCCCTTGCTCGGCGCTATCAGGCAGACTCTACCGTTGTCTTTGCACAACTCAGGAGCTGCCCAGAGAAAAGCCTGTGCAATCTGTTTGTCGCCGATCGGGAGCGCTCGGCGTTGGATGTATGCCTCCGCATGTTTGGAAAGCTGGCTCTCCCACGGTGGATTTCCCACTACAAGGTCAAATGAGTCTGTATGGTTGGGCGGGGCATCCGCAAATTTAAAGAAATCCTGATCCCAAAGGTTCTTCTCTCGGAGTGAGGGGAATTTCACGTTTGTCCATACATATCGCGGTTCAAGGTTATCGCACATCGTCAAGTAGAGACTAAATGCTGCGACACGAACAGCTTCAGCGTTCTGGTCAACGCCATAGAGGTTATCGACCATAAGCCTCTTAAGAACACGGGAATCAGGATTTGTCCGTGGATTTGCTTGCCGCCACCGGCTGATCAAACGCCGGTAAGATTCGACAAGGAAGATTCCCGATCCACATGCCGGGTCAAGGATGCTAACGTTCGTGTTTGTTCCCTCCCACGGCAGGACTTCGTCCATAACGAACTCGACAAGTCGCTGAGGTGTGTAGTAGGTGCCGGTACGCTTCCTCTTGGTCTGCCGATCCTGAGTGGCGTCCCGTTCTTGCTCTTCGTAGTGGAAGAACGCCTCGTACATGTTGCTGATGAACTCAATGGGAATTGCATCAAAGGAGTAATAAGGCCAGAACGAGAGCTGCCTGTTCCGGATCTCGATCTTTCCGGTGAGGAAGTGGGCCAGGAGTTCAAGGTGTTCCTTCCGCACATTGCGCTGTTCCGCTGGAGTCACGGGAAATATGTCTCCGTTGAATTTATCCTCCAACGCTTCAAAGAGCGAGTAAGCAGCTTGTTTGCTGGACAGTACATCGGGAAAAGAAACCGCTCCCGAACAAAACCTCCCAAAGTAGCCCTCTGGGAAGGCGTTATACCCTTGGGCATCTCTGCGATCCTGGAGATACTGGATGAAAATGGCTCTTCCAAGCAGGCTGTGGACGACACGAGAATCAAGGCCTTCGCGATCAATCAGCAGAGATCGGATGGCGGAAAGGTTCTTGAGCAGGTTCTTCTCAACTCGGGTGTTCGGATTGAAGCGCTTTCGTATGTACTCCCGTTCCCAAAGTCGCCCAGAGAGGAGTTCCTCTCGCCTATACTTCTGCAATTGCTGGCGCGCTCGTTCAACATTGTCAACCAAGTCGATTGCATCGATGAGTCCTGCCTCGTGGCCCAAAGATCCATCAGTACGTCTGGGGCGAGGCCGCTCATATGTGCTGTGGACAAGAATCCTGCCCGGAACCACGATGAAGAGCAACGGAGCACGTCCCATATTCCATGCGAGCCTGTGGGCATTGGCGATGTTTGTAGGGTTATATTCTTCCAACTGGCGGAAATAAGCCAATGGGTAACTCGAGTCGTTTACCGGGATTCTCTGTAGGACGACACCTTCTGCTTCGATCTTGTCACGACCCCAGTCCAGGAAGTGCTGATCCTGAGGGCGCACCTTGCGAGAATCGGTCGAAACATATTCGCTCGAATCATGGAAATCTAACTCAACCAGAAGGTCGTGTAATGTCTGATTTACGTCCATTGTATAGCTCAATCCTTAACAAGCTAATCGTGATGTAAATCATGGCAAAAAGCAAGTAAATAATTTTGCCATGGTCGGAAATAGCGCAAAAGGAAAGCCCCGACAACTTTCACCATCGGGGCTTATAATTCCTGGCGATGACCTACTCTCGCCCTTACGGACTACCATCGGCCTGACGAGCTTAGCTTCTGTGTTCGGAATGGGAACAGGCGTTTCCTCGCCAGTATAGTCACCAGGAAACTCGTTATATCCCGGTCAAGCCGGGATAAGATCAAAAATTAAAGTGCAAAATGTAAAATTAATGAAGTCATCATCCCTTAGGGATGATTCCGCAATTTTAATCTTTGATTTAACAAAGATATACAGATACGTATATGAGCACGGCGATAAAATTCAAATATCAAAGTGCAAAATGCTAAATTAATGAAGTCATCATCGCGAAGCGATGACTCCGCAATTTTGATTTTAAATTTTTGATTTTTGAACTTTTCTTGTTCAACCAATGATTGATATGGTCAAGTATTCGAGCGTTAGTACCGGTTAGCTAAACACATCTCTGTGCTTACACACCCGGCCTATCAACCTGGTAGTCTACCAGGGCTCTTCAGGTCCGAAGACCATGGAATCCTCATCTTGGAGGGGGCTTCCCACTTAGATGCTTTCAGCGGTTATCCTTTCCCGACTTAG
>Ga0307379_10007715_pt1 | contig 14586 bp, 15 predicted proteins | sample UN2MG_FD_202237 | JGI IMG/M metagenome (GOLD analysis project Ga0307379, IMG submission 202237) | Soil microbial communities from Risofladan, Vaasa, Finland - UN-2 | ecosystem: Environmental > Terrestrial > Soil > Coastal area > Acid sulfate soil | place: Finland: Risofladan, Vaasa | collected... | reverse complement strand
ATGCAATTGAATGGTGCTTGTATGGCGACAAATGCATTGGTGAAAGATCTGGCATCCGTGAACGTGTTGGAAAAGGTGATATGGCATGGAGAGTTGTAAATGATAATTCTGAAAAGGCACAAGTAAAATTAGTAATGGAGGGAGAACAGGGGGAATTTTCTATTGTCCGAACCGAAGTAAAAGGAAAGGGCAAAAAAGGGAAAAGTATAAAAATATATTCACAAGATGGAACAGAAAAAAAAGCGGATGAAACTGACCAAGAAATTGCGAGATTAATCCGGGTTTCATTCAAAGACTTTGCTACTACAGTATATCAACACCAGGAGACCATCCACGACTTTGTGATGCAAAAACCAAGCGAACAGAGTGATGTAATGGACCGCCTCTTAGGTTTATCAGATTATCGGAATATTCTTGATGGTATTAAGAAGTCTGACGTTTTGAAGGTTCAGAAAGAGCTAACAGAAGAGTTTAATAAACTTCAGATCCGTGTACAAGAAACGATATATATTAGGCAAAAAGACCTGGATGATAAAAGAGGTAAAGCCAAAGAGAAAGGACTGAGTGAAGAAGAATTAAACGAAAATAAACTGCTTGAACTCGCGGAATCAACCATAAAAGATATTAGTAACTTTGCCCGACTATTGGGACTTACAACAATATCAATCTCTCCTCCCTCCGATTGGGAAAATACAGAATCATTCATTAATGAAATTAAGAAAGAGTGCAGTCGTCTTTGGGCAGAATCTCCCGACGTGAAAGAACAATCAGAAAAACAAAAGAAGAGAAGCGAAATGGTTTTATTTAAGACTCAATATGAGACTCAATACCTGAATCTTAAATCAAAAAGGAAAGAACTTCAGGATTTTGAACGAGAAAATGGAAACAAAGTTGAAATCGACAATAAACTAAGAAAAGCATTTGAAGAGATTAAGACTATAGACAAAGAAATTAAGCGAATAAGCCCCAAGGCAAAATTGATTGAAGAAGGTATTTCCATTTTGGAATCAGCTGCTCCTTCTGATGCTGAAATTTGTCCTTTATGCGGAGAAAAGGTCTCCAATTTGCTTGAACATTTACGAAAGGACTGGGAAGAAAAAATTAAAGCCCAAGTGCAGGAGTTAGAGAAACAACAGGCAGAATTGGACAAAAAGAAAACTGATTTTGAAAGATTGAAGAGGGAACTTTTCCGTTTAGAGGAAGAGACTAAAGGAGAAAAAGGGAGATTAAAGGAAGTAATCAATAATATCTCAGAATTTCTAAATAAAGAATTGACTGATAAGGATGATCCTGCTGCAATATTATCCATAGAAATAAAAAAAATTAATTCACGTCTAAAAGAGATTGAAGATGCTATTAAGAGCAAGCGATTCGAAATCGAGGCTATTTCTAAAAAAACAGATATAATGAATTTACTCTATGATATTTTGTTATTGAAGAATAAACTCGAAGAAATAAACCAAATTCAAAAAACCAATGAATACCAGACACAAGAGAAAATTAGAACCGATGTCTCAAATCTAGTAAGAAATGTGGAAGAACTTAGCAAAATTATCAAATCTTGTATGCTAAAGGAAGCAGAAGAAAAAATTGGTTCAGCCAGGAGTGCAATTGACTACTACTTTCGTAGAATAACCAACAACCCGGCTTTTCAAACACTCAATATTAAAGTCGAAGAGGATAAAAGAACTGGCGTAAACTTTTATGTTTTCGAAGACCAAGACGGCAAGAGACCCGTTCCTGTTCTAAGTCAAGGAGACCTGAATAGTCTTGCTTTGTCTATTTTCTTAGGTTTGGCTAAAACATCTGGAGATTCTCATCCTCTCGGATTTGTTTTGATGGATGACTCATCGCAAAGTTTAGATTCACAGCAAAAGGCTCGTCTTGTAGAAATCCTTAATGAACTCAGCGATATAAAAAACATTACAGTCTCTACTATGGATACTGAAATGCAACAGCTTTTAAAGGATAATATTACAAAAGTCAAAACTATATATAAGCTTTCGGACTGGGCACCGGATTCCGGCCCGAAAATTTCGAAGGAAATATAATCATGAAAGTAGAAACTCTTGAGCTTTTACAGAAGTTGCAAAAAAAGTTTGGAATCAAATGTACCCCATCCGGACCTTTTGGCAAAATTGTACAAAAACTACTGGCTCTGAGTTTCCATGAAATGGGCTTTACTAATATTGTAGAACGAGGCGTGCAAGGAGTTGATATTGATATAACATCGGAGTCTAATCAAAAGTTTTCGGTTGAGGTAAAAAGCACAGAGAAATTATCAATTACTATCAGTCCTGATAATGTGCAAGCACTTCGTGACCGTACTCACGATGGGTACCAACCTGTTATAGCAGTCTTACGTCTTGTGCCTCTTGAAAACTGGATTCTTGCGAAAGTCCCGATGGATGAAATCCCAACAGGAGAGATATTGATTGATAGTTTAAGGCCATACCGGATGAAGGATTTGGAAAGTCAGCTATGTCATAAATTTGATATTGTGGTAAGGGAACACTTCAGTGATGTATTGAACAGGGGTGAGCAATATCTTAAGGAGCAGTTGAGAGAAGTCGGAATCATGGCCCAGGATCATTGACTTAATATTGGAATTGGAAATATTATGATAAGGTAGCTTCATATAAAACAGAATAAAAGATTAGTGCCTTATAGCACCCACCCAAACTCAGCTCTCTATGCATTTATTAGAGGACAGAAGGTGATATTTGGGAAGTTTGTAAAAGCTTCCTAAAGATATTAAAATTATAGGTTTGGGATTTTTTTATGCTGGAAACGTTATATGCAAGTATTGAGGAAGAATTAATATGATCGAAAGGATAGATAAAATAAAGAATTTTGGAATCTTCAAAGATTTTAAGTGGAATAGCAAAGTGCCGAATTGCAGCCAGTATAATTTAATATATGGATGGAATTATTCTGGAAAGACAACACTTTCAAGAATATTTAGGTGTGCCGAATTAAAAGAACTTCATAGTGATTTCCCAAATGCTGAATTTGAACTTACAGATGACCAAAAGAATAATATAACTCACTACCAATTGGACAAATCACCCTATCAGTCCCGTGTTTTTAACACTGATTTTACCGATGAAAACCTTCACTGGGATAGCCAAGAAACTGAACCAATTTTTATTTTGGGTAAAAAAGATATTGAGTTACAAAAGCAAATTGAATTAATAAAACAAGAAATTACCAATTTGAGTGATGAAAACAAAAATAAGGAAAAAGAAAAGTCTAAATTAAATACAGATTTAGAGAATGGATTAACTTATAAAGCGAGAGAATTAGATAGAATTAAACCACCTTATGACAAAAGAAAGTTAAAGAATAGTTTAAAAAAAATAGAATCAGATCCTAAAAAATACTGCTTAGATGTACAAGTTGTCCAAGAATTATTTGAAACATTAAAATCTTCTGCCAAAGATAAATTGTCAGAAATCCCTGTTGAAATTTTAGGTCAAAATAAACTATACGAAATTGAAGAAATATTGGATAGAACAGTAGTGTCTGAAACTATTGAAAGACTGAAAAATAGTCCTGAACTTAACGATTGGGTAAGAAAGGGATTAGATTTACATAAAGGAAAAGAGAGGTGTGAGTTTTGCGGTAGTCTACTTCCAGAAAACCTATTAGAAAAATATGAAAAGCATTTTTCAGAAGAATACGAAAATCTTATGAGCGAATTAAATATGCTAATTGAAGATTTGGGAAAATATAAAATTTCAATATCTTTCCCTGATGAGAAAAGGCTCTGCCCACAATTAGAGACTGAGTATAAAGATATTAAGGTTAAATTTGAACAATGCATAAACAAATATAATGAAAACATTGGTAAACTAATAGAGTTATTGAGAGAAAAAATCAAGAATCCCTTCAAAAAACTTGCAGAAAGACTGATTCGCCCTGATGGTGATTGCATTAATGAGAATTGCGAAAAGTTGAATGATGTTTTCGGGAAACATAATAGTATTAGTGATAACTTCAAAAATGAACAAGAAAAGGCTTTTGAAAAATTAGAATTGCATTATGCTTGCGAGTTTAACCAAGAAAACAAATACTTCGATACCCTTAAGAGATTAAAAAAATTGAAACAAGAGATTATCCAAGAAAGTGAGGATATTGAGAAAAAAGAAGAAGAAATAAGTAAGATTGAATCACAATTATCGGATATTGCAAAAGCTGCTGATAAGATAAACCAATATTTAAGGAGCATGTTTGGCAAGGAACACATAAAAATTGAGGCTACTGATGAAAATAGATTCAAAATATTGAGAAACGGTTCCAATGCTAAAAATTTAAGTTCAGGAGAAAAAACAGCGATTGCTTTCTCGTATTTTTTAACTCGCCTTGAAGACAAAAATACCGATGTTTCTAATGCAATAGTTTTTATCGATGATCCCATCTCAAGTTTGGATTCTAACCACTTATATAATACTTTCTCATTAATACAAGCTAAATTGATTAACTGTCATCAACTTTTTGTTTCAACTCATAATCTTGAATTCTTTAACTTGATCAAAGGGTGGTTCAAAAATGTAAAAGGTCATAAGGATAAATGCCGTTTTTATTTGAACGAGCGTATAACAAAAAATGGAGATGAAGTTTCAGATATTAGAGAATTACATCGAACTTTATTGAAATATAAATCAGAATACCATTTTCTTTTTTATAAAATCAAATCATTTGCAGATAACCCAAGCACAGATTACGAAAATTTATATCAATTACCGAATATAATCAGAAGATTTTTAGAAGCATTTATTGGGTTTAAATATTCAGCAGGTTTAGATGAGCTACAGAAAATAATAGATAATGAAAGTGATCGCATAAAAGTAAACAGTTTTGTACAGGAATTTTCTCACCAAAGAGATTTAAACAGGTCTCTAAGATTTTATGATACCAATGAATGTAAAACAATTGTGGACATTGTCTTAAAAGCAGTGGAAAGTAAAGATATTGAGCATTACAAAACTTTGGAGAATGTATATCACAATGCCAGCAGATAACAGTGAGTATATGGCTCGGCTACGCCCCGCCCAAATTTTCCTTCGGCAAACTTCATATACCCACAAAACGTTATATGAAATTGCTGCTGATAGTGGTCTTGAAAGGGAAAAATTGGTGAGAATCTTGAAAGTTGAAAGATTCTATAACGCGGAAGATAAAATTTTTGATAAAGGAGGTTTTAGATAAAAAAAATTAATGTTCTCAGATTTGCAGAGGTATTTTTTGTTGTGGTACTCCTCATAGGGTTTACAAACATCTCTCGCAAAAAACAAGAAAAAGTTATAAAAATCGGAACTATTAATTCTTTAACTGATAGTGGTACCCCTTATTGTGAAAATCTTCAAAATGTTCTTCTACTTGCAGAAGAGGAAATTAACAAAGAGGTCTAACGTTATGAGAAATATGATAGAAATAACAAAGAACACAATAGGAGGAGGTATCAAAATCTTCTCTATTTTTCGTATGGTTGCTCCCGTCCTGCTTATATTGGTTTTTCTTTTTCCAATGGTTTGTAGAAGAAAGATTAACGAGGATCAAAATTATTTTGACTTTTATTATTGTTGGGGAGTAATTTAATAAATGGAAAGCAACATTTCAAGAGAAGGGCTAATAATTCCCAATCAAAATCTATTTTTAAATGACTTCTTATATTTTGGTTTACCTTTTATCTGGGAAGAGACAAAAGAGGTAAAAAGAGATGAGTGTTGATAACCCGCTATCGCTTCACTTTTCCTCAAATTCGCCACATTCGTGTCAAATATGGAATTCTTACTCTCACGATTTTCTTGATTTTTTGAATAGGCTTTACGAATGCGGAGAAACAATATATTCTTTTGATAGTGTATTACCGCTTATCACTTATCCGTTAGAATTAGTAGAATATCGCGCAAAGCTAAATTCACAAATGTATCAGGTTGACTTTCACGATGTCCAAGATGCGTTAAACCAAAGAATAACAAAATTTTTCGATAGGGTTTCTAAATATGAACAGTTCTACTTATTCCGCAAGGATCAAGTTGACGGGTATGCATTTGGTAATTATGTGCCAACACATACTATGGGAATTGTTTCTCCAATTTTACGAAAGAAGCATCTTCAATATTTAGCTTCTCTTATCCAAGACTATCCCAACTTGAAAGTAGCATGCACGCTGGAAAAGAGCGAAATATATTTTGCAGTGAATCGAACAGGAGTTGGAATAGGAGTCGGTTCCAAAGAGTCGACAATATGGAGCATAATTTTAACGGGGGATGCAATAGTCAAGGCATTTATAGATAAGTATAAACAAATGTGGGATAGGACTGTGATAAAGATGAACTGTTCCGACTACTTCTTTGAATTAGCCGAGCAAATTAAAACAAGGGAGTGAATGCCATGCGTCCAGTAGCACCTGAGACTCGCCCTTCTTTTCTTATGCAGGAAAGTTTTGCGATAGATTTCTTGTATTTTGGTTTACCTTGCATTTGGAATGAGGCGATAGATAAATACCTTATTTTTTCGCCATATCGTTTGAAAATTGCAACTGTCAATCCTGATATCATTCATTCAGATGATACAAGAAAAAAACTGGCACAACTTGATTTTTTCGGAGTGCCAGCAAAACCGTCTAAATCTGAGAAGATAGTAAAGATAGGACTTATTCTTACTACAGATTGTAACTTGAGATGCAAATATTGTTTTGTTGTTCCTCAAGCGAGGATTCGATACATGACACCAGAGTATGCTATTCGTATCATAAAAGAGAAAATAACACCCGAAGTTGAGGAAATTTACTTGACGTTCTTTGGGGGTGAGCCTACACTTAACATGGAAACATTAAAAGCTTCTGTGGAGTATGTACAGAATATTGGCGTTAAGGCAAATTTTATAATCAATACTAATGGAACACTTTCTAATCATGATCTTGACTATCTAATAGAGGAAAATTTCACCTTTGTTGTTTCAAGTGATGGGGTGCCAAAGATTAACGATAAGCAACGTCCTATGTTGAGTGGAGTAAAGTCAAGTGAAGAAATAGAGCAAACCATTAGACGTCTTGTAGAAACCAATGCACTCTTCAAAGTACGAGCAACGGTAACAGGTAAAAGCATTTTATATTTAAAGGAAAGCATAGGCTATTGGGATTCTCTTGGCGTTAAATTTGCTCATTTTGAGCCTGTAGCTTCCTCAAATAAAGAGATTAAATATCCATCACAGGAGATTTATGTAGAGCAAGTTGTGGGTGCTTTGGATGAGGCGGAAAAAGTTGAAATGTGGATTATTAGTTCCCCATTTATGAACTTACTTACTCCATCTACTTATTTTTGTACTACTGTGGCTGGTGAGGATGAACTCTATACACCAGATGGTTCTATTTCCCTTTGTTATCGGGTTCAAGAATATGATCATCCATTTAAAGATTTCATTATAGGAAAATATGATGTAAACATGGATTCTTTCAATAAATATTCAGACCGAATTAATTTACTTAAGAAGATTGATGTTTCTACAAAAAGTAACTGTAATAACTGCGCTGCAAAATACATATGCAGTGGGGGTTGCCCTCTTAGAAACAAGGTAGAGACAGGGAGTTATATGGGAATTGATGGCTGGATGTGTTATATCAAGAAAGCCCTTGTTCATGATGCGATTATAAGAATAGATAGAGCATTAGATAAAGGGCAAGTTCCTATAATCTTCGGTGAGAGTATTTTTGAGAATCTTTCAAGGAAAAGATTTATAAAAAAGAGGAGGTGAAAAATGTTTAATAAGTCTGTACATAATCAGCAAGTGGAAAAAAAGGAAGATAACAATTTGAGAGGCTATGGTAAAATCAAGGTGGAGGAGCAGGGTATTGAAGTTAAGGATATCAAGCAAGTGCTTAAATCTGTATTGCCTGAATTAAAGCGTGAAAAAATTAGCCGTTCAGAATCGTGCTTCTAAGAAGGAAGTATCTTTATGGGTAATAAACCAACTTTAGACCGAAAGATAAAAGAGATTGAAGAAGCTTCCAATTCTCTTGATGAATTTGAAAATGGAATCAAGAACCTGATAAAGGATATTTTTATTTGCTTAATTGATAAAGATAAACAAACACCCGTTAAAGATGTAGAGTTCGAAGCAATCTCCTCCGCAGACTTGCTTGTTGTTACCTTCTGGAATAAGAACTTCTCAGAAGGGCGTATTGTGAGTTTTTTAGTGCGGGAAAAAAATAAAGAGACAGACTTAGAAAATCTTGCTGATTTAAATCTTCAAGTCTTTGGACGGGGAACTACGATTAACGAGCGATTACTATCCTTTGCTGAAAACCATTTAGACCAGGATCATGCTCAGCTTAGGATAGATATAAAAATTGGTGATTTTCTTAAATGTAAAGTATCAGATGATGGAAAGGCAACTATTGAGATTGGAAAGAATATATGGGAAAAATTGTGGAATATTGCAAAGCCTGATAATGAGTATTTTAAATTTCGTCAAAGTATTTTAAAAGAAAGGAAACAACTCTCGGACGGTGCCAGAACAACACGACATATTTACGGTCCAGAGCTACGAAAAGAACGGCTTAAAGCAATCGTAGATAATTGGGCTAAATTTTCCAAAGATAAGGGAGAGAAGGAGTTTTTTAAGCTTCTTTACGAAACTACTCTCTATGAGGAGATTGTTAGATATAGACAAAATCAGGGTTTTATTAAAGAAGAGGAAAAAGAAAAGAAAAAGGAAAGGGGGAGTATCAAATTTTCTGATCTCTCTCTTGGATTAGATTTTGAGCTGGTGGATGAGTTTGCATCTTTTTTACAGGCACTTGCTCACTTTTATCCAAAAACAAAGCATATTATGGGTATTTGTAAGCCTCCAAACGCTGGATATCCTGGGCATTCAGTTTATTTCTTAAGCAAGGGAACCCAAAACATCAATGAAGAAGTCTTTAAGAACATGGAAGAAAAATTAGTGAAAGTTAATTCTATAATCTATATATCTCTTAGTACATTAATAGAGAAAATCAATAAAAAAAATGAAAAGAATAAAGAAAAAAAAACTGAGAATAATGCGTATAAATACCAAGATAAATTGCAAGCAGCCTTAAATAAATTAAATCATGAGTTAAAAACGAAAATAGACATGGTATTAGAAGAAAAACCTGCACTTCAAAATTTATTGAACGTAATCGGATTAATTAGTTCAAAAGTCCACGAAGGTCGTAAACTCACATTTACTTTCTTGTATGGTGGTGGAACAAGCTGGAGAGTTATAGAAGAAATTTTGAGTGAGGAAGAAAATCAAAGTTATCAGAAGGAAATTACATCTCATGAGGATTTTGCCAAAATAATTGAGATACATTGGTCTATTTTCCAAGGCGATCGTGTTGCAGGATTTATTGATGCTATAAAGCGAAAGGCTTTTAATGGAATAGGTATTCCATTTACTAAGATTGTGAAGTTAAAGCCTTACCATACTCTTCCAGGTCCACTTTTTAAAAAATGTGTGCAACTTTCTCATGATTCCCTTATTATCTATACATCAGGGAATGGAATAGTTAGAGTGTTTTTTTACGACAAACATAAAGAAAAAGGGATAGAACTATTTAGATGGGACACTGTTAATAATAAAATAGAGGAACAATCTGTTGAGATAGATAAAATTACGGATGATATCCTTAAACTAATACCACTGGGGGAAGAATTATGACCCTATTAAAAAGGTATTTAAAAAAGATTATTGCTGAAACGATTGAAGAAATTTCGGAGGCGGAAGGGGAAGGAGCAATGCTTATAGTGGCTGATGACAAGATTGGAATTGACAAATTCTTAGTCAGTATGGATGAGGATAATCTACAGATGCAATGGCGAAATAATAATTTTCTGAAATTTGTGGATAAAACTCTTTTAAGAGCTATGCTGATAATGGATGGTACTACTTTAATCAAAGGAACTAATTTACAAGATTCAACTATAGATCCTCGATTTGTAGTTTACCCTTATGATAAAAATAGTGCATTTAGTGTGCTTGACGACAGTAATATACTCAAGAACGATATAAATTTAGATGTATTAAGAGGAAAAGGTTCAAGACATCATGGTGCAGCTAATTTAAGTGTGCTTTTAATTTCAAATGACCAAAACAGATTGTATGAATTTAAGCAATATTTAAGCGTTGATAACCATAATTTAAAATTGCCCTTTAGTATCATTACAATTTCTGCTGACGGGCCTATTAAGCAGTGGCCAAATGTTTTGAAAAAAACGTAGGATGTATATTATGAAAAAAAAGATATTCTTATGGATAGGTAGTATCGTTATTTTAGTGGCTATTGGGTTGGTTTTGCTTCATTATAGGAGCTCTACAAGTGGCAAAGAAGTAACTTTGCCTGTGGTAGCGGATTTGACGGGGCCAATTGCCATTTATGGCCAATGGGCTATAGATGGATTGAATATGTCAGTGGAGGATATCAATTCAGCTGGTGGAATTAACGGGAAGAAAGTTAAATTGATTGTTGAAGACGGGCAAAGTGATCCTCAAAAAGGAGTGAATGCATTTCGGAAACTTTTGTCAACCTTAAAACCCAGGGTAATTGTAGTAGCAACGAATTCAAGTACTGCAATGGCATGTGCTCCAATATCGAATAAGAAAAATGTAGTTCTCTTTTCACCTATTTCTTCAAGCCCCAGCATTACCCATGCAGGTGATTTTGTTTTTCGCAACCGTGTGAGCGGATATTATGAAGCAAAAGAAATGGCAGAATATGCTGCAAAGCTATTGAAATTGAAGAAAGTAGCATTGGTTATAATAAATAACGAAGCTGCACAAGGATACATTGATGCTTTTACAAAAACTTTTGAAGCACTGGGAGGGAAAATTACCAAGACTGTTCTTATAAATCCTGGGGAGACTGATTACAGAACCCCAATTATACAAGCGAAAAGTTCTAATCCCGAGGCAGTCTTTTTAGCTACAATTGTCAAAGATGCTGCTTTGTTTATAAGACAAAGTGCTGAGCTTGGATTTAAACCACAATGGTTAAGTATGACTACTATCCAAAATGAAGATCTATTTAAGATTGCTGGAGAAGCAGCCGAAGGTTTGCTATTTGTAGCAGAAGGAGGGGATGAAAGTGATTCTGTATTCCGAGAGTTTGCTCAAAGATTTAAAAAGAAATTTGGCTATAAACCTACTATGAACGCCTTAAATGGATATGATGCAGGCAAAATACTTTCGCAATTAGTAGCAAAATATGGAAACAATGGAGAGAAAATAAAAGATGGGTTATACCAGGTTCAATCTTACCATGGGGTAGGAGGAATTCTTTCATTTGACAAAAATGGAGATGCAAATAAGCCATTAAAACTTTTCATAGTACAGAAAGGTCGTTTCGCCCTTTATAAATGAAGGATTTTGTGGTGTCTCATTTTAAGGTAAGTGGAATTACCGGAGCATATGGTGGGCTTGGATATTCCATTTCTAAAAAGTTTGCTTCTGCAGGATTTAGCCTTGCTCTTATTGGGAGAGATATAAGAAAATTAGAATATTTGAGAAGTGTAACAAATAAATTATCCTCTAATATGAAAGTAGTGCCTGTAAAATGTGATGTGCGAAATGGAACTGATATTAGAAATGCTGTATCACTAATTGAAAAATCTTTTGGCAAAATTGATATCTTAATAAATAATGCAGGGATAAGAATCGAGGCTTCTGCCGAAAATATGAATTTGAGTGAATGGAAGGATGTTATTGATACAAATCTTACTGGAACTTTTTTAATGACAAAGTATGCTTTACCACTATTAAAGAAGGCTAAAAATGCCGTTATTATTAATATATCCTCAGTAAGAGGTTTATATGGAGGTAAAAATTTGTCTGCGTATAGCGCTTCTAAATTTGGTGTTATAGGATTTAGTCAATCACTTGCAGAAGAATTAAAATATAATGGGATTAAAGTATATTCTATCTGCCCTGCTGCAATGGATACAGAGATGATAAAAAATGTCAAACATAATATCCCCCAGGAGAAACTTATTCAACCTGATAAAATGGCAGATATAATTTACAATATTGCCACCAATTCAAAGGAACCCACAAGAACTACATTTACCATGATTGGTAGACAGACAGAAATTTTGAAAAAGATAGAAGAAAGGAAGAATTACAAAATTATCCAATGGGAATAAAATAAATAAGGAAGCTTATTATAATATACAAATGAAAAGAAACTTGGATGATGAAAATCTAAATAAGGAGAAAAAGATTAGTTTCTATATGTTGGCGAGGATAGAATGTTTCCTCAACTAATAATTAACGGTATAATCGCAGGAAGCATATACGCCCTCATTGCTATAGGCTTCTCGGTTATCTATCGGACAGTAAAGTTTTTTCACTTTGCTCATGGTGTGGTTTATACAGCCGGGGCATACTTTGCCTATACTCTTATAATTTCCTTACACCTCAATTTTGTCCTTTCTTTTTTTTTATCCATAGTCCTGGCTGCTATTCTTGGTATAGCCATTGATAGATGTGTCTACCTCCCTCTCCGCAAACAGAATGCTTCTAACCTGATTTTTCTCCTCGCCTCATTTGGTGTTTTTATATTCCTTCAAAATCTGATCCAGCTCATCTATGGAGCACAGATCCTTACAATAAGAACCGGTCCTGTTAAAGAAGGCCACCATTTTCTTGGTGCAGTGATTACTGATATTCAGATTTTGATTTTAGCGGTCTCAATAATTTTTATGATATTACTCTGGCTTTTTATCCGGAAAACAAAGCTCGGCAAGGCAATGAGGGCGGTGTCAGATGATCCCATAGCGGCAAATGTTGTTGGTATAAACCCGGAAAAGATAATCCTAGCATCGTTTGCCATAGGTTCAGCTTTAGCAGGTGCTGCAGGAATACTTATTTCCTTTGAAACAAATATTGAACCAACAATGGGATTCGGTGCTCTCTTGAAGGGAATTATTGCCTCTATTGTCGGTGGCATTGGTAGTATTCCTGGGGCAGTATTGGGTGGATTCTTTCTGGGATTAGCTGAGAACCTTGGTATTTGGAAAATATCAGCCGGATGGAAGGATAGTATTGCATTTGTTATTCTTATCATTTTCCTTTTGATAAGACCCTGGGGTTTTCTCGGTACTAAAACAGAAAAGGACACAATTTAAGGCTATGGAATATCTCTTACATATACTTGTTATTGCTGGGATATACATAATTCTCACATTAAGCCTTAATCTTATTGTAGGATATACTGGGCTGCCAGCACTGGGTCATGCAGCATTTTCTTGTATAGGTGCATATACATCGAGTCTGCTTGCATTAAATATGGGATTATCTCCCTGGATAGGACTGTTGATAGGAGCTTGTGTAGCAGCTATGTCAGGCATTGTAATAGGTTATCCGGCAGTGCGGCTGAAGGGAGATTACCTTGCTCTGGCAACATTCGGATTAGGGGTAATTATTTACTCCATTGCAAAGAACTGGGTATCTCTCACAAGAGGTCCAATGGGACTCCCTGGAATTCCTGGATTTTCCATTTTCAGTTTTGACTTGTCAGAAACATGGTCCTATCTATTACTGGTTTTAGTTTTTGTGATAATTACTATCTTTGTTATAAGAAGAGTAGTTAATTCCCCTTTTGGAAGAATTCTTAGGTCTATACGAGAGGATGAGATTGCCTCAGAGGCTTTAGGCAAAAATACAGTTAAATATAAATTACTGGTTTTTGTGATCGGGGCATTCTTTGCCGGGATTGCTGGAAGTCTATATGCCCATTACATAACCTTTATTGACCCTTCGAGTTTTACCGTTATGGAATCCATCACCATCCTCCTTATGGTTATTTTTGGTGGAATGGGAAGCATATCAGGATCAATAGTAGGAGCAGTGATTCTGGTGGTTTTCCCTGAACTTTTAAGGTTTCTGGGAATGCCCTCATCGATTGCAGCTCCGATGAGACAGATGATCTACGGACTGCTTCTGGTTGTGCTTATGATCAAGAGACCACAGGGTATAATGGGAAGGTATCGATTCAAGTGAGTGATGAGATGTTATTAGAAGTTAAAAATCTTTCTAAAGAATTTGATGGGCTTGTTGCAGTAGATAACCTGAACTTTTCCATTAGGCCAGCCACAATAAATGCTTTGGTAGGGCCTAATGGTGCAGGCAAGACAACAGTGTTTAACGTAATATCGGGATTCTATAATGCTCAATCTGGAGATGTATATTTCAGGAATAAAAGGATTATTAATCTGTCACCTTTCAAGATAGCCAGATTAGGAATCTCAAGAACATTTCAAAATATAAGACTTTTTCCACAGATTACGGTCATGGAAAATATGTTGCTGGCAACTAAATATGAAAGAGGGGAGAGACTTATATCTGCACTTCTTCAATCCAAGATTATGAAGGATGAGGAGCAGAGAAATAGAAAGAAAGCTCTGGAATATCTTGAATTGGTAGAACTTACAGATAAAAAAGACGAACTTGCGCAGAATCTATCTCATGGACAGAGGCGATTGCTTGAATTAGCCCGAGCATTGGCAATGGAAGCTGAACTCTTTTTGTTGGATGAGCCAACAGCAGGGGTTTTTACTAATA
>Ga0307379_10007714_pt1 | contig 14587 bp, 19 predicted proteins | sample UN2MG_FD_202237 | JGI IMG/M metagenome (GOLD analysis project Ga0307379, IMG submission 202237) | Soil microbial communities from Risofladan, Vaasa, Finland - UN-2 | ecosystem: Environmental > Terrestrial > Soil > Coastal area > Acid sulfate soil | place: Finland: Risofladan, Vaasa | collected... | reverse complement strand
GTGCTCTTCATCCGCTTTTGCCAGGGCCTCTTCTTCAAGGCGCCGCCCGGTTGCTACCACTGGGAACCTGACGATGAGCGCAGTGAGATCCTCATCACCAACGAGAACAAGCTCGATCCGGAGACAATCAACAAGCGTCCCGGCATCAGCTTCACGCGCGGCCCCTGCCAGTTCTACTCGCTCGGCATCGACGACCGAGAGACTGTCGACTTCCGTACCGATGGCAAAGAGAAGGGCGTGCTCATCCCAGGTACGATGACCATCAACCTCGTGTCTCGTGTGCAGCAAGAGACAGAAGACCTGGCATGGGTTGTCGCTGAGCACATCTGGCTCTTGCGTGACCTGCTCATGAAGGCAGGCTTCTTCGAGATTGGAAGAGGTCCCCAGATTGGATCGCCGTCGCAGGCTGGTTCAATCATCGCCAATGAGATGGGCGATGAGTTCTACGTCACGCCGGTGAGCATTCCATGGCAGTTCGCGCGCAACTCCAAGTTCACCCCGCTCGGCAAACAGATCGTTTCGAGTATCCAGCAAAGCCTTTCGGCGACGCTTCAACCCGTGCGCTCTCCCGGTATCCAGTACCACCCGCACGAGTATCCGGTGAACGTGACGGAGTCTTCTCCGCCCGCGTTTGCACCTCTTGCCACCGACGCCAAGGGCGGCACACCTGATCCCGGAAGGGCGCAGCAGTACTTCATCCCGAAGCAACCTCATCCACTGCTGCCAGGGGTTACCGTGACCGTACGGACCGTTCGGCCCTTCCGCTCGGGACTTCGCATACCATAGACGGGTGACCCGGTTCCCATAAGCGGCCCCCGCGTGGAAGAATCGTAACTCATGGGCCGTGCAACTATCGGCGTAATTCTGAGGAAAGGATAGCTACATCATGGCAGCCGAGCTTCCGCGTCCCGGAGTAGAGGTCATTCAGGAGTTCCGGTCGGTTTCCCCGACCGTGGTCACCCCGACTCTCGTTCCGTGCGTAGTTGGTGTTGCGAAGCAGTTGGTGGAGATTCTCGTCTCCGACGGGGCCGGTGGCAACCTCCTCAATTCCGACGCTCTCGTACAACTCCCCGCGTTCTTCATCTCCGCCGATGCTGCGGGTGGGCCACCCAAGGTCTACGCAGGCCTCGACGCCCTCCTTCTGGCATTCAGCGTCAACGGTGGAGTCCCTGTCAGCATCTCCTTCAGCGACCCGACGGCCGCTGGTCTGACGCCGGCGACGGTGGTGGACCAGGTCAACACGCAGCTCATTGCAGGCAGCGTGAGCTCCGTGGTTGCTGATCTCGTGGGCACCGACACCTGGCGGCTGCGCACGGTGGGTCTGGGCAGCTTCCAGACCATCAAGATCGATGTGCTCACCGATCCTATCGTGGCTACGGCCTTTGCCATCGGCATCGGGCAGACCTACTCCGGCATCGATCTGTACAACCAGTTGCAGGTCGATATCCCGCAGACGAACTTCCCCGATCCGCGCGGCAACATCGACGAGCTCGCCATCGAGAGCGCCTCCGTCCGCGTCTTCGCGGCGACCGAGGGCGCCGGCGTGGGCCTGCTCGAGTTCCAGCGGGACGAGGCCTTCCTCCGCAACGGCGAGGTCAATGATGCAGCGGTGACCACGGAGGGCACGGTCGACCTGACCGGTGCGTTCCCGGCCATCACCACGGAGACCTTGGTCCTTCGGGTGGATGGCTCGACTTCCGACATCACCCACACCTTCGCATCTCCGGCCAACCAGGCGGCGTTGCTGCTCGAACTCAACACCGACGCGGCTTTCATCGCTGCTGGCGTCACCGCCTCGGTGGGTACGGGCACGCCCAACGGTTTGGTCCTCACGACCACCGCCACGGGTGCTGGCGCTTCCATCGAAATCCGTGCCGCTTCCACTGCGCTCGCCCTGCTCGGACTCACGGCCGACACCAGCGGCCTGCCGGGCACCGGCTCCGGTGATGTGGGTGAGAGCATCGAGGTCATCGATGATGGCAACGGCGACGTGGTCTCCCCCATCCTCGACTTCGCTGGTGAGGACTTCACGGCGACGGCGACGGCGGCGGTGCTCACGGCTTCGGCGGTCTTCGGCGGCTCTGTCACGGCCGGCAACACACTGGTCATCTCCGATGGCAACCAGGCGCAGGAGATTGTCTTCCTCGGGACGGAGAGCTCCGTCGACGGCGGCGCACCCGACCTCAAGACGACCATCGAGGCCATCGTTGGCACGCTGGTGGGTGGTCGCCTGACTGTCACTGATGTGGGTGGCGCTCTGGTGGTGACCTGCACCGACGAGGGTGCCGACTCGGTCATCAAGATCATCGGGGGCACCGCGCTTGCCGAGCTCGACCCGGGCGGCTCACCGACCATCGTGGCCGGCGCCGAGGTAAGCGTCACCACGCCTGCCCTGCTGCCGGCTGTTGCGCCACTCCCGCATCCACCGCTGGCCGGTGACTGGCTCTACATCGATGGCGTCTTCACTGGCGTCATCACCCAGGTGGCCCCGGGTGGCGCCATCGACCGGCTGAAGATCGACCGCAACCTGACCATTACCCTCGATGCGGGTGCGCGCTTCTATGTCCAGGCCAAGAACCTGGTCGCGGCCGCGCCGGTCACTCGCCCGTTCCCCGACCTCATCGTCGACCTGCAGGGTGAGGCACACCTCAAGCATCAGGTCATCCGCGATCCGTTCGGTGACCCGAGCAACGTGCTGGCTCCCATCTACCTGTCGTACACCGCTGTGCGCCAGGACGTGACCAGCCTGTCGGCCAACCCGGGGCTGCTCCGCTTCGACGACACGGCGACGCTGGGCGAGAGCATGGACCCGCTCAGCACCGACAACCCGCTCGGGCTCGGCCTGTTCTTCTGCGCCATCAACGCGACTGGCGCTCAGGTCACCGGCCTGGGTGTCGATGAGATCAGCGCCGACGCACCCTTCGGGACGCTCGATGCCTTCGCCCGCGCGGCGGAGTTCCTCGAGGGCTTCGAGGTCTACGCCATCGCTCCTCTGACTCATGACCAGACGGTTGGACAGCTGTTCAACACCCACGTCAACTTCATGAGCCAGCCCGAGAACAAGGGCGAGCGCATCGTGCTGTGGAACCCGGAGGTTCCGACCAACGCACTCGACGCTCTCGTGGCCAGCGGCACGGACGGCGACGGGCTCACCACGGTCACCTTCGACACCAAGGTGGCCACGCTCAGCGCCCTCGTGCAGAACGCAGGGGTCAGCCCCATCGGGACCATTCCGGTGACCGCTGGGCTCTTCCTCGACATCGCCAGCGATGCCAACACCTACTCCGTCAAGAGCATCTCTGGTTCGGTGGTGACCCTCCGGTCGACGGCTGGTGAGTTCGCTGCCGGCGAGAACGCGGATGGCTTCTACACCGAGTCGCCGCTCACGCTGCCCCTCATCAGCGAGGCATTCGCTCTCCGCGTTCGTGGTGCACCCTTGACCACGCCCACGGGCCAGCAGGACAAGCAGCTCGTCTCCGAGACGATGCAGCAGCTGGGGTCGAGCTTCTTGAACCGTCGGTTCTGGATGACCTTCCCCGACCAAGCTGCCGCCACTCTCGACGGGCTCGAGCAGCTCATCGACGGCTTCTACATGAACGCCGCCATCGTCGGGATGATCGCACAGCAGCCTCCGCAGCAGTCGTTCACCAACTTCCCGATGACCGGCTTCACGCGGGTGGTCGGGAGCAACGACTCGTTCAGCGAGCGCCACCTCAACATCATGGCTGCTGGTGGTACCTACATCATCATCCAGGATGGTCAGGGTGCCCCGCTCACCTCGCGCATGGCGCTGACCACCGACCTCACCTCCATCGAGACGAGGACGGACAGCATCACGAAGATCGTGGACTTCACTGCGAAGTTCATGCGCAAGGGGCTGCGCAACTTCATCGGCCGCTTCAACATCACCCAGAGCTTCCTCGACTCTCTGGGCAACGTCATCCAGGGCTTGCTCGGCTTCCTCACGGAGTCAGGTATCCTCATCGGTGGCAACCTCAACAACATCATCCAGGATGAAGATGCGCCGGACACGGTGCTCGTTGACATCACCCTCGACGTGCCTTTCCCGGCCAACTACATCCGCCTCACCCTGGTGGTGTGAGCGAGCACGCTAGAATGAGAGGCAAGGAGTAAACGATGGCTGGCAACTTCTCAGACTGGTCCCCATACACGAACTACGTTCAGGCAGGACTGGTCGACGGCGCGTACGTCAACGCTGGTCACACCCTGCTCGCTGCGGGTCCGCCGCGCATCGCCAACATCGGTGGTGCTGCGGCGTTCGCCAACGCGGTCGGAGGCACGGGCCAAGCGGCCAATCAGATCGTGCTGCCGATTGGCATCATTCAGAACTTCAACATGTCCCACAACCGGCAGTTCAGCCGCATCTTCGAGATTGGGAGCGAGCGCTCCTACTTCATCTCGGGGAGGACTGTGGGTCAGCTCGGTCTCGGTCGGGTGTACTACCACGGCGCTTCGCTGCTCCGCATCCTGTACGCCTACTACCAGGACCTCATCCCGCCGACCTTCGTGCCGGCGATGTTCCCCAACGCTGGCGCTGCGTCCGTGGGCAACCCCCACGACGTGGTCATCCCGCCCGGCTACGAGAACATCTACCTGAACCTGGCGTCGGACCTGTTCACGCAGCCCATCGGCATCCTGTTCTACATCCGGGACATCAACCAGGACAGCCTCGGCGCCATCTACTTCGAGGCCTGCTACCTTCCGCAGCACTCGCTGCAGACGGACAGCCAGGGCGTGCTCATCCAGGAGAACACCGCAGTGCAGTTCGAGCGGGCTGTGCCCGTCGCGATCAGCGCGCTGACCCTCATCAGCAACTCGAGCTCGTCGAATGCCGGCGGCGCGAACCTGAACGAGACCTTCCTGGGTATCCCGGGCAGCTGATAGGAGAGTTCGATGGCCGCCGACACTCCATTCACCAGTGCTGCAACGCTCACGTACCCTCCAGACGACGGGGCGGCGGCAGCAGCGCGCTCCAACTCTGTGTCTGGAACGTTCCAGCACGAGGCGGGCGGTCGCTTCGTTCTCTCGGGGTCGGGCACGCAGGTGGTCGACTTCGGGTCCATCGCATCCGTGGGCGCCAAGGCCATTCACATCGAGGTGGAGCCGGTTGCTGCCGGCGGCGTGGCTGCAGCAGTCAATATCCAGTTCAACGGTGCGGGCGCTCCGGGCAACATCGAGATCGCGCAGGGTGGACACATCGAGATGGCCAATCCCATCCCCACAGCTGGCGGCATCCTCAGCATGGACATCGTGCACACTCAGAACGCCTGCGTGATCATCCGGATTCTCGGCTAGACCATGTGGCCGGTCATCGCCTCCGCTGCGATGCAGGCCAAGGAGGTCGCCGGTGCAGGTGGCCAGGCCGGGCTGAGCATCATCGAGTCGTCCATCATTGGGGCGCTCCTCATCCTCAGTGTGGCACTCAACATCTGGCTCATGAAGACCGTCATCGGTGTGCAGAACCTGCGCATTGAGGACAAGGACAAGGACTCCAAGAGGATCGAGGGTCTCAACGAAAAGCTCATCACCGTCTTCGGTGAGATGAAGAACTCCCTCGACAACCTCACAGCCGCAGAGATGAGCGGGCAGGGCATCCTTCAGTCCGTCAAGCAGTCTCTTGATACCGTCATCTTGGCTGCGGTCCAAAGCGGGCGTAATCTAGGACAGGGGCCAGATCCTCGTACTGGAGGAGAATGATGTTGGTTGGACTGATCAAGCGGATGCTCGGGACGTCAGACGAACACAAGGCTGCGGATGAGAGGTACAAGAAACGGCTGGAGGAGCTGTCTGAACGTGAGGCTGAGCTCGATGCTCTTGGTGAGCAACTGCACAGCGTGAGCGCGATGCAGAAAGAGAAGCAAGAGGACCTCCACAAGACCGGCATCGATCTGACTGCAACGCTCAGTCGATCTCTCACACCCCCAGACATGCGAGCCGTCACCGAGGATGAGCAGGACGATGAAGAAAGACACTCCGGAGAAACCGTCACTGTCAGCTGAAGCAAGTGGCGCTCACGAGGCGGTGGCCGGCGAACTGTCCATAGTCGTCGAGCACATGAAGAAGAGCAACGGGTTCGTCAAGGAGACGAACAAGGAGCTCATCAGCCTCAACAAGAGCGTGGCCATGCAGAACCGTTTGCTGTGGTTCGGCGCTCTCATCGGGCTGCTTCTACTCGGTGGTCTCGTCTACTCGCTTTATGAGCAGCGAGGACTACGCACGATGATGCGAGACAATGCGCTGGCGAGCAGTGCGAACACCTTGAAGCTCGCTGATGTTGCTGCGCGTTTACTGGATACCCAGAAGGCTGCAGAGGATACTCAGAAGGCGGTGGAAGAACAGCCGACCATCACCGTCAAGCCTGCGGACACCAGCGATCCCACCAGCAAGCCAACGCTTGTAGTGCTGCCCAAGGTCAAGAGCCATCCGAAGGAACACAAGAAGGGTGACCCACCTCCGGTTGAGCCTCCTGCTCCCAAAGGCATCGAGATCCCTCTCGACATCCCACACAAGAAGAAGTGAACGCTCCGCATCCAGAGCTGATGGAGTTCTACGGAACGGACATCCACTACCTCGAGAAGTCGGGTGCGCTCTCTCCGGGCATGCTCAACACAATGCAGGCGGCAGCTCCTCTGGCCTCCCTGGCGTGGATGCGGTCGGATGCGGCACGGCGACAGAAGATCCTCATGGAGGCAGAAGCGATGAACCAGGCTCTACGATGGGTGGAAAAGCAGCGCATGTCTGCGATGCAGGCAGGGTTCAGCGGCGGTCGACAGGAGGGGTTCGGTAAGTTCGGATCGGTGAAGCTGGCAGACAAGCGTAGCCAGTCCACCAAGGACCGCGCGGCATACCGGGGCAAGGGCATGCAGGCTGGACTCCTCGCTGGTGGCGCGCTCGGAGCGGCCGGTGGTGCGGCACTCAGCAACAAGTACCTGGGCAACCCTCTGGGTGGCGGCTTTGCTGGCTTGGGCCTGGGGATGTACGGAGGCGCCAAGGCGGGTAAGGCCATCGCCAAGAAGCTACAGGGTGCGCCCCCGAGTGCGCAGAAGAAGTCCGAGGGCAAGGAGAGCACAGCCTCCGCGCTCAGCCCCGAGCTCCACAAGTTCGCAGAGGACATTGGTCGCCGCCTCGCGCGGGGAACTGCTGGCCCTGAGCTCGCCCCTCTCATGCAGAAGGCGGCAAGTGGTGCCGAGCTCACCGAGATGGAGAAGGCGGCGCTCATCGGAAAGATGCTGGGCGGCTTCGGCAAGATGCTGGGCAGCGTAGGCAAGGCCATCGGCGGTACCGGCGGTCTCAAAGCCGGTCGTGGTGGCCTGGCTCAGAAGGCGGGCGACTTCCTGCGCAAGAAGGGTATCGGCGCGCGCACGTCAGGCTTGGTACGCGAGGGCATCAAGGCGGCCCCGGAAGTAGCTGGGAAGAGCAAGTCGATCTTCAGCCTGGGTACCAAGGCCAAGATGGTTGGCGCCGCCGGGCTAGGACTGGCCGGTTACGGCGCCTACAAGGGCCTGCAGGCCGGGCGCGACTACATGATGAAGCCGACGGCCATGGGCCGGCAGGGAAGCTACGGCGTGGCTCCTAGCCACAATGTGGGCCCATACGGCTACAACATCCCTCAGATGTAGCTACTTCCGCCACCAGAAGGAGGACGGAGCGTTAGGCATCTCCATGATGGGAGCATGCCGTCCGTCGTCTCTCCACTCGAGCTCGGGCTCTTCATCTGACTCGCTCATGGCTGCCCTAGCAGCCGCCGGAAGTTCTCGGGCTTGAGGTCGCGCTGCGCGATCCCTCGAGGGCGTTGGGCTCTTGGTCGTGGCAAAGTCGACGGTGGCTCTGTTCAGCAGGTCACGGTCGGACTGGTCGAGCTCTTGGAACTTCTTCGTCCCGTTGATGAGCTGCTGCAGCGCCTCACTTACACCGGTCTCGTAGCGACTTGGATCTTCGAGGAGTTCCTGGAAGAGCGCGCGGGCGTCGCCGACTAGTGCCTCGAAGAGCTCTTTCCTCGGCTCGGGTTTCGCGTCCGTGGCGAGCTCGCCAACGAATTGCGCAAAGCTCGGGAACGTTTGTGCCGTCAGAGCCGGCAATGGCCTCAATTTGTTCGAGGCTAAAAAGTCTGGGAAGTGTGCCGCTACAAAGGAGTTCCTCGTAGAGGGATACGAACTCTTGTTCAATCCATTCCCGTTGTTTGAGGGCATGCCTGGCGATGGTAGCACCGATGACCCTACCCAACGGCATCATCGGAGCGCGAAGAGCTGCCTGCTGGTAGTTCATCCAGACGGCGTACAGCCCCAACAGTTTCCAGGCTGCTGCGGGCATCGACACATGAACTTTCTTGGTGATGTACTGCATGGTGGGGCTTCTATTATGGACGGGGTTGGGGTGTAGAATGCAAGGCAGACGACGCCTCTCGGCTAAGGAGAAGACATGAGTAACGGATCAGGACTTTTCGGCGACCAGGGCCCAGCTCTCCCACACTTGGTGAAGCCCGGTGGTGGGTTGTCTGGGGAGATCTCTGACCTACGTGGCGACCTCGGACGAGTCATGTCTCCCATGGCTGCGCTCACAGTGCAGGAATGGGTCGACCCGGCTGCGGCAGACGTGGATGCCATCGTGACGTCTGTTGCGACGGCGGCGACCGTTCAAACCTTTTTGGGGGCGGGCCTCGACGGTGTGGTCGGCGCGGGCGTGATGGACCCACCTCGAAACATCACCATCACCTCCGACTTACAGGCTGACCACGATGCCGTGGCTGTGGTGATCGACGGTACCGACATCGACGACAACGTTGTGCAGGACACCATCACCAAGACGGACGGCGGCAACGTCACGGACGTCGGCGTCATCGCCTTCAAGACCGTGACCTTGATCACCGTCCCTGCCGAAGCTGGCGCTGCTGGTCTGATGGAGTTCGGCTTCGGTGACCTCATCGGACTGGAGAAGGCCCTCATCACCCGTGCTGGCCTGGCTGCCGTGCTGCAGGAGAACGAGGCTGGTACCATTGTCACCACTGGTACCTTCGTGGATGCTGCGGGCAGTCCCCCCTACGGCACCTACGACCCAGCCACCGTGCCAGATGCCACCAACGACTACGCTTTGTACTACGAGTACGATCCGACGGCGTAACCGTACAACGTCAACTATTAGGGGCCGTCTTCGGGAGGAGATGGCCTTTCTTTTTTGGTAGAGTGTCCGCATGCTGAAAGTTCTTCGACCAGGCACACGTCACGAGCACGTTGAGGTTTGGGAGGAGTTCCTGCAGGGCTACGGCTTCTGCAACACCGAGGTCGACCGCTACTTCAACGACGACTCGGTCGCCTCAACCAAGCTCTTCCAAGCAGAGCACGGCCTCTCGGTCGACGGTTGGGTCGGCGGGGAGAGCTGGGGCAAAGCCATCGAGCTCGGCCTCGACCTCCTCGAGGACGACCACGCTGATCAGGACGGTCCAAACTGGCCGGGCCCACCAGAGGGTCTCAGCCCCATCGTTGGGACGCAGGGTCGCATGGAAGCGTGGGGCGAGCTCAAGTTCAAGTCAGCGGGCACAACGGGCAACCCCGAGGCCATCACCATCACCAACGACTGGGCGAAGAAGAACCTGGTCACTGCCAACCTCTCTCAGATCGATGCCATCCCTGGCATGCAGCACGAGGGCAAGACTGTCGGCGCTGGACCGAGCTCGGTGAGCATCCACCGCCTGGTGCTCGACAGCTTCATCGAACTTTGGCAAGCATGGGAAGACGCAGGTCTGCTCGACCGCATCATCACCTGGGCAGGTACATGGAGCCCCCGCTTCATCCGTGGCTCACGCACCAGTCTCAGCAACCACGCCTTTGCGACGGCCTTCGACATCAACGCTCCATGGAATGGGCTGCGTCGGGTCCCGGCTCTTGTCGGCAAGCGTGGCTGCGTGCGCGAGCTCGTCCCCATCGCGAACGAGCTCGGCTGGTACTGGGGCGGTCACTTCACTCGTCGTGACGGAATGCATTTTGAGTGCACTACTAAGGCTTTGCGGGGCTAAGAAAAAGGGCCGGAGCCCCATCCTTTACTTCTCGGCATCACGGAGACGCTGCGCGTTCTTGACACCGAAGTTCTTGACCAGCTCTTTGGTACGACGACGTCTACGAGAACCGTAGGCGGCTGCAGCAAACGGGCCAACCAGCGCACAGGTTAGGGCGGCGAAGAGTTCTTTCATGTAGTGTTTCCTCCATAGTTCTTATGCCTGCACCACGGAGGATTTTGCTGGTCAGATGAGCCGCTCTTTGAGCGTGCCCACCCAGGTATCTTCGGACAGCTGCATGTACTCGTCGGTCATCCAGCAGTGGCCGTCCTCGCCCCACCAGTTGCCCCAGCTGTTGCGGACGAACCACTGGCGCTGGTCGCCGACGTAGCGCACGCCGACGGCGATCATGCAGTGGTGGCCGTGCACCTTGTCAGGCGGGCCGAAGGTCTGCATGCCTCGAGCTCGGGTGAACTCCTTGCTCACGGGCACGGCGAAGACGACGGGATGGTTGGAGCGGATGGCCACCTCCAGCTCACCCAGCATCTGCTGGCCGTCAGAGTGCAGGCGATAGAAACCGTCGATGCGGTTGTTGCTCGCCATCGTGTAGTGCTCGAGCTTGGGGCTCGCCTTCTTGCCGATGATGTCCACCTCCGCATCCGAGTAGGGCATGACCTCCTCGAGCACGACGCCCACCTTGCGGAACTGGTGCCCCATCGCGCGCAGGAACGTGCCGCTGTCGAAGTCGGTGGCGCTGTGCAGGTAGCGGCTGATCCAGTAGGCGAAGCGCCGGCTGAGCTGGACCACTGCCTTCTCACCGTGCTCGAGGCCTACGAGCATCTCGACGGCATCACACCAGCCGTTCGCTACGCATGAGCCTGCCCCACCCTGGTTGGAGATGGGCGTGAACTCGGGGATGAGGTGCTCGGTGTTGAGGTTCCAGGTATTGACCATCGCCACACGGATCTGGTCGAAGGCTCGGTCCTTGTCGCCCCAGCTGCCCTCGTAGATGTCCATGCCCTCATGGAAGGGCATCTCTTCATCGGGGAGGTAGCCCTTGGCTAGTGCTTCATCGTTGGACATTCGTTCGCTCCTTCACATGTAGCTGCGGTTGAGATGCACTTGGGGTCGAGGAAGATGAGCGCCTCCTCTTGAGCTTTGCGGCACGTCTCAGCGAAGGGCTCTTCCTTCTTGTTGATCCACATGGGATCGCCGAGGCTGTCCTTGCACAGCAGCTTCTTGAGGTTGGCCCCCGCGTCGCCGCACATGTCCGTGTCGGTCGGCGTCGGCGGTGGGTTTGGTACGACGGGCGGCGGGCACCCGGTAAGAGCCAACGCTAGTGCTGCGGCGAGGAGATGCTTCATGGGCCGGAGTTTACAACTCCGTGCTCTTTTCGGGAAAAAGAACTATGAGGAAGCTCATCTACCTGTCACTTCATGAATTGACAGGGTAGGCTCACGTCTCAACTCGAGAGGAAAAACATGGCGGGATACGACAAGATCACCGTGAAGGACTTCAGCAAGAAGCTGGACGACGACGGCTACAGCAGCCTCACTGGTGCCAAGCGCGCCATTGGTCGCATGACCACGTGGACGGAGAACCAACGGAACAAAGCTCGTTCCATCGCCGCCAAGCACTTTGGTGAGGAGGACCTTCCCCCGGCGGTCAAGAAGACTTCGAAGAAGACGAAGAAGAAAGCGGTGAAGCGTTCGGCCCGGAAGAAGGGTCTAGCAGCGAGCCCTACCAAGAAGGCGGTCAAGAAGAAGAAGGCCGCCAAGAAGTCCAAGACTCTGTCCGCCAAGCCGCCCACGCCATCGCCTACCTCCTCCAAAGCCAAGGCCAAGAAGTCGAGTGGTTTGAAGAAGACGAAGGCGAAGGCTGGTGCTGCATCATCTACCCGCCAGCCCACGATCCACGACAAGCTCGAGGAGGCGAACGCGAAGACCGACGCGATGCGTAATGTGCTCGACCAGGTCGAACGCACGCGCAGTCTTGGTGCTCCCGAGACTGAAGTGGCGGCAGATGCGAAGAAGGCACAGGCAGGCCTGAGCCGCATCATCGATGAGATCTGCGCGCTCACCGAGCGGATCGTCAACGAGCCGAGTGTGGCTGAGAAGGAAGCGGCTGGCGACTTCGCCAAGGCTGCCCGCGCTTCGAGGCCTGGCGGCAATGGCGTCACAACGACGACGACGACTCCAGCAGCGCCGACGTTGCCGGCCGTGACGCCACCACCGGCAACAGTCTAGGCCTGAGCAGTCTGCGCCCTCCAGAGGATGCCGATGCTAGCGGTGTCCTTCTTGGAGGTGCGGTCTCCGAGCACACGGACATCGCCGTGCCGCTTGAGAGGCCAGTGCCAGCTCTGCGTGCCGTGCTGCGACTCGAAGATGACCACGACCTCGTTGTCGTGCTGTTCGGCGAGCAGCAGCGCGTAGGGCTTGGTGCGAATGATGAAGCCGGTGATCTCTTTCTTCCACTCCGACCGGTTGTCGGGCAGGTCACAGAGCACCGGGGCCTCATGGGGTCTGCCATCATCCAAGTACACCCTGGTGGACGGGAACGAGATCATGAAGGGGGCGAGTTTCCCGAACCTCTTGTAGGCCGCAGGGATCATGTCGAGGCCACCTTTTGCACGACGGAGCAGCTCATCGTGGATGAAGAGCTCTGATGTAATGTACTCAAGCGCGTCCACGGGCCCGAGCGTATGAGCCGACGAGACTACATGCAACTGTTCCTTGGCAGCCTACGTAGGTGGGTGCCTCGGATGCAGAAGGCGACGTACACGACCATCAGCCTCGACAAGAGGGGAGATCTCGTTGCCATTCGAGCATGTTGGTCCGCCTCGCGTGCGGGCCCGGCCGGAGAGCACATCATCGTGTTCGACCGTAAACGCGTGCTTGGTGCCACGGCGAGCTCGCCGCCACTCAAGCAGCGCCCAGTCAAGACCATCTGCAGGTTCACCAGCGACATCATGCGGGAGATCATGCAGGCCAGAGGGATGCAATGAACATGCACCAGGCGCTTCCAGTGCCGGTTGTCCACGACGTGGACGGATGCCGCATCGAGATAGGAGACACTGTCTTCACAGTGCTCAGCACTTACCCCGACTTCATCGATGTGGTGGGCGAGGTAATCAAGGTTTCCCATGACGGAGACTTCATCTACGTTCGCCTCGAGGGCAGGCTCTTGCCCGAGTCGGACCGACCCGAAATCCTCATCGCCCCTCCGGCGTTGTTCATCAGGAGAGATTCATGATCATTGCAGTCAGCGGATTGACAGAGGACGCCCAAGGCAACAAGGGCAGCGCCGGCGCTGGCAAGGACGAGGTGGCCGACCACCTCGTCCGCAAGCATGGCTTCGTGAAGATAGCGTTCGCCGATGAGATCAAACGCATCGCCATGCGCCTGTGGGACTTCAGCGAAGAGCAGCTCTGGGGCCCTAGTGAGGAGAGGAACAAGCCAGATAAGCGGTATCCCTTTCAGTGTCGTGGGTGCCAGACCTGTGAGTTCCGTTGCGATCACTACATCGGGTTCCTCACTCCCCGTCATGCTCTTCAGCAGATCGGCACTGAGGTAGCTCGAGCAATCGACCCTGACGTGTGGGTTCGCTTCGCGCTGAATGTTGCGGACCAGATCCTCAATGGTCCTTCCAAGGAAGATGCACGTTTCGTCTCCTCAGCCGGGAAGTTGGAACGGAGGCCCATGACGTGGTGCGCACGCTACGACCGGACGAAGGGCGTGACTGGCGGTTGGGGCGAGGGGCAGCCTGCGAAGGGCGTGGTCATCAGCGACCTCCGTTTCAAGAATGAGAAGGCTGGGGTAGGAGCAGTTGGAGGTAAGAACTGGCGCAAGATGCGAAAGGTTGCCACGCTTCCGGGGCATGGTGGAAAGCACGCCAGTGAGACGGGCCTACTCGACGTGCCCGACGCTGAGTTTGATGGCATCTTCCCGGATGGGGACCTCAACCACTGCTTCATGCTCATTGACAGCGTGATGGATGTCTACTCTGGTAGGATTCTTCCATACGACCCCGCGCAAGCAGACGTCCCACCGTTCTTGAGGAAGAAGTAGTTCATGGCCGAGCTCACGTTCACGCTGACGCAACAACAGTACGAGGGACTCATCGCCCTTGCACGCAAGGGTACAGTCGACGATGAGGGTGTCGTCAACACGAATGAGGCACTGAAGCTCGATGAGTTTCTCAAGGACGTAGAGAAGACCAACGGCGTGACACGCAGCGCGTTGTGGGTGCAGTGGCAGGAGATGGACCAGCCACTGCCACCCACGACCAACTTCCCCGACGTGTGGCCACCTGAGCTGCGCTTCTACATCGAGTTCATCACCCGCCTGGTTTCTCGTGCTGATGTTGATGCCATGCTCTTGGTGCAGGCGAAGAGTCCCAACAATGTGCTCGTCACCAAAGACCCGGCTGCCCGGGTCGGGTGGACGGCCATCAACGACTTCTTCGTGACAGGCTGATGCAGAAGTCCGCACTCACCAACCCCGCGACTTCTTCTAGCCTCATATCGGTTGAGGTGGAGACGAAGAACGGCGACATCTACCACTTCCCGGCGATGGATGG
>Ga0307379_10007712_pt1 | contig 14588 bp, 13 predicted proteins | sample UN2MG_FD_202237 | JGI IMG/M metagenome (GOLD analysis project Ga0307379, IMG submission 202237) | Soil microbial communities from Risofladan, Vaasa, Finland - UN-2 | ecosystem: Environmental > Terrestrial > Soil > Coastal area > Acid sulfate soil | place: Finland: Risofladan, Vaasa | collected... | reverse complement strand
TTTTGCTTCAACGCCCATATCCCTCTCGACGATAAACGTGCTCAATGACTTTTGTGGGATGCCTTCGCCGGTCTTCGCATAAACAAGAAAAATGTCCGCCCCCTCAGCACCAACGACAAACCGCTTCTGTCCATTCAGGATATAAGAATCCCCCTTCTTTTTGGCAACTGTCGCAGCACCAAAAAAATCAGAGCCTCCGCGGGGCTCAGTAAGTGCCTCAGCACAGAAGCTTTCCCCCTTCAGCAGCGGCTCAAGATACTTCCTCTTCTGCTCTTCTGTCCCAAAAACCTGAATCGCCTCACCAACAATACTAACGAGCGAAAATAGACAGCTCAGCGATATGCCAAGTACCCCGATTTCTTCAAGAGCCACAATCTCATCGACCCACTGTAGCCCCCTACCACCAAATTCTTTTGAAAATCTCAAGCCCAGCAGATTTCTTCTCGCCAGCTCAACAAGATATTCTCTAGGAAATCGGATCTTATCAGCATCCATATCCAGCAGCAATTGCTTGGGAACCCACTTTACAAGTTCCCTCACTTCCCCCCTTAGTTTCTTCTGTTGTTCCGTTAACAAAGCTTCAATCATTGCTTCACTCCCTCCCTATAGTATATCTAAAACCCAGTACCCTTTCCATAACACTCTCTCCCTCGTCTGCCGGAATGTTGCCTTAGAATCACAAAAAATCGGGGACCGCCAATAGAATCCCAAGTGCCCCACAGGTAACGCCCAAAGCTCTATGTCAGTCACTATCACTGGTCCTGCTTTTGTTGATATTGTATCGAGATGACTTCAGAGCCTATTTCAAATAACTCGGACTTAATCTCATGAACCAGCCCCCAGGCTCTGGCTTCTTCAGGATTCAGTGTAGTCCTTTCCAGCATGGCATTTACAACATCCTCGACGCCCTTACCAGTATTTGCAGCTATAACCTTGGCGATATTCTCTATGTCAATCCTCAGACCCTTCAGCCTCTCCTCAAGCTGCTTCTCCTCCAAACGCTCGTTTTGTTGGAAAGCAGCACTCACGCCATGAAGCAGAAACCTGGCCTGAGGTACCGAGAGCCTTTTGCTGCCCCCGCAGAACAGAACAACCCCGATGGAATCGACACTGCCAAAATTATGAGTGGTTACGGATGCGGGCAAACCTCTTAAATAATTGTACGCCGATAGCCCGTGAAAAACGGAGCCGCCGGGAGATGAAATAAGGATGGTGAACTGAGTAGCACCCTGTTTCATCTTCTGGTCGATTGCATCCATCAGGGCATTAATGGTGATATCGATAATAGGAGCAAAAAACTTGATAACCACCGCTTTCGCTGCCATATTACAATCCCCCTTTGCCAGTAGTAGGATAACCCTATCGGGTTTCCCAGAACGGCTAAATAATCTCTACAAGCTCGATTTCAAAAGTCAGGTCTTTCCCTGCCAAATGATGGTTGGCATCTACCGCAACGCTTGTTTCGGAGACATCAGTCACAGTGGCTGTAACCAGTTCGCCGCTCGTATTCCTCATTGTTAACTGCTGACCAATCTCTAGTTCCATATCAGCCGGGAATTTGCTTCGGTCTATTACTCCTACCAATTCCTTATGGTGCGGGCCATAGGCTTTATCCGCCGGGATTTTGACGGTCTTCGATTCACCAAGTTCCATTCCTATCACGGCTTCATCAAAGCCAAGAATTACCTGACCCGCCCCTACTGTAAATTGCAGAGGGTCACGGCCTTCAGATGAATCAAACACCGTGCCATCCTCCAGTTTACCCGTGTAGTGGACCTTAACGGTATCACCCTCTTGAATGCCCCCTGTCTCTCCAGGTTCATCTGCTGCCTGGCAGCCCGAGATAAAAACGACTGCAATTACAGCCAGAACCAATAAAACATACTTAAATTTCATATTCTCCTTGTACCAATCCTTTCATACTTATTTTAACCCCGAATTTCTGCCTCCAACAACCATGGCAAAAACCTGATACCTACTGGTTTCATAACCATGTTATAACCTCCCTTTACCAATAATCGATGCTGAGGGCTCGGGCTTCGCAAAATGTGAAGTATATCTAGGAAAGCGACGCGGACTATAAAGATGCTAATAAGCCCCCTACCCATCATCATTCTATATTATCTCTCTTAGCCAAATTATGTCTAGCGCACAATACCTGAATATTCTCCGCCTTTAGCGAAGACCCTCCCTTTGAGTAAGGAATTATATGGTCGAAATGAAGGTTGTCTTTGCTTCCGCATATGACACACCGACCCCTATCTCGCTTCCAGACTTCCAATTTAACCAACGCAGGAACAATACGACTGCGGTCAATCTCTTTCTGTTCTACAGTAAAGGCCTCGATATCATCCGCTGTTTCTAATCTGAATTTAAAGACCTTGCGTCCACTGCTTATCTCTCGCCAAGCGCGGGTTAGTTTAAATAACCCATTATAGGACCAAATTCCAGAATGAATCTTCTCGTAAACCTTCACAAGCTCAGGTTGACTTTGACTGCCTTCACCTGCCATCGCCGCTTGGTAAAATAGACCATTTTGGGTCAGTGAACCGTTAGGATTGGTTATCGGTTGATCAACTGTCTTGGGATTAAGCCCCCCCTTTCGTCGAGGGGCATCGTGGCCTTGATAAATCAAAACTCGGCCGTCCTCTTCGATCCTGTCCGCATAGGGGGCACCACGTCGTAAACTCATCAGGATGACACTGAATCCGCCACGCAATCGAAAATTCATTCCTCTTTGAAGGTTCACACATTCTTCACTACACATCGCCAAATACGAGATAACATCTCCAGGCTTCATTAATCACAAACCTCGGTCAGCCGTGGCAATCTCAGCTTAAACGCCTCACCCCACCACAATATTAACCAACCTTCGCGGGACATAGATAATCTTATTAATACTGTTGCCCTGAACATAGGCCTTTATCCGCTCCCGGCTCAAGGCTATCTCCCTGGCCTCGGCCTCGGTAATAGACACCGGCACGGTAACCTTATCCCTCAGTTTCCCATTCACCTGGATAACCAGTGTAATCTCCTCCTCTTTAGCCAACTCCTCATCCCACCTGGGCCAGGACTGGTTATGGATGCTGTACGGATGGCCAGTCCTCACCCACAACTCCTCGGTAAGGTGTGGCGCCGTTGGCGCCAGGAGCAGCAGCAAACTGGTAATAGCTTCCTGCCACACAGGCTCGGAAACCGTGCCCGTCTCCTGAACCTTGCCCAGGTAGTTGGTGAATTCCATGAGGGCAGCCAGCATGGTATTGAAGCGGAATCGCTCCATGTCCCCGGTCACTTTCCTGATGGTTTTATGAATGAGGCGGATTAGCTCTTTTTCCACATCAGGGTCAACATTCTTCTCCAAATAGTCAGCTATCACCAGGTTCCAAACCCGGTTCAGCCAGCGGCTTATACCCACTATGCCCTGGTCACTCCACTCCCCACCCTGCTCCCAGGGCCCGACAAACATGAGATAGGCACGAACAGCGTCAGCCCCCATCTCGGATACATATATGTCAGGTGTAACCACATTGCCCCTCGACTTGCTCATCTTATCGCCCTGGTAGATAATCGTCCCCTGGTTAAACAGGCGAGTAAAAGGCTCATCGAAATCAACTACTCCAATATCTCTAATCGCCTTGGTGAAGAAGCGAGCGTAGAGGAGGTGCATAACTGCGTGCTCAGCACCACCGGTATATAAATCCACCGGCATCCAGTGCTTCAACTTGTCTTTATCAAAGGGGAAGCTGTCAACGTTCGGACTGGTGTAACGCAGAAAATACCACGAAGAACACATGAAAGTATCCATAGTATCGGTTTCCCGTCGTGCTGGCGAATGACACTGCGGACAGGTGGTATTAACAAAAGACTCGCAGTACTTTAGCGGAGATTCGCCGGTGGGCTTGAACTCAGCATCCGGAGGCAGCAAGACGGGCAAATCCTTCTCTGGCACCGGGACAATGCCGCACTTATCACAATATACCATCGGAATAGGTGCTCCCCAGTAGCGCTGCCGGGAGATAAGCCAATCACGAAGCCGGTAAGTAACAGCCCGTTTGCCTAATCCCTTAGCTTCCATATAATCACAGATAGCCTCAAACCCCTGCTCGCTGGAAAGGCCATCGAACTGCCCCGAATTCACTACAGTTCCAAGCCCGGGATAAGCAGCCTCCAACTCTCCGCCATCCCAATCTGGAGGGGCAACCACCACCCGAATAGGCAGCTCGTATTCCTTAGCAAAGGCGAAGTCGCGCTCGTCGTGGGCCGGGACTCCCATCACGGCACCTGTCCCATAGCTCGGCAGCACATAATCAGCAATCCAGACAGGCACCGGCTCTCCATTCAGCTTGTTTATTACATAGCTCCCCAAGAACACACCGGTTTTTTCCTTCTCCACAGCCGTTCTTTCAATCTCAGTCTGTCTCTGCGCTTGAAGGACATATTTCTCCACCTCGGTCTTATGCTCCGGTGTAGTAAGCTGAGGTACCAGAGGATGCTCTGGAGCCAGGACAAAGAAGGTGACTCCAAAGATAGTATCAGGACGGGTAGTAAATGTCCTTATCTCTTTCGTGTCCACGCCTTCGTGTTCCAGACCAAAGGCAATCTCGGCCCCCGTACTCTTGCCAATCCAGTTCTTTTGCATTATATTTATCCGCTCTGGCCAGTCTATGTGGCTGTGGTCAAGAAGTTCATCGGCATACTTGGTAATTCTGAAAAACCACTGCTCCAGATGCTTCCTGGTCACTGTTGTACCGCAGCGCTCACACAATCCCTCACCGACCACCTGTTCGTTAGCCAGCACTGTCTGGCAGTCGGGACACCAATTGACCGGTGCCTTGCCCCGATAAGCCAATCCAGCCTCATAAAGCTTGAGGAAAAACCACTGCGTCCACTTATAGTATTCCGGAAGACAGGTAACCACCTCACGATTCCAGTCATATATAGCCCCCATACTCCTGAGCTGACGGCGCATGTTCTCTACATTTTCCATCGTCCAGATATAAGGATGAATGCCGCGGCTGATAGCCGTATTCTCCGCCGGCAGCCCGAACGCATCAAATCCCATAGGATGAAGCACGTTGTAGCCCTGCATCCGCTTAAACCTGGCATGGACATCTGAAGGCGCCATAGCATACCAGTGCCCGATATGGAGGTCGCCAGAGGTATACGGGAACATGGTCAGGGCATAGAACTTCGGGCGATTGTCATCCTCCCTGACCGCATAGAGGCGGTCAGCCGCCCATTTCTCCTGCCATTTCTTTTCAATTTCCTGAGGGTTATATTTAAGAGAAGATTCCATAACAGGCTGATTTTATCCCTTCAGGGCTAGCCCGTCAACTTTACCCAATCACCGCCTAGCGGCTGCCAAAGCGCAATGAGACAATGTATAATAGAGCTAAAGGGGAAAACTTTTCCAGGAGGTGCAAGCATGGATGAACTAACAAGACTAGCGACACACCCATGGGCTATGTATTACTTTGGCGGGATTGGGGACGCCTTGGTGATTGTTGGCATCGTTAGCGCAGTCATGGATGTAACAATCGCAGGCTTCACACCTGTGCTATGGTTCCTATTGGCTATTGCCTGTTATATAGGCCTGATTTGGGTTGTCGCACTACGTATACTGGCTCATCTAGAAAACCGAACAGAAAAGTAGCTGTATTAAAGCTAATCAGACTGAGGTATATGGAGAAGCAAAGATTCGGAATCCTCGTAACTAGGGCTATCGAGGAACTGCCACCGGAGTTCCAAAGCAGACTGGAAAACGTTGATGTGTTAGTAGAGGACTGGCCCAGTCCAATGCAACTCAGGCAGTTGGGACTCAGGCATAATACTGAACTGTTGGGTCTTTATGAAGGGATACCTCAAACCCGGCGGGGTAGCGGCTACAACCTGGTCTTGCCAGACAAAATAACCATCTTCCAGAAGCCCATCGAAGCGAAATGCCATTCTGACAGACAAATCGAAACAGAGATAGGCAAGGTAGTACGCCACGAAATTGCCCACCACTTCGGCATTGGTGACGAGACCCTCTACAGAATAGAGCGACAGAAGCGCAATAGAAAAAGGATATAGAACTAAGCCCTGACCAACCAACGACTATCAGCCAAGCGTGGCTATCGCTGCCGCCTCAAGCCCTGGCTCTCTATACTTCTGATAGCCTGCTATAGCTTCTGTGCTACCTCTGTTGCCTGTTGGACAGCCTGTAATACCTTTCCCGGGCTGGCAGCATCACCTATGACATAGACTTCCGGGACAAATTCCTTTACCGCTGCCAGGTCATTCACCGACCTTGCCCCTGTAGCCAGAACTACCGTATCTACAGGTCCGAGTGTCCGTTCCCCACTCTCGGGGCTGATAACCACACCATCCCCGGTGATGGCTTTCACTGGCGTAGAAGTCAACATCTTGACGTTTTTCTCCTTGAGGCGGCGGCGTAAGAAGTAGCGTGCCCCTGGCGAGATATCCTGAGCAGTACGTCGGAGCATCTCAACTACGGTCACATCCTTGCCCTGCTGAGCCAGATAGTCAGCAGTCTCGCAGCCCACCAGACCTCCTCCAACAACCACAACCCTACTACCAACCGGGGCTCCGTTGAGCACATCCTGAGCAGTAACAACATTGTCCCTGTCTATTCCCGGAACATCAGGAGAAAGCGGTGCTGAGCCCGTGGCCACGATGAGCACCTCAGGCGATAACTCCTTAATCATCTGTGGGGTCAGCTCGCATCCCAGCTTTATCTCCACGCCCAACCGCTGCAAGTCCTTAACCCGAGACCGAACCACCTCCAGCCAGATCTCCTTGGTAGGGGGCAGCGCTGCAAGTATAACCTGCCCGCCGAGAGAATCCTTTTTTTCATAAAGGGTGACCTTGTGCCCCCACAGAGCTGCTGTTCTGGCTACTTCCAGACCCGCTGGCCCACCCCCGGCAACCACCACCTTTTTAGCCTTCATCGCCCCTGCGGAAGCATACTCCGCCTCACGACCAAGGGCCGGATTCTGAACACACGTTATCGATGCATCAGCCATCATCAGCCTATCGATACATCCCTCATTACAGGAAAGACACTTGACGATGTCATCAGGACGACCCTCCGCAGCCTTGAGAGCGAACTCAGGGTCAGTTAATGAAGACCTACCGATGGCCACCAGGTCTGCCTTCCCCGAACTGATGATATTCTCGGCAACGGTGGGGTCTATAATCCGTCCCACAGCGATGACCGGCACTGAAACAGCCGCTTTGATGGTTGCAGCCGCAGCAGCATTAAATCCCGGCTCCATGGCAGGAGGTGCACTGGTAAGGTGGGACGATTCGTATACCCCTACAGAGACATGAAGTGCATCAACGCTCGCCTCAACGAGGCGCTTAGCTACCACCACACTCTCCTCAATGGTACGCCCCTGGGGAACTGCCTCATCACCACTGATGCGAAACAGGATAGGATAATCAGGACCGACCAGCTCTCTCACCCGCTGCAAGATCTCCAAGGGGAAACGCAGGAACCCCTCCAAATCACCCCCATACTTATCAGTCCGCTTGTTGGCATAGGCTGACATGAACTGAGCTATAAGGTAGCCATGAGCACCATGCAGCTCTACAGCATCAAAGCCGCTCTCCTTGGCACGGCGTGCTCCCTGGGCATACGCCTCAACCAGCGACTTAATTTCCTCCACAGTCAGCTCTCTGGGCACCTCTCTGACAACAGGGTCAGGGATAGGCGACGGGGCTACGGCTTGTTGCCCTCCGAGGCTGAAAGAAAACGTCTCGCGCCCGGCATGGTGCAACTGGATAGCAACCTTGGCACCGGCAGCATGAACCCGTTCCGCAAGACGGCTTAATCCAGGTATGAATTTATCATCCCAGATGCCCAACTCGGATGGACTTCCCTTGCCCAAGGGGTCAATAGCAGTCACCTCCACGATGATGAGTCCAAAGCCTCCTCTAGCCCTGGCCTCATGGTATTCGATGAGGCGGTCTGTCACCGTCCCATCAGGTGCACTGAAACCAGTCCCCATAGGCGGCACCACCAGCCGGTTCTTCAGTTCCATCTTCCCGATGTTAACAGGCTGAAATAGCTTCATCATATTTCCTCCCAGTCCTGCAAAGGACTTCTTTAGCCTACAATCAATTGTAATATCTACCGAAAGCCTTCACCCCATGCTTGACCCCTTATCGGCTGAATCTTCACAGCAGACGAAAGCTTAGACAAACATACAACTGCCGGGTCTTTTCTCGCCCTATTTGCGGAATCTATAAAAGGAGACTCGGATTTATCTTCCTTTGTACTTAGGAGTTTTCTTCGCCGGGTCTTTCTCCAGAAAAGCCCTTGCCCCCTCTTTCTGATCCTCGGTCCCGAAGCACATGGCAAAGAAATCCGATTCGCTTTGGATACCAACTGAAAGAGGTGTCTCAAGGGACTTGTTGACCGCCATCTTGGCAAACTTCAAGATAGCCGGGCTTTTGCTCTTAAGTTTAGCGACAACTTTATCAACTGCTTCCTTCAATTTATCCGCAGGGACAACCTTGTTCACCAACCCAAGCCTCAGGGCTTCTTCGGCTGAGATAAAGTCACCAGTGAGTATGAGTTCCTTTGCCTTCTTTTCCCCCACAAGCCTTGGCAATATCTGGGTTCCTCCTCCACCAGGTATAACTCCAACAGTTATCTCCGGCTGCCCAAACATGGCATTATCAGAGGCTATAATCATATCGCAGCCCATGGCCATCTCACACCCACCACCAAGGGCAAGTCCGTTTACCATGGCTATAGTTGGTTTCGGAATCTCCCTTAGAAACTCATATGGCCTTTTTGTCGCCTTGCTCCACTTGATAACATCGATAAGAGTCCAGGTCGGGAACATGCTTATATCAGCACCAGCGCTGAAAGCCCTGTCTCCAGCCCCGGTAATTACGATGACATACACCTCATCATCATCCTTGGCATCCTCCAGTGCAGCCATAACTTCCGCCAGCAAAGTCTGGTTCTGGGCATTAAGTACCTTAGGGCGGTTAAAAGTTATCCAGGCAACGTTCTCCTTTTTCTCATAGAGAATTGTTTCAAATTCCATTTATCCCTCCTTATAACATTAATAATATATTTTTCCAGTCAAAGGTATACTTTCAATTACTGCTATTCACAGCTCTTCTGGTGTCTCTCCCAGCCTGTCGAACGAGTATTTCTCCTTTACCGGAATGCCCGCCAGACGCTTGGCAATATTTTTCGTCTTCTCTACATCGTAGCTGCCCATAATAGCAATCTGCTCCATCCTCGGAGAACCACCACCATGAACACCAGCATATTGCGCTACGCCGGCCGCTTCCGAGCATGATATAGCTTGGACCCAGCGGAAGGCGCGGTGTATATCTTCAATTGGCACCTCCGGATTCCGCATCATGTACTTTTCCAAATACGGGCGAGTCTCCGGATTCTCCCAATCGCCCAGGCGCGGCAGCGTCGCCGGCATCCCTCCGGCAATATCTGCCAGGATGTCGAACTCATGGTAGACATTTATGCCCGCATGGCGGCGACTGACATTGCAATAAACAATATCTGGAACGTAAGTCCCTGAACTCGACTTTTGAGCATTAATCCCAGCAGCAATGCCTGTCCCATAACATAGCTCTGAGGTGCAAATCATTTCAGCTAGCTTCTCACTGACATGCGGTTTCTTTTCTATTCCATTGCACTCAGCCATCAGAGCAGTAGCACCCATAAGCACATCTGTCAGAGCTGGCTTACAGCCCGTATAGCTATGGCGGTGGTAGAGGGCAAACAAGAGCGCCAACCTGCCACCAAGCTCATATTCACCATTCAAGAACACATTCTCCCAGGGGACAAACACATTGTCGAAAATCGTCAGAGAGTCGGCACCCACATAAGGACCCGGCATACCCAGCTCCTTAGAAATGGGAGACCTGGCAGCGCTAACAATCAGCTTCACACCCTCTGCATCAGCAGGAACCGCACAGGAAACCGCCCATTCTCCCTCCTCCTTCGTCAGTCGCCGCGTAGGTATCACCATGAGCCATTCCACAACAGGGGCAACTGAGTTGTGCACCTTGGCTCCTCTGATGACAATGCCATCACTTTTCGTCTCCACTACGTGGACGTAGAGGTCGGGGTCTAGCTGCTCATGAGGTCTCGCCGGACGATTCCCTTTAACATCCGTCTGAGCACAGCAACCTGTGCAATCATTTTCCTGGAAGCCCCTCAACCATTTCTCAAATCTCTTAAAATACTCGGTTCCATACCTTTGGTCAGCCTCATGAGTGGCCACAGAATTTGCATTGATAGCGTCGATTCCCATACATCTGTCAATACATCCACCTACCTGGTGACAGGTTACTCTGGTCATCTTCTGTTTGGCGAGCAAATCGGCAACGCTTCGGTGAATATGGCAGAATCGGTTTATCTTCTTGCCCGTCAGGTGAGAGGTGGCCGTCAATATATCCTCATGTTCCTTAAACTCCGGGTCGGTTACCATATCATAGGTCTTGGCAATTCTATTGGTCCCTCCCTCCAGGCGAGAGTCATCCCGGTCTATAAGCTCACCGTTCATGTAAACATTTCGCCTCAGCCTGGGCAATCTCTTGCGATATTCACTCGATGTAATCATTACGACCTACCCTTTATAGTATTTCTTACACTTCCCCGACAAACCGCATCGCCACTAGCCGTTACCCCCCCCTCACCAAGGTTCCCCTCGAACACCAAAGGACGTGTTTTACTAAACCTTCTGGGCCCTACTTCTCTCCTGGCGTCTCCCCCAACCTGTCAAAGGAGTATTTCTCCTTCACGGGAATACCAGCCAGACGCTTGGCAATGTTCTTCGTTTTCTCCATGTCGTAGCTACCCATAATGGCAATCTGCTCCATCCTCGGAGATCCACCACCATGAACACCAGCATATTGCATGACACCAGCAATTTCCGAACAGGACATGCCCTGAACATAGCGGAAGGCACGATGTACATCTTCAATCGGCACCTCCGGGTTCCGCATCATGTACTTCTCCAAATACGGGCGAGTCTCCGGATTCTTCCAATCGCCCAGGCGCGGCAGCGTCGCCGGCATCCCTCCAGCAATATCTGCCAGGATGTCGAACTCATGATAGATATTCTCACCGGCATGCTTCCGGCTCACATTGCAGTAGACAATGTCAGGAATGTATGTCCCCGAACCCGACTTCTCGGCGTTGATGCCAGCAGCAACACCTGTGCCGTAACATAGCTCTGAGGTGCAAATCATTTCAGCCAGCTTCTCACTGACATGCGGCTTCTTTTCTATTCCGTTGACTTCAGCCATCAGGGCAGTAGCTCCCATAATCACATCTGTCATAGCTGGCTTACAGCCCGTATAGCTGTGGCGGTGGTAGAGGGCAAACAAGAGCGCCAACCTGCCACCAAGCTCATATTCACCATTCAAGAACACATTCTCCCAGGGGACAAACACATTGTCGAAAACCGTCAGAGAGTCGGCAGAGCCATAAGGGCCTGGTGCACCCAGCTCCGCAGGATAACTGGCAGCGCTGACGATTAGTTTCACACCCTCTGCATCAGCAGGGACTGCACAGGAAACTGCCCATTCTCCCTCTTCTTTCGTCAATCGCCGCGTGGGTAGCACATTGAGCCACTCCACAACAGAGGCATCTGAGTTGTGCACCTTGGCCCCTCTGATGACAATGCCATCGCTTTTCGTCTCCACTACGTGGACGTAGAGGTCGGGGTCTAGCTGCTCGTGAGGCCTCGCCGGACGATGCCCTTTGACATCCGTCTGAGCACAGCAGGCTGTGCGGTCATTCTCCTGGAAATCCCTCAGCCAGTTCTCAAACCTCTTATAATACTCAGTCCCATACTTTTGGTCAGCCTCGTAACTAACCACAGAATTTGCATTGGTGGAGTCAATCCCCATACACCTGGCGATGCATCCGCCTACCTGGTGACAGGTGAGCCTCGTCATTCTCTGCTTGGCGAGCAAGTCAGCAACGCTTTGATGAACATGGCAAAACCGGTTTATCTTCTTACCCGTCAGGTGAGAGGTAGCCGTCAGTATGTCCTCATATTCCTTGAACTCCGGGTCGGTTACCATATCATAGGTTTTGACAAACACGTTGACCGCCCCCTCCATCCGAGGATCGTCACGGCCTATAAGCTTACCATCCATATATACGTTCCGTCTCATCTTGCTCAATCTCTTGCGATATTCACTCGACGTAATCATTAGTAACCTCCTTATATAAAATTTTGCATTGCCTTTATACCAGCCACATTATCATTATTTACTACCTGCTCATTTTCAAAGCCCCATTGTCCGCTACTCAGAAGTCAGTTTATATAGTGGTGCCTCCATCTACGGCAATAACCTGGCCGGTTACATAGCTGGAGGCATCAGAAGCCAGATAAATCACAGCCCCTACCATCTCCTCGGGCTCAGCTATCCGCCCCATAGGAGTTCTGAGCATAGCGCCCTGTAAAATGTCCGGGTTACTCCAGAGGGCTTCACTGAAGCCAGTCCTGGTCATTCCGGGTGCTACTGTATTCACTCTGATATTATACTTAGCCCATTCGCTTGCCATAACCTTAGTTGCCATAATTACTCCCGCTTTGCTTATAGAGTAAATTGGCAATATGTCGGGGGTAATTCCAGCTACTGAGGCAATATTTACAATCCTGCCCCCACCCTGTTCCTTCATCGCCCTGGCCACCGCCTGGCTCAAAAAGAACAGCCCCTTCAGATTGAGGTTCATGATAGAATCCCAGGCACGCTCACTTACATCCAGCGCCGAATCAATGGCAGGATTAGTGGCAGCGTTGTTCACAAGGATATCAATCCTGCCGAACTCTTCCTTGACCTTACTGACCAGATTGTCTATCTCCTCCATCCTGCCTACATGTGCTGCTACAGCCAGAGATTTCCTTCCCATTCCCTTTATTTCCTCAGCTACCTTTTCTAAATCAGGCAATTTCCGACTGGCCACCACAACATCAGCACCAGCCCGGGCAATCCCTAGAGCAATAGCTTGCCCGATGCCACGGCTGCCGCCGGTTACAACGGCCACTTTACCCTGCAAAGAGAAATCCAATTTCTGTCACCTCCTAAATAAAATTGATACCGCCAATTATAATGAAGGAGCATCAGCAACGCAAATGCAATAGCTAAGCTTGTTTAGTTTCCCTTGCCATTTCGCCAAGTGTCGACGAGTAAGCTTGGAAGGTTGTAGAGTCAAAGAGCACGAAAATCACCTCCTTGATTGAGGTAGTACCTTCCTTGAGGAATGAGACAACGGTGTTTATGGCTACCTTTGCCGCTTCAGCTACTGGATAACCGTAGGCACCGGTGCTTATCGATGGAAAAGAAATACTGCTTAAATTATTCTCTGCGACCACCTTGAGGCTCTCCCGATAGGCACTGGCGAGTAGCTCGGGCTCTCCTTTGCTACCCCCATGCCAGACAGGCCCAACAGTATGAATAACAAACCTTGCTTTGAGATTCCCCCCGGTAGTAACCACCGCTTTACCTGTTGGCAGCCGTCCTTGCCTGGATACGATTCGCTTACATTCCTCCAAAATGGCAGGGCCACCAGCCCGGTGGATGGCACCATCGACACCACCTCCCCCCATCAAGCTTGAGTTGGCAGCATTAACTATGGCATCTGTGGCTTGGTTGGTAATGTCTCCTCGGATTACGGATAACCTAGCTTCGCTAATGCCCACCTCTGTGGCTTGTTTCTCCATGGCTTCGCCCCCCTTCATAGCTATTCTTGGCTTACCTTCAGACCTAAAGTATTTATTTTCCTAATTTTTTTTACTCCCTCAACTATTCTAGGTAAAATTTCGCCGGTTTTCCCCTGGATTAGATAATCGGAAACCCCCTCTTGAGTTAGAGGTGTTGGCTCGGCATTTAACTCAACAATTGTTACTGCTGGAATCCGTTCCCCCGCGTATATACCTGCTTCGGTCTTCCTGTCCGTTTCGATTTTCCTTCGCCTGGCGACCCGTGGCAATTCGGCAAAAGGATAAACCACAGCCGATGTTCCACAAACAAGCATCAAATCGCATTTCCAGGCTTCCTCCAGGCTTCGATGAGCAACATCAACGGGAATCGGCTCTCTAAAATGAACAACATCTTCCTTTACCACTCCCCCGCATTTTTTACAGCGAGGTGGCAATTTCCCTTCCTCTATTAGCCCTTGTAAATCATATTCTTCTAAACCAAATCTAGCACTACAGTCAACACACCTTAGCTTGAAAGCATTTCCATGATAATCCAGAACGTTCTTGATTCCTGCCCTCTGATGCAAATTATCGATATTTTGGGTAATCACCCACTTTAAAATCCCCATCTCTTCCAACTCAGCCAGCGCATAATGACCCGGATTAGGCTCCACTTTTCTTAAATCTCCAAACAAAGAGGAACCACTAAATTTTTCTTCCCAGTACTCTTTCGGGTTTGCCAAAAATCTATGATAAGTTTGGTAGGCTCTTTTTTCCGCCTCAGGGTCTTTAGTCCAGATACCGGATGGCCCTCGAAAATCACGAATTCCCGACTCAGTTGACATCCCGGCCCCGGTTAGGGCAATAGCATAATCTGAGTTG
>Ga0307379_10007707_pt1 | contig 14592 bp, 12 predicted proteins | sample UN2MG_FD_202237 | JGI IMG/M metagenome (GOLD analysis project Ga0307379, IMG submission 202237) | Soil microbial communities from Risofladan, Vaasa, Finland - UN-2 | ecosystem: Environmental > Terrestrial > Soil > Coastal area > Acid sulfate soil | place: Finland: Risofladan, Vaasa | collected... | reverse complement strand
AAGGCCGGGTTGGTGAGGAAGTTGGCCGCCGACTCGGGAAAATGGAAGGTGGCGAAGATCAGTCCGGGCTCCACCCGGTCAGTCACCTCGGCTTTGGCCACGATCTCGCCCCGGCGCGAAGCGACTCTCATCAGCTGCCCGTCGCTGATTCCAGCCTGCTGAGCGTCCTGAGGATTGATTTCTACCAACCCCTCCGGGTACATCGCCACCAGGTTACGGGCGCGGCGGGTCATCTCGCCGCCGTGCCAGTGGTACAAGACGCGGCCGGTGGTCAACATCAGTGGGTACTCGTCGTCGGGCAGTTCGTCCGGCGGCGCGTCCTCCACCGCTGCAAACCGTCCCAACCCCCGGCTGAACTTGTCCACGTGCAGAATTGGCGTCCCAGGGTGGTCCTCGCTGGGGACGGGCCATTGCAGTTGGGCACCTTCTTCCAGCCTCTGATAGGTGATGCCCGCGTAGATAGGCGAGAGCGCGTTGACCTCAGCCATCACATCGGCCGCCGATGCGTTGTCCCAGCCAGCGCATGGGGCGTCCTTGCTGGGCACGGCGGCCCCCTGAGCGATCATTCTCTGTGCCACCTCGGTGATGATCCATGCATCATCTCTGGCTTCGCCAGGCGGATCAAGCGCCTTGCGTACGCGCTGCACGCGTCGCTCGGTGTTGGTGAAGGTGCCTTCCTTCTCCGCAAAACTGGCCGCTGGGAAGATGACGTCGCCGAACTGGGCCGTCTCGGTGAAGAAGAGATCTTGCACGACGAGGAATTCGGTCTTCTGGAGCGCGTGACGCACGTGGTTGAGATCCGGGTCGCTGACCATGGGGTCCTCACCGATGACGTATAGGCAGCGCACCTGTCCTTCCTCGGCCGCACCCAGCATCTCGGTGACGGTCAGTCCCACCTGGTCGGGCAGGGTCACGCCCCAGGCCTTCTCGAACTTTGCTCGGATGGCCGGGTCGGTCACCGCCTGGTAGCCAGGGTAGACGTTGGGCAGACCGCCAAGATCGCACGCCCCCTGGACGTTGTTCTGTCCGCGAAGTGGGTTGACTCCCCCCCCAGCCACGCCCATGTTGCCCAGCAGCATCTGCAGGTTGGCGCAGCTCATCACGTTGGCTACGCCGACGGTGTGCTGGGTGATGCCCATGGCGTACAACAAGGAACCAGGTCGGTTCTCGGCCATCATCCGCGCGGCCTCTTCGATGTCCTCCGCTGGGACGCGCGTGATCTCACTCGCCACCTGGGGGGAATACTTGGCAACGACCGCCTTCAGCTCCTCAAAGCCCTCGGTCCTACCGGCGATGAACTCGTCGTCCTGCCAGCCCTCCCGGAGAATGACGTGCATCAAACCGTTGAGCAGGGCGATGTCGGTCCCCGGCCGGTGCCGCAGGTGAAGGTCGGCATGGTCGGCGATGTCGATGCGGCGCGGGTCGGCCACGACCAGCTTCGCCCCACGATGCCGTTTGGCCGCCCGAACTCTGGCGCCGATGACCGGGTGCTGCTCGGTAGTGTTGCTGCCGATGATAAATATGCACTGGCTATCCTGGGCGATGTCCCCGATGGAGTTGGTCATCGCGCCGCTGCCAAAGCTTGTCACCAGACCGGCGACAGTGGCGCTGTGTCAAAGACGGGCACAATGGTCAATAGTATTGGTGCCCAGCACCTGCCGTGTGAACTTGTTGAAGAGATAGTTCTCCTCATTCGTACACTTGGCAGAGGCCAGCACCGCAAGCGCGTCGCTGCCGTGCGTCTCCTTGACCTCGGTGAACTTGCTGGCAACAACTTCCATCGCAGTGTCCCAATCGGTTTCCACAAGGCTTTCGGGCTCCGAGATTGGGCGGGCGGGATCGTAGACTCGCCACTGTCCAGTCTCCACTTTGCTCTCGACGTCCGTGAGCCATTTGGCGCGCACCAGCGGACGGGTGAGACGGTCGGGGTGATCCACGTAATCATATCCGTAACGCCCCTTGACGCACAGCGACATACCGTTGACCGCGGCGTCTTCGGCACTGGTGACGCGGACGATCTTGCCGTCGCGCACATTGAGGTCGAAGGTGCAACCTACGCCACAGTAGGAGCAGGTGGTCCGAACCTTCGTCACCTGATTGGGACGCCCCAGGCCCAGGCTCATCTTGTCATACAGCGCGCCCACGGGGCAGTAGGCCACGCACTGCCCGCAGCTCTCGCAGTTGGCATCCAGCATGAACTGATCGGCGCCAGCGATGAGCTTGGTCTTGAAGCCGCGCTGGGCGAAGTTCCAGACGTCCCGATTCTGAATCTCGCCGCACGCTCGCACACAGCGGCCGCAGATGATGCACTTGTTGCGATCGATGAACACAAAGGGGTTAGGGTCGGGATCGATATCATACACGTGGCGAACTCCGCTGTGCTCGGGCCAGGTGACACCATAGTCGTAGGCCAGATCTTGAAGCTGGCACTCGCCGTTTACCTCGCACGTCATACACTCATTCGGGTGGTCTGTCAGCAGCATCTCCAGGACGAACTTGCGGGTCTCGCGCGCCTCCTCGCTCTCGGTGTTCACCACCATTCCTTCGGCAACCGGCGTGGTGCAGGCGGTCTGCAACCCGCGGGCTTTCTCCACGCTGACCACGCACATGCGACACGCGCCCACATTGGTGAGGTCAGGATGATGGCAAAGGGTAGGAATCTTGACATCCGCCAGCCTGGCAGCCTGCAGGATAGTGCTGCCCTCCAGGGCCACTACTTCTCTGCCGTTGATGGTCAAAGTGAAATTCATTCTTTCCACCCCACGTGATTAGTTGACAACGATGGCATCGAACCTGCAGACCTCTCTACACAGGCCGCAGCGCTCGCACAGCTCTGTATCGATGACGTGTGGTTCCCGCTTCTCCCCGCTGATGGCATTGCTGGGGCATTTGCGGGCGCACAACATGCAGCCGGTGCAAAGCTCCGGGTCGATCTCATAAGTGATCAAGGCTCGGCACTTGCCTGCCGGACAGCATGCCCCTTCGATGTGCGCTCTGTACTCATCTTCGAAGTGCAACAAGGTGGACATCACCGGCGAAGGGGCCAATTGTCCCAGTGCGCACAGCGAGCCCCTCTCCATGCCTTGAGCCATGCGTCGGATTTCGTCCAAGTCCTCCAGCCGGCCCTCACCAGCAGTAATCCGCTGCAACACCTCCAGCATCCGAGTGCTGCCAATACGGCATGGCGGGCACTTACCGCAGCTCTCGTCGCAAACGAATTGCATGAAGTACTGGGCAAACTCGACCATACAAGTGGACTCGTCGGCGACGATCATCCCGCCGGAACCCATCACAGAGCCGGCCTTCACGAGCGAGTCAAAATCCACAGGAGTATCCAGGTGCTCTTCAGGCAGACATCCGCCCAAGGGTCCGCCGGTCTGTACAGCCTTGAACTTGCGTCCCGAGGGGATGCCACCGCCCACATCATAGATGATCTCGCGCAGCGTGATGCCCATCGGGACCTCGATCAACCCCGTGCGGTTGACCATGCCTGTCAAGGCAAAGACAGCAGTGCCGGGGCTACCTTCGGTGCCCAGGTTCTTGAACCAGGATGCGCCCATGCGGATGATGCGCGGCGTGTAGGCGTAGCTTTTCACGTTGTTCACGTTGCTGGGCTGTCCCCACAGACCTGCAACAGCCGGGTAGGGCGGCCGCGGCCAGGGCTGACCACGCTCTCCCTGGATCGAGTTCATCAAGGCCGTTTCTTCGCCGCAGACGAATGCCCCTGCCCCTTCCTTGACATACAGATTAAAGTCGAAGTCCGATCCCAGTATACTCTCACCTAACAGATTCAGTTCCCTGGCCTGCTTGAGGGCGATTTCCAGCCGCCGGATAGCTAGCGGATACTCGGCACGGCAGTAGATGTACCCGTGTCGGGCTCCGATAGCGTACCCAGCGATAATCATTCCCTCGATCACTGAGTGGGGGTCACCTTCCAGCACCGAACGATCCATGAACGCACCGGGGTCTCCCTCGTCGGCGTTGCAGATCACGTACTTAGGCCAGCTCTGCGTCTTGCGGGCGAACCCCCACTTCACGCCGGCGGGAAACCCGGCACCGCCACGACCGCGTAGTCCGGACTCGGTTACCTCTTTGATCACCTCTTCCGGAGTCATGCCGGTCAGTACCGTCTCCAGGGCACTGTAGCCATCCAGCGCCAGATAGTCATCGATGGACTCGGGATCGATCAGCCCGCAGTTGCTCAATACGATGCGGAGTTGCTTCTGATGAAAGGCGATCTTCTCGTCGGTTTGTGGGTCCACGAAACTCAGCGAATGCAGAGCGTGTCCGTTCCGCCCCGTGACCGTCGGCACCACCTGGCCAACGATGACGCTCTCTTCCAGCGGAGCACCATCGAAGTAGGACGCGAAGATCTCCGGCACACTATCCGCGGTCACCTGTCCATAGTTCAGACGGTGCTTGCCGCTGGCCTGTATCTCAACCATCGGCTCGAAAGAGCACATCCCGACGCAGCCGACCATGCTGATCGGCGCCGTCAACCCTCGGCGTTCGAGTTCCTCTTTGATCGCCGCCAGGGTATCGTTGGCGCCAGCCGCCAGGCCGCAAGTGCCTGTGCCGACGGCGACGTAGACTTCGGCGTTGTTCTTTGCCTCCCAATGTCGCTGCGCCTCTTCCCTGGCGGTCGCAAGCGCTTCAGTCTTGATGGGAACCATCAGGCCCTCCTCTTCTGGGATGTGCCGAGCGTTTCGTGCTGCATCCCGTGCGTCCCACAGCACATACCACGCAACACGAACTATGTCTCGGGGTTCAACTGCTTTCTCATCTTGCGCAGCAGCGTCTCCTGCCGCATCCGCCCCATCACTTCATCGTCAAGAATGGCCACAGGCGCCAATGCGCACGAACCCAGACAATAGACAACTTCGACCGTCAACTCGCCGTCTTCCGTCGTCTCACCCGGGCCAACCCCATACTTGTCTACCACGGCGGTCATCAAGATGGGCGTGCCCTTGACGTGGCACGCGGTCCCGTCGCACATTCTGAGCACGTGCTTGCCTCTTCGCTCCAGGTAGAACTGAGAGTAGAAGGTCGCCACGCCGTAGACCTTGCCCAACGCCACACCAAGCCGACTGCCAACCAGCTGCAAGATCTCTGGCGGAAGATAGCCATAGATGCCCTGTGCTCTTTGCAGGATGGGGATCAGGGCACCCTCTTGCTCCCGATACTTCTCGAAGACTTGATCCATCAACGAGACATCAACTGCAGTGTTGTTGGCTGTTCCCATCGCCTCTTCTCCTGTCATCATATTCCTCTGGCGTGGAGGCCGGGCCACTGACTGCTGGGCTGCCAAGATCGGCCTACTTCTGCTTGCCCCCCGGAACCGTCTTCTTCGTCACATGAAGTGTGGCCGGGAGGGACACCAGGGGGAATACATCCAGCTCGTTCAGATGGTCGGGTTCGCGGAGCAGGCGGGCGCGATATGTCCAGGGGTTCCAATCTCTTTATGCCAGCACTTGTTCTATCGGTGTCAACCCTCGAATGGCCTCCGTGAACTCATCGACTATCCGGGCGAATCGCTCGCCCTCCGACGCCGATACCCATTCCAGCCGCAAACGCTCCGGCTCGATCCCAGCATACTCCAGGATGCGCCTGAGGACGGCCACCCTCTTGACAGTGCGGTGATTTCCGCTGACAAAGTGGCAATCCCCGTAGTGGCAGCCCAATACGAGCACCCCATCGGCACCCTCTCGGAAGGTGCGCAGGATCAACTCCGGCGACACCCTGCCCGAGCACAGCACTCGGATGATGTTGACATTAGGCGAGTACTTGATGCGCGATATCCCTGCCAGATCCGCGCCAGGGTAGCTGCAATATGTGCAAGCGTAGGCCACGATCTTGGGTTCGCGCATCAAGCCACCTCCAACACCCGCAGAGCTCCCTGCATCTCCGCCAGCAACTGCTCATCGGTGAAGTGCAACAGCGTGATGGCCTTCGAACGGCAGTGGCCGACGCAGACCCCACAGCCCTTACAGGCGGTCTCCTCGACCTCTACGTGGCCGTCGACCAGCTTCAGCGCGCTGTACGGACAGGCCACCACGCATTCTCCGCAGCCCGAACAGAGCTTGACGTTGACTTCTGCGATGGAAGGTTCCAGAGTGACCCGGCCCCGGTCCATCATCACCATCGCCGCCGCCGCCGCCGCACCCGCCTGAGCCACGGTATCGGGAATATCTTTCGGGCTCTGACAGGCTCCTGCAATGAACACTCCATTGGATGCCGTTTCCACCGGCCCAAGCTTCGGATGTCTCTCCAGGAAGAAGCCGTCTGCGCTGCGACTCAGCCCAAACAGATGAGCCACGTCTTGCGCCCCGCGCCGTGGTTCCAGACCCGCGCTTAGAATGACCATGTCAACCGGAACCTGTAGCAGTCGACCCAGGTTCGCATCCTCGGCCTTCACCACGAGCCGACCGTCATGGGGGACGATCTCCGCGGGGCGACCGCGGATAAAGATGACACCCTCCTCCTGCACCCGCTCGTAGAACTCCTCGTACCCCTTCCCCCCGGTGCGCATGTCAATGTAGAACTCGTAGACCTCTGCGTTCGTCGCATCCTTGACTAGGTGCGCCAGCTTGAGCGAATACATGCAGCAGATGCGCGAACAGTGCCGGTTGTAGTTCTTGTCGCGACTGCCGACGCAGTGCACGATGGCTATGCTCTCGGGCTCTCGCCCGTCCTTGGTCACGATCTTGCCCCGGGTCGGACCGCTGGCATCCACCAAGCGCTCCAGCTGCAGACTGCTCAGCACATTGTCGTAGGTGCCATATCCGTACTGGGAAACGCGAGAGCAGTCGAACACATCGAATCCGGTGGTCACCAGGATCGTGCCCACCTCCAACTCCACGATCTGGTCCTCCTGCTCGAAGTCCACGGCTCCCCTGGGGCACAGCTTCGCGCATACCCCGCACTTGCCCTGCTCGAAATACCGGCAGTTGTCCCTATCGATCACCGGGACCCGGGGAATGGCCTGCGCGAAGGGCATGTAGATCGCCGTCCTCGTTCCCAGGCCGGCGTCAAACTCACTGAGGATCTTCTTGGCGGGGCACTTCTCTTGACAGAGACCACAGCCAGTGCACAGGTCTTCGTCGACATAGCGAGCTTTTCTGCGCACCTTGATCTTGAAGTTGCCGACGAAACCGGCGACCTCCTCCACCTCGCTGTAACTCAGAATCTCGATGTTCTCATGCTGTCCCACGGACACCATCTTCGGCGTGAGTATTCAAGCCGAACAGTCCAAGGTGGGAAACGTCTTGTACAACTGCGCCATATGGCCGCCGATGCTGGGCTCACGCTCCACCAGGTACACCCGCTTCCCGGAGTCCGCTATGCGTAGCGCGGCCTCTATCCCCGCGATGCCCCCGCCCACAACCAACGCCGCCGGAAGCACAGGGACTTCCTTCACCTCCAGTGCGGCATGGTGCGCCACACGGGAGACCGCCGCGGCCACGGCACGCTTGGCCTTCTCCGTAGCCTCCTCGGGGTCCTCGGTCACCCAGGAAACCTGCTCCCGGATATTGGCCATCTGGAAGTGGAAGGGATTAAGTCCCGCTCCCTCGCACGCTCGTCGGAAGGTGAGTTCGTGCATGAGGGGGGAGCATGACGCCACAACCACTCTGTTCAGGCCCAGCTCCTTGATCTTGTCCTTCAACAGGTCCTGTCCCGGGTCAGAGCACATGTACTGGTAGGTCTCGGCGGTGACCACCCCTGGCAGTTCCGCCGCGTACTGGGCAACAGCCTCCACATCGACCTTGCCCGCGATGTTGGTCCCGCAGTGGCAAACGAAAACCCCTATCCTGCTCGGTCGTTCACTCATGGCTTCATGTCTCCAGCTTACTGACTCTCGGCATTGCGCATGGACTCCCACACGAGTTCACTTATGTCCGTGGCCCTGATCCTGATCTTCGCCTGGCGGGCGCCGGTGAGCAGAGTGCGCTTGCATTGCTGACAGGCCGAGACCACCATCGAGGCTCCGGTCTCCTCGACCTGCTGCATACGCAGCACTCCAACCTGTCCCGTCACCTGGCGATCTGAGATCTCTACATCACCCCCGCCGCCACAACACATCGCGTTCTCCCCACTGTTGGGCATCTCTCGGAACTCAAGCCCCGGAATGCTCTTCAGGATGGCACGCGGGGCATCGTACACCCCGCTCTTCCGGCCCAGATCACAGGGGTCGTGGTAGGTGACAACTCTTTCCACTGAGCCAAGCTCGATCCCGCCCTCCTCCAGCAGCTGAGCCAGGTATTGTGTCGCGTGCACGATCTCCAGCTCATCGGGCAATTGAACGAACTCAGGATACACGTGCGTCCAGGTGTAGTAGCACGAAGGACAGGTGGTCACCAGTTTCGTCGAACCCAGTTCCTTGACCCGCTCCACGTTGTGCTCGGCCAATTCGGCCACCGCGTCCTTCATACCAGCGCCGTAGAGTGGGTAGCCGCAACACCACTCCTGCCCCCCCATGGTGGTGAAGCTGGCGCCAGCGCTATCCAGGATCTGCACCAGTGACTGCGGTATACTGTAGGCCTGTGGGTAGAACGCCGAGACACACCCCACGAAGTAGAGGATTTCTGCCCCCGCCTGGGCCTCGATGCCTTCCGGCCTCTGCTCCAGGTTCTCAGCCCAGATGAGGCGGCTCTCGTTCTCGTCCCCCGAGATATTGTGCTTCGTGGTCACCGTTTCTCTCAAGATGCCGATACCTTCGGGTACCTCGAGTCCTTCCTTCACGGCATGCTCCTTGAGCATGAGCATGGTCTGCGTCAGATCGATGCCCCGGGGGCAGCGCACCGTGCATGCCTTGCACGTGGTGCACAACCAGAAGGTGCGGCTGTTCACCACCTCATCCTTTAGCCCTAGCAGGATCAGCTTCCACAGTTGCCTGGGAGTATAGTCCATGGCATAGGCTGTGGGACAGGACGCCGAACAGGTGCCGCACTGAATGCAGGTGCGGAGCACGCTCAGATCGGGCGTGACCTCCTCGCCGAACTTCGTGTCCACCTCTCGGGTGGCCAGATCCAAGACCTCTGTGGCCATGGGCACTACCTCCTCGCAACCTGTACTGATGCAGAAGTCCGCTTGCTCCTGTTAGCGCGGCTGTGGTTTGACACCCGCCCCACACGGCCTTCCGACGGTGAGACGGACAACAGCGCCATCAGCAAACTCACAAGCCTATTCCCCTGAGGCTCCAACTTCGAGCCCTTCAAGCAAGATCTTCAACCACGCTTGGGGCATGAACTCAACAGCCTCGAGGCCGTGGAAGTGACGCAAGTCATCAATGCTATCGTCAACCGGCAAAGCATACCCGAAGCTCAGGACATTGACAAGGTTGGCCTCATGTCCTGGCGGTGGCTCCTCTTCCCGCCTCATCTCCATGATGATGGCATGGATGTCCACACCCTGAGGGCAGACCTCCTGGCAGCGCCAGCAAGATGAACACAACCAGCTCGAGTACTGCTCTTCACCGCAGAGCAGGGAAGTGATGGAATGGGCGCCCAGTGTCTCGACGATGCACACTTCGCGGCACAGCCCGCACTGTGTGCAGTCCTCCAGTAGAGCGTCTAAGTCCCGCTCGCTCATGAGGATCTTCGCGACAGTTCGCGAGCGCTCGCTGGGCCGATGCCCAATTCCCCAGAATCGATACCCATCGCCAGACCAAGCAGTTGAGGCAGCGTCAATACCACCGTTCTGCCAGCGCCAGCACCGCTCCCCATGCCTGGCCGGAATCGTTCCAGGAGCAACTGGCAGTTGCCGCATGCGTCTACCAGCACGTCTGCCTGTGCGGCAGAGGCCAGTTTCCGACGACCAGCCTCCAATCCCAGCCCCTCGTCCGCCAGATAGAGGGTGGAGCCACAGCAGTCGAATTCTGCGTCGTAGTCCACCACCTCCGCACCTGTCAACTCGACGATGCGGCGCATGGCCTGGGGTTGAAGGGGGTCATCAAAAGAGGAGATCTCGTGAGGGCGAAAAGCCTGGCAGGGATGCGTCACCGCCACTCTCAAAGACAACTCTCGGGTGACCTTCTCCCTTAAGTCTTCCACATGCCCAGTGAGCAGCTCTACCAAGTGTTTGACCGTCGTGCTTCCCTCGAATCGCAAACCTATCTCATCCAGCGTCTCATTCACATCAGATCGCAGGGAGGGTTCATCCAGCGCGGCCTGGGCACGCAAGAGCGTGTTGGTGCAGTTGCCGCACAGCGTCAAGATGTCGCGCCCCAGCCTCTCGGCAAGAGCGAGATTGTAGGCGGCGAGATGAAGCCACCTGTCGGTGAAAGATTCCAGGGGAGCTCCGCAACAGGCAGCATGGGGAATGTTCTCCAGATGGACGTCTAGTTCCGTCAGTACCCGCTTGGTGGCCTTCTCGTACTGAGGCATGCGCTGAAGAACCAGACAGCCTGGGAACAGAGCCATCCTCGGCACGGATCAATCCACCACCACCCTGGCAAAATCGGACGGTTCGACGCCGGGGGACTCTATGCCATGATCCCTGTAGAACCGCGCGATTGTCTCTTCGACTTCCGCAGTCCTCTGGCCTACCACCGCCTCCGAGAGTTCACGGAGCTTCTCTGCCGGGTAGAAAAAGAAATCGCCGGATAACACGAGCGAGGAGATCACCCCATCGGCAATCTCCACGTCCCCTCTGATCAGGCCTCCCGGCGCCTTGTGCACTAAATGCTTGACCTCCACCCCAGCCGCGATCTTGACAGTACGCCCCTGCATCGGTCTTCCAATCCTGTGGAGCCATTCCTCGGTGGAGAACTCAGCCCCCAGCCTGGACGCCTCCTCCCGCAGCTCCTCGTCCACGCCGGCTCTGGGCAAGGGGCCTAGCAGCTTCTCGAAGTTGCGTGCCAGGCTCTCGGTCAACGACTCCCTCGGCGGTACACTGCCCAACTCCCTGTTGATGGTGGTCAGGTTCTCACGCATGCTCTTGTGGACCTTGTCGCGGAACTTCTCGTCCGGCACTCTGAGCACACGGGTCATCATCTCGTAGTTGAAGTCGAGGATCAGGTTGCCCACCAAGACGAGGTATTCACCTATCTCTGCCGCCCCATTCCCCGATATCTTTCGGTTCCCGGTAATGATGTCGTTGACCGGCTTGTACTCCGCCGGGATACCTATCTCCAGGTAGGTCTCGATTGGCGGCTGCAAGAACTTGCGATAGAAGGTGGCTTTGTCGGGCGGGGCCAGGGGGTTGTCCTTGTGTATGACCAATTGGTAGAACAGCTGATCGTTGTCGAGATAGACGCCTCCCCCTCCTACCTCCCGCCGAAAGATGGGGATCTGGTTAGTCCGGCAGAACTCAGCATCCAGCTCCTTCTCCAGATCCTGATGATACCCAATGCAGACATAGGGAGTGGCTGGGGAAAGCAGGACCAACGCCTCGCGCCCCAGACGAGGTAGCGCGTGGTAGACAAGTTGTGAGTCGCTCCAGGGCACGCTCCCCAGGTCATAGAGATGCATACATCACCCCCGCAAATAGGACTAACACTATCTAATTTTACCATACTGCGTGGGCCATATCGATCCTTACGCTCACGCGAACAGCACGTCCAGGGTCATGGCCACGAAGAGCACGAACAGATAGGGGCTCGAGATCTTGAACATCACCCAGGCCTTGTCTCGCGAGGGATGCATCGCCAGGACCAAGTTGCTAACAGTCATGAACAGCCCAAAGCCCAGAGCCGTGATCAGATAGACTGGACCGAACCCCCCAACGAAGTACAAAGCCAGTGAGAGGAGGTACATCAGAACAACAGTGGCCATGGTGCAGCGTGTGGTCTTCTCCAAAGAGACAACCGCCGGCAGCATGGGTACCTGGACCCTCCTGTAGTCATCGGCGTGGTAGATGGCCAGGTTCCATATGTGGTTTGGTATCCAGAGTACAACTACTGCGGCCATCAGCAGGGCGACGAGATCGATGCTGCCCGTGACCGCAGCCCATGCCGATAGAACTGGAATGCCTCCGCTGAACCCTCCCAAGACAATGTTCCAGGCGCTTCTGCGCTTCAGCAATAGGCTGTAGACCAGAACGTTATCGGCAAACCCCAGAAGACCCAGGACGAAGACCAGAGGGTTTAGCATCCAGGCCAGGGCCAGGGAGACGGCGGTCAGCAGGAGGCCCCAGTAAAGCGCTCTCTCCGTGGGCCGGATACGGCCGCTCGGGATGGGCCTTTCCTTCGTCCGTTCCATCACCCGGTCCATGTCACGGTCGATGTAACAGGTGAGGGTGTTCGCTCCAGCACAACCCAAGGTCAGGGCAGCCAGGGTGATCAAGAGGAGCTCAGGGGGAAGGCTCCGGCCGCCAGCGGCGACGATCATGGTGGCCAAACCGGTGAAGGCCAGCAGCAGTACGGAGGCGGGCTTGGTTACTTCGATGTAGACCCACATACTCTCCAACAAGGATGGAGATCTCGAGTGGCCTGCATGGCCGCTCTGCTCATCTTCCTGAAGGTCAGAATCGCAGGGTCGCACAACATCATCCCCGGTCACCGATCACTCTTCCATGGCCGCAGCGACCAGCTCCACGAGGTCCATCACGCGCACTTTCACCTTCTCTTGACGCGCCGCGGTCATCAGTGTTCGCTTGCACTGCTGGCAGGCTGAGACGAGCACTTGCGCTCCTGTGGCCTGAGCTTGCTGGAGACGACGTCTCGCCACGCCTTCCACCAATTCCTGATTGCACATCGCCACATCCCCTCCGCCACCGCAGCAGAGGGCGTACCGCCCGCTTTCCTCCATCTCCACGAAGGAGATGCCGGGGATGCTTCTTATCACGTTGCGTGGGGCTTCGTAGACTCCGCTGTTCCTACCCAAGTCACACGGATCGTGATAGGTAACCGGTCTTGGGAACTCGCCCAGCCTCAGACGCCCCTCGGCCAGCAGTTCCTCCAAGAGTTGGCTCATGTGCAGTACTTCGAACCCCAATGGTTCACCGATGATCTCGGGATACTCATGCATCCAGGTGTGATAGCAGGACGGACAACCGGCCACGAGTCTCTGAGCTCCCTTTGCCCGCACGACCTCGATATTGTGCTGCACCAGCTCACTCACAGCGTCGCCCATACCCGCGATCATCAGGGGATATCCGCAACACCACTCATCGCTTCCCAGCGTAGTGAAGTCCAGCCCGGCTTTCTCCATCACGGTCACTGCGGACTGAGGAATCCCATAGGTCTGAGGGTAGAAAGACGGGGTGCAGCCCACGAAGTAGACTATCTGCGCCTGCTTTTTGCCCCGCACGCTGTCAGGCACTTCCTCCAGATTCTCGCTCCAGATCAACCGCTCATCGTTGTTGTCACCGGAGATGTTGTGGTTCGTGGTCACCATTTCGCGCAGGGTGTCGAAAGCCTCAGGATAGCGGCCTCTATCTACCATCTCCTCGCGGGTGACCAGCCAGAGGGAGCGAGTATCTATGCCTACCGGGCACACCTCGGCGCACCGCGCGCACAACGTGCAGTCGTAGACGGCTTTCGAGAGACTCGCCAGCGCCTCTTCATTGGGAGTGCTGGGACCTCGCAACCGGGCGCGAATGCCAGAGCCTCCCCTCACCAGCGACTTCAGACTCTTGATCTTCTCCCTGGGCCAGGCAACAGGCTCGCCGATCTCCGGGCAGGTTGAGCACCACTCTATGCACAATCCGCAGCGCGTACATGCGTCCAGTTCGATCAACTGTCTTACAGTGAGCTTCTCGAGTCCCATTAATGGCTATTCTTTCTCCCTTAGCAGCCCACTGATTGTCACCAACATGGGTCCCACTAGGATGTGGAAGAGCTTGCTGAAGGGCAGGTAGGCAACGAAGGCAGCCACCAGAGCGGCGTGCACCCACCACAGAAATGGATATGCAGACGCCCAGTCAACGGGCACCAGGCGCAGCACTAGCGAAACAGCGTAGCCCCCAAAGGAGTACACCGCCAACTCGACGGGCACTTGGGTCACGATCAGGCGCGCGCCCTCAACGACGAAACCAAAGACGAATAGCCCGCCCAGAAGAGCAGTGATCGCCACGTCACCCGCGGTCGTGACCTCCCTCATCTGCCTGTCGAGAGCCCGGCGCATCAGAGCCCAGATGGCGCCGGCGATGACCAGTAGGGCCAGGAAGTCGTACAGAAAGGCCATCGGCGGAGCGTTCTTGTCAACCAGGGTCTGAGTCAGAGGGGCTGTGGGCCAGAACCGAGCCATCCACCAGGTCCAGATCCCCAAAAAGAAGCGCCCCAAGAAAGGCCAGAGTATGAGTCCGTGCATCAACCAACGGCCTACGCTCTCCTTTAGCGTGCGCCGCAGGAGAACGCCATCCAGGATGAAGTACTTGAGCAGCGTGAGGAGGCGGCGGGAGAAGATGATCCCGCACGCATCGGCCACGATGTACGATAGCTTCTCTCCCACCGAAAGATCCGCTTTGCCATGAACAGTACCCTTCAACCAGAAGGAGGCCGCAGCAACCAGGCCGAGGCAAAAGACGACCAGGGCAGGAGCGGACACCCAGTCAATGCGCACGCCAGCGTTCGGTGCGCGAAGACTACCCGCATAGAGAGCTAGCGACGCATCGTGGCAAGCGAAGCAAAGCGGGCCCTTGGGCGGCAGGGCA